>JGI24890J29729_1000189_pt1 | contig 47289 bp, 61 predicted proteins | sample FreactcultureFD7_FD_29729 | JGI IMG/M metagenome (IMG submission 29729)
AATGTACATGGCACGTTCATCTCGAGCCATCGTATGACTTCAAGTCCCATCATCTCTTTGTTGTCAGAAGTAATCAGGACCGGGACTCTTTTTATTCCAGGTGGAACTCCGTGCAACTTTATATCATGAATTTTCACCAAAGGTATAAGGACCGGATGATTCTTTATAAACTCAATCGTTTCTAAACAGTAAGTACACTTGTCACTCACTATTAAAACAGCCGCCATTTTTGTATCATCTAATATTAAAAATGAGAGGACTTTTCGCAGGTTTATTTATACTCTTGATCCTCGTTTCCCTGTACGAAGATTCGCCAATTCGTATTCCAGGTGGAGGCCGCGGTTCTCAGCAGAAAATATCCATGTTTGATCCAGTAGACCCATCATTAATACAAGATACAATTTCAGAAATACAGCAAAAGGAACAGAGTGTGTACCCAATCGACACAGTGTACTTTAACAGATCGGAGGGCGGTGGTTACCAGGCTCGATTTTTGTTTTTGGACACTACTACATATGCAGGTGTCCAATACGATGTGAATGTAGACGCAAGTGGAAAAATTACGGGCCAGATTAACAAGTCTGTACCTGCAAACTTCCAGAATCCATTTTCTGGTTACGCAAAAAGTTTCAAGTTTGGAAACCTGAATGTAGTTCCACCTGTTCCTGATATGAAAAAGGTATGGGACAACTTTGCGGTCAAGGCCTAGTTAGTTTCTCCGTTTCTACTAGTATAGATGCTTTCAGCAAATGACCTGAAGGAACGAGACAGAATAAAAAGAGAGGCACGTAAAGAAGTTTTCAAGAATATTCTCACACGAATCTGTAATAAAATTGACTTGGCGTATACTCTTAGAAGAACAGAAACAATTATAGAAGTTCCTGAGTTTTTATTTGGGTTCCCTGCATATAATCACGAGTTTGCAACCGAATACACATCCAGACAACTTAGGCTCCTGGGCTACAGAACAAGTACTCTAGGAATGGGTAAAATACATGTCGCCTGGGGTACCAAAAAGACTCCGAAAAAGAAAAAGGCCCCAGCGAATCCCCTAGGTAGACCCGAAGAAGATGATCTCAATGGGCTCGCAAACTTGAAAAAAACTGCGGATGCACTTCGAAAAAAATATCAGCGCCCATCATAAATGGATTACATTAAGCATGCGAGCGAGCAGGTCACAAAGGGAATCACTCCGGTTATACGCGATTTCCTGATAGATGCTTATGAACACAGTGATGATCACATAGATGAGAATGATGAAATAGTAAAGGAACCAGGAAAATCTCTATTGAAATTTCAAAAAGCCCTCAAAAAAGTTCCCCTGTGGATACCCGGACCCCAGTTGAATAAGTACATAGAAGAGGTTGAAAAACGCATCAAGAACTTTGAGCAAGTCTTGGCTTCAGTGTTTGTGGCCTATGCGAAGATGATTATAAATGCGGTCAGAATTACGTCAAAGAAGAAGAGTCTCAATGTAAAGATACCCACAAAGGTGGAATTTATTCATCAGTGTTTCATAAACGTGGCGCATAATCTGTATGAGGACCCATTCGTTATGAAGACACATGACGAGGATGAACGTTCTAAGAAACTCACTGAACGTATAACTGAGTGTCTCCACGAAACTATTAGTGAAATGGTTCCGTTGCCCGAGATTCTCCAGGAACACATTCCAATGTCAGGCGGATCAATCAAATTTGGGGGGGATGATGCCGATGAAATTGGAGAAGAACTCGCTCCACCAACAGCTGAAGAAATGGCGGCCGACGCAGGAGTTACTCCGAGCCCTATTACAGAGTCACCTTTCCCACAAGGCCCAACAATACAGCCACTCGTAACAGAATCGAAAGAAATTTCAGTAGATTCAAAGGATCCTGATCTTTTCTCGGACGCCCCGGAAGAAAAACCCACGTCTAAAGTAAATGGAGAAGTGGTTGAGTAAAGCAGGTCCAGCTGCCCTCTTTGCAGCAGTTATTACAGGAATGGCAATATATGTAACTCGCCCCTCGAACGAAAAAGGCGAAAAGAAACAGATGAAAAATTCAGAAATTGCTAAGCCTGCTCTTTTTGTGGCTCTGTTAGTGTACTTTATTGTATACAATGGAACTGGATCAAAGTTCGAACAGATTTCAAAGGAGCCTTTTTGATTTAAAGACGTGGGCCTACGGTCTACTAGTAAATGACTACCGTAAAAGCATTCAATGATATGATGGACCAGTTTCTGACCGAGCTCAACCTTACATTTCCTGAGAATAAGGCTGTCATAAAGTTCCAGGCATCTTTTGAGGTTGTAAAGGCTACGAAACCATCAGCTGTACTTGAAAATTTCATGGGTACTGTCAAACCATTCAGTAAAAAAATTATGACTCGGGACGATACTTTCATCACCGAGGATGCTAGTACTATTGGGGCTATTTCTGATATAGACCTGGCGAGTATCTGGGCAAAGTCATCTGACGCAACCAAAGATGCAATCTGGCAGTACCTTTACACTTTGATTGTTCTTGGGACAACAATTAGCTCATTCCCCAAAGAGACTCTTGATATGATTGAGAAGATGGCTGAGAATTGTGCGGCCCAGATGCAGGAAGGCGGTGGAGCTGATATTATGTCACTCATGAGCATGATGAACAATTTCTCTACTAACACTAAAAAGGATGGACCTGACCGAATTATTTAACTCAGACAAGGTTCTTATGTTTTGGCCTTCAAATAATCAGTCAGCAAAAGAAAGAGTCTACGCGACTACTAGATTCATACTTTACCTTTCTTGCATACTTTACATTATACGCAGGGATGTAAGGATTATAATAATGGGTACGGCACTTATATTTATTCTCTACTTGATGTACAAAAACGGCATGATTAAAGAGAGTCGGAATCAATACGCATCAGGTACTACTGGAACTATAGAAAATCCAATGGCAAATGCAGCATACGGCAAGGAAACTACACAGACTATGGATCCAGTCGATTCTAAGAATGCATGGGATGCACTTCATCCATTTCAAGAAGGGCGATGGTTCGCTGAGCACAATTTTTACACAATGCCCAGGAATTCAGGGGAGGCCTTTTTGAAAAAAACGTATCCAGCAATGTTTAAGCCAGTATGTAGAGACACTGATGGATCTGCATGCGATCTCGATTCTGCACAGGGGAGAGGTCCAGAGATGGTTCAGTCTCACGGTGCTCGTTATCGCAGCCAATAAAAGTATGGGCACTTATTAAATGAGCTCAATTGAAGATCTTGTGATGGTAGAGGATACTCTTAGACCCCAGCCTACTACTGGGTACCATAGAGCGTGGCAGGCCGAGCCATTCGACTTTCCTAATGAGTACATCACGGCCCCTTTCCCGGTAAAGACAGATGACCCTATCAGTACATATGCTATTGATAGAAATCTCCGATTCAGTCAGAGATACTCTAATAAGAAAAATGTTGTCTGATTGTAAATGGATCCATGGTCTATAGCAGCTGTAGTCGGACTTATTTTTGCCGGAAAAAAATTCAGTAGCGATGAAGATCCTGCCGGAAATAGAAATGAATTAAAGGGGGCTGATAAGCCCGGGGGTAACCTCTATAGAAATCCAAGAGATCACGCAGTAGATTTTATGGACCCTTTAAATGTTACGCCCGATATAGGTCGTCCTATTGGGGACATACGACTCAAGCCAAAAAATGAAATAGGGTCGCTCCAAGATGTTCGGCCTCAACTTCCATTTGGGATGCCCGTTTATACAGCATATAATCGCGAGAATATATCCAACAAAATGAACAACTTGAACCCAGGTGGTATGCCTGTACACGTAGGACCGGGTCTAGGAGTAGGTTCAAACGTATCGGCTGTCGGTGGGTTCCAGCAGTTTTTCCGCGTTTTGCCCAATAATCCAAATGATGAGCGTCTTATCCAACTCAAGGGAAATATGGGTGGTCCCGTGAATGCAGTTGTAAAGAATGGAGGAACAGTCATAGGAGAACTTACACAGTTTCCTTCAAAGACATATACACATGACCCAGTACAATCGAGAGCCGGGGGTCAAGGTGGAGCTTTGACGGGCCCAGAGTCTCGTCCGGAGTTTACCAAGACTTCCCGTACCACAATCAGGCAAGAGACTGGGAGCCGCGAAGGTGACAATCTCGAGTTTGGAGCAGCCCAGTATAATGTCTACCAGGCTTTTGGTGATATGGGCGGGTCACGTAAACTTGCGCGTAGTACTGATAATCGCAGTAACCCTGACAGAACAGCAACTGGTGGGAGAATGAACGTGACTGGGGATCCAGAAAGCAGAATTGGAGTTACATCAAATCTGCGTAGAGATTTACCTACTGACCCAATGGGGGCACCAGCACCTGGACCAGTTATACAGCAGAGATATGTCGATGCGATGTATTATGATCTCAACGAACTCAAGTCTCAGAAAAATCCTACAACCGAACGCCTTTCACTTGCAAAGGAGGTTCTTGTGAACAATCCGTACGCAATTTCTCTGAGTACATAAAATGAAGCCAGCTGCAGTCGGAGTCATTGTTGCCATCACCGTCTACGCACTTACAAAAGACTGGAAAGTCACCCTAATTGTGACGATTGTTCACATGTTGGCTCACTTTGAAATACCACCCGACTTTAATATAAAAAGACCAAAAATAATAAACAAAAGACCGATGTATTGATTCGGCTTATTTAATTTTTCACCCAAAATTAAATATGCTGCTATGGACTCCAAAAGGGCCGAAGCTCCGTCCCACATACCATTTACGTAAAGAACATTACCTGTTTTAAGGCATTTTATCAGGAAATAAATGACCGCAATGTAACCAGCTGATCCAGCTAAAAAGTTACCCGGACCACCCACTCGAGCGAAATCTTTGTATTTAAAGTCCCCGAATATTTCAGCCATACTCATTAGTAATATATTAGAAACACTCATCCTTGTTAAACGGGCCAGAAAATAATCTAGTTATTAATTAAACATGTCTGGTGGAATTACTCAGTTGGTCGCTACCGGCGTTCAGGACATGTACCTGTCAGGAACACCCGAGATTTCATTCTTCCGCAGTTCTTACAAACGGTATACCCACTTTGCATCAAATGTAGAACGTCAGCTCATTCAAGGTAACCCGAGTCCATCAGGAGTGTCAACTATCCGCTTCGAGAAGAAGGGAGATCTTCTCAGCCACGTGTACCTTACGGCTCTTGATACCAACGTAGCAAGCAACGTAAATGTAAACTGGTCTACTATCATTTCTAAGCTTGAACTCATGATTGGTGGGCAGATTATTGATACTCAGGATTTCACGTGGACTTCAAATATCGAGCCAGTTTACGGCGCACAGACTTTTAGCAACAGGACCTCCAAGAAAGACCAGGCTTCATCAGTCTTCTTCCCTCTCAAGTTCTTCTTCTGCAAGGATTGGCAGAACGCCCTTCCCCTTGTTGCTCTCCAGTACCACGATGTTGAGATCCGCATCACATGGGCAAATCCAAGTGCAGGTGATCAGTATGCAGTCTGGACTCGCTTCATCTATCTCGACAAGGATGAGCGCGAATGGTTCGCCAAGCAGAAACATGATATGCTCATTCAGCAGGTGACTCGCGTCCCTATGTCAGACAAGAGCTCTTATGAGTTTGCTCTTTCTCAGCCCATCAAGTACATTGCTTTCGAGTCTAATGCTTACTCAACTGTGTACAACACAAGCTTGCCCCTCGTAAATACTTCAACGACCTTACAGGTCCTTGTAAACCCCGGAACTCAGCCGACTTACCTCAATTTACAGGCACTCACCTCAGTTTTCCAGGGTCCAACATACATCTCAGCAGTATCGGGTAACGACGTGACATTCTCTTATGCTTCTCAGACAGCCGTCCCGGTCCCACAGGGCCAGATGATCGACCTGGGTCTCGTGACATTGCAGGCTACTGGTACTATAGCATCCGGGGCTACTTCAGCAACATTGACTTTCCCAGGCAACTTGACTACCATATATGGTCCAAACTTCTACAAGACAACTTCCGGAGGAGCTCTTATTGCTCTCACTGGAACTTCGACCCCTTCGGCTTTCGTGCCCGGAACTGCCACATACAATGCAACATCTAACCTTACTTCATTCGCAATGACGTGGACAACTGCCACAAATGCAGCTTTCACAAACCCCTTGGTTACATTCGTACCCGTTGGGTTCACGCCTTTGGCCTCCACCGGTGCAGGAACGAGCGCTTCTGCCACCGCTATAACAATCCCATACACTGGAACCACCCTCACGGTCGGTCAGCAGGTCGCATTGCCTCAAATTGTGGGACAGGCAACTGTCGTGTCTGCAGTGGCTTCGATCAGTTTCACTCTTTCGTTCGTTTCCCAGACAACTCCGAGCGTACCTTCTGGACAGGAATTCGTCGTCTACGCCCCCAACATTTTCACTGACACTGCTTACACCCCAGTCAGTCTCAACCAGGGATCAGCAGCCGCCTCTTACATGCAGTTCAAGATGCAGATTAACGGTAACGATATCGGTGAGTCTCGTCACTTGCCCCACTGGCAGGATATTAACCAGTATTACTTGTCACCATTTGGATATGATTCAGCAAATCCAAATAATGTGGTCATAATTCCTTTTTGCTTGGACACTTCCAAGCTTCAGCCGACCGGTACTCTGAACTTCAGCCGTATCGATACTTTCCGCCTGGTGACTCCAGTCCAGACAAATTTCCAGCAGATGTCACGCTTTGGTGCTGGTTCTTACTTCTATGCAGTAAACTACAACATTCTGAGAATCCAGAATGGCATGGCTGGTATTCTCTACTCCAGCTGAGGAGGTCGCATACCACATGCACCTGATAGCATTGCAACATCGGCAACACTTTCAATTTCGGCTCCGTATGGTTCTTGGTGGGTCGAAGGTACCATGGGAGGGGGCATCTTCACGAGCAAGAGAATAAGTAACAAAATTGCAAGGAGCATAAACACAATCTTCATTTTATATTATCTACGATTATAATTAGGGATGGAAACAAGGCATAAAGCCATTGCGATACCTATGTATTTTATAAAAGGAGAACCCCATTTTTTAGTTGTTCACGACAGGAGATTTAGAGAATGGACATTTGTAACGGGTGGATGTCGTAAAAGAGAAGTTTACAATCCACTTAAATGTGCTCTTCGTGAACTCGAAGAAGAGACGAGAGGAGTCGTCAATATAACAAAGGGATCTTATTCATATTATAGGTTTACGTTTAGAGACGAACTTGAGGTAGACAATGTGTACCACGTATACGTCATTGAGTTCCCAATGTCTCTCCCGGATCAAGAAAAAATCATAAATAAATTTAACATAAATAAGGAACTCATGGACAAGAATCAGATTCGATTTAAAAAACAGTATGACGAAAATGATTTTCTCGACTTTGATACTATAAATGGTATGAAGGGTCGTACAAATGTATGGAAAATGATAAATAACTTTGTTCTTACGAGTTCAGATTTTCATACAGCTATTCACTCTAGAAAGAGAACCATGTTTAATTTAAAAAAATAAGGGGCCTATACAGAAGAGGCTACCATGTCCAAGAATTTCTTGGTGGGCCGTAAATCTGGGCCCAGTACCCACGTGTTATTAGATGGAGGTATACTAAACGTTCCGTGGGATCAGAATAAAAATTTCTACAATGCATACGTATCTGACATATTACACGGTAAACGCCTATGCATTGCGGAGAAGAGACTCAAACGATTTAAATTTTTTTTAGATGTTGATTTTTACTCAAAGGATGAAACTGAGTGTTTAGATTACCCAAAGTTTACAGAAGAATTATCAAGAATAGTGAATGAGGGTGAGTGTCTCGTAGCAGTAGCGAGGCCCCGGGATGTTCCAGAAAAGGGTACCAAGTACGGAATACATCTGATATGGCCAGGTACTGTAGTAACATTCCCAAAGGCACAATCTATTCGACTAAAAGTCCTAAGAGAACTTGGGGACGAATGGATACAGGCTATAGATGGAATAACTTCGGCCCTACGAATGTTATGGTCTTTCAAAGATGAACCAGGTAGTACATATTATGTTCCATTTGGTAAAGTTATCCAGGGGTCTTTTATAAAGTTCGAAGACCCAAAACCGACCCCAGAATTTATAGAAATGTTTACGATACAAGTGCCTGTAAACGGATCTCCAGATGAAGAAGACAGAGATGGTCTCGAGGCGAGTGAGGGTCTCGAGAGATTTATATGTGAAAATATTCGGGTCCTAAAAATAACCAAAGTTGCAAAATGCAAGGACAAGGTAAATTGGTTTATAGGAACAGATTCACGGTACTGTGAGAACATAAAAGGTCAGCACCGGTCGAATCACGCTTGGTATTGTCTCAGCCCTAATGGTATACTTTCACAAAGATGCCTCGATGAAAATTGTAAACAATTCAAGGGTCGAAAATATAAAGTACCGCATATTCTAGTACCAAAGGATGTTCATCTGGTTGATACTCCTAATTGTAGTTTGCATGATTATTTTCCAGACGGATGGAGTAAAGAAAAACTTTTGGCGCCTTGATAAATTTTCAGGTCTCGCCCCGGATCTTTATAAACGCGCAAAAGATGGGGACCTCGATGCTCTAAGAGATCTTGCCTTGTATGTCCCTGAAGATTTGAAAGATGAATATGTTGAAGCTTTTAAAGAAACGATGAATGAAATTAATTAAAGATGGCAACTGCGACAACCAGATCTGGGAGAGTAGTAAAGAAACCTGAGCGTTATTCTCCAGTTGAGAATGTGACTGACGATTTCACGGATGATGAGTACGATTCAGACGATCCGAACGGAGAAGACGAAGATGATATACCCGAAGACGATGAGGACGCAGAAGATGATGACTCAGAGGGTAGCCTGGTCGATTTTATAGATGACGAAGAAGAAGACGAAGATTCGGAAATAGAAGAAGAGGAAAAAAATCCAAGTGAAGTATAAATGATTAAAAGAGTTCATAGAATAAGTTATTTTCGTTCAGATGGAACATATGTCAAGCCTACTACAATGCGTGTGAAGACCTCGAAAGTCATACCTGCGTTAAAGTCAGGTGGTCTTCGTCGTTATGGATACAATGTTAAAAGTTCTCTCAAAGAGCGTCGTAATGCTCTACTGAGGGCACTTATTAGGGGCCAGTCTAAAACTACTTTGATTCGTCGCCTTGGAGCTATATCTCTTCTTACTAAGAGAACTCATCCTACATCATCTATGAGATACCGGATGGATCAACATTGGCTTTCTAAGATATAACAGGTCTTGGTAATAGGGTTGATGACTGAGATGGCATCGGTGACATTTTGGGAGACGAAAAAAAGGTTGAAGACGATGGGATTTCTGGTGATGGGAAAAAGCTTGAATACAGTGGGTTCTGCTTCATAAGGGCCATAATTTCAGGTGATGATGTTGTAGTAGTTTCCATTACTGGACTCTGGACAGGGACTGGGAAAAAGGGTGAGGTACCGGGAACTTTTGGTACGTTAGGGACATTCAAGTCTAATATTGGAGGTTCGACCCCTTCAATATCAGACTCTCCTAAAAATTCTGGTAATAAATTGAACCCTTCAATTGGATATGCAAGTGCGTTTACATTGACAGGAACGGCGTTTGCAGGACTCACATCTCTGTACTTCCCTGATGTATAATCAAGAGCTCCCTGATCTTTTCCAACCATTGGATAATTTCTTTGGTTTACGGCCCCTTCCAGGTCTGTTAAAATTACTGTATTACCCTGGCCAAGTTCTAAAGGTGATGCTTGTGTAGACCTGAAACCGGCTTCATCTACAGCTCTCGTAGACTCCAACGAACTCTCTTTCATCCGTGCCTGAAATTCTCCTTGGGTTTCCGGAGATCGGAATAAATTGGTCATATAATCAGGGTACGGAGAAGTTGGTGCTTCTTGCGCAGGCGAATCCGGACCGAACCCAGATTTTTTATGCAACTGGAGCATCAGAAACAGGGCCACTACCACCAGAAGAATTATTTGCATCTTCATTCTCCTTTACCTGTTTATCAATATTTTCTTTTGCGCGACGCTCAATCTCTTCGTTCACCTTCTGGTCAGCAATTGCGACCAACTCCTGTACAGACTTATCCGGGAATTCCTTACGAAGCTCCTCTACAATCTCGGCTGGGTGAGGAATTGGCGGAACATCGGGCTTTGTATAGAACTTTGAATTCTCATCGCTCGGGCTAATATACGGAGTATCACTTCCAGGGAGGGGAGTAGCCATCATATCACGCTTGCGCTTCTCGAACATGGCCGCAGCCATACGCTGATTCTCACGATACTTTGTCATAATCTCCTCGAGCCTCTCGTTAGAATAGTGAACATCCTCTATATGATCGCGATCCGGTGGAACCAAGAGCCACTTGTACATGTCTACCACATAAATATCGAAAGTAGCATCCTCCTTCTGAAGACGCTTTGCATGACGCTCTGCATCATCTCGAGTAGGAAAAGCCCCACGAAGCTTAATCCCAAACTTATCAGTCTTCTGGGGACAATCTGGACCAACTATGGAGATGCAAGCGTACAGCTGCCCGGGCACAGTAAGGTAATCCTGCTCAAGACTATCCATTTCTATTATACTCTGGAATAAAAACTTTAAGCTATTGTGGTCTAAAGAATAGAATCAAATATATATCATGAGGAGAACAAATAACGATATCAAAAGGGAGTTTTTACAAAAATGGGTCCCAAAAGGTTCGAAAATTCTAGATGCTGGTTGTGGACAGGGAGGTGATATACATAAGTGGTACGCTCTTGGTGTTGAATATACTGGTTTCGATCCCAGTCCAATAGCTATACAAGAGGCTCGTAGAAGGGCCCGTGCAATGGACTGGGTCACAGAACCAAAATTCATAGTGGGTCTCGTTCAGGATGCTCCAAACGAACAATTTGATGTCGTGTGCTACAACTTTTCATTTCAGTACCAGGATCCAAATAGTTATTCAGAAATAGTCCGACGTCTCAAACCTGGTGGATTACTTTTGGGAATTGTACCAGACCCTGAAAGATTTAGCGAGGCTTCAAAAAATGGAATACACATTTTTGAAGGTTCGGATTCAGGAAAAATAGGAGTATACATATCAGGCACTCCCTATTATGAAAAAGGTCCGGTTGAAGAACCAGTGGTTACCAGGGAACAAGTAACATCAGCTCTTGGACTCGTGCCGATTCTATGGGGAGAATCATTTTCAATATATTCCAAATTTGTTTTTAGGCGCTAGTACTAGGAGAGAAGATGATAAAATCTATACTGGTATGGGCTCTTGTTTTTCTAGTAGTACTTATATTGATGTTCAATAGAGAAGATCCGCTCCTAAGGGAAATTAAAAAGAGGTACAATAAATTTGCGGACCATCTGCGATTCAATGAAAAGTACAGTAATCTTTGTAAAGAAAGATCAATAATTACTGGACTCAAGAAAAAGTCAGACACTATTGCTTATAATATAAACAAGGGCTACGAAATATATATAGCTATTGATAATGAAAGTGACATAAACTCGGCCATGTACGTCCTTATTCATGAATTAGCCCATTCGACTGTTCCAGAATATGATCACTCATCGCATTTTTGGGACAATTTTAAAGAACTTAGACAGATAGCTTCAAACATTGGAATATATGAACCAATAAGGGAATCGAGATACTGTGGCCAGACTATAAAGGACTCACTTCTTTAGGAACCTCATTGCAAAGAAGAAGAGGATAGCGGCAATCACAGCAGTTGCAAGGCTTCCGTTCATACCCTGTGGATTTGGTACCATTGAAGCTATACGGGACTGAACTATAGAAGATGTTGAAAGTGCAGCAACTATACCAGCAATTGCGGCTATATACTGTTCGTCAGTGAGATTAAAAGGATTTGGTGCCTTGGATTTTTTCACTGGGGTACTTTCACCTGGTGCGAGACCAGTTACTCGTCCAGAAGTTACGTTAGTATATATAGAATCATTCTGCATTGTTGGCTCGGGTCCAACAAGATCCTCAATCGAGCTCGTAAATTCCATCATTTGAGATTCGCCGAGTTTTTTTTCCTCTATAAGAATCTCAGTTGGTGGCTCCTGTGGTTTTGTTATAATCTGCGAAATATCAGAAGTCCCTGAGAAATCCATCGTCTCCATTTAAAAGAAGCTCCGAAAGTTTAGGGACCTATTTTAGCACAGTTGGACTTGGGCTTGGGCACGGTGTTGCCCTATTGAGAACATTTGCCTTTTGGATAATATTAGATATCAAACTAAATATAATTATACTCCATAATACAAAAATTACAAGTACAGAAAACTTTAGTCCATTATTTTTAGTAGGATCGGATACATTTAAAGCATACCCTGAAATTACCAATACTATAGACAGAATTATGGCTAAAACTTTTTTAATAAATAAAACTAAATCATTACCAGCTTGAAATGAACATTTATCTTTGTCGGAAAGATAATAACACTTGCCATTTTCATAATACTGTTGACTACAATTTCCACCCATTTTACTATTTACAAAGAAATTAGAAGGCTGACGCTTTATCCAATTAAGCTACGCGGCCCAGTGGGCACTTAGACGACCACGGTGGGGGTCGAACCCACGGTCTTCAGCTGGTCTTCTTTTTCTTTGTAGATACTATAATGGACCCTGAGATTTGGGGACCTCCTGCATGGGTTTTTATATTTTCAATCATTGACCAGATGCCAGATGGAAATCCACCCGATGGGTACATTCTTTTTTTTCAGAGCTTGACTGACGTTTTGCCTTGCGGAATATGCAAGAGACACTACAGGAGATACTGTATGGAAAATCCAATCCCTATACACTCCCGCGAGGCTACCCGTCAATGGGCACAGAACCTGCGATCCCAGATCAGAGCCCGTAAGAAACAAGGATTTTTTGAGAAGATTGCACATCTCCTCCCCTGAGCCTCAAAACGAGGTGTAAAGTTGACTCCTTCTGGATATTATAGTCAGACATTGTACGATCGTCTTCAAGCTGTTTTCCAGCAAAAATAAGACGTTGTTGATCGGGTGGAATTCCCTCCTTGTCTTGGATTTTAGCTTTTACACCCGAAATCGTATCACTTGCTTCAACTTCCAAGGTGATTGTCTTACCGGTAAGAGTCTTGACAAAAATTTGCATTCTTCCTTGTCTTATTCTAGGCTCCTCTTTTTAATTGGTTCCAAAACCCGCGATTCTTGAGTTCTGTCACCAGTAATTCCTTTGATTCTCGTGTCGGAAAGTAAGCCTGAACAAATTCCTTCAGGAGGGTCTTGTATGGGAAAAGTTGGATGTACTCTTCGACCAACTTCGGATCCATCATCCTGTTTTTTCTCGAGTTTTTTTATTTCAGGGTCTGGTAGATGAGTCCCAGAGTCGCTTTCATATCAGCAAACTTTGGTGGATACGAACTTTCTTGCAGGCCCTTTAAGACCCAAACAATCCCATGTGACTTTATTTACTTTACTGATGCAAAAGTGACTGACCCGAATGGATGGACAATAGATAATACTCCGTGGCATGAAACGATTGAGACCCCAAAAGGACTCAGAAACTCTCTTGAGAATAACAAACATACGAACAATATTGTAAAATTTTACAAACAAAACTTTCAGACAATTCCCATCCTCAAGGACTATGAAATGGTTATATGGATAGATGGGTCCATTGAAATCTCGAGCGAAACCGTAGCTGAAAAATGTCTAGGGAATTCACTAGTAACATGGATACACAATAATACTCTCGATAATGAGGTCCGGGCCTCACACATATCAAAGTATATTTCAACATATTGGAATGGTCAGGAACAACCGTACCAAGATATAGACGAGCAGTATGATGCCTACAAGGCCGATGGGTGTCCAAATTTTGATCATGTGTTTATAACTTGTTTTATTGCTTTCGATAACAAAGACCCTAAAGTCACAGAGTTTCTCGAGCACTGGTACTATCAGAATCTCAGATACACGAATGCGGACCAAATTGGGTTCGTATATTCACTTTACAAGACGGGCATAAATTTACTTGAGCTAGAGGCGGAAGATTCTTGCTCACAAACAGACTTTTATATCAAGAGACCACATGATGGTACCAAAAAAAATGGGGCCCTGACGGTTATAGAAGACCCTTTTGTTATTTTAAAGAGCCGGAATCAACCCGAGGGATCATATTACCTTACAGTTGGTCATGACCTAAACGTTATTCAGCACTTTAGGAGTTTTTTGGGACCCACCGATGAGGTGTATCATTTGGCAGACACATCTAATCTACTGGCTTTAATCAAGAAACAAAGTGAGAAATTCGTATCTGTTCTTTGTATGATAAATATACGGGACCAAGAATCTATAGATTTTATAGCGTGCGTGACCGATAAGAGAACTGAGGTCCTTGTCATTACTTTTTGATAACAGAGACGACACTCGTCTTTTTGGTCAATTGGGCATTTTGAGTCGGGTTAGGCTTGTAGTGCTTCTGATGATACTTCCACATAGCCTCTGATCCGACCCTGAAATTCTTTCGTATAGGTGCCTTGTAATAAAACACACAATCTTCGAGCTTATTTGATTTGCTCGTGTTATCCAGTACGAGACACTCATAGTTTTCAGTACAGGCTGACATGACCTGGTTAAAAATTTCAAAGGATGGAAAAACCCCAAAGAATGCTTTGTACAGTCTTTCCCTGTTTTGAATCACATTCTCACGAAGAATAAACACGTAATCAACATTCGCCCTGAGGTCCGGACTCAAATCCATACAATACTGCATGGTTAACAAAAAGAAAATCTTCCAGTGGCGGCCGTTCATGAAACACTGACGAATGCACGTATCCTTCATGAAGCCTTTATTGTACATACAGTCGTCTAGAAGTATAAAAGCCGGTGAGTCTTTACCTTCTGAAATGAGGCGCTTCTGACGATCTATTACCTTTTCTATAGTTTCCCTCGAATAATCTCCGTAGATAAAGAGTTCTGGGACAAAATTACGGTAATAGTGATTCCCATCCTCGGTTGCTGACATGACAACTCCAACAGGTATATCCTTTTTGTGGTACAACAAGTCAGTCACGAGTGTACTTTTTCCTGTACCACGCTTCCCTATGACTACGCAGACCTTGTCTGTACCGACCTTCGTTGGATCGAATTTCCTTAATTGGATATTAGTAGTCATCCCTTCTCTAGTGTAAGAAGCTTTCTTTTTTTTCACGGAATAACTCAGATGAGTGTGTATCTTGCAACTCGAGGAAAACAGGATTATTTTTTAACAGAGCGTCCCGAATTTACTTTTTTCCAAAAAACATATGAGCGTGATGTACAACATGAAAATACAATTTCAAATGTTCCTTTTGATTCTGGAGGGGGAACTATAGCTACTATTCCCGCAAATGGAGATTACGTGGCCGAGATTACTCTTAAAGTTACCCTTCCGGCTCTTAACCCACAAACCAACTATTGGACATTTCTAGGAACTCCACCCAGTGGTAAAGTTACATTTTACCAAAATAGTTCAGATACTGCAGTTAGTAACATAAATTCTTCAAATTATCTTTCATATGTTTCACCCGCCGGAAACTTTTTATTCAATTTTACCAAAGGAAATTCGCAACAGCCTTTGACGGATAATTCATTTGTTATAGCAGTAAATTCTACGGGTACTAATTATTATACAATTGGTCTCGATCTTAACATAAGTAAGAATAACGCAAGTCCTGTGGCTACTGGTTTATCTACCTCATATGCATACATGACCCTGAGTAAGGATGGTTCATACTTGTACATATCTGATTACTATAATGGAAACATTATCAGAGTAACAACTTCTGAAATGACCGTAAACACCTCGTTTTATACTGGTCTGGATAGCCCATCAAGTTTATCAATAGATAATAATGGTAATTTATATGTTTTGTGTGGTTACTACACCAAAACAGTAGAAGTAATAGATACAATACCTTTGGTCCCTACAAAGACAACTATAAATTTGCCTAATCCATTTGCATATCTTTTATCTGTAGATTTTGCGGGTAATTATATCTATTTGTTATACGGCAATAATGGGTTAACGAGAATAGACACTCTTACACAAGAGATAATAGAGTACTTTAATTCAAATATAGAAAATGACTACGTGAATGATATGCAAATTGATTCATCTGGTATTTTGTACCTGGCTTATTACTATAGGGGGTCTATTAGTACAGTTTCTACGCAAACAGGAGAGGTCACTCCTAATTACGTTATAGGGTTGTCGTATCCTGCTTCTATTTCTATAATGGCTAATGGAACTTTGTACATACTTGAATGGAATTTTTTAAATTATTTTACCATAGTTGGCTCAGTTTCAGTGCCTATAGATTTTATTATTTTTGACAATACACAAATTGCAAATTATTATGGGTTTACTGATCTACAACAATTACTCGGAGGTTATTACCGGTATTCTTTACCAGAACCGAGTTCAAGTTTTACGAGTACACGTTACTTGGACGAATGCGGTTGGGCTCGTTTAGTAACAAATGAACTTATGAAAAACCCTGGAGAAATGGTAACAAGTCCAGATGGAACTTTAGTGTACTTTGTGGATTCAGAAAATTCAACCTTAAGGAAAATGGATACCTCGAGTCCATATGCAGTAACTACTATAGCCGGTACACCTGGTAAAACTGGTAACTTGGACGGACCTGGTACAACCGCAACCTTTTTTAAACCACAAGGTCTTACAATGAATCCAAACGGATTACCATTTTTATATATGGCTGATACCCAAAATTCCACTATCAGGCGTATATTTACAGCTTCTCCATATACAGTTGATACTATAGCCGGATCTCCTGGAGTATCTGGATCTACAGATGATCCTTTTGGTTACAATGCCAGATTCAATTATCTTCAGGCCCTTACGATACTTCCAAATGGGCAGTATATATATGTAGCAGATTCGCAAAACTTTACTATTCGCAGAGTAGGTACAAACGGAAACTACCCTGTAATTACTATTGCTGGAAAAGCAGGTCAATCTGGGTACATAGATCATGTCAATGGAACGTCAGCATTGTTCAATTACCCCCAGGCACTCGTTTGTAGTCCAGATGGCCTATTCCTGTACGTAGCAGATACTCAAAACTTTGTTATACGGAAGGTAAGCACAACTGGAACTTATACAGTGACTACAATTGCAGGAACTGCTGGAATAATTGGTACAGACGACGGAGACGGTGCTAGTGCCCGATTCAATCTCGTTCAGTCTCTCGCTCTCAGTGCAGATGGAAGTATATTATACATAGGAGATTCGAATGTGGTCCGAAAGATGATAACTGTTCCACCTTACACAGTAACTACTCTAGCAGGGACGCAAACATCTACCGGTTCTGTTGATGGTAATGGGACTAATGCTACATTCAATAAAATGCAAGGCATGGCAATGTCAAAATCTGGAACTGTAGTATACCTAAGTGATACCGGAAATAGTATATTACGGCAAGTAACTACTTCAAGTCCATATACAGTAACGACTCTGGCAGGTAGTCCTTTTACGACTGGATCGGATGATACTGGTATAAATACGTACCCAGATGACACAATGTATTATTATATAAATTCTATAAGTTTGTCTGTTGGAAAACAAATTATTCAACAATTACCGGGCGGATATCTCAAAATGAAAAAGGATATTTCAAATACATACAAGAATAGACCAATTCTAAAACTTCTCGAAGGTGACACAAATACTTCATCCAGTGATCGGGTCTACTATTTGAAAACGGGTCTCATCAATAACATACCTATGCACTTGCTTGCTAATCAAGATGTTCAGGTCATCGTAGACACTAAAATACAACAAAAATCTCTTATAATTGACTATGTTTCTTTTGGGTCTACAAACCTTCCTGCCCAATATACTTTGATAGTACCGCAAGTTCAAACATTTCACGGGAGCGGACTTCTAGATATCAAAAGTCCAATTACGAAGTTAATGTCAGATAGCCCCTACGAATTCAGTATAAATGGAGAAAAACTCTTTGACTCTGACACAAGTAACGTTTCTCAGATTGATAACCTATTAAATGTTACTACAGGGTACATAAATGTTTTTAGGGGCCCAATGAACATGAGTCGTATAAGAAATAAAGCTATAACCATTAAGAATACTCCAGTATTTGACTCGACCTCAAACACGTGGAGTTTACCAGGTTCAAATATATGGTCAGAGACTTTCAACGTTCTTAAAATAGAAAACGGCCTCTCTGGTCTATTATTCGAGTCTTCGTTTTATAGCTTCGGCGCACCTTCATCATATTTAATTTCCTAGAATTAGATAGAGAAGGCATGGATTTGCCAAGAACATGTAGTCAATCTATAAAGGTGAATTTTCCGCACAAAATTTTTTTAGGATCTGAATACGTAGTTACTCTTCCGAAATCAGGCGACATGATCACATCGGTCCGTCTGGTACTTGGTTTACCAACAGTAAACACCCTACAAGAACAAATAATAAACAAAGCTGAATTCCTTGTAGGTGACAATATTCTCGAAAGCATAACTGGAGATTTTTTACAAATACTAAATGATTATGGGACGAGTTTAGAAAAGAGAACCGTGTACCAGAATAATTTAAATGGCCCCCTAGTTACTTTGGAAATACCATTTTCAATTGTAAAGGCGGGGTATCACATGGTCACTGTACCAAGTATCCGAATTAGTTTCACACAAGGAATAACTAACGCAGAATTATACGGGTACCTTCTTGTGGATTATTCTCTTATAGAAGATCCGGTGAAGACTACATTTACCCAACGAGTCACGCAGAATCAGAACCTAAGAGGAGTTTTTAATGGAGCAACTCTCGTTAAATTTGATACGTCATTTGTAGGACCAGTGTACCACTTATTTTTTACTGCAAAGGTTGCTGGCAAATATGTTGACTACATCAATAATGTCCGTTTGGTGGCTGATGGCCAAGAACGATTTAATCTCAATAAACAGTACCTCAAATATGTAGAGCCCCTCAAGACCTTCAAGAGTGTAGCTTCGCAACCCATTCCGTATTATTCTTTTTGTCTAGATACCGATACGCCATCCGGGTCAATGAATTTTTCGAGGATAGACACCCAAAGATTCGAGATTGAATTATTGCCAAATACTGACCAGGTACAAATTGATATATGGGCCCAGAGTCACAATTTCGTGTACTTTAATTCTTCAAATGTATTGCCCATTTTTGATTCCCATGAACTGGTACTTGCGAGCTCACAAGACCAGACTCTGACTGTTTTACCCGATCTTCCAGTTACGGTTTCTTATAGGTACTATGTAAATTCTATCTCTATTTTTTATTATACAGAGTTTGACATAACAGTTACACCTCTCGTTGTATCAATATACCCAGATAATCCTAGTATCGTTTATTCTTCCGGTGTGATAACAATCAATAATATATTCACAGATACGTACATAATTACTTCCTTTTCTGCGCCAGGGTACAATACTGTAAGTTGTGCGATTACCGTACAAGTTCCAATTTCATCGTCTTCTTATTCGTACTCTCCGGGAGGAGGGTTAGGAGTTGAAAGTTTTACACAACTCTCTAGTTTGAATGTAAAGACTGACCAGACAGTAAATTTATTTATAGATGGGTACCAAAGAGGAGCTGGGAGTACTAATGCGGTAGGTTACTTCAACGGTACGATTTTTTTAAATACAAACATCATAGACATAACTATCAGTTATGTATTATTGGCGGATTCTTATGGTATGAAAAATATAGTTACTTCATCTGTTATCGATTATGACGATTCGCAGTACATAGGAATGATGTCTAATAGAAGCGCATACAATAAAGATCAGTCAGTGTACCTAGTAAGACCTCTAGGTGGCTGCTTATTAAAATATTCTCCAAGTGGGACTATCAATTGGTTACTCAATTTATCAGGAACGAATCCTCTTCTTACATATTTGTATCCTGATTTGTACTCGTCAAGTCAAATTCAACAGTACCCATCAGCTGATGCAGTTATTACAAAAGTTTCTTGTAATAATTTCATGTCACTCGCTTTAGATAATAAAGGAGTTGTTTATTATGGAGGTAGTAATACATATGGAGAAGATGGTAACTCGGGTATAAATCCTGCTTTTATGGGGTTTTATGTACCTAAATCTATTATCGGTAAAAATATAATTATAGTCGACATTTCTTGTGGAAAAAACCACGCAGTCCTTGTAGATTCAAATGGTGGAATATGGGTTACTGGTCTAAATTCGAACGGACAACTTGGCCTCGGTGATACTACAAATAGAAGCTCTTATGAACAAGTTAATCTCGGATCTAATAGATTTTCAAATGTAGCATGCGGCGACAGTCACACAGTTCTATTGGACAGTACTGGAAAATTGTGGGTTACAGGTCTGAATTCAAGTGGTCAGCTTGGCACAGGAAATACTACGCAGTACACAACATTTCAACTCATAAGTGGATCATATACTGCCACTCAGATTTCGGCCGGAAAGAATAACTCGGCTTATATATCAGGAACTGTAGCGTATATTACGGGAAGTAATTCAAATGGTCAGTTGGGTACAAGTGGAGGTGGACAAGTGAATTCGTTTCAGAACTGCGCAACATCTATAAGCAGTGTAGTTTGTGGAACAGACACTACAATGTTAATAACCGGCGGAACTGTTTTATTAGCAGGAGGAATAACAGCATTAACAACTTTTACAAACGCAAATACCATAGGATTCTCTGGATCTACTCCCGTACATAGTATTTCGGCCTCTAGAGGATACGAAACAAATTTTATAGTAGATAATGATGGTTACATGTGGGTCCAGGGCACAAGTGGTGACGGTGAAGCTGGAATAAGTGGGTATTATTTTACTAATTTTTATAAAGTAACTACTGGTATAGACCCAGTTGGTGCCAACAACCCTTATTCAAATTATGTAAGTTTGCCAAAAATGACCCAAGTATCAACAGGCTTGTCTTACTCTCTATCAATAGATATAAATGGTAAAATATGGGCCGCGGGTGGAAATGGATACACTCAAAATGACGTAAGAGTAGCGGATTCTATTGGTATGCCATCGCCGGGGTCTATATTTCAAAAAAATATAATTTTCCAACAATCTATGAAAAAATCAACCGACATAAATGTCTCTAAAATAGACAAAAGCGGTGGCCAAATTTCAAGTTCGACTATAATAACAGGAGCTGGAGTTTCCAATAATTTGACAAATGATTCAAATGGTACCCTATATATCGACAGCATCCGAAATGATTCAATTTCGTACAGTACACTTGTGTCGATCGATATAGATGGGTTGGTTACGTGTTCTACGTCTGTTCCTGTAAAAGTGGGTGATTACGTTTCATTTTCTTGTATGCCTTCTGGGTTTATTAAACAAGGTTACGTAGTATCATCAGGATTTTATCTGAGTACAAGTCCTGGTGGTTCTATATCCACTCCAGGCTCGGCTCTAAGTTCGTTGCCGTTAGTGGTAACAATTGGTCAAAATGTTGATAAAGGCTACGAGTACACACTAGATTCTTCACTCAAATCAATCGGATTTTCAGGCCCATTTGGTACAAAATGTTTTTCGTATCTGGACCGCTTCAACAATTATTATATTTCTTACGTGGATTCTACTGCGAGTACTGTCACACTGAATAGCAAGTCTTGGACCGTGACTGTTTCAAATTCTCCTTGTTATAATTGTCTTGTTGAGGTGGATTACCTCGGAAATATTTACTTTGTTGGTGATTACGCATCAAATTCGGTAATATCTGGAGGGGGGTATTTTACTCCCAGTTGGTCAACATATGGAGGAACATTTATAATGAAAATTAATCAATCAGGTACAATTAAATGGATAATACAGATACAAAATAGCTCAGATGGTCCACCACAGTACTCGACTATAACTAAAATACTTTCTAATAAATTCACTGGTACAATGTACATAAGCGGTTACATAAACAGGAACGTGAAGCAGTCGACCACAAATACAGTGAGTACATCAGTTTCGGCGTATACTTACACTATATTAGTTGGGAATGGTGAGACTGGATTTTACAGTAATGGTATTTTTGGGTTTGAATTTATTTTTGATCCGGCCGGAAATTTAAACCCAGATTATACAATTGTACCAAGTAATGACTTTTTCCAAGTACCTTATAAAAATCTTATAGGGTTACATCCAGTAAGTACTCTTAGTGTTCCCGTTCTTTATCCACCAACATATATAGCGTGGCCCCCTTTTAATCTAGCGAACAGTACTCTTGTAACAAGTCCAGATAATCTTACGTTTACTTCAAATATTTTTGGATCTACGTGGGGAAGTGGCTCATACACGGTGCAGACAAGCAGTGTACTTGATACGTCTACAGTAAATGCAGGTATACGTTGTTTTGATTTTAAGAATTATACTGATTGGATTTCTTCTGGTGGCGTATATAACTATATAAATGGAAATTACATTGGTGGTACTAATTTAAACGGAGTATATGGTCAGTATGTATGGATAAAATTCCCAATTTCAATAAAAGCAAAATATTTGTACGTTTTACAAGACAGTGTCCAATTTTGGGCCCGTAATTACACCGTACTGGGAAGTAACGACGGATCTACTTGGGCCTCTATTTATGCTGTCGTTGGTAATGTGACGGCGAACGTCACTCAATCATTAGTCCAGAACGTATACAAAGTTTCGGACGCCACCAAACTTTACAAAGGAATGACAGTAAATGGGACTGCAAATACAATAACAAATATAGTTTATTCTACAAATCAAGTCACCCTTTCAAGTTATGTAGCCGGTTCTTCTATTACTTTTAATCAGATGCCCAGTAAGCTTATTTATTTAAATTCAAATACTTCTTATCAATATTATGCATTTTCTATACAAAGAGTTTATTATCCGGTTGGTAACCCATATGATAATAGCGGAACTCGTATCCTCAGTCTTGTATACTATGTTTAATTAAAAACCAGGCCCCAAATAACCAATAGATGGAACAGGCCGCAATTGATATTATGAAACCGGTCTTCGAGAGTTCAGTGTACTTAGCCGCAAGGTACTGCAAAGCGTGTGGGAGAGACACAGTCACGGCCGAAGACATGCAGTACGGGATGAAATATGCAGCACGTAACGTTCTGGGAAAATACACAGAGAGTTTCTTTCCGGAGGTTTACGATGACTCCGAGGACTCGGACGAAGATGACGAAGAAGGCCCCGAGGAACCTTTTACGAGGTACGAAGGGACTGAAAAAGATTTTATAGAAATGAACGAGTGTTATGATACGTGGGATTCATGGACCCCAGAAAGTCCCGCAGAAATTATGTTGAAAAATGCTATAGATGCAAGGATTCAAGAAAAGGAAGATGATTTTTAGGGAACTGGAACAAGAATCAGAAACTGAATCAGATGATGACGACCAGCCTAAAAAAATCAAATACTCCAAATTTCTTCAGGAAGAGGATTTCATCAGCGACGAGGAGGACGTGACTCCTTTTTCGTAGCCTTGAGCCTATTCGTAATCTTTTGTTGAATACGGGTCCCAATTGCCAATTGGTTAAGACTATCTATATCATAGGAATCAAATTGAGTCAATGGGTCACCCGAGTTTGCTTTGAGAATCCAGAGAGATATATCATCGAGGGGTATTTTTAGCTTTTTAAAACGGTTCATTTTCATACAGGCATTCGAATACTTTGTCCAGACACTTGCAGGGCGGTCCAGCGCCAAGTCCGCAGGTAGTTTCGAGGCTGGTATTATACACGCATGAAGATTGAAAAAAGGCATAAGGTCCCATGAAACATCGGAGTACATCTTTACATCAATAAGATTCGCTACAGAAAAGTCATTTGCGATATCGGCAAGTAATTCAATAGGTGCATCTTTATATATGTAATTCTCTTGAATAATTCCGAACGTGTGCCCGTGCTCAGTGAGATACTTGTTTAGGTTCAATGATGGTCGTGGATCCTTGAGGAGACCCTGAAGGTACTCTTTCGCAGTCTCAAAATTATCCCTTTGGCTACCAAAGTTTTCCAGGTCCATACGAACAGACGTCATATTTCCGCGAGCCTTTATTAGGAGCTCTTGGGCCTTTTCAACGGGTATACCCAGTGAACTCGCAAAATCGCTCACTGGAACTCCAGGGAATTGATACCATTGATCTATCCAATCCTGTTCTATTTTTTCAGTAGAAATAACATAAAAAGTCCCTCGAGTAAACATTCCCTTTGTAAACTCCTTGACACCACTTGCAGATTTTACAAGATCATAGTCATCAAGTACAAGAGGAAAAAGAGAAGAACGCATTCTCTGTAAAAAATCTATAGTCTTTTCCTTTGTTTTTAGTATTTCGTGATCAAATTGTACATGCCCCTTTGTCTTGAAAAAAGTAGTCTTTCCAGTCCCTTTGTCACTGAATACATTTATGATTCCTTTTTTTGGGAGACATATATCAGAGACCATGACTGAAGATGATTCTATAACTAAGCAAATCTTAAACTTGATATTAGAGACGAACGAAATTCGGATAATTATTGGGTCCTGGGTAGGACTTACTGTAGTTGTATTACTACTTACCGTCTACATTGCCTTCAAAGTCAAAGATATTTGAGTCCCCAAACGTCCCCATAAGTTTCGAGTCTCCAAACAAAACGGCTCCAGTTCCAGAGTTGTGACCAAAACGTGTAAGGTCAACCTTCCTTCCGGCTGGTATCCAGTCCCAGAGAGATTGCATTTCTGGGTTCAGGTGAATATCATCCAGAAGAAGTATTCCTTTGAAATCATTCTCTACGAGCTTTTTTATCATTCGGCGTTCCTGTATACCATCATGAGGGTCGACATCAATGAAAATAATATCCCATGACCGATATGACTCGAGCAATTCGAAACCATCCTTTACCAGGAATTTAATTTCCGGAAAAGCCTTGACGCTCTTGCCATCTGGGATATTGTCCTCAAGATCGCATGTGGTCAGATCCACGTATCCTCCATGATGAATAGCCAAAGAACTCATACCGAGCCTGGTCCCAATCTCAAGGAAACGAGTTCCTTTGGGGCAGGCGAGGGCGATTGTAGAGAGCAATTGGTAGTGCTGGTTTCCAGCCCCGTAAAAGAACGCGTCAGAATCATACCTGTGCGCAGAATTGTCCCAGTACACAATGTCTCTCAGACCAGAGAAATTAAATGTATTCAGCCTTGAAAGATTCAGAGTCAGCTTCATTTCTAAGTTTAATGTGAGTCCAAGTTTTAAGTATTGTCTTCTTTCAAAAGATGAAGAGAGTTGCAGTACTTACAAAAAGCCCAATAAAGGGTAAAAAGTACAGGGTTACATTTGAACCAGAAGGGCGTCACGTTGATTTTGGGGCCCTGGGATACAGTGATTATACAAAACACCGTGACCCAGAAAGAATGAAAAGGTACCTCTTGAGGCACAGGGGTATGCATGAAAACTGGGAACCTAGTGGCCGTTACACAGCTGGATGGTGGTCTAGATGGCTCCTTTGGTCTAGACCGTCGCTGGTGTCTGCGATTCACGTAGTTGAGCGTAAGTTGAACCGACCGATTCGGAAAGCATTCTAAATATACCTGGAGTATTCGCTCCATCGTACCGAATTGTATCTTTGATACCAAGATCTCCCGCCTGTTCCAGATCCGCTCCAATGTACTTTACTTCGAGTTTCGGGTGAAGAAGAATCAGATCCTTGATGTGCTCCTTCGTATATTTCCTACTTGCGTTTTCGTATCCATCAGTCAGAATAACCAAGAGACCTTCGGCATCTTTACCAGCCTCTTTGATAACTTTACCGATCGAATCAAAAAGGGCCGTGTTACCGCCTGGAACATATGTATCTTTGCTCATAAATTTCACCTGACCCACTGGGACCCTTGAATATTCACATGTACACTTGTCACTGAAAGTGTAAAGACTTACGATAGCCTCTGGACTGTTTTCATAAAGGGTCCGAATGAATGAATTGAAACCACCTATAGTATCTTCGAGACGCTCCTCCATAGATCCGGATTTGTCCAGAAGAAAGAGTACCATTAGTTTCTTAGTATATCTTTGCGGTTCATTTTTAAGTGGAATTATTTTATAAGTCTACAATAAAATGAACCGCATGAATATGGTAATAGGCGTTTTGATTCTGGTAATCATTTTTCTTGTTTTTAAACAGACTAAATCAGGTTTCACGGGTGCAGATACAGTGAGCCTTCTGGATCTCCGGGAATTCAGTAGCGCCCCTCCAGAGTTCCGTAGATTTTACGATACGTATATAGTACCAGAATTAATAGATAAGGTTATGGCCTACGTGAATGTTCACTTCTCAGCAGAAGTAGGTAGCCCCCAGATTACCGCGGCTGAAGATTATATAAAGAGCCAAATATCAACAATGTTAGCAGCTTTGCCCGGTAAAAGCACCAATATATTCTCGGCCAACTAAAAGAATGAACCTCCAAAGCATTCAAGATTTTCTTAAAGGAATTCTTCCTCCTGATTATTACGCAAAAGTCGATAAAATAATAAACGAAAACAAGGACCAAGTAAATATGTATATACAAAATGGAGATTATGCAGGTCTTCTCTCATACATACGGAGTAAGATGGGACCTCATTCACCGAGTCCCGCCCCTTCAAGTTCTTTGTGGTGGATATTTATGGTGATAGTTCTCATGATTTTGATAGGAGTATTCGCGGCAATTGCGATGAAAAAAGTCTAGATAAGTCTACAATTATAAATTTTACGTAAAAGTCTACCTCCGATAAAAATCATTGGAAAAACGTAAACAATCCGGTTATCTTCAATCTGGGCCCTGTAATTACCAAATCGGACAGCCTCACCAATGAGGTAATATACATTCTTTTCTACACGGTAAAAAACAAGAAACGGAGTTTGACTTGTTGCTAGATGGGAATTAAGAGAAGTATTAATATTCTGGTCTCCAGAAGACCCACCGGTACCTCTGAATAGGATGGAATCCTCATCATATTCAGTATTATCATTTATAACAATAGCAGATTTTGTACCCTTCTTGATACCTTGTAAATCGAAATTGTGAACTCCCATAAACTCGTTCATCTCTGCGAGAGTAAAACAAGGAAACTTGTGTCTTATTGCCGGACCACGGATAAGACGCCACATTGTAAAAACTCCAAATGCAAGTCCCATGAATCCATAGGCAACCGACATCTTACTTCTTTTTGGGTTTCATTTTTTTAACAGGGTGTCTCATTATCTTCGAGACTTTTGCGGTAAGTTTACGCAGTTCCATTGTCCCCTTGAGGATCTTCGAACCCCTTAAGGTTCTTTTAATCTGAGCGGCCATGCATTCACACATTTACATTGGTCCGAGAATTGTTTCTAGTGAACCGAAGGAACGTATTTTTCTTTAAAGGCATCGCAAGGGTACTACGAACGTTTCCGACATTTTGTACGAGTCCGTTGATCTTGCGATTGGTGTTAGTTACTGTATTTAGAATTCTACGAGCTTCTTCTGGGGTCAATGGGGCACTGTTGTTTACAGCTGCTGAGTGCATGCGGCCGAGGTTTGAGTTCATGGAACGCACGTTACCTTCACGTGCCGCGTTTATCGCACCGTTACTGAAATTTCTAACGCGTCTCAGGTTTACTTCGTTACTCATTTACTATGAAGTCAATATATTAATTGTTTGGGTCTGATGGAATCCATTGAAGGTAGATGAAGCTGCACAAGTATAAGCCCCAAAGTTTTCAATGTAGCACCATTCACCTATAGTGAGTTCTGGCAACTCGCAGCAGTCCGTAATTTTGTCAATTGAATCGCATGTCGGTCCAAAGATGATTGATTTGTACCTTTTTCCGTCCCTCTCATTGAATGGACAAATCTCCGGTACGGCGTGGTCAAAGAATATGCAATTGAAAGATCCATATATACCATCGTTCAAGTAGTACACGAAAGATTTTTCGGGACCTGGGAGTTCCTTCTTACCAATAACGTTCACTACGAGTGTGTGACTCGAGTGAACAAAAAAACGACCCGGTTCTGCAATCACCTCAATCCCAGAACCTCCGCCAGGAAGAACCTCACTGAGTACCTTTGCAGTTTCCTCAAAGGAATGATCCTCGAAACCTCCACCAATATCCAAGATGTTCATTTCTATTCCCAAATCACTTGCGATCTCAAAAACCTTTAGAGCAGACTCGATCGCTCCTCTGTATTGATCGGGATCTTGGCATCCTGACCCCACGTGAAATGAAACTCCTCTGACTTTTAGACCCAAAGTCTTGGCAATTTCAAGGATCCTCTTTGAATCCTCAACTTCACACCCGAATTTACATCCAAACTGACACTTGGACTTGGAATCATCTACTCGAATCCTCAGGATGAGATCGCTATATGGGTGATACAATTTGATTTTATAGAGCTCGTGATCCGAATCAAATGTCATCAAGTCTATATCATTTGCCCGGGCATACTTGAGTTGGGAACTCATCTTGCAAGGGTTTGCAAAAACAATCCGATCAAAATAGTCTTCGGGGCACACATTCATCACAGCCGAGATCTCATTTTTGGAAGCACAATCAAAGTTTACTCCGAGACTTGCCATAACCTTAAGAATCAAAGTATTCGGATTACACTTGACAGCATAATAAGGTTTTACATTTGGCAAAAGTTCTTGCCATTTTTGGACCTGCCTGATTACCTTTCCGATGTCCACCAAGAAGAAAGCCTCTTCGGATAGATTTCCCTCGAGTACACTATTGATTATATCCACAGTCTCCTCATCCTTTTTGAACACCTTGACATTGTATTCTTGGAGGAGAGAAACGTCTTCCATTCTAGCTTTTCTTTTCTTCTAGGCCTTAAGTAAGAATGGTTCGCATAAACATAGACACTGGGTCTCTTCAGTTGGATACAAACGGAAATCAAGGAGTAGTCACTAAGAATTCCGGTAATCCATTCGATTGTGTTGTTATGTTTACAAAACCGTACAGACGATTTCGCGAAGTATCTCTCAAGAATGTACAGATACCTATTGGTTTTTATAACGTAAGATCCCCTTATAACTCCATAGTAATTAATGGAACAACATATACCGTAAGTCCTGGAAATTACTCTTCGTCCACGTTTCTTGGAGCTCTTAACACAGCCGTACCGAGTTCAGTTGGGATATTTTCGATAGGCGCATCTACAAACATATTTCAGTTTGCACCGGCAAGTGGTTCAGCTACAATTACAACGACACCAGTCACTACGTCTAGACCGAGTCTCGGTTCACTTCTCGGGTTTACGAATGGTCAGGTGGCCTCATTTCCTAACTCAATAACGGCAGCATATTCGTACATAATGAATTTTGATACATATGTAAATATATATATAGAAAAGATTGGCGCATCTTCCCCCGAGGCTTATAAAAGTACGTTCAAGATCCCTAATAACGTAAGCTCTGGTGGTATTTTGTATTGGGCCGAAAATTCACAGGACTCGCAGGTTGTTCAAGTTACAGACTCGAGTAATAGAGTTGATCGTCTTATAATAAAGGTCACTGACAGGTTCGGCGAGCCACTCAATAACAATGGTATAGATTGGTCATTTTCACTCGAGATTGATTGTGATCTTTGAGGAGAAAAAGTTCTTGTGTGTATTTAAGAATGAATATAACTGGAAGCGTCGGTAATATGTACCAGGGCGCGATACAAACAAGGCCATATGACTTTGGAACAGATGCAATCGAAAGGCAGCGCGTGTCTGCTGGTCAATCACTCATAGATGCTGATTTCGAGTATGGACTTCAGGCCACGAAATGGCAGACTTTTAGTGAGATACGCAAATACCCAAGCTTTTATGAGACTCCCGGAACAGATCTTGTGGTTACGGGTGTAACATCAGATCTTGCGAACCCTTCTATAATCACAGTCTTTTCAGCAACTACTCCTACTCCAGTAGTTGGTTCAGTAGTTTCAGTACAGGGTCTTAGTGGTGGAAATGTTACAGACAGGGCCCAAGGATTCTTTATAGTCACAGGGAGTAATTCTGGGACTTCTTTTCAGTATCAGGCAAAGGGCCAGGTGAATGTATCTCCTATTTTTACAAGCTATACAGTTGTTCGCAAGGGTGGTTTTTACAACGCCGGAAATTGCAAAATACCTGTGAGTTCATTTTTGTTGACTTCGACTACCGTAACGGTAACAACATCTGTTGCCCATGGTCTTATTGCCGGAAGTCCAATTGCAGTTACGGGATGGACCGGAGGAACTGGCACAGTAAACGGAAACTGGACAGTACTTTCAGTAGATACTCCATTAAAATTTACATTTTCTATAGTGTCAGCGTCTGGACCATGGACCAGTGGATCTATTTACGTACAATCATATTCATCTGCAGTTCATAGGCCATTCGACGGTGGTGTTTTAATTTCGCCAGCAAATCCTGCATACGGAGCAACTTCGGTTCGTCAGTCCAAAAAGGTATTTAGGTACCAGTCTGGAAAGGGACTTATATGGTCATCTGGTACACTCTTTTGCCCTAATAATGATATTTCTGGTATAGTCGTTGGCTCTAATGTTCAACAGATCATAGTAACGACGTCAATTCCACACGGTTCGCCACAGGCCGGTGCGACTATTCAGATACGGGGAGTAACTACACCCGGCGTAAATGGAACATATACAGTCACCAGCATACAAGATTCATTTAATGTCATTTTAACGTGTAATACTGGTCTATCAGCTGGTACATCTCTCATTCTCGGAGACCAACCGCGGTTCATAATATCTGGCTGGCACGGAGCGAGTGTTCGCGTAGGAACTTTCGATGATCAGAATGGCCTCTTTTGGGAATGGGACGGCCAGACTCTATGGGTCGTAAAGAGATCATCTACGTTCCAAATATCGGGCTATGTTTATTGCTCTATAAACACTCAAATGTTATACGGAGTCAGTACCAGATTTGGCCAACAATTCAAGGTTGGTGACAAGTTCACTTTACGCGGCATGACTCATACAGTCACAAGTATAATTGGAGACACTCAACTCACTTTCAATCCACCATACAGAGGAGCTGCGAATATATCAAGTAGTCAACCAGTAACAGTTTGCAAAATTAAAGAAACTCGTGTCCCACAGTCCCAATTCAATCGTGATACTGTAGACGGTAAAGGGCCTTCTGGGTACAACCTAGACGTTACCAAGATGCAAATGTTGGGTCTCCAGTACACATGGTACGGGGCGGGATTTATCGATTTCATGGTACGCGGCGTCGATGGTAACTTTGTATTTGCTCACCGTTTCAAACAAAACAATATAAATGACGAGGCTTACATGAGGACCGGTAATATGCCAGTGAGATATGAAATTGTCAACGAGACAATACACGCAGTTAGCACTCTCGCAAATCAGATTGACCAATTCACAACAACTTCTATGACCCTGAATGACCCTGTAACATATTGGCCAACTGCTGGAACTGTCCTCATAGACAACGAGCTTATATCATACACTGGTAAGTCAGGAACTAGTACCCTCACTGGGCTTACGAGAGCATCAACTCTTTCATACAACATCAACGATGTTTCAAATTCACTGACACATGGAACTGCAATTTCGCATATTGGAAGCTCGTTAGGAGAAGCCGTAGTTTCTTTTACATCAGTTACCCCCACTGTAAGTAATCAAGAAATAACCGTATCCGTAATTACTATAGATTCTTCGTATATTGGATCAGCTGTGACTTTCGGTGCAGCATTTAGCACGGGCCCTATTTTAGCAAATACGCCTTACTATATAATAGCAATAACTACATCAAATTCTTTCATTGTGAGTGCGACTCGTGGAGGAGATCCAATAACTCCTACTGTGCCAGGTACAGGTTCATTCAATTTGTACAAGATTTCTGCTTCAGCAACTGCACCTGGTTCAGTGACACCAATCGTAAGTGGGAACAATATAACAGTACCAGGCCTAACTGTAGATTCATCTTTCGTTGGATCTGTAGTGACTTTTGGGACCAGCTTCACTAGCGGAACTCCAGCTGCGAATACCAAATACTATATTCTATCAGCTGGAACTTCGTATCCATTTACAGTAAGTGCATCATGTGGAGGGTCTCAGTTATCAGTGTCTGGCCCAGCCACTGGTACATTTTATGTGTATAAAAATCCGTCAATAGTGTCATCAATTGCATCAGTCACTCCTACAGTGAGTGGCCAGGCAATAACAGTACCAGGACTGTCAATCGATTCATCCTTTGTAGGATCTGTAGTGACTTTTGGGACATCTTTCAGCACTGGTATAGTGGCCGGTACACCATATTACATAGTGTCAATCGTTTTTACAGACTATACAGTTGTTACATATTCAAATACTTTCGTTGTAAGTTCTTCGCTCGGCGGATCCCCAATAACTCCGACGGGTCCAACTGCTGGTACATTCTATCTTTACAAAACTCCTTCAGTGGTACTCGCACCGGGATCAGTGACTCCAACTGTACTCACGAATACAATAACAGTGGACGGAGTAACTCTTGATTCATCTTTTGTAGGTTCGGTCGTGACATTCTCTGCATCTTTTAGTACAGGAATAGTGGCGAATACACCTTATTACATCTTGACAACAAGCACCTCAACCCCATTTACAATTGGAACTTCATCCGGAAGTGGTCTTGTGACTCCGAGCGGTGCAGGAACTGCAGGCACGTTTTATCTCTACAAGACTCCATTATCAGTGCAGACATTTGGTTCAGTGACACCTTCGATTGGTTCTCATAATACTATAACAGTGCCTGGACTCTCTATAGATTCTTCGTATACAAATTCCGTAGTATTTTTCGGTTCGACTTTTTCGAACGGTATAGTGACTTCGAACCCATATTATATCGTATCAGTTGTCAATTCGAGTTCATTTATTGTGGGTCCTTACATTAACGGGTATCAGCCTACAAACAGTGTCACCGGACCTGCGAGTGCTGGTACATTCGCTTTGTACAAGACTCCAGCGACTGTGATTCTTGTGAGTACTACATGTTGCCCGAGTCTGACCCACTGGGGATCTGCCTTTATCATGGACGGTCTCTTTGATCAGGATCGCGGGTACTTGTTCAATTATCAGTTGAATAATTTTGGGATTGCGAGTCCTTTAGCGGCCGGGTCTACTTTTAATCTTTTCCTCCTGCGTCTTTCACCATCTGTTTCAAACGGAGTCATCGGGGACATAGGGTCACGTGATCTCCTAAACAGGGCCCAGTTACTCTTACAGAGACTGGATGTATGGGCAGAGACGGGATCGGCCGCAACGAACCAGGGTGGAAGTGTGGTCATTTCAGGAATTCTTAATCCATCATTCTCGACAACCAACATAATACCGACAATCAACATAACACCGCCGGGAACAAACTGGATCGCAATTAATTCATCAGCAAATGGATCCCAACCAAGCTTCGCACAAGTGTGTAATTTCGGACTTACGGCGGCAACAAATAATACGGTCGGAACAGGACCTCTAACAGTCGGAACATATGTAACAGGTTCAGGTGAACGTATTTTTTCGACAATCAATAACGCAGGTACCCAAAATTCGATTGATCTCAGTGGGCTTAAAGAAATTTGTAATAGTGTCATTGGTGGTAATAACTTTTTCCCTGATGGCCCAGATACACTTTTGATCCAGATGACAATACCTACAGGCGCCCCAACTATATCAAATTACTCTATAAATCTCTTCTGGGGAGAGGCACAGGCTTAGAGTTTAAAATCTACGTAAAAGCAATGATCACTGCAGTCCGACCTCCAGCAAAGACCAAGCAGTCTCAGCAAAAGGGTCGGGAGAGACCCTTTTTTACTTTGCACCTGAATTATACTGATATATACACTATCCAAAAGTCAGAAAAGACGGCAGTTCTCGCCTTTACAAAAAAGTCTGATGCTCATCGGTTCGGTACACTCTTGGAGACAACATATGAGAATACTAAATTGTGGCCAATGTTCAGTCCCGAAGAGGACAACTGGTTCAAGCTCGAGGAACGGGAAAATCTCAAGTATCTTACAATTGTGAATTGGGATCCTTCCATATTAAAATCGATGTGCATTTCGAGTGATTTTAGTATGGTCGAGGTTACTAAGTTTGAGTCCGAAAATTCAACCTATAGACTGGTAGGTAAGAATTATACGTGGGAGGCCAATTATGTTTTTTATAGACAGGTCCTAGAAGAAAAGCTAACCTAGGGTATGAAAGCCGTTTTGTTGAAAACAGCTTGAGTATATTTGGCAGCTAGACCAAAATAAATTTGAACCATATCAAAATCTGGCATAGGTTTCCTCATGGGATTTTCTCCAAGTACTTTTGTTTTATTTTTCGTTTCGGCCCCAAAAACTTTTTTGAGCCATTCCACATGTTCGCGATTCGTGGGATCAAACGATTGGATCATTCTTTCCTTGATAAAGACCGGTCGCTTTAAACCGCTGATCCACATGAATTTTTGGGATTCTCATGAGATTTGTTCATAAGGACCCAGACAACAACAAGTGCGACTATGAATGCAATAGCATATGGTAATTTCTCCATTTAACATTTGCGTAGAAAAAAAACTAGTCTTCCTGGTAATCCTCATCATCGTCTACATCTTCCCCCTGATCATCGTCGCTACATTCGTCGCTATCTGATTCGCTAAACGAGGATGGTTCATAGTCACTGTCCTCTTCTTCATCCGTCATCTCAACCTTGATGTAATTATTTTCCCCAATGGATGCGAAACCAAGATCACCCTCATCATACATATACTCGGTAATAGACTCATCAGTTATATCATAAATATCATCTTCGTAGGACCAAATTTTCTTGTTTGTTTGTGGATCTCTTCCGTCCGTCTGTGAAAGATACTTGATGTGCATAACAGTTCTATCGGTCGAATAATCAATTATACGTGCTGGAAGGTTCACAAACGAATCACCGATATCTGTCCAAACCTTTACGAAGCTCATGTCTTGTCCTTTTTCTGAGAGATGTTTTTAACTAAATTTCCATTGTTTACCGCAGTCCTTGCAAGTAACAAAGGTTGTCATTGGTTCATCGGCCGATCTCGTCTGGAGCTGGAAGTACGTCGTCTTTTTCGATTTACACTTCCCGCACTTGAATATGCCCTCATAATCTTCGTCTGCTCTTTTGTTCATCTCGCGATCGAGGTCCCTCTTCCTGAGTTTTTCGGCCGTCTGGGCGTATTGACCATTCGGTTCAAGTTGTTCAGGACCCATAGTCACAAGATCTTTGCACTTCACTTGCTTCGAAAGTATGCGTTCTAATAGACCCTTTTTGAGAGAACCAGATAAAGCAAGGTACCTGTGCTTGTAAGACGTCTTGAACCATCTATTGTCCCATGTAGGTTCTCTGCAAGATCTGCATGTGTAATTGTAGACTGCAATCTCTACGTTCTTTGCAGTAACTGGATCTATTCCTGGGAAATCTTTCTGGAGCTTGTCCACAACGTATTTCCTGATGGCGGCCATTATACCTTAGATCTCCCTTACAAAAGAACTTGTACACATGACTTTTATTTTTAGTAACCTATGTAGACTGTTTCTCCGTCGTTACACTCTACGGCCGGAAATCCAGGTAGAGGACCTTCCAAGTCACCTACATTCAGACAGCTGGAAGCATTTTGCGATAAACTACAATTTACAACAATATCTGGAGATGGTTTCATTTCCCTGATTAATGCGTCAGAGTAAGGGCACAGTGGTTTTATATATATAGTTGATATACCATTCTGACCAGGGCCTGAACAATATTTAGAAGATGGACTCGGACTCGGACTCGGCCTCGGACTGGTTACCGTGCTTGCTCCTGTGATTGGGCTTGGGCTTGGACAATTCATACCCAAAAGTTTACACCTGAATACATAAACGAGTATTGCCCCAATTACAAGAAAAAGTAAAATCATGGATATGCCAATTCCACCTCCGTCGCCGCTTGATGTATATACCATATTTAATAAGAACCGATAAAAAAAGATTACTATTTGATACCATACTCATTGATAAGTTCATCAAGACCCGTGTAGTACTTTTTAAGATCTTTTTCAAACCTCTTTGTCTTTGTGATAGGATCCTTTTCTTTTACAAGCCAAGCCAGATTGGATCTAGAGTACCTTGTATTCGTCTGATTCAGAGTTGGTTTACGTGGCTTGGGTTTCTTGGAGACTTCTGGAACCGATTCAATCCGATAACTGAGGGCCTGCATAAGAGAGTCGGCCAAATCATCTTTTTTTGTTTGCTTTGAGAACCAATCAACCCACTCAGTTGAGTTTTCCTTTATGAAATCGGATGCCCTATTGACTGAAGTTAATTTACGTTTGCGATACATCTCCTTTCCCGGACCAATCACATCGGGTACTTTATGTCTCGCGTCCCATAACTGGACATCAAGATTATTACACAGATAATATGCTGTTATAAAATGCTCAACAGACTTCATAACCTTATTTTTATCGGGTTGCTTTTCTATGAGGACCTTATCTGCTCTGAGAGCCCATGTATCAAGCTTTCGGAGATGGTCACGCAGAGTCACAAAAAGACCATCGGAATGTTTAGGAGGAACTCCTTGTGCTGTCCAGTTAAGTATTTTCTTAGTGCCTTGGTCGTAAAGACACATTCCTAGATTAATTATTCCTACATCGATGCTAAGAATAATCATCGCTCTTTAAATAAAGAAACTGATCTTTAATTTACAATGAAGCCACACTGCTGGTGGTGCTGTCACTCTTTTGACTGGGAACCTCTTCACTGGCCTTACAAGTATCTACCAAAGACAAAAGAATATCACTCAACTGGATACTTTTGTTCATGGGAATGCGTAAAGGCATATGCAATAGATAGGGACCAGGTAAATACATGTGATTTCATAACACATATGCGCCTTAAACTTGAAGGACCTCCTGTAAAAACTACAAAAACTGCTCCCAGAAAAGAGATTCTACAAATGTTTGGGGGTACTGTGAACATAGACGATTATAGAAAAGAACCCCAGAGATTTAGTGTAATTATGCCAGGTGAAATTCATCAGTTACCGGATATAAAAATAACAAGCAAGTTTGAAAAGAGCGAACTCGTTCCGCACCCTGGGATAATGAAGCTCAAAAGAGAAAAGCCTTTAGAACGTTCAAAGGGAAGTTTAGAGAGTTCACTCGGGATTATAAGAAAGAAAGTATGATGAGTTGCTGTACTGGCCCTAGACAGAAGCAAAAAAGGTTACTATTACCACATGGTTCAGTAGTAGAAGGGGAAGGAAACACTCTAGATGTTCTTAAAAGATCTATGAATAGTATACACGAAGCTTCTTCAAACGGCGGAGTCTGGACAGTCAAACTTTCAGAGAATGTGAAAAATTCAAACGTGTGGGCAGTATCAGTTGAGAATGCCAAACGACTTGCTCAATGGTATGCATATCTAGATTATAAAGATTTGAAGGCCAGAATAAATAATGACCCGGATAGCCCAATATAAGGATGAAACTCTTGGGAGATTTATTCAGTCCCGACCAGATTTCAAGTGGGACTTTGGGAAATTATCTTTACACCCTGATCTCACTTTACGAGTACTAGAAATGTTTCCAGATTCTCCGTGGAACTGGGTCGAGATTGCTTTCAATAATCCAAAATTTAAATGGGAATGGGTCACCAAGTTACCGAATAAACAGTGGCCCTGGACTCATTTTCAGTTCCACGAAGATTTTGTATGGAGATGGGTCCATGATACACAAGATAAACCATGGGACTGGAGAGCACTTTCACACTATATAGTATCATGTAATACTATTTCATATTTTAGGGAACAACCATGGGATTGGCTCGTACTGACATTAAGTGATACTGTATCTACAGATTTTATAATGGCCCATTACGATTTCCCTTGGGTTATAGGTGAATTATTCTTTAGGAAAATAAACAAGGATACTATACGATACCTGAGAATGTTCAAGGACAGGTACACTCCCCATGACTGGAAAGACCATACAATGCACGCTACCTGGCAAGTTATCAAGGAAAATATGGACCTTCCATGGGATCTTGAAAGCATAAAATGGAAACCAGGTGACTTGGGACTTGGAGACATAGAGTTCTTGGAGAAGAACCAGCAAAACCTAGACATGAAAAAAATATCGGAAATAGTAAATTACCACGGTCTCGTAAAAGGAGCACGTGGTAGTACTGTAGACTGGGACCTTGAGGGACTATCAAGGAATCCTACGTTCACGAATCTGGATCTCCCACAAAATATAGAAAGGTATGATTTAAATTTGGTCAGGGTACGGGACGAGACTCATAAGTGGCACGCGGCCCAAACTATAAAGAGGCACTGGAAACGCGCAATTACTGACCCCAAAAGGAAGATGTGTAGGGATGTATTTCTAAGGTATATGGTTACATTGGATAGTATTCTCCACTAGGTGAAGAAGGACCGCGGGCCGAAACAGCTCCACCGACAAGGGCAATGGCAAACATTAAATAAAATACAGACACTATGAGATTCTGACTCTGGTAACCCTTCTTGGAGTTTTGCTTATTATTTACAATCATAGAAATTGCGTGCATAGACAAAAGGAGACCAAGAACAATGGCCATCGTTTTCAGGGTAGACACTTTCATTTATTATTTATCTGGTATTAAAATTTTCAAGAGCTGTACATTAAATAAAAAAGTACGAGACCTGACAGTATCTTAAAGAGGGCCTCGGTCCATGTCTGAAATCGGAGAGAGGTGGATATACCTGAGGTGGTGACATTATCAAGGATATCTCCGAGGCCTGATAACATAAGGTAAAGGCACACTGTTATAAAAATCAGATTATAGAGCTGCTCTGGTTGAAGATTCATCTTTTATAATTAAAAAATATAAAATTATAGAAGAGAGAGGAATGAAATTTGCGAAATTTTATCCAGTTGATGAGATTCTTTATATAGAAATAATTCTAGACAAGTACGTAGAGGAGCAACCTTTGACACGAAAGGAAGTAAGTGAACGCGTGAAAGAGTGGGCACCATACATAAAAATTATAAATAAGTACACGGTCTCGAACAAAATAACTAAACAACGTATAGTATTTGATATGGACAAAGCTATAAACTTCCAGAGACTTAATTTTACACTTGCGGCATTCCTAACACGCGATATAGTAAACGAGATAGATAGCGTAGTACCATTTGAAATACACGTGACCCACATGAATAAGATGAATCTCTCTATATACACCGGGTTCAAGTCGCTCTTGCCAACTGATTTTGCGAAACTTATTTTTTTGAGTTAGGACGTAAATATGTTAGCGATACGTTTCATACGACTCGGAGTACCACTCGAGGTATCTATGATCTCTCCGCCAAGACCATTACACACATCAGGTTTGTTTATTATTCCGGGAAATGTACGATTATATTCGTCTACTATCTTTTGAGGTATAGAAGGAGATTGTGCGAGCAACCTGTCCATTTCCTGGCGTACAGTGGAAATAAGATCGTTTCGTCTATGATCATCTGTCAAGTTTATTTCAGTCTCGAGAAGACGGTACAACATAGCATATTGCATAGCAGCGCTTCCATGAAGTTCAGTTTTTTCGGCCGCTTTCCCAAATCTCTGAAAACTATTGATGAGCCCTATTATCACATTAGTCGCGCCTATTACATAGCCCATATAGAATTGTACTTGACCCTCTATAGTATCTTTTTGTTGACCAGAATTACCAGCCGTAGAAAATCCACCGGCTCCAGCAAGAGTACTGAGTACTATACTTGAGTAGGTAAACCTAGAATTAATCTTTTTATATAGGTTCATAGAGTGATAATGTAACCATCTCCAACCTCCGGCCTTGTCTCGCCAGGCCTTGAGAAGATTGAGCTCAGATTCTGCATATTTTATTGAAGAAGGTGCACCGGCTACAGAAATTGTACGAGAAAATTCGCGAGGGACAGCAGGTTCTATGTGTATGACGTCTTCCATCGTCTACTGATGTAGTCATCTAAAAATGTCGTAGCGATCCCCAGAATGTCTTGGGGTCGTCTACGTATTGTTTATACACATCTGTATTGGTCGGATCAGACTCAAAATTCTCAGGGGCCTCTTTGGTCAATAAAAATCGCATACCAGAAACTTCAGGTGTAGTTGCGCATGCTACAGCAAATGAAACATCGTATTGTTTTCCAGTTAGGTCTTCTACCCAGTAATATTGAAAACGCTCGGTTGGGGAAGTACCTTGGGTAATACAGTATCCCTGTACTATTGTTCCTTGGCGCTTCAATTCATTTCTAAGAAAATGAGCACAATTATGAACTGCACTTCCCAAGAGTCGACGAGCCTTCAGACGCAAAACAAACTTGTGTAGACTCTCGTCGTTCATGGTTCCTATCCTAGAATAAGTTAAAATTTTTAAGGCAGTATATACAAAGAATGACCGATCCAATTCTCACAGAGTCCCGTGACAGGTATACAATGTTCCCTATTCAACATCCGGCCCTGTGGAATCTATACAAGAGAGCGTTGACAACATTCTGGACCACAGAAGAGATTGATCTTTCTGGCGACTTGGTAGATTGGGAAAAACTCGCACCAGGTGAACAACATTTTATAAAAACGGTACTCGCATTCTTTGCGGCAAGTGATGGTATAGTATGTGAGAACTTGGCCCTTAATTTTCTCACGGAGGTCCAGGCACCAGAAGCACGTGCATTCTATGCTTATCAGGCGTCTAATGAAAATATTCACAACGAGACATATTCACTTATGATTGATAAACTTATTACAGACCCAGTGGAGAAAATACAACTTTTTAGGGCACTGGAGACAGTACCATGCGTAAAGAAAAAGGCTGAATGGGCTCTCAAGTGGTTCGATTCGAGCTTACCTTTTGAGGATCGTCTCTTTGCGTTTGCATGCGTAGAGGGTATATTCTTCTCTGGAAGTTTCTGTGCTATTTTCTGGTTGAAAAACCGAGGAGTCATGCCGGGACTTTGCTTTTCAAACGAACTTATATCAAGGGACGAGGGGCTTCATCAGGAATTTGCAATTACCCTTCTTGGGCACTTGCAGAAACCTTGTAGTAAGTATCGTGACATTATAGAATCGGCCGTTGAAATAGAAAAGGATTTCGTTTCGGAAGCCTTACCTGTAAAACTTATAGGCATGGATGCAGCAAAGATGACTCAATATATAGAGTTCGTTGCGGATAGGATACTCAAACAGGTTGGAGAACCTGTCATATGGGGATCTGAGTGTCCTTTTGACTGGATGCAAACTATTTCGCTTGAGGGTAAGACTAATTTTTTCGAAAAGAGAGTCGGAGATTATTCAAGGCACATTCCTGTTGAAGGGGATTCAATTCGGTTCAATGAAGATTTTTAGAGCTTGACGCCACGGACGGTGCCAACAACCTCGGAGCTAGCCTCCTTCACTGCCTGAGAAGTCTTGGGGAAAGGGTTCTTAATACCACCCATCAGAGCGTATGTGACGAGACCGAACAGGAGGCCGTGGATAATAAGGCCTGGGCCAGTTGGGAGACCGAACTGGTTGGCAACCCACTTTCCGAGCACCTTCTGAACAAGCTTGAAGGTCATCGGGCTCGCGAAAATAAGGAAGAGGATAACTGCCTTGATGGAAGCTACAATCTTTTTCTGCTTAGACAGGCACGGGCAAGACATTTATTGTTTACTGAGATTTTATTTTGAAGTTCTGGCATTTGCTCTCATGTTGTTCATAAGAGCTCTACCCCTGATTTCGGCCATATTAGACATCCATGGTTGGTTAGACTGTGCGTTATGAAAGGTATTGTTTTTCATCGAGTTTGAGCGCCTATTACGGTTGTTGTTTTTCATCGACTTAGAGCCTGGAAGCGCATTCCAACCTGCTTGGGTTCTTTTGCGATTGTTGTTTCTACGGGGCCTGGGTGGAAGATTTGGGGCGCTTGGCCTGGGTGGAAGATTTGGGGGGATGGGCCTGGGACCAGGAACCTTACCGCGATGAATTACATTTATAATATCGTTTATAGTCTTTACGAAATTTGCAGAATTTGCTTTTCCATCTTTAAGCCTGGAACGAGTGTAATTTTGTATATTTGTATGTAATCTATTTCGAAGATTTTGAGATACATTTGCCATTTCTTCTTACCTCCTTACACACATTTAAAGTTTCAACGCGTCTAATAAGTAAGAAGAAATGGACTCATCATCAATTGTATTCTCTGAGCTCAAGAAGAACGCTGGCAATGCCGGTAAGACTATCTACATCAATACTGTCGGTGGCAAGGCTCGTTTTGAGCTCCCCGTTCTCCGCACACCATTCGGGCTGAGTTCTTATACTGACACTCAGACCGGCAAGACTTCGTATAGTATTGATCTGTCTCTTGATAACCCTGAGATTCTTGAGGGAATCAGGAAGTTTGAGAAGGCTGTGTTTGATCACGTTGCTAAGAACTCTCTTGAGATTCTCGGTAAGGTTTATACCCCAGATGTCATAAAGGCGGCAGATCTTTTCAAGAGTAATATTCGTGAGGGCAAGGAGCCAGGCAAGTATGCTCCGACCCTTCGCGTCAAGATTCTGACTGATCGCAACGGAGGTTTCGTACCAGAGGCTTACAACACAAAGCAGGAGCTTGTTGATCTTGGTACTCTCCAGAAGGGTCAGAAGATTGCTACTATCATTGATATCAATCAGATTTGGATCATTGACAATAAGTTCGGTATGACGATTCGTCTTGTCCAGGCAGTCCTCTTGCCCACGAGCGAGCTCAAAGGCTTTGCGTTCAAACATATCGATACGACTATTGATTCTGGTTGCGAGGACGAGGCTCAAGATCAGGACTAAAAACCGGGACTAATACTAAGGAATGAAAATACTTATAAAAACATCGCGAAATCCTAAACACGAATTTGATACCCAAACGACTCTGTACAGATATTTCCCTAAATTTATAGCAAGACCAATAAAACTACGAAAAAATCGAATATACATGAAATTTTATAAAAAAAAATCTCTCGATAAACTTGAAACAAATTTGAAACCTATTGAAATAAGAAACCTCGTGAACAAAGTAAAATATATACTCAATAAAATACGGACAAAATTTCCTTTATTTAGGCACAATGATTTACACCTGGGTAATATCCTATTAGACGATCAAGGTCGAGTAAGACTGACTGACTTTGAATTGACACGTCTAACGGGAAAAACTCCTAGAGTAATTCCTAGATATGGTATTACAAATAAGATAAACAAAAAATATGATTTACATTCTTTTTTAAACTCTTTAAGGCAGCAAATGATCAAGAAAGGAAACAAAAGAGGTCTCCTTGTCCTGAATAAGTTCCTTCCTAGAGGCTACCGGGGAAAAACCGACACGTTCGTGCGTAATTACAGGCTCCGGGCTTAAAGCTTGAACATGGAAATGGCGAGTGCGAGCAGGAAGGTATCAAGGAGGGGCTTGACACCAGTGCCGGTAATCGGCCTGAGGATAGTGAAGTGCTTCACGAGGGTAGCATTCCACAGGTAGCGAAGAAGGAAAGTGAGGATGAACAGGTACAGGAGGAACACCATCACATTGTAAGCAAGATCCTTGGGGCTACGAGAACCTACAATACTTTTCATTTTTAATATTAGGTAATAAAAAAAATGGGGCTTCCTCAGACTGGATCTGAAAAAATTTTTGGCTACAAGTTATTTGGGGGCCGGGGTAAACACCGTGATAATTGTTACGATTATGCGTTCAATGATGATGAAAAAAGGAACCAAAAGAGCGTACCTGGAGATAGATCCCGTAAAAGGTTTGCAAATTCAAACTTTACGGATTGCAGGGGATTTGCAAAAAGAGTCCTGGCTGATAATCCTGGTAAAGTATATAGATGCAGAGACCCAAATAAAGTGTGTCGTAGAGGTTACTATAAGGTTATGGCATTCGTAGCTCCAAGTAACATTTACGGAAACTCTACTGGAGATTTTCATTGGTACCGCCAGAACAAGGCTGTAAAATATAAGATAAAGACTGGAGATACGGTTACTGGACTTGCACGTTTCTTTAAGGTTACTCCTTATGTTATAAAAAAGGCTCTTGGTCATCAGGTCAAATCGACGAATTCTCTGAATGGTAAGATTGCAAATGGAACTCCCCGGTTCCCTCAGGCTGGAAAACCACTTGTACCTGGTCGTATTATAACATTCCCTGTAAATTTATGGAGCCACAAACAGGGATGGGCTACTGGTCCTCAACTGGTAGATGCGAGCGGTAAGACTATTAGTGACCCAAGAAGGGCTGATAGAAAGTACGGCTACAATTATTCAAAGTTCTGTAGTGCCTACTGTGTGAAGGCCACTGGGGCTCGTACCGGGCTGGTGAAACCCAAGAGAGTTTAGAACCTCTCGTAAACTTTCGTCGTCATTTACTTGAAACCGAATATCAGTAAAAAAATTCTCAAGATGAGGATCCAATCCAAACATACTCGTAAAAGGCACCAAGTTACTTGTAATCATACTGAATAATCCAGCAAGACTTGGCTCTTCTGGTGCCCTCGCAGCATTAACAGGTTCTATTGAAATTTTTACATTGTATTTTGGTTCGTCGAATGGGGTCCTGCACACTGGACACGTACTGCTTCGCCTTTTCCACCGATCCAGACAATTCTTATGGAAGGTATGTGAGCACCCAAGAGTTCTTGAATTTGTATCATTCATGTGAGTCATGCAGACAGGACACGCCTCACCTGTATGCATATAACAAACTGTAGTACCTGAAACCGCTCCACGTTTACATTGAGTACCTGTCTTGGTAAGAGCCTCGCATCGGAGTGCCATACTAATTAAAGACACATATTCTTATTCTGCTCTTTGGGCACGCCTACGTCTTGCTCTCATGAGATCTTCTTCGAGACCTTCTATAACCTCCATATACATTTCTGCAGTTCTCTCCTGAACTTGTCTCTTGAAAGTCACGTACTTATTATCCTGTGAGGCCCTGCATACTGGACATACGTTGCTTTCAAGAAACCAAGTGACTAGACAATTTTCGTGAAAGTGATGACGACAACTTGTAGTAAAACCTTTTCCGTGATGGATAACATCCATGCATATAGTACAGTCAACTGGTACGTGCCACTGGCAATTAGATGTCCTGCGACATTTGGCTCCCTTCGCTGTCAGTCCTGTACAAGTCATCCTTACGAATCACCCAGAGTATTTGTTCAAGGATTTGAGTCTGTGAAAGTCTACCGTCTATTCTATGGGCACGTCCGACCATGAGGTACCGTTTATAGTACCGATCTATCTTCTTGATGTATTCTAGACTTATGGCAGAATCTCCAGTTTGTTTTCTGGATTCAAGTCGATCAAAGCAAACTTGAGGCGGAGTATCTATATATATGTGGATATCTGGATACCACCCACTGAGCTTATAAGCATCTTTGTACTTCTCATCATCTTCTACACTTACAGTTCCTTCATCAAATAACATTTTCCAGAATACTTCTCTTGAGGATTCTGGGGACCGTTCATATACTTGGACATCTGGAGCCTGAAAAGACTTGAGAACGGCCAACTGAAGAGGAAGTCCAAATTTTTTAGGATCCTTATAGTAATCTTCTAGGGGCCAATCGTCAATTTGCTCAGTAAGTACAGTAAAGCCTTCTTGTGCGAGGAGCTGCACCTGAGTAGATTTACCTGACCCTATATTACCGTCAATAACTATACGGGTTCTCATTCGTTACTAGTTTCTGGGCTCATTTCCTTATATGAAAAAATAGAACAAGTCGGTTCGGGCCATATTTTATTTGTGTCAACCGTCTGCAAATACATACGATACGCGTGAGCATCGTCTGGGCGGACCCCAAGCTTCTCCATAACGGCATCATTAAAAAGACGAGAAGACAGAAAGTCAGTGCATCTTGCGTCAGCCATACCCATACGCTGAGACATGTTTGTAATTATTCAAGAAAAGAAACTACACCTTTCCATTGTTCAAAAGTAAATCCCATAAAGTTATCAAAAGTGTCTCTCTGATCTGTGGGTTTTATGTGAGCCGGCTTGAGGGCCCCAAGTATAAAGGAATATGCTGAAACTATTTCTTCCAGATTTACAGCCCCTGTGATTATGATTTTACCTGAACTAAATATACTAGCTGTTACCTGTTTCATTCCTGGCCCCGGGGAAAACTTAATCTTGACTGCCGAATACGTTTCTGGGTTGAAAGATACTATGCATCCGAGAGTCTTCATATTATACATTACCTTATTGAGATCAAGAGACATATTCACGGAAAAGTTTGCGTTAATCATTACGATACGGAATTCAGTGTACCCAATCTTCTTGTCTGAAACATTGGAAAGAATGCAACAAAGTTGATTTAGAACACTTTTGCAATCTTTTGGGTTGTAACAGCCAGTCACATGAACTGATCCATTTGGAAAAATTTTTACAGATTTCTTTGAATAATAGTCAGAATATTCGAGTGTCACTTGATTGTAAAACCCATTCTCTTTACGAGACCATTCGAAACTTTGTTTGGAATCAACCTTCCCAACTCGGATAGGCTCCTTGAATTTTTCAATCACAAATGGAATATCAATGTCACCACAATCCAACTTACATAAAGAAGTAATTGTTGTGATTCGAACATAAGACGGTCTCACTTCAGACACATAATCTTCGCGCGCCTTGATGAGAGATTGCACAAATAGTTTGTTCTCCATTCATTTATATAGAAACTCTTGGCTTTAAATCAGGACCTGTACACTAGACTTTCTTTTTTTGGGACGAATTTCTGACTGAACATATTCTACTAAAAATTTCTTTTTCTTTGGTAATAATTTTTTAGCCTTACGAGTAGAAGCCTCACGCTTGATCACCTTTCTAAGATATCTCTTAGGTGTTGTATCCAGAACATTCTTAAGAACTTTAAGACCCATTCCTGGATATATTGTTTTAGTACCAGGTGCTGTATCAAACGTGGGCAGATGTCTTTGTAACCTTCCTCGAATCTGATTATTTTCAAATTTTGGGGATCTTCTGATATTCATTGAACCATTGTTGTTTTCACGCCCGTTTTCAAAATTGGGAGTTCTCATTCGGTTCACTGAAGAGTTGGTTTCAAAATTGGGGGTTCTCATTCGGTTCACTGAAGAGTTATAATTAGGTGTCCGTCTTCTACTAAATAGATTGTAATTGTTACTCACGTTTCTACGACGAGGAACCCAGTTATCGTTAGTCCCGGTACTCACGTTTCTACGACGAGGAACCCAGTTGTTGGTTCCTGTCCCCATATTTCTGTTGCGAGGAACCCAGTT
>JGI24890J29729_1000190_pt1 | contig 47255 bp, 44 predicted proteins | sample FreactcultureFD7_FD_29729 | JGI IMG/M metagenome (IMG submission 29729)
AGTTGGTGCTGTTGTTGGTGCAGTTGTAGGCGCCGGTGTAGGTGCAGTAGTTGGTGCAGTAGTTGGAGCCGTAGTTGGAGCTGTTGTTGGTGCAGTAGTTGGAGCCGTAGTTGGAGCTGGTGTAGTTGGTGCAGGCGTAGGTGCAGTAGTTGGAGCAGTAGTTGGTGCAGTTGTAGGCGCAGGAGTAGGTGCGGTAGTTGGAGCCGTAGTTGGAGCTGTTGTTGGTGCGGTTGTTGGTGCTGTTGTAGGCGCAGTAGTTGGACTAGGAGTTGGTGCAGTTGTAGGCGCCGTAGTTGGTGCAGTTGTTGGAGCTGGAGTTGGTGCAGGAGTGGAAGACAACACAGCATAAAATCCACACTGAGCTAATACTTTTACAGTTACTGCAGCTACATTGCTTGTCAAATAACAACCTCCTATATTACTTTGGACTGTATAGTAAGTTATATATGTTCCAGGATTAGTTGTATTTAAAGTTATTGTACCGTCTAAATTATTTGTAAATAGCGAAGTATTTCCTCCAGATAAAACTATAGAGCTAGGAACTAATGTACCAGGCCCAGATATATCATTTGCTATTATATTAATTGTCTTAGGGCTAAAAGAAGACGAGAATGCGCTAGAATCAGGTACGGCAGTAGGCGCGTATGGAAGTATATTAGTATAATTCTGATTAGTTATAATTCCTATACCCTGATTGTATAATAAATTTCCTACGTGAATAGCAGGACTAATCGCATAATCTAATAAATTACCGTTACCGTCATCGGATATAAAATAAGCTGAAGAGGAAATTACAAAAGTATTACGCCCTAAATTATCTCCAAAAACATTTCTAGGAATCGACAACATTAAGATCTGAGCGTTAGACTCTGTGGGAAAGTATCTAACGTCCGCATCAAATGTTCCTGATGCTGCTGTAGATTGCAAAGAATTATCGAAGCTAGAACTGGTCGATAAGAAGGATCCGGTAGTAAAATTAGAGTAGAATAGTTGTTTCGCTGAGTAGTAATTCAATACATTTTGAGGCACCGAACCGGTAGTACCGATTGGCCCATTTGTACCACTCAAAACCGTTATGCCATAATTTCCTATCGTACATTGAGTATAAGAAGACGTATAGCGTAATCTGATTGGAGTGGTAGAACGGTCAGATGAATTAATCGTATTTGATGCTCTACTCATTTTTAATTATTACCAGTCTAATTTAACTCTTACTAATGCTTCTTTGGTGAAATCTTTTACTAAAGGCACTGACATCTTAGCTACTGCCAAAAGATCGTTATTATTATTATATAATCCTACAGTTGTGATATACGTTTGAGGACTGTTAACCAAGATTGGATATACCAAACCTCCGTTAGATCCAGAAGTAAACGTAGGATTAGAACTATAATTGTACTGGGCGTTAGCGATTCTTACAAATACGTAATCAGAAGATATTGTTTCGTAAGAGCTTAATTGAAAACTATTTCCTCCAACTATTGCGTTAAACAAATTCGTATTGCTAACAGAAGAGTACGGAGTAGATGGGTTAATTGACTCGTCCACAGATAAAGAGATACCGCCGTAAGATGGAGACAAAGCCAAAGCACCAGGATTTAAAATAATTGCGCCGATGTCGGGTAAAAATAATCCATAAGATCCTAAAGCAGTATAACCTGCTTGAGTCGCGCCTGTAGGAGTTACAGCAGCAGCGTAGCCATTAGATCCGGATACAATGTTAAACACTCTTCCACAATCTAGATAATTAATAACGCTAGAATTATTACTATTATCGGTAAGTTGAATTTGACCGCCTGATCCTGATAAAGTTAGGTTAAAAGATCCAGGTAATAAACTCTCTTTGTATCTATTTCTGTCTATGTTTATCGCGTAGATATATCTTGCGTTAGTAGAGCTACCGCCGAAGTTAAATCCTTGAGAACCTGTAACAAAAGCTCCGTAAACTAAATTCTTGTATTGTTTGTACGTAGTATACGAAGGAGAAACCCCAGGCACCAATGGATTATAGTATTGAGAGCCTGATCCATAGGCGTGACCGTATGCTATAGAGAATTGAACCGCTGCCCCAGTGGAAGAAGATCCAGTTTGATACACGTTTAGATAAAATGCATCAGAAGTAATAGCGGTAGATACTGTTTGAGATCCAGTATAAAAAGCGCTAAGGACAGGAGCGTTAGTACTCCAAGCAGGCGCCGTAATGGCTTCAGAAGATACTACAAAATCGGTAGGCGCTAGCGATGTATATGACATAAGTTATTTTTTATTTAGTTACTTTATTGATTTGTACAGGAACTGTGATTCTTGCTCCAGAGTCTCTACCAACTACAGTTAATAAAGTATATAATGTGGCGTTTGATCCGAATAATGTGTTTACAGTTGTAGCTGTTATGTTTAAAGTAGTTCCAATTACAGTCAAACTAACGTTAGTACCCAAAGTTTGAGTGCTGTTTGAAGCAGCCGCCGCAGGAGTATTAATACCAACTCCAGTGAAAGTACTAGTAGTTCTAACGTCTCCAATAGTAAACGTGTAACCGTCTGTCTCGTAAGTAGAAGTAGCTCCTAAGTAGTTTAATGTTTGAGGAGTGATAGAAATAGAGCCTCCTTGTGGTAATGTGATCGTACTGTATCCAATGTTAACAACCGGCAATTGAGATGTACCTCTAGGCAAAGTAACCAATCTGTACTTCATAATCTCGTTATCGGTAGGAAACGCTTGTATAATTGGCATATTTGTGATAGCCTCTCCGTAGAAAGCCGAACCCGAAGGGTGATTTGGATTATATAATGTGTAGTCTACCTCGTCGTCTGATAATGAAAACTGAGTGATTTGGAACGAACCGTCGTTTCTTGCTAATAACTCTCTACCTTTTTTTGTAAGGATAGCGTCTATAACAACCGATGTGTTACTTAAATATGCCATGTTTTTAGTGTATTTTTCTCTTTATAAATATAGTGATATTAGAAATCTTTATTAATTTGAATTTGCTTGTGTAGACAATAATTGCGCCTGAACCTGAGATTGGATAGTATTGATATTGGCCAGTACGGTCGGGTTTATATTCTGGGGGATTAAAAATCCATACGAAGTTTGACCCTGTCTCTTAGGAAAAGTTAACTGTAAACTCTGCTCGTCCTTATATTTTTTTACTAGCAAGAATTGATATATGTTAGTCGGAGTCTTTACCCAGTTACTTAATATTGTAGGTAAAACTGATATGTTGGCTCTATTATTTCCATCTATGTTGTATCCTATTACATCTAAAACTTGAGTCAATCCTGAAATATCTGAGATTACAATTTTATCTCCCAAAGATGGTTGAAACACGTAAGTAGTATCTCCATAGGACGCTGTAGTACTTGAAAAGGCATATAAGCTACTTGAATATATAGATGATCCAGATGTAAAATAAGGAACAAATTGATATCCTATGTAACCAGATAAATTAGAGCTTAGTACGATAGATCCTGTAGCAGAACTAGAAGCCGATATGTAACCGTTTGCTGCAGAGTATATAAAATTACCATTATCAACACTAGATGTAGCGTAAGGATATCCACCAGCTCCTATAGAAACCGATCCCAAAGCAAGAGAGCTTATGCCGGTAAGACTCGCTGTATAATTAGACGTAGACATGCTTCTTTGCACCAATTGAAATGATACTTTGTCATTCTTAGCTAGAGATGCCGCAGGCGTAGTATAATTTATGGTAAACGTTTTACTATAAACTGATGTCGCAGGATTTGTGGACGCTGGTATAGGATTGGTGATAATTGTAGTGTATCCTGGCACAGGAGCTCCGCTATATGCACTAATATAACTAGAAAAATTCACATCTACGTAAGAAGCCAAACCTCCAAATTGACTACCAAATCCAGGTACGTACCAAGAATAATAGGCAAAAGTGATGTATCTTCCGGCTCCAGTAAGATACTGAGTAGTGGTACCATCATACAAATCAATGGGCGCATAGAATGTAGTATCTGCTCCGACTTTAGTAAAATTAGTGGCCGTAGCCGGTAAAACACTACTTGCTGTTAGTCTATTATTAAATGATGTCGCTGTGGTATAACTAGACGTAAAGTCCATTATTTGGGCACTACTACCAGGTAATACCAAACCATTTGGCCCAACTACTTGATATAAGAAAGATCCTTGATCAGTGCTTTTAACTGACTTAGTTAAAGGGTCTTGAAATTGTAAATTTAAAGTAAATTGAGTCGAGAACGTATTTTGGGCCGCTGCTACTGCAGAGTAGGTAGGAAATTGATTGGCAACACCTGACGTATAACCAGTAGAAGGATTAGAAACCGTAAATATATTGTATACACTACCGCTTCTTGTACTAGATCCACCCGGATTAATGGTTACAGGAAATGATGGGCTAGAAATTCCAGTAGGAATTCCGTTAATATACGGATTGCCAGAAGTATCGTTTTGCGCAACGAATCCCGTAACTAAAGCATTGCCCGTGTTGTTAAAAAATAAAGCTGTATCTGCACCTGACAAAAAGTACAATTGAGGAGAATAAGAATATCCGCTACTGTAAACACTCTTAATTCCATCTGTACTTTTTTGATTTCCGTATTTTCTATTATCAAATTGCTTTACAGTTAGAGTGTTTCCTGCGGTAAAAATATTTTGTATATCAGTCCAATGTGTATTGTTCTGGTTCAATTCTTGCAATCCACCAGACACGTCCACTAAATAAGCCAATGCTGCGTTAACTAGACCTGGTATGTAAGAACTCGTTTCTACTTGAGTAAATAGAGCCAATTTATTTGTATAGTAATTGATCATTGGATCGTTACCGTAACTTATGTCTCCACCGTAAGTCACGCTTTGAGTAGTGTATACGTTGTAAGCAGCCGCCCTAGAATAAGATCCACTGTATCGAGGTATAATACTTCTTCTTAAATTATAATTATAATCTTGGATGCTTGCGTATTGACCGTTTGGATTGTTTTGATAACTTGGACCGAACGCTATAGACTGAGTTATTAATCCATAATTAGTTGCGGTATTTTTAGATACGCCGCTGAAGTCCAATTTGTAGAACAGTTTGGACTTAACTGACCCNGTAACGTTTTGGTACAAAGCTCCTAAATTAATACTCTGAGTAGGTACGTAACTTCCAGATACACTGTTAAATTGAAAAGGCTGATAAGATCTCTCTGTTTGGTTCTTTGTTCTATTAGTCCCTGTAAATCTTGATCCGCTAAACTCACCGGTAAATTTTTCGAATCCTACCGTTTTTGGTACCTGAATTAAACCTTTTGAAGTATATTCAGTTTTAACGTACGCCGTAGAAAGATTCAAATTCATAGCATTAGAACCAGTAATTTTACTTCCACTTATTTCAGACACTAATCCGCTATTGTTAATGACTATAGGTTGATGTCTAGCGTACTTGCTTCTTTCTAATATNTGNGGCTTTACAATGATCCCTGTAGACACATCNGCTCTTGCAGGCACAAAGTCTTTGATCATNTTAAACAAACTATTATTGTAGAATTTGATCATCCTCAAGTANTCCCAAACGCTGTGTTGATACGTTGCGTTAGAGAATACNGTTTTCTTTACGTTGTCCAAGCTTTGATAAGACGCTGAGTATAAATCCGTTGGGTTGCCTATCAATTGATCTATATTAAAGTATCCCAAAGACCCGGTAATGTAAGCATTGATTGTATCAGAAGGAGAAAATCCAACTTCTATCTTAGGTACGTCGGTCCTTCTATTAGTTTGGTTGTATTGTAAAGTAGCATAAGGTGATAACACAGAAGACGATATAGATAAGCTACTAGTTACAGCATAAGCCTTTTGATTGTTGACTTCAAAAACTCCGTCTTGAATACCTCTATCGTATCCACCAAATTCGTTAACAGTTAAAATGCTCTCAGGAATACCGAAACAAGAGATCAAAGCTTTTATTCCTCGATGAGTACCTTTTGTCTTTAATAAGTAAGGTAAGTTATGATAGATTCTCTTGTAAACTTCGCTCTGAATAGTTTGCGCAGGTAAAGTCGCTATACTAGATGTCACGTAGTTAGTTATCCTTTCAGACCCAGTTGGAGGNAATAAACTTCCATCTGCGTTGATACCGAATAAAGAGTAATAAAGATTGTCCGAAAGATTGGAGTTAGTGTATAACGAAATACCCAGCCCCTTTAAAGCGTCTCCAACTAAGTCCAGAGACACGCCAGTATTAGGATTATTTGTGTTATTGTATCTATTTGTTACGTCTTTGTAGTAGATCCAAACGTTATCAAAATGTTGACCAATCATATATACGAAGGTCTCGTAAGGCGCGTTATTTGGATCGTCCAATAGGTATTGAGGAATAGTATTAATCAACATATCCTTATTGGTCAAATCGTAATAAGACGCAGAATACAGCATAGATACATTACTCGCTGAAGGTAAAGTGGTAGCGCTTCCTAACCAATTTAATCCAATGCTCGAAGTAATTGAAGCTTGATTGTAAGGCTGTTTATTATTTGTTTTGGGCCAAGCAAATGAAGCCGAAGTATAATATAAATAGTACTCGTAAGTATCAAAATTTGTTATTATGTTACTTATAGATTGACTCAAAAATCCTATTGAAGAAGACGCAGCTAGGTTACCTCCAACCACTGATTTCTGAGAATTTATTTGCGCATTGTAAGATTCAATCAATCCAAGCTTGTAAGTAAAATTGTTTAATCTTTCTGTTGCGCTCGAAAAGTGAACGAAATTAGAAAAATTAGTATAGTCTACGTTAATGTTTATCGACTTATCCTGATAGTAACTGTTTAATTTATTAAACGACGAAGTTACAGGACTTGCGATTAAATTACTGTAGTTGTAATATTGCGTAGTTAATCCAACTTTTTGATTAACGTCTATCTTAAAATTCGGGCCTCTTAAAGCATTATTATTGGTTAATGCTTCCGCTTCTATTTGTATATTTACGTTATAACTAACGGATTGAGCAACTTGATCTACGATCCACAGGGTAGATTTAACATCAAAATCCACAGGAAGAGGTTCGTATAATTTTATTAATAGGTTGGCTCCATTGGAATCCGTAGAATAAGCAACATTGACTGCAATTATAAGTTGATTACCTCCAAAATTAAGATAGAAATCCGCAAAATAATTCTTGTTTGCCGCGTAAGTTTGATAGTCGTTAAAGCCCGCTAATACAGAACTATCGCTTATAGTCTGAGAGGATAGTATCAATTCTTTTCTTGACGGAGATATTTGTTTTATCCAATAAAAATTACCGTAAGAAGAGTTAAATAAATTCCTTAAAAAATTGTATTGTANGTTNGTTGAACCTCTATCGAATCCCAATCCAGTTACGTAAGACTGAGGGTCCAATATAACATTTCCATAAGATCCATTGCTGGTATTTGCTTGAGAAGGGAGTGTATACGCAGTGTAATTGTAATCGCTATTTAACAAATTGCTGTTATCATCGTATACAAAAGCCTCTATATAATCGTTACTATTACTAAGGAAACTAGTATTAATGTAGTTATTGGTAATAAGAGTCAAATCAGAGTTATTGTACTGCTGAGCTTCTACTCCTTGTCCGGTGTATATTACGTTTACTAATTCCATTATGCGGTTATATTACTTACGTTTAAATAAGTTTGACTAAGATCAACTAATTGTTGTCTTAAAGTATTAATTTCGTCTATTAGAGCCTGTTCCTGTGCGCTAACTGTGGATCCACCTATGTACTGAGTACTTCTTTGAACCAATTCTTGATGAGAGTTAATAGATCCACTTACTGGTATATCGTAAAACAATTGATCGTAATACTCGAAGAATTGAGGAATTGTTATGGTCGAACTCGATACAACAGGCGTAGCGGCTATGAGCTCCGAAAAACTTGTGTCTATTACCTTGTTGTAGGTATTTACACCGTATACTTGTTTTACTAAATTTACTGTTTCTGTCATTACCTAACAATTTTAAAAATCAAGTTACTGTCTATATTTATCGTTTCGTTCGTTGAAGGCAATACAGTTTGTACTAATAGTTTGTAGAATCTTTCTGGCTCCAATCCATTCATGTACAAGTTAAAGTAGTTGTAAGTACCGTCTGAACTTATTTTAGTATAGTTTGTATCGAAGTCTACGACCATTTCTTCTGTTTTATAATCCTGTATTGCCCAATAAGAACTAGAAGGTAACAATAAAGTGTTTAGATACACAGAAGAAGTCGCGAATTGTCTTGTAGGGAAAGTAGACCTAGTGGCCAATCTAACTCTATACTTTTGTGTTCCGTACTTAAATTCGTTTTGATTATTAGCAAAATTAACCACAAAATCGCTATTTGAAACTAAAGATCCGGTCGCATATACGCTATCGTCCCATTTTATCTCTAATGTAGGAGGATATATTGTATGAGTGTCAGTGCTAAAAAATTTTGTCTGTATGTAAGATCCAGAGTTATTTTCTATTGGAGTGGGGAATTTAACTAATATTCCATAGTTAGGAAAAGATCCCGAAAACCAAGAAGAAACTATCGGACTAACATTCGCGTTAACGTCCTTGTTATCTGCGTAGCCAAAGCTTTGAGTAACGTAAAGTCCGGTCCAAGATCCACCTCCTGCAATAGTATAATAGCTAGAGCTAATGCTTGACCAAGTAGTGCTTGATTGAGTTACGTAAGCGTTAGGAGAATTCCAGCAAACACCATTTCTAGTTTCTGGGTAGTCTATAAATTTACCCGTACCCATATCCCAAGATTGACTAATTTGTCTGAATTCTAGAGAGTACGTAGTGGATAAATTCTCTGCGCTAGATAAAAACAATCTAAGATTCGCTTGAAAAGAAGATCCTGTAGAAAGCGATTTTACTGTAGATAAATCTGTATTAGAAAATTGAATTAAGGATCTTCTAATATCTTCAACGTAGCTAGTTAAATAAAGACCATTTGTGCTGGCATTATTATTTTTAACAACGACCTCCAATATTTCATCAAGACCTGTATTTTTACTTACGTCAGAAGAATATACTGTTGCGTCTGAACTTGCGAATATTTTATATACTGCCATTGTTTAATTATTAAAATGTTACTACTCTACCTTGAATATCAGTATTTGGATACAATACTTCAAATATGCATGGATCCAAAGACGGATATATTACATTATTAACAGTCGCTCCAGCTATATCGTAGGCGTATTGAGAATAAGTAGCTCCAGTTGAATCTACTAAATTATTTATTGTAATATTTTTAACTGTTTGAACGCCTTGAATTTGATCTAATACAGAGTATAAATTAGTTAGTATAATAGGTTGATTGATTTGCCAATTATCTATATCGAAGAAATTTTGAATCGCAGTAATGCATCTTGATATTACGTCCTGACCGTTATAGTTAGGTAATATTACTACATCAAAGCTAACGCCTATATTAACTATGTAAGCCTGCTGTATTTTAACAGCGTCTGTCAACATTCTATAATCTTGAATGTAAGTCTGTATATTTTGTAATAACGCTGGGGTTGGTACTGCTAAATTTCCATTGGTGTCCAATCCCAAAACATACATGGTTATTAACAATGGATTTTGTTGAGAAGGTATACCGTTAGTATAGCTTGAAAAAGTTTGATCGTTTTTGGTCACATAGGCCTTAGAAACTTTACCATACATTGAAGGCATGCACAATACTCTTGCTAAATAGTCTTGTTGAGTTACCGCTCTTAATTGAGTAGGAAACTCTGCCAAAGTATTCATTCTTAGTTGCTCTACGGTATCTCCATCTCCTCCACCAATAGAAGAACTTACATTATTAGTTACTAACGTTGACGCATTACCATTTTGACTTGTATACTGAACAGACACTACCTTTGTTAATTCTCCTATTGACGCGTTTGAAGATGCTCCTCCTCCGGCCAAATAGTTAAATGTGATAGTGGTATTGCTGGGCGCAAGACCGTATGTTTGCGTAGTTACAAAATTAGTTGGATCCCACGAGCTAGACAAATAACTCAATCCAGCTCCAGTAAAACCTACGCTAACGTTGTTAGGATTAGGTAAAATAGCGCTATCTGCTGTTGAATTGATACCCGGTCCGAACTCTATTTGTAATGTATTATTGCTAGTAAATCTAGATACGAATCTTCTTGGAACTTGTTGCTTTTGAATTATGTAAGGAACTTGATTTTGATATTGATTCAAAGCAGGGTAATTCGCCGCCGTATTAGCCACTGGAGTTAGTATATAATCTTGAGCCAAGTAAGGAACTTCGTACCAATTGTTTCCATTGGAATCAATCGCGCTTACTATCTGTATAATACTGGAATCGTTAATCGTAACATTCGCAAATCTTTGAGAGGATCCAAAAGAAAAGCTTTTGTTCTTTACTTGTCCAGATATAGCGCTAGTTGATTTTTTTAACAAATAAGATGTGGGTACAGAACCTCCGTTCATTTGATAAACAGACACAGCGGTCGGATTATTAGAAGAGGATACTGTAAAATCCACAACGTTTCCAACGTAGTAATAAGAACTATTATTAATATTGGACTGAATTTGCATTCCTGGTTGAATGGTCAATCCGTAACTAAAGTCAGGAGTTGGTTGGCCGCCCACTGTTTTTGCTGGAACTTGCTGATAAACGTCCAAATTTACTATGGCCGCAGAAGTAACCTTTGGTCTGTAACCAAGCATATAAGCCAGAGTATACAGATTATTAGGCTGCTTTGCGTATTGTAAAAACGTTTCTTGTATTTGATTGTCTAAATAGAAAGACATTACGTCTCCAACGTAGGATGCCATTTCAATGAACATGGTACCAGGAGAAGCTTGACTAAAGTCGTTATAAACTGTTGGATAATACGATTTAGCGTACTCAATCAAATCCGATTTGAAAGAGGTAAAATTCTTGTTTAAATATGTAACGTCTATCTGATTGGGCATCTTAAGCGTTTTGTATGTTTATCACCGCAGTGTCCTGCTGATTGTTATTATTTAATCTGTAACTAACAGTTACCGTTACAGATTGAGTATCTGGTTCCGATGTTAAAGATAGTTCAGTAATTGTTATGTTTTTAAAATACGCCTCTAATTTATTGGTCAAAGTCAATTTTAATTCTTCCAAACTATAATTAGTAATTGGGTCAAAAAGCATTCTTCTCAATCCAGCTCCAAAATTTAAGTTAAAAGGTCTTTCGTTTACGTCTGTCAACAAAAAGTTAATTAAGTTATATTTGGTCTGCTCTTGAGAAGTATAAACCGGAGTGAATACATTATTTGCAGCAAAAGGTATCTTGACTCCAAGGGAAGTCGAAGGTCTAAAATCTAAAGCCGGTATTTTTACCAATCCGTAGGCCATATTACATTACTCCTTTTGCTATCATTTTTTTCATTAAATCTGTAAAGTCAGGTACCGCGTTTACTTGTACCATTTCAACAGCAGAACTAGGTCTTGAGGTAGCCAACATATCGTTAACGTCTCCTACTGGAGCGTCTACATTTTGTAAAAAACTCATTCCGTCCATATCAACATCTGGGGATCCGAACGCAATTGCGTCTTCTTGTAACATTCCAGAAGCAGTTTCGTTTAGTATTTGACTCATTGGGTCTTTACCCACAAAAGGTTTCTGTGATTGTTGAAATTGTTGGGCTGGGTTATACGGTCTAGTGTTTAAAGTTCCCGGTATAATCGGCTTCTTTACTGTAGATTTTGCAACCTCTTGTATTGGAGTTAGACCCTTTTTCTTAGTTGATTCCAATAGTCTATTCTGCTTAGCAAGAGCTTCCATGATCAAAACGGGCATCTCTTCTCTAATTGCATTCTTAACTTCCTCTCTAATGAGGATTCTTAATTTAGCTAAAGCGCTTATTTTTTTTGTTGCCATATTGTATAAATATCAATTTGTTTAAAATTATCCTTGATTTGCTGTATTAAGATTTTTTTGAAGCTGAGCTGTGGCCTTTGCCATATTTGATCTCATTCTAGATCTTAACGCTTTACCGCCTTTTTGCTTATTCATAAATGCGTTTAATCCAATACCACTATTTTCGTCTTCGTTGTCTGGGGAATCCAATCCATCGTCAATATTTACATATACATCTGGAGTAACAGCATTGTCTTCTACGTAAGATAAAGCCTCGTTTATGCTAGATTGTTGGTCTTGCGATAAAGCGCTTACTGGTATTTTTATTAGCTTTTTGGATTCCAAAAGCAATTTTACTTCTTCTATTATAATAGCATCGTTGGAAGCAAAGGTAGGTGTAGTTTTTACTATTTGCACTCCGTCTGAGTCCAAAGCTATACCGTACCTTCTTGGTATATTATTAGATCCTTGAACCAATTCCTCTTTTATTATTTGAATACTGTATCCTCCGTAGGTATTATTGATCTGTGTGGTCTTATTTTGATTGTTTTGAACAAAGGCATTTAATTGATCCGAGGTATCCTTTAACGTACTTAGTGTTGACTTTAGATCGTCTACTAATCCATTTGGGGCATTATTACAAGCTTCTAAGTTTACTATGATTTGCGATATATCGTTTATTATGGTCTGTACGTCATTGTATATGTCTGAAACTATAGAGCGCAATAAATTCAATAGCCCGGATATAGCGTTAAGGTCTTGTATTATCGTGTCTATAAACGACTCTATTTTTGCTAGACTGTCGCTAAATCTTACGTTGATACCCACTACAGTAAATTGGTTAGGTATTGGCAAACTCTTTAAAAATTCCGTAACTACGGTAAGAGTTTTTACCAGCGTCACAGCTATGTTAACGTAACTTTGAGCGGCTCTAATAGTGGAAAGTATAGCTTGACAGAATTTTGTTATCGCCGATACCTGTATTCTTATAGTCTGTAACATGGGAACTAACTTAGATAAATCTTTACCTATGATAGAGTTTAATTGACTTAGTTGCTTTTGTATTATTGAATTGGCAGCGTTATCTATTGCTTGTAGAGCAGGTCCGGTAGCGTAATTATAGCTAGCATAAACGTTTATAGACTGTATTTTTATGCAATGAGTTCTAGTGTTATTAATAAAAAACATTACCTTTTGAACATCGGATTGTTTTATACTGCTTAAATTTTGTCCTAATTTGGAGAAAAATACTTTAGCTTGATTCAAATATAAATTACTTATTAGCAGCATAGGAAAAGCTCCCAATAGTTCTTTATCGGCTATAGAGCCTTGATTTTTAGTATCAAAATAAAAATTTAGTTGGCTTACAAGATCTACTATAATACCCTGAGGATTTTGTAAATCTTTTGCTGGAATGTCCCTATTTTCCGACTTAATAAATTCGTCTATCGTAGATTGTATAACGTAAGATTGATATTGAAGGGTCCATGCTTTCTTTACTATTTGAGGGCTGGTTGAAATAGGTGGAGTATTGGGATCAAACTTATAGCCCTGGATATTTCTTAGTAGATTAACTTGATAAGACAACAAGGAGCAAAGATCCAAAGAAGACACTGTGCCCAAAACTCCTAATATTCCTATGTCCGCTATTCTATCTCTAATTCCTGCAGTTTTATATTCTCCAGGGGACAACACTTGAGTTCCATTGAATACCTGATCTATATTCTTTTTAAACTCGTCCATTTTTTCGTTGGAAGTTTTAATTGCCCTTTCAAATATAGTTTTTATTGACATTATCCTAAGTTATTTTTTTGTAAAAACACAACTTGAGATCTAGTAGAATTCTGAATAGCATTTCTTATTTGGGGTAATTTAAGCGCCAAAGCGTTGGCAGGAGCACTTATATTAGTTCTTAAAGTCGATGGAATAGAGTACTGTACGTCCTTTGCCTGATCAAAAAATGTGGTCAAACCGTCTATTAATAGCAACAGCTCGTTAACTAGAGTATCTCCTAGTAAAACTGGCTCTCCTTTAGTGTCAGCGTCTTTTTCTCCCAAACTTATGATTGGGGAGCTTATGGTCACTCTCGATTTTGCGTCTATGTTAACTGTATTAATGCTCGACAAACTGACAGCCCGTCTTCCAAATATGAACACAGAGTCTTTGTCCGCCAATAGAGTAACTCTATCGGAAGTTATAATGGCTTGATTCCCGGTATATGGAAACTGCGGTGTATACATTATTGTAAGCTATTTAAAACTAAAGAATCCTGACTAGCAGCGTCTTGAGAATCGTTAGAAATCGGTGGTTGATAGTAAGAAGCGATAACATTTTGTTCTTGAACTTGTATGTCTACGTTGTTGAAAGAATTCAAAGGATATTCTATAATAGAGTTCAATACTATGCTTTGTCCCGCCGTTAAATATATAGAAGTAGAATCGCTGTTGATGTCTTCTACTGTAGTAGCAAATTTATCTATAGGATTAGAAACTTTACCTTGGCCGTTTCTTATGATCATGATAGGATCTCCATTATTTCCTGCCGTAGACCAATGATTGAATTTCCTCATTACAGAAGTGGTAGATCCAAACCTTATCGATTGACCAAACCTAGATTCTATTATAGTATCTCCCTCAAATGGAGTCAATGACTTAATGTCCTTTTCAGCAAAAGAATAACCTTTAGGAAGTTCTACGTTCTGTGTTTGTGATTGACCTTGATAGCCCGGCTTTTTCCTGTATTGGGACGTAAAATTGGCCCATTCTTCCATATTTGGAAAGGCATTGTGATTTACAGAATTCCACACTTGAAACGGAGGAAAATAGAATAATCTTTGACTGTTGTAATTATCATTGAGTCCGTGGAAAGGTCCTCTAGTTATAAATACTATTTCGCCTATTACTGGCAACTGTTTAATGGCGCTAAAAATAGGATACGCTTCTTTGGAAACTGAGCCCATCGATATGTTATTTGGGCTATACATGAATTCGAAAGATATCTTTCCAATATCGTCGTACGTATTAAAATTCTCGTCTTTTATATTGGGATCACCGCTCTTAAATGGCCCCAAAACAATATCTTTTACACGACCGATAACTATCTCAGGCCCACCATCGTTAACCTTAACGTTTTGTGGATTATTCCATGCCATTACTTATCGGTTATTTGTTTTGTGTTGGTGCTTATGGTCGTAACTTCCTTCATTAATTGCTCGATGTCTTTTTCAGAAAGTAATCCGTCCATGACTTCTCCCTCTTTTGACGTGGCTTGAGCGGCCTTTTGGAATAGACCCAATAATTTAACCAAAACTTCGTCGTTCTTTAAACTAGAGTCTATAAGACCTTTGATTTGGGGCATTAAAACTATAGCGTCTCCAGGACCTTCTATCATATCAGAGAGCTCTTCTATTTTAGTCTTTATGGCAGAATCCTGATTGTTTTGTCTGTTATAAACCTCCTGAACAAGGTCAGATATCTTCTTACCCGGAAATACTTCCTTTTCTAATTCCATGATTTTGTTTAGATATAAATATCTTGATCGTGATTTTCTATCTGATCTTGCAATATTGTCAAATAGATAGTTTTTAGCTTCTTTACCACCTTTGTTATAGTGTTGGATTGTACGTTAGCTATTTCCTTTACGTAAATGAATAGGGCTTTTTTATTGAATACATCTATATTTTCTCTCTTTTTGAATATCTCCAATATAGCGTCAGCGGCCTTAATTTCCTCTTCCTTTTCGAATAGATCCATTAAATTATCGTCTACGTGCTTAATAAATTTTTCAATTACGCTAAGTCTATCTATTGTCTCTTTCTCTGGGTCTAACACCAAACTTTCATGGGTACCGTCTTGATTGTCTATTTCTTCCACTTCTATCTTAGACACCATTCTTTTGTAGTTCTTGACGTTGTAAATGATCAAATATCTCTTGGCGATTGTGCCAAAGTAAGAGTACGCTTTACCCTTGGACTGATCGTATAGATGCAGCTTCTGCAATAAAAAAGAAATGACCTCGTATTTAAGATCCTCTATATTATCCACTTCTGTGTGATAGAATTTGAAAGTGTGAATGATGTTCTCTGCCAATTTATAAAAGGCGTTATGGATCTCATTATTGTATATTCTATTCTTTTCAGCATGGCTTTCCGAAAGTCTATACCTTAAAATAGCTTCTTCTGCCTCGGAAGTAAAATAGTTATTTTTAGTCTTCGGTTTTCTTTTTCTTGGAGCCCCTTTCTTAGTTAATCCTAAGAATTCTACCTCTTTTTCTTCTGTCATAATTTATTTCCTGCCAGTGAATTCTTGAACTCTCTTTTGGACTTGTTTGATTGTTTCAAATAATTGTAACAATTCTGGGTCTGATTGTACCCACATTGTCATGTCAATTTTGTTTACTAGCGCATTGAACTCGTCCAGCATTACAATAGTGTCGTTAACAAAAGAAGATTGATTAATAACAATCTCTTCTAATTTTCTATTCTTTTGTAAGAGGTTCCAAATGATGTATCCTAATAAGCCTCCTACCCATAGGACAATTGAAATAATTCCGATAATCATAATTAAATTTGTGTTTCTATTTTTGATGCCATAAAATCAGCTTGATGTAATATATGAACCAAATTTGTTTTAACTGCGGTATCCTCACTATAAGTGATAAGATACGCTTTATTTGATTCTTCGTATAATGAATCATGCAGTTTTATACTTAGAAATTCATTTTCGCTAACAGGGATATTTGCTTGTTGTAGGTAAAATAAACTACGATCTGCAATTCTCATGTGAACAATATTAGTATTGTACTTAAAATGTGCGCCTTGCTTTTCTACATGCCATTGAGAATCGTTGGGAATATAGAAAGGCTGTTCGTTAGTGCCCAATTTACCAAGGTCGTGATTAATTGCAGAGAATACTAATTCTTCAATGGTATAATCCTTCTTCTGGCCAAAGCGCTCCCATACTTTATCCATTACTAATGATGCTTCTACAACTCTATTAACATGTTCAACGTACCCGCCAATAAAACAGTTGTGATGCGCTAATTTAGTGGAAGCTGGACTACTTGCTAAGGTAACTTCTCTATTTTTATAGAATTCAAGTAATGCGTCCTTTCTATCTGAGGTAATGTACTTTTCAATAAATCCGTAAAACTTGTTTAAGTTTTCAATAATTTGTTCTTCTGTTAGTTTTTTCATAACCTTTATTTTAGTTAAAATTGTTGTTGTTCCTCGTTATTGATTAAGATTTCAATTTCGTTTAACTTAAATCTCATTCTTTCTAATTGCTGCTTAAGAACATCAGGATGCTCTAATCTAGATATAGCGGATTCCTGTCCAGCGATTAAATTTACTAATTCTCCAAATTTTCTGATAACTAATTCTTTGTGTTTCATATTATTTATTTTAACTTCTCTATCATTTGTTCAAGTGAAGTGTGTGGTTTTAGAATGTACTCACCTTTTCTCGTATTAATCAATTTAAGATCCTCGTAGCTATCTGCAATATAATTAAGTTCATCTTTTTCAGTGATCACCATTGGATACTTAAAAGTATTTGTAGTCTCTTCAAGACTATCACAAAATCCAGGATTGCTATCGCAATTAATTTCAGTATATTTTATTTCACTTAATTCGGATTTCAATTTGGCGCATTGTTTGCAACCACTAAGCGTCACTATTTTCATAAGGATTAAATTCTTTGTCTAATATTGCCATGATTTCTATCCACATCACCTTTTCTTCGTCATTCATGAAAGGAAACTGCATGTCTAGATAGTTATATATAATATCTAGATCTTCTTCTGTTATATTATCTATTTTTATTTCTTCTATATTCATCCTCCTTGGTGTGTCCCCTTTGGTTATTATCTTAGGACAAGATTAAATATACAATTCTATGATATTCAACTAAAGAATATGTTTCAAGTGATTAAAACTATTTTATGCACGTAAGTTTTTTATTTTTACTTTAATCTTTATTTAGTATATTAGTTTAATATGGAACCACACGATTACGTATTAGGCTTATTGGAATCTTTGCTCGGTAAAGGCAAAAAGGATCGTCATACTTTTGATTACGCATTCCATTGTCCATTTTGTAACCACAAAAAACCTAAGCTGATTGTCAATGTAAAAACCGGCCAATATAATTGTTGGACGTGTCACCCGCAAACAAAAGGCAAGACTCCTGTTTCGTTACTGGTAAAACTTGGTGTAGAAAACGAGAGAATTCTAGAGATGAAGAGCTATTTTAAAAGCGATCGTACCAAGTTAGAAGACGATAGGGACAAGAGCGTTTTTCTTCCTAAAGAGTTCGAATCTTTTACAAAAAACGACGGATCTCTAGAGTATCGCCGTGCTGTGGCTTACTTAAAAATGAGAGGAATTCAAGCTTCCGACGTACTAAAATACAATCTAGGATACTGTAAAACTGGAAGGTACAGAAACAAGATCGTTGTGCCTTCTTACGATAAGAGTGGAAAACTAAATTATTTTGTTGCGCGCTCTTACGAAAAGGATCCATTCTTAAAATACGATGCACCAGCAGTTACAAAGACCGAAATTATTGGCATGGAGTATTTTATTAATTGGCAAGTTCCTGTGATTTTATGCGAAGGGGCTTTCGATGCGATAGCTATAAAACGCAATGCCATACCACTTTTTGGCAAGTCGATACCTAAGTCCTTAATGCTAAAACTAGTTGAATCTCAAGTAAAAACAGTTTATTTAGCGTTGGACAACGATGCGCTCAAGGAAGCACTGACGTACTCACAGACACTACTTGATCACGGTAAAGAAGTATACTTAATAGAATTGGAAGGCAAAGATCCAAGCGATCTGGGCTTCGAAAAAATGACACAATTATTACAACAAGCAAAACCACTAACATTTGGAGATCTTCTTTTGAGAAGGTTGCAAATAGGAAAATAATATATGCACAAGATACAAAGTACAATCGAATTATCAAAGCTTAATAAGATATATCATGTAAGCGATATTCACATTAGAAACTTCAAAAGACACGAGGAATACAACAGAGTTTTTGAAACATTAAACAACTACGTAAAGCAAACTTATACGGACGATAGTCTAATAGTATTGACTGGAGACATCGTTCATTCGAAGACAGACGTTACTCCAGAATTGGTTGAAATGGTACAAACTTTCTTGCGCAATTTGTGCTCTATCGGCAAAGTTTTAATGATCCCAGGTAATCACGACGCCAATTTAAACAACGCGCACAGAATGGATGCACTAACTCCCATAGTCAATGCGTTGAACGAACCAAACTTAATGTACGTTAAAGACACATGCTATTTTAACATCGCTGACAAGACCTTTGTGCATTGGTCAGTATTCGATAAGGAAGACAAATACGTTAAAGCAGACAAGATAGAAGGCAACTATAAAATAGCTTTGTTTCATGGCCCAGTTACTGGAGTGCAAATAAGAGAAAACGCGCAGTTAATAGACCAGAATCTAAACGTGTCTGATTTTGATGGATTCGATATAGCCTTATTAGGAGATATACACACAAGACAATTTTTGGACGGAGATAGCACTATTGGATATCCTGGATCTTTGATTCAACAGAATCACGGAGAAACAATCGGTAAAGGCATATACGTTTGGCAATTGGATAGTAAGATTGCAAACTATGTAGAAATACCAAACGATACGGCCTTTTATACTATTTACGTAGACGCAGGAGTTTACGATCCAATACCTTCTTACCTTCCTTATAATTTGTATTTGCGAATTAGGCACAAGAACACTGCGCAGTCTGCAATTAAGGACATAGTTTCAATAATAAAACAGACCAAAAATGTCATAGAGACTTCCGTACAAAAGATAAACGATTTTACTAATTCTGAAAATGGAGAAAAAAGATTGCACAATATAGACGTTAGAGACATTTCCTATCAAAACGAAGTATTAGCAAATTTTTTAGACAGTACTTTTGGGCAAGACATAGAAANGACNAAAAGAATATTAGAGATAAATACAAATCTTAATAAGTTACTTTCTAAGTCAGAAGTGCCAAGAAATTCTATGTGGATTCCTAAGAAGTTTCAATTCGATAATATGTTTTCTTACGGAAAAGGTAATCTAGTCGACTTCTCAAACATGGAAGGAACTTACGGTATATTTGCACCAAACGCTAGCGGTAAGTCTACATTGTTGGACTCTATCACTTATTGCATTTTTGACAAATGTTCAAAGACAGCTAAAGCCGGGCAAGTAATGAACAATCAATCCACTAATTTCTATTGTAAATTAACTTTTGAATTNCACGGCAAAGAGTATACTATAGAGCGTAGAGGTANAAAACAAAAGATGGGCAACGTTAAAGTAAACGTTGACTTCTATTATATGGACGCAGACGACAAGATATCTTTAAACGGTAAAGATCGCAGCGATACCAATGCTAAGATTAGAGAAGTCATGGGNAATTACGAAGATTTTGTATTGACCGCATTGTCTGTTCAAAATAACAATACCGGTTTTATCGATATGTCCCAAAGCGATCGCAAAGATTTACTTTCTCAATTTTTAGATATTGATGTATTCGAAGAATTGTATCAGTTAGCAAACAACGAGATGAGGGACGTTCTTGTCTTATTAAGGGAATATCAAAAAGAAGATCATCACCAGTTATTAAGAAAGTCAGAGTTCGATATAGAGACATACGAGATTGCTTTGGAAGAAGCAAAAGAGCAAAAACTTACAATAGAGACCAAAAGAACCTCTACTAATCGTACGATCCTAAACAAAACAGCTCAGTTGATCCCAATAGACAATAGTATAGTGGACATCGAAGATTTAGAATATCAAAAGTCTAACATAAATGTCGGTATACCCAAACTTCAAAAGCTTATCGAGGCCAATATAGCAGCGATAGATAAAATAGAAAGGGACATAGATCTACTAAATACCCAAACAGTTTCTGGTAAAGTAATCAGAGATATCAATCTAGAAGACTATAGTCACAAGTTAAGATCTTACAAGATGGACACCGAAGCATTACAGTCCCAAAAGTTGGAGTTAAGCAATGCTAACGCGCAGTTAAAAAATAGCCAAAAGAAAATGGAAAAATTGGCCGAACTTAAGTACGATCCCAACTGTAGCTTTTGTATGGACAATGTATTCGTTAAAGACGCCATAGAAACGAAGAACAATATAAATTCGGAAGAAAAGACCGTTAATGACATACAGGACATTATAAAAACATTAGAAGGTAGAATCAAACATAATTCTATAGTTGTAGAAATAAAGGACGCCAAAGAAAAGTACGACAAGAGTTTGCAAGACTTAGAAGCTCAAAAGAATAAACTAAACGCAGAAGACAACAAGCTAAACAAGAAATTGAACGACGTTAAGTTGCTATTGTCCAACATAGAGTCCAAGATAGACGCTCATAACCAACAACTACAGGCAATAGAAACAAACAAAGCGTTAAACTTAGAAATAGAAGACTTAAACAAGGACTTAAAAGCTATAGACAAAGAGCTAAACGCCAAGAACGAGGAGATCGTAGAGATATCTACAAACAAGAAGCTGGAAGAGAGCAACAAGATCAAATATGAAAAGGCGATAGCAAAATTAAAGGAACTAGAAGTAAAGTCAAAGGACTACCAACAATACTTGACAGCCACTCATAGGGACGGTATACCTCACATGTTAATTGCCAGTATTATACCTTCAGTAGAAGAAGAAATCAATAATATCCTTTCTCAAATTGTGGACTTCTCCATAGTTTTACAAGCTGAAGACAAGTCAATAAACGCTTACATTGCCTACTCAGAAGATGATTTTTGGCCTCTTGAATTAACGTCTGGAATGGAGAAGTTTGTGGCAAGTTTGGCGATTAGAACTTCATTGATTAACGTATCGTCCTTACCCAAGCCTAATTTCTTGGCCATCGACGAAGGCTTTGGGGCATTGGATTCTAGTAATTTAAACTCCATGGTGATGCTATTCGACTATTTGAAGACGCAGTTTAAGTTCATTATGATCATATCTCACATTGATTCTATGAGAGACATCGTTGATTCGCATATAGAAATTAATAAGACTAATGGCAAATCTAAAATAGCGCACCCTTAGTCATATTTATTAAGAAACTTTATATTGGCATACGTTTATAGACATATTAGATTAGATAAGAATGAACCTTTCTATATTGGAATAGGTAGTGATGATTCTGGGGAATATTCTAGAGCATATATAAAAAAAGAAAGGAATAAATACTGGCATCATATTACACGAAAAATTAAGTATGATATTGAAATATTACTAGAAGATCTTACATGGGAACAAGCTTGTGAAAAAGAAAAAGAATTTATAAAGCTTTATGGTAGAAAAGATTTAGGATTAGGAACTTTAGTTAATATGACTGATGGCGGAGATGGACTAATTAATCCATCAGAAGCAACGAAAGATAAAATATCAAAAACTCTAGTTAATTATAATAAGTCTATGCCAATAGACATGAAAATAAAAATATGTGATAATGTATCTTTTGGAGTAATTAGTGCATATAATAAATTAACTAATGAAGAAAAAATTGCTAGACGCGCATCAGTAGTCAAAGGATGGAAATCTAGATCAGATAATGATAAAGTAAATTACGCAGATATAAAATCTACACAATCAAAAGAAGTTTGGAGTAAAAGAAACAATGAAGAAAAAGATGTTATATTTAAAAAAATAAGTAATTCTTTAAAGGGAAAATCTAATATAAGCTTAAAAAATAAAAAACACACTAAAATTAAATGCATCTATTGCGATAAGCAGGGGGGATTAAATAATATGAAAAGATACCATTTCGATAACTGTAAATACAAAAATAATGGAATTTAATGTGATAAAAACGGTTATTGCGATCTATAGTGGAAGATTCCAGCCGTTCGGTAAACACCACGCAGATTCTTTCAAGTGGTTAGAATCAAAGTTCGGACCAGCTGATACTTTTATAGCCACTACGGACAAAGTAGACCCTCCAAAGAGTCCATTAAACTTTAAAGAGAAAAAAGCAATTATATCTAAGTACGGATTCGGCAATCAAGTAGTTCAAGTTAAAAATCCTTATAAAGCAGAAGAGATCACATCAAAGTACGATCCTAAGACTACGGCCGTGGTATTCATGGTAGGTCAAAAGGACATGCAAGAGGATCCAAGATTTAAAATTGGTACTAAAAAAGACGGTACAGATTCTTATTTTAGAAAGTACGAAAAGGACGGAGTGATGAAGCCTTACACTTCTCACGGCTATTTAATAGTCGCTCCTCACGCTTCTCACAATATTCCTGGTATAGGCGAAATGAGCGGTACAAACATTAGAAAAGCACTATCGACTCCTACTACTACGGCGCAATACAAGAAAAACTTCGAAGGCGTATTTGGATGGTGGGACGAAAAACTAGCGATGTTAATGAAGCAAAAGTTTTCAAGTCAACCGTTGAAAGAAACGACTGTATTGACTTCTCTTTTCAAAAAGCTATTAATGGAGGGTGGAGCCGGTGGACACATGGCCCATCCGTTCGATTTGGACAAAGTAAAGACCGGTAAAGATTTAATAGCGGTGTTCGAACAAACGGCAAAATTCTTGCAAAAGAATCCGGCGCCAGTAAAAATAGACGGAGTAAACGCTTCTATAAGATTGGGTAACATAGACGGTAAAAGAGAGTTCGTAATAGATCGAGGATCAGGAAAAGAACTAGACATCAAAGGCGTTACCAAGGCCGATTTACCGGCAAGATTCGATACTCCTGGACACGGCATGATCAAAGTTGGAGGAAAGGTATTGGACATATTCAATTCGGCTTTGCCTTCAATTAAGGACGAATTGAACAAGTTGGGCATGATTAAAAATCCCAACATTCTTTTAAACATAGAATACGTAGAAGGCAAAACAAACGTTCAAGATTACGGCAAAAACTTCTTAGCCATACACAATTTACTAGAGATAACACAAAATCCAGGTAAAAAATCTAGATCAACTCACGAAATTCCTTACTCAAAAGACGTATTAGAATCGTTAATACAAAAACTACAACCTTTTGCAAAGAAACAAGGATTCGAAGTACTGTCCTCAATTCCTGCCAAAGTTGTTAAGACTCCTAATTTTGGTACTGCTTTGTCCAAGAGTTACTCTATAGTACTAGCAAAGGGCAAAAAAGAAACAAAAAGTCTAAGGGATTGGTTGAATCAAGCCAAGAACACAAAAGGCATGAAGCTCAAGTTAAAGGACGGTAAAACAGTAGACGCATTGAGTAAATTAGTTTTCTTGGAAGTTAAAAAAGGCACACCTGTCACAGAATTAGTATCCGATCCTAAAGACGCAAAGATCGCCATTGACTCTTTCGCTATATACGAAGGTACTATGGAACTTGGAGACGTATTATTAAAGTCAATGACTAGTCCGCTAGGTCCAGTCGATCAACAAGAGGGCATAGTCGTAAGAGATCCAGCAATATCAAACGAACCATTTAAAATTACCGGGTCCTTTATAGTTAGAGGCTTACAAACAACCTTTACAAAATAATGACTACACAAGAACGCATAGACCTAATAGAGGACTTTATTGACTTTGCAGCCTATCATTTAAAGATAGACAAGCTTCCAAAGATGACATTCATTGGAGACAAAAGTTGGGTATTAGCCAGGCACAGTTTTGGTGAGTATACCAACGAAACCAACTCTATAGTAATGTATATAGCTAATAGAAATTTAGCTGACGTCCTAAGAACTCTGGGTCACGAATTAACGCATCACAGACAGAACGAACTTGGATTGTTGTACACACAATCTGGAGAAACTGGCTCTCCGGTTGAGGACGAAGCTAACGTAGTTGCTGGTATTTTAATGAGAGAATTTGGCAAGAAAAATGAATTAATATACGAAGGCGTTAAGCTAAACGTATTGAAGAGACTTATAAAATAAAGAATATGAAAGAAAATGTTTTGAAGAGGGAGTTTTCCAAAAAGGACGTCCAAAGAATGAGAAATATCATTACAAAGAGGACAGGAGATAAAACTCAAGTGTTAGCAGGGTGGGAAAAGAAAGATCAAGACCATCAAGAAGGAGACGTATGGGAAGAGCATGGGCGCAAATGGACGATCTCAAATGGTATAAAGCAGACTGTTACTAAATTGGACGATTTGAAGAAGCTAGTAGTAATGCCGCTATGTTGCCCAAAGTGTAGCAAACCCATGAGACTGGACGATCTCAACAAGAAAATGTACGGAATTCACAAGATATGTTTTGAGTGCGTAATAGACATGGAAGCAGAAATAAAGAGACGGGGCAAATGGTTGGAGTACGTTAGTCAACAACAAAACGCAAATAAAAATGCTCAATTGGACGACTTAGAAAAACGAGTAGAAGCTTGGTTGAATCAACGAGATTCTTTCGTATCAGAGTCAGGAGAAGTAGAAAGCTGGTCAGAGGGCGACAAAACCAAAATGTACGACGAGGTAAAACAGTGGATATCGCAACAAAAGGAAGTTAATCTATAACATATTTATAAATAAATCTATAGAGATGCCGGCAAAATCAAAATCACAACAAAGACTAATGGGAATGGTACACGCAGCACAACAAGGCGAAAAACCCGCTAGTTCTAAAGTCGCAAAATTAGCAAAATCAATGACTAAAAAATCAGCAACTGACTTCGCTTCTACAAAGCACAAAGGTCTTCCAAACAAAAAGAAAAAGCCAAAATACGAAAATAATATCGGAGAAATCCACGCAGTATTACATCCTCACGAAGGCTGCACTGTTGCAGGTATGGTTAAAGAGATCGATCCTTTGAAAGGATTAGCGCCTCATTCTATCATGTCAGAAGAAGTACACAGCTTACACCCAAGTAGAGAACACGCTATTAAATCTGCTCATAAATTACATCAAGTTCATTTAAAAAAGCTTGAAGAAGTAGAAAAGAAAAAAGACCACGTGGCTAAAAAGATCACTCAAACTATCGATGCTTTAGAAAAGAAGAGAAAAGGACACGTTGATCTAGCTAAACAAGATCCTAAGAACGCAAGATCTCACAAAGAGCACATTGCTCATTTGGCGCATCAAATAGACGATCTAATGGACAAATTAGAGAAGGTTGAAAGATCAAAGAAACACAAGAAAGAAGAAAAAAAGAAATAATGATAGAGACCGAACATTTTTGTCCACAATGTCTTGCTAAATACATTAAAGAACATTGGAATTCTTTACAAGAAGCAAAATATCATGGTAGAACTGTAACTTTAGGAAAACCATTCTTGACTCCTGATGGACCTAAAAAGAGATCTGTCTACGTCAAGAATGCAAAAGGTACTGTAGTCAAAGTTAATTTCGGCCAAAAAGGCGTTGCAATTAAAAAGCACCTCCCTAAACATAGAAAATCGTATAGAGCTAGACACCATTGCGAGAATCCCGGGCCTCGTTGGAAAGCAAATTATTGGTCTTGTCGCGCATGGTAAATAAAATCAATATGATAAAATTAGCAAATATATTAAAAGAACTCGCAGAAGCAGAAAGAACAAAATCTGGTCGCAAAGTTAATAAAGCTTATTTGACCAAGAATAAGTCTGCCATGAAAGGCGAGATCGATAGAGTTGCTAAATTAAAGAACAGTGATCCTTCAGCGTATAGAAAATGGGACGCAGATTATTCGGACAAAGATAAAAAGAAACCTTATAAGACCAAAAAAAGCGCAGCAACATCTGCATACGAAAAAAGATTTGGAGAAGGCATAAACGAAGGGAACGAGGACGTAGCGTTAACTCATAAAGCTAAAGCGACCGGCATATCTAAATCAGTGTTAAAAGGAGTATACGATAAAGGTTTAGCCGCTTGGAAAACAGGGCACAGACCAGGAGTTAGCCAACATCAATGGGCAATGGCAAGAGTAAATTCTTTTGTTACAGGTAAAGGTGGCGCTAGAAAAGCAGATAAAGATCTTTGGAAAAAAGCAAGCAAATCTAAACATAAAAAATAGACAATATTTATACCAATATATAAGATATGAAAACTAGTACTAAATTAAAATTGGCCCTTCTTAAAGAATTCGGGCATCCTCAAGGACCTATCGAAAGAGACTTCGAANATTCTGGAGAAAANGACGTTAGATTCGGAAACGAAAAGCATCGTCCTCACAGAGAAGAGCAAGAATACGGAATGTGTCAAGAGTGCGGAGTTCCTGCAATGTACGAAGGCGAATGCCAAGAGTGCGGACACATGGAAGAAGGTCATCATTTAGAAGAAGAAAAGCACGAAGTTTTCATGGCACAAAAAAACCTTGAAACTATCATTAAATCTGCCACAGAATTATTGCACAAGTTAGGAGAAGAAGAAAGAGAAGTACCGGCATGGATAGCAGATCATATTACTAAGTCAGAAACCTATATCGAACAAGCAAACGACGGATTCTATTTCGAAGACGAAGATGGAGAAGAAGACGCAGTATATACATCAGAAGAAGAACCAGAGCACAACGACGATATGGACTTATCTAGCTTAATGGAAGTCATAAAAGCAAAGAAAAAACCATCAGCTGGATTAACAAAGAAACAAAAGAGCGGTATTGAAAAGAAAGCTCATAAAGGCAAGAATGTTGGTCACGGTGGATTCGATAAAGTGGCTAAAAAAGCTGCAAAAGAATACGGATCCAAAGAAGCAGGTAAAAAAGTAGCTGCAGCAGCAATGTGGAAAGGCATTCATCGCAAATAAAATAAAGACAAATGGACTTAACAAAACTAAAAGGACACGTTCCCGATAGCGTTATAGCGCAATTACCAGATACTATGGCTAAGTTTGAGATCAATACTCCATTGAGATTGGCTCATTTTTTAGCTCAAGCAGGCCATGAATCGGGTAACTTCAGACTAGTTAAAGAGAACTTGAATTATAGCGCAAAAGGATTAAACGGAATCTTTAAAAAATATTTCCCAACATTAGAATCGGCCCTTCCTTATGAAAGAAAACCTGAAAAGATCGCAAATAAAGTGTACGCTAATAGAATGGGTAACGGTGATGAAGCATCAGGCGATGGAGCTAAGCACTGTGGTCGTGGCTTTATTCAGCTAACCGGTAAAACTAATTACCAAGCGTTCTTCAAATCCATTGGGCGTCCTGTGGATTCCGATCCTAACTTAGTTGCAACGCAATATCCTTTATTGTCCGCAGCTTGGTTTTGGAATAAGAACGGATTGCACACTATGGCTGATGGTGGAGCAACTGATTCAGTGGTAACTTCTATTACTAAACGAGTAAATGGCGGGACTATCGGATTGGACGATAGAATCAAACATTTTAAAGAATTTTTCGCTATATTGGCTTAATATATGATGATAGATAACAACAACATACTAAAAATATTATTGGAAGCCGACGCTGATCCAAACGATCCTCAGAAGCAACCAAACGAAAAACCTACAAAACCTCATGGATTCGAAGAGGATCCAATGGGATTTATTATACGCAAGTATCATGGGCTTACAAGAACTCTCGTAGATCTAATGAGCTCAGACTTCAAACAATACTTGACAGCCATATTTGTTGTTGCGCCTAAACCAACTACCTTTAAAATCGTTTTACACAACGGTCAATTTTTCTTTATAACTTACATGGGCAAAGGCTTTTACGAGGCCAATATATCTGGTAAAAGGTATTACATGAACAATATTGGTACCAAAGAAAGGGCAATGCAGGCTATAGCAAGATTGCTTAAGTTCGGAAGTCCGTTAAAAACCAAAGGTCCTGAAGGAGCAGAACAAGGCACAAGAGAAGACGATGGTACTGGTAACTCTCCAAACAGCGGATTTGCTAACGGAGGTGGAGGCGGATACGCTCAAACCNGAGGTGGAGAAGAGGGTGGAGAAGAAGCAGAAGAAACTGGAGGCGAAGAGACTGGTGGAGAAGAGTCTTTGAAAGAAATATCGCTTGTTAAGAGTCTATTAAAATTCAAAAACGTAGGTCAAAATTTCATAAACGCGCTGATTAAAGAAGTATATTTACCTTCTAAATCAAAAATAAAAGTTGCGAAAAAACAATCATTACAAGAAGCAAAAGTACAAGACTTAAGATTAACGTTTAACGATGCGATGAAAGCCGCGGGTTTAAATGGAGACAAAGGAGCTAAACGACCTCCGCACTTAAGGTACCAATTAGGGCCAAACGCAATCAAAGACATTAGTAAAGTTGCAGATAAAGTAATCGGCAAAGGTAATTACAGTGTCAAAGAAGCACAAAAAGGCTCAATGGATTCCGCTTCAGGAACGTATCCTACCATTAAAGTAACAGTAATAAAATCTACTCAAGCTTTTAAAAAAGGAGAATTTGTTCTTATAGTAAATCAAACAGGATCCGAAAATAAATCGGTAACGTTTAAAGCATTGACGCCTGTTAAATTGGGAATCGCAGGAGAGTACAAAGATTTAAACAGCCTAGTAAGAGCTTCTACAAACGCAGTTAGCAAAGACAAAAATTTAGGTCCAGTACTTAAAGGATTAATTGCAGATACTGCCAATAATACTCCAACTGCAAAATCAGGTCTTTCTAAATTAAAGAGCGGAAAAACAAATGTTGCGCTGTCCAAAAATACTACCGCTCTATTAAATAAAATCTCTAAAGAAGACAAAAATACAATCGGTAAAGATTTTGGAGAAGTTCTTGGAGGAATATTTTTGGGCAAAATGGTAGGGATTAAACAAGATTTAGTTTTCCCAAAAGGAAACGAACCTTTAGTAGATTTTTACATAGACGGGTACAAAATATCTTCTAAGTACGAAAAAGGTGCTAGCGCTTCTTTAACTGATCTATTAAAAGCGATTAATCCCAATCAAATCAAAGGGGACAAAAATCAAGCGGCTTTATACAAAGCATTGTTACCTATGATTAGTGAGACAAGTCCTAACGCGTTCTTAAAAATAGCATCCGCGTTTCCAAAAGACATGCCCGCAATTCAAACATTGGGACGTATAGTTGGTATTGATCCAAAGAATTTAACATCGCAAAATATTAACGATTATATTAAGAAGCTTTTTGCAAAAACAAACGCAAAAACTGCCAAGCAAAAAAACGAAGTCTTCTTCAAGAAGTTTGGTAAACTATTCTCAGAAATGAAGAGAAACCCAGGAAAGGCCGATGGAGTTGAATGGGACACAATGAACAAAAAGACTGGCGATAATGGATATTATGGAGCTATAACATCTCCGTTGTCTTATTACGTAGCAGATCAAATGAACACAAAACCCAAATTTGTTCAGGCTTTAAAGGAAATCATTTCAAAGACAGAAGTTAAACAGATGTATTTGACATTTGACTTAAAAGAAGGCGGCAGCATGGGCTTTGATATTAGATCTTTCAATGATCCAAACGCTCAATTCAAGTTCGATATTCCAAGCTTGAGTACTTTAAACCCAACTAGTAGCAAGTTAGGATTCACTCTAGTAAAATAATCTATTGTACATAAAAGATAAATTGCGCCCGGTCGTAAGACCGGGTTATATTTGTCTAAACAAGTTATAAATGTCAAAGATTCCATATTACAGAACGATCACTACTACAACAGGAGATACCATTCACATAGTAGAAATACAAGGAGAAAACGCAAGACCCCACTCAATTAATGGCCCAGCTTGGAAATACGCCAACGGTCATGAAGAATATTATATTTACGGCCTAAAATACCAATCTCAAAGCTCTTGGGAAAAAACCGTTGCCAATTACAAGAAGAGCAAAAGGGTCTCAAAGGAAGATTAATATCATTCGCATATTTATAATAAATAATTTTTATGAAAAAAACCATAATTACTGTAATAGTTGCGGCAACCGCTACATTCTTGGCGTTTAATTTTTTTGGATCAGGCAAACGCTTTAATACAAAAGCGTACGAAAACAAAATCGATTCTTTGACTAGCGAAATTAAAGGCATAGAAAAGCAAAACGATAGTTTAGAATCTACAATTACTTTGGTTGAGGACCAAAATTTAATATTGAGCAATAGCGCAAACTCTTTGTCAGCAAAGGTTCAAGCATTAAAGAACGATAATTCTAAATTAAAAGTAGCAGAGGCTTACCACCCTCAACAAGTAGATAGCTTCTTCGTAGATAGATACAAAGATCAGTACAAAATAGTAACAAAGGACACCACACATTTACCTATTCCAGTTTCCAAGGCCGTAGTAGTTGATTTGCTTGATTTCGATAGAACAAAAAATATTGTATTAAATCAAGACAGTCTAATCACAAACTTACAAACTACTGTGGGTAACAAAGATAAGATCATCGTGACTCTAAGAACTAAAGAGGATAATTATCAATCTATTATCTCTAAGCAAGTTCAACAACAAGAGAACTATAAAATTATCGTAGACGGACTAAAGACAGATTTGAAAAAGCAAGACTTTAGAATGAAGATGAATAAGATAGAAAAGTTCGCTATGGGCGCAGCTATCATAGGTCTTGCCGTAACACACAAATAATAAAATAATATGGCCGCAGAAGGTATAAACATACAGGATAAGATTAAGGAAGAGTTCATTAAATGTGCTCAAGATCCTGTGTATTTCATGAAGAAGTACTACATGATCCAACACCCTCAAAGGGGTAGACAAATGTTCGATCTTTATCCGTTTCAAGAAAAAGTTTTAAAGCTATTTCAAAAACATTCGGATTCTGTTATCAACAAGTCAAGACAGTTGGGGATCTCTACCCTAGTATCTGCGTACTCTTTGTGGTTGATGATGTTTCAACGAGATAAGAACGTACTTGTAATCGCAACGAAGCAGGACACTGCAAAGAACATGGTTACTAAAGTAAGATTCGCTTACGATAATTTACCAGATTGGATGCGCAGATTAGCCAAGTCCGTATCTAATAATCAACTTAGTCTTAGATTAAGCAACGGTTCTCAAATTAAAGCCGTATCCGCAGCCGGTGACGCTGGTCGTTCTGAAGCCGTAACGTTACTAGTAATAGATGAGGCCGCGTTTATCGACAATATCGAAACAATTTACACAGCAGCTAAGATGACCTTGGCCACAGGGGGAGGTTGTATAGCTTTATCGACTCCAAACGGTGTTGGTAACTGGTTTCACAATACTTACACAAAAGCGCAGAAGCAAGAAAACGGCTTTTTACCCATATCTTTGCCTTGGACAGTACATCCTGAAAGAGACATCGAATGGAGAAAGCAACAAGACATTGATCTAGGTGTAAGAATGGCCGCTCAAGAGTGCGATTGCGACTTTGCCACATCTGGTAATACAGTAATCGAACCGGATATTTTGAATTGGTACGCCGAGAATTGCATAAAAGAGCCTCTCAATAGAGAGGGACTCGATAAAGCTCTATGGGTGTGGGAATATCCAGATCCTATGAGATACTATATGGTTGTTGCCGACGTTGCCAGAGGAGACGGAATGGACTACTCCGCTTATCATGTGATTGACGTGGATACACTGACTCAAGTTGCAGAATACAAGGCTCAAATTGACACTAGATACTTTGCCAACGAACTAGTTTCTATAGCCACTAAGTACAATAGAGCGTTACTGGTGATAGAAAACGCCAATATTGGATGGGACGTTATTCAATCAGTATTAGAAACCGGATATAATAACATGCACTACAGTCACAGAGCGGATAATAGCGCTGATTTCCAGACTTATTTGACCGTGCACAATGGTAACAATACCTTGGTACCAGGCTTCACCATGGCCACCAAAATAAGATTGAACATTATAGAAAAGATGCGCGACTTCGTAGAAAACAAGCACGTAACTTTTAGGTCTATAAGATTATTGGACGAATTGAGAGTATTTATATGGAAGAACGGCAAACAACAAGCAATGCAGGGTTATAACGACGATTTGGTAATGTCTTTTGCTATTGCAATGTTCCTAAGAGAGACTTCGGTTAGATACAAAAAAGCGGCCGATAGTTTGACAGTATCGGTTATGAATAACATAGGCAAGAGCAGCGCTGATATGGGATTTTATAATTCAAACGATGTAAACGCTCAAAATCCTTGGAGCATGAAAGTATCTGCTCCAGGAGGAGATTATACTCAGGACTTAACTTGGTTATTAGGCTAGATTAAAAAAATATTATGGCAGAAGTACAAAAAGACAATTTATTCGCATCGCTTAGAAGATTATTCTCTACCGATGTGATAATAAGAAATACCGGCACCAAAGGTGGAGGTATTCAAGTGATGGACACGGACAATATTCAGACTACTGGTGTTATCCAAACCAACTCTTTAATCGATAGATTCCANAAAGTATACACTACTTCTACCGCTTANGGTGTCAATCTTAACTTGGCACAAAACTATCAATCTGCACGAGTACAAATATACGCAGATTACGATGCCATGGACACAGACGCTATCATTTCATCAGCTTTGGACATTATAGCCGACGAATGTACTTTAAAAGACGAAAGCGGTGTCCTATTGCACATTACTAGCGCTGACGAAAACATACAAAATATATTAGAGCAACTATTTTACTCTATATTAAACATAGAATTTAACCTTTGGGGCTGGGTAAGAAACATGTGTAAGTACGGAGACTTCTATTTGAAGATGGAGATCTCTGAAAACTTTGGTATTTACAACGTTGTTCCTTTCTCTGCTTACAATATCGTTAGACAAGAGGGTTTTAATCCGCACAATCCAAACGAAGTTAGATTCAAATTCGATCCTAATGCTGCTTTGGGTTCAACCACAGGTTACACATCGGCTTACAACAATCAGGACCCAGGCATTTGGTTTGACAACTACGAAATGGCTCACTTTAGATTCACTGGAGACGTTAACTACTTACCTTACGGTAAATCCTATTTAGAAAACGCAAGAAAGTTATTTAAGCAATACACTTTGATTGAGGACGCAATGCTTATTCACAGAATCGTAAGAGCTCCGGACAAAAGAGCTTATTATGTTAACGTAGGTGCGATTCCTCCGGCAGAAGTTGAGAACTATGTTCAAAGAATGATGAACAAAATGAAGAAGACTCCATTAGTGGATCCTTCTACAGGTGAATACAATATGAAGTACAACGTACAAAACATGTTGGAAGACTATTTTATTCCTTTCAGAGGCAATGGCGACACAACAAGAATAGACACAATACCAGGTTTGACTTACAACGGTATCGAAGACGTACAATATTTTAGAGAAAAAGTATTTGCTGCCTTAAAGATTCCTAAAGCTTTCATGGGTTACGAAAAGGATTTGACAGGTAAAGCAACATTAGCCGCAGAAGACATTCGTTTTGCAAGAACAATCGAAAGAATCCAAAGAATAGTCGTATCTGAGCTTAAGAAAATAGCGTTAGTACACTTGTACGCAAATGGGTACGAAGACGAGTCCGTTGCTAACTTCCAAATAAGCTTGACTGGGCCTTCTATCATATACGAACAAGAAAGATTGTCAATGTTGAAGGAGAAAGTTGATTTACTTAACCAAGCTTCTGAAGCGGCAAGCTTACCAAGAGACTACATCTGGAAGAACATCTTCCGTATTTCAGAGGACGAATTCACAGAAATGGAAGACATGATCATCGAAGATCAAAAGCGTAAGTTTAGATACAAACAAATTCAAGAGGAAGGAAACGATCCAGTTGAAACAGGCCAAGCATTCGGTACTCCTCACCAATTAGCAAGTCTATACGGCGGTAAACAAGACGGTAGTCTAGACGTACCTTCTGGATACGACGAATTGGATCCGAATAGACCAACAAAAGTTCCTGGAAGACCTCAAAAGTACAAGTCTACTTATTCTACAGACGATTCTCCATTTGGTCGCGATAGACTGGGTTCTTACGATCTTAAGTCAAACGCAGAGACAGGAGAGGACAGTTTTAAGCCCAAATTTAAGGGCGGTCCATTGAATTTAGAGAATACAACTAGCACAAAAGCACTATTCGCCCAATATCAAAAAGACCTAAAGAAAATGTTCCCTAAAAGGAAGACGACTTTGTTTGAATCTACTACCTTGGACGAAAGTAATATAATAGAAGACTCAGAAAAATAATAACATATTTATTGGTAGCCGATTTACAAACACTATGGCAGTAAAACATTCTAAATATCGTAACACTGGAATTCTATTTGAATTGCTTGTTAGACAAACCACAGCGGATCTTTTGGAAAATAAAGATTCTAAAGCTGTAAAAATATTAAAAAAGTATTTTACCAATACTGATCTTGGTAAAGAGTACAATTTATACAATACGTTAGTTACTAGCAAGAAATTAAGCGAATCAAAGGCAGACGTACTTATTTCTACCGTAGTGGATCAATACAAAAAGATTGATTTTGAAACTACCAACAGATTAAAATACAATTTAATCAAAGAGATCAAAAGAAGTTATAAGCTAGAAGAGTTTTTTAAGGCAAAAGTCGACAATTACAAATCTTACGCTTCAATATACACCATATTCGAATCTCAGCACTCTAAACAGGCAGACACAAAACAATTAGTGGTCAACAAGATTACGCTATTGGAAAGAATTAGCAAGGACGACATTAAAAATAAAAAAGTTCCGAATTCTTTAGTAGAAGAACTGATGAAAGAAGACAAAGAGATCAGATTAATGACTTATAAAATATTGGTAGAGAAATTTAACGATAAATACGGAACTCTTTCTTCTAAACAAAAGGGCTTGTTAAAGGACTATATCGCTAGTATCTCAGATACTACTACATTAAAAGAATCTTTGAACAAAAGATTGTCTTCCATAAAAAAAGAATTGACCTCTTTGTCTAAGTCCGTAGAAAGCCCGGTAATTGCAATCAAATTAAACGAAGTAATTAAGCTAATATCTCCAATCAAAGAAAACATCGGAGTTAAAGACGAAACTATTACTAGCATTTTACAATACTACGATTTAATAGACGAATTAAAATCAGTTAAGTAATGAAAAAAGCATGGTCACTTCAATTCATGACGCAAAAAATGCTGTCAGAAGATCAACATCCTGACGTCGTATTTGCTCTTAGCAACGAAGGCTTAGTAACTTTATTAAACAACGACTACAAGAAGAAATTTAGACCAATAGACGCATCTGGAAGCGGTTATTACGTAATGAAGAACGAAGACTTCGATGCTTTCGTAGATCAAGCGTCTCAATACATTCGTAAACCTATGGACTACATAGAGATAAAGAATCAAATGAGACCTGACACTACTTTGGGATACGAACCCAAGCAAGGTGCATTGAAAGAGGACGGAGGCACAGCAACCAGCACGGGCGCTAGCTTTACTTCTGGTACAGGAGAACAATACGCTCCAGGTTTGGACGTTCCAAATAAAAAATACGCGGCTCCTTACGCTAAAAAGACAAAGAAAGAATCAAAGGACTACTCTCAAAGATATCAGGGCGCTCAAACTACAGTTCAAGAAAAAAAAGCTAAGAGTCCCAAGGACGTTGAACCAAAATACGCTGCAGGAAAATCAAAAGGTTATAAAACAGGCGTAAAAGATTGGACTGACGCTCCTAAAATCCCTAACAGACCTAGTAAAGGCGGATTCATATACAAAGAATTGTTCGAAAACTACTCAAGATTTAAAAAAGAAACTAAAACCAGGGACGAAAATCAACAATACAACGAGGCCATAAAGCTAGTAAGAAAGAAGTTGGACGAAGTGAACAAGATATTGGACTATTCTTCAAGGTTAAAAGAGGAATTTCCAAACGGACCTTACTACGAAGCTAAATCTCACACGAAGAAATCTATAGATAAATTAAAAACAAAGGTTGCCGAAGCGTATAAAAAAATAAAAAGTTTAGATTAATGGCAAAACCAAAAGTTACCGGAAGCAGTGAAAAATTAGTTTTCGGAAAAAGAAAAGCAGGTCAAGAAGGCGGAAAGAAGAATTATAACAAACACAGTCCAAGACCCAAGCAATATAGAGGTCAAGGAAGATAGTTAAATATTTATTAGCATGACAGCAGTAGACTTATACAAACAATTAAAGGAAGGTAAGATCACAGAATCTAAGTTCTTGTACGAAGTACGTAGGGATAATAACTTACCCTTTATCACAAATTTGACTTCTTTCAAAGACGCCGAGCAAATGCTTAAGAACAGAAGTATTATTCAAGAATGGGCGAAAGACGACAAAGAAGTGATCGCAATTATCGATAAATTGAATCCTTACAGATTTAAAAGAGCGATGTACGCAGAATTGGGAAAATTAGGAGACGTTGACGAACCTACCTACATTAAAGTTAGAGCTAAAGTTGCCAAAAAAATGGCTTCCGATCCAATGGCGTATAGAGAAGAGGAGTTTATGAACTCCAAAGACATCGAAAAGCAAGACGCTAAACGTCAAATGCAGCCGGTTAGCAAAGGATTAAAGCACGAAGGCCAAGCAATGACCAAAATTAAAGGTCAAGAGAGTTTAAAAGCCCAGCATGCGCCAAAGACAGAAAATAAGAAGGGCAAACCAAAGGGCGTTAAAGAATTAACTTACCACGCTAAAAAAGCCAAAGGTATTGCTGAAATAATGCCAGAAACAAAAAAAGAAAAGATCGTAGAAAGCTTATTTGGCTCTCTATTTAAAAAAAAAGTTAAGTTAACAGAGGACACTCATCACAGATTTGGAATTGGACAAGCCGTTCCATTGCCAGAAAAAGATAGAAAAGCATTTGGGTGCGATCATGGAACTGTAAAAGATATTAAAGGCGGTACTTTATACCTAGAATTGGAAGTAACCGACGAACAAGGTCAACCTATCGAAATTTCAAGACAGGTAAATGTCATTGAGCATGAAATGGGTGGAAGAGTAGAAGAGCACAAAGAACCTGTAAAAGAGCCAGTAATCAATAGTCATGGCGATACTTTTACAACCGGTCAAGAAGTAAAAGACGAGAAAGGTAAAAAAGTTAGAATCGACGGCTTTAAAAAGGACAGATACGGCAAAGTAGAAGCACTAATCAAAGCTTCTACTGGAATGTTTTATCAGGGAGTGAATATAGACGGATTGACTTCAATAAAGTCAGAAGTAGAAGAAGTAAAAGAGCCCAAAATGACAAAACAAGACAAACTTAAAGAACTTTTTAAAAAACTTAAAGAGGCTTCAAAAAAGAATCTAGGCGAAGGTAAAAAGAAAAGAAAAACTATAGAAGAAGACGATAATCAATCTCAAACCGGAGTTCCACAAGTTTCTGTTGACGATAAAACAACACAGCAGAAATTAAAACAACAGAAGAAACCGTTTATAATATACAAGCAATAATGGGCAAACAACTACTAATAGAACACGCGTTATTTAATCCGATTGNGTCCTTACAAGAGGGCNTTAAAAATCGCAATGGCAACATGATAGTNGTTGGTCAAGTACAGGCTAGCGATAAGCCAAACGCAAACAAGAGAATTTATCCTTACGAAATTCTAGAAGGGCAAGTAGAAAAATACATCGCAGGTCCAATCAAAGAAAATAGAGCTTTAGGAGAATTGGATCATCCGGATACTTCGGTTATTAACCTAAAAAACGTTAGTCACAACATCGTAGAGCTTTGGTGGCAAGGAAAAGATCTTTACGGTAAGATCGAAGTACTACCTACGCCTTCAGGAAACATATTAAGACAGTTATTCGAAAATAATATAACCGTTGGGATCTCATCGAGAGCTATGGGATCAGTTACTCCAATAGGTGAAGGTATTGTTAAGGTCGAGGACGATCTTGACCTGATCTGCTGGGACTTCGTTTCCACGCCTTCTACTTACGGAGCGTACATGAAACCAGTCGGTAGTCGTGGATTACAAGAATCTTACGATAGAACTATCAAATTAGAGGACAAATACTCAAAAGCCAATAGAATGATCTCTGATATTATCTGTTCGGTTAGCGGTGTTTGTTGTATTAACTAAAAATTTTTTCGGTAAATCTTATTTTTCGAGAAAATAGCTATATTTATTCGTATATGCGTTATTCTACAATCTAATATAACGCTGCACGTATAACATACACATATTGCTTCAATTACAATAAGCAATCGGAATCAAAAAACATTTACAAACATGCAAGACTTGTACAAACAAGCAATCGCTGACGCAAAGGCATTAAGAGCTAGCGCTATCGCCAACGCAAAAGCAACACTGCAAGAAACATTCGCTCCTCAGGTAGAAGCGGCTGTTAAAAGATCTTTAAGAGAAGAGCTTGAAGAAGATTTAGAAGAATCATCTGACCATGAGCCTATCGTTAGAACCGGTAGACCAAACAACAAGTTAGAAAAACACGACACTCCTTACAGTCAAAAATCTAAAAAGGGCGAATTCCAAATGGATGAAGACCTTGAAGAAAACGAAGAGTTAGAAGAGTCTGAAGAAGAAATGGAAGAATCTCGCCACCACAAAATGGAAGAGCGCAAAAAGAAAAAAATGGAAGAAAAGCGCCATCACAAAATGGAGGAGTCTGAAGAAGAAGAGCTTGAAGAAGATCTTGAAGAAGATTTAGAAGAAAGCGAAGAAGAATTAGACGAGACATCTTTAGAAGAAATCTTAGGAGAACTTGAAGAAATGGACGAAGATTACGAAGAAGAAGAAGAAGGTCATCACTTAGAAGAAGACGACGAAGAAGAGGAAGAAGAGGAAGAAGGCTATCACCACGGTCTTGAAGAAGACGACGAAGAAGAAGAGGAAGAAGGCGAAGAAGAAGATCACGAAGAAAACGAAGACGACGAAGAAATCGTTTTAACTTTCGGTCAACTTAAACAAGCTTTAGCTCCATTTATCGGCGGCGAAGAAGGCGTGGAAGGCGACGAAGCTGACGTTGATTTAGACGAAATTTTAGGCGAAGACGATTTAGAAGAAGACTTAGAAGAAGATCTTGAAGAAGACTTAGAAGAGGATTTAGAAGAAAGACGTCATCACCACAAAGAATCTCGTCATCACAAGATGGAAGAGAAGAAGCACATGGAAGAGCGTAAGCACATGGAAGAGCGTAAGCACAAAATGGAAGAAAAGAAGCACAAGAAAGAAATGGAAGAAGCTAAAAAAGCTATCGAAGAAATGAAAAGTTCTTTGAACGAAGTTAATCTTTTGAATGCTAAATTACTTTACATGAACAAAATCTTCAAAGCTAAATCTTTGACTGAATCTCAAAAAGTAAAAGTTGTAAGCGCTTTCGATAGAGCATCAAACGTAAAAGAAGTTAAAAATATCTTCGCTACATTGAACGAATCTATCTCAACTCGTAGAAAGCAACTTACAGAAAGTTATAATGGTTACGCTTCAAAACCAGCAGGTATAGCGCCTAAACAAAATATCACAGAGGCTGATCCTTTTGTTACAAGAATGCAACAATTAGCTGGTATCAAAAAATAATAAAAAAAATTAAATAAAAATCATGGCAAACTTAGTACAAAATTTACTAAACGAGTCTGCTCAAAACGCTCAACAAGCTCAGTTTACTGTAGCTCAACGTTTGGCTAAAAAATGGGCAAAATCAGGTCTTTTAGAAGGCTTGCAAGACTACGATCGCGCAAACATGGCTATCATTTTAGAAAGCCAAGCGAAACAATTAATCGTTGAAACTTCTCAAACAAATGGTAACGTTTCAGCTGCAAACGGAGCTACTTTCACCCCAGGTAACGGTGAACAATGGGCTGGTGTTGCTTTACCTTTAGTTCGTAAAATCTTTGGTCAAATCGCAGCAAAAGAATTTGTTAGCGTACAACCAATGAACTTACCTGCTGGTTTAGTATTCTATTTAGACTTCCAATATGGTGGTGCTAATGGACAATCTTCTCCATTCGGATTTAACAATGGTACTTCAGTATACGGTCAACAAACAGCTAACTTCGGTAACGCTGCAAGTGGTGCTTTATACGGCGCTGGTACATTTAACTATTCATTGAACGCGTTCTCTGCTTCAGTTAGTGCATCTGCTATCGCTTCTGGATCTGCTGTATCTTTTGCGGCTATCAACTTCGATGCTACTTATAGTGCATCTTTAGCTGCTGGTCAGATCTTCACTGTAACTATTCCTAACGCTTCTGTAACTGTTCCTGGTATTAACTACAACGGTGTAAGAGCTTTCGAATTGACTTCTGGATCTGCAATTAGCGTAACTACAACTTTAAATCAGTTCACTAAGTACACAGGTATACCTGCTCAAGGTGGTACTGATATTTTAACTTTCGTAATTACTGGTTCTTTAACAACTGCTCAAGCTAACCAAATCACTGGATCTGCTACAACTACGTTGTACTACAACAAGATGACTGATTTCAACGCAAGAGGTGATTTTGAAGATAGAACTGCTACTCAAGGTTTCTCTGTACCAAACGCGTACAGCCCTTCTCAGATTTATATCCCAGAAGTTAACGTTCAAATGAAATCTCAAACCATCAGTGCTAAAACTCGTAAGTTAAAAGCACAATGGACTCCAGAATTTGCTCAAGACTTGAATGCTTACCATAGCTTAGACGCTGAGGCTGAGTTAACAGGTTTATTATCTGAGTACATTTCTTTAGAGATTGACTTAGAAATCTTGGATATGTTAATCCAAAATGCTCCTACTGTATTACAATGGTCAGCTAAAATCGGTAATCAAATCGACCCAACTAATAGTTTCTTCCAGTCTAACACTGCAGGAGCTTATTACAATCAGATGACTTGGTTCCAAACAATCGGTATCAAATTACAAAAAGTATCTAACATCATCCACCAAAGAACTTTACGCGGTGGTGCTAACTTCATGGTAGTTTCTCCAGCTGTTGCAACAATTTTGGAATCAATCCCAGGATTCGCTGCTGATACAGACGGTGCTGCTGACACAATGAAATATGCATTCGGTGTACAAAAGATCGGTAGTTTGAATAGCCGTTACAAAGTATACAAAAACCCTTATATGTTGGAAAACTTCATCCTATTAGGATTTAGAGGTAACCAATTCTTAGAGTGCGGTGCTGTATACTCTCCATATGTTCCATTGATCATGACTCCATTGATCTACGATCCAACTACATTTACTCCACGTAAAGGTATCATGACTCGTTACGCAATGACCATGATCAGGCCCGAGTTTTATGGAGGTGTTCAAGTTGCGGATTTAAACATTGTTTAATCTTAATTAGCAATACCCTAAAAAGAAAACCCAACTTCGGTTGGGTTTTTTTATGCTCAAACATACGCTTTTACGTCATATTTATACCTATAGTACTATGAATTAACAATATTAATCACCTCTAATCAAAGTATGAAAGAACCAAATCGTGAAAGGAAGAACGAAATCAAATCTATAAATGCGTTGCAGTTAAACGAAGAGCAAAAGGAGGCAAAGAGATTAATAGTAGAAAATCAAATAATTATAGTAACCGGCAGAGCTGGAAGTGGAAAATCTTTAGTGTGCGCTCAAGCGGCTTTGGATTTTTTAAAAAGGAAACAAATAGGATGTATTTATAATACACGAGCAGCGATAGAAGTGGGTAAAAGTTTGGGTTTTTTGCCAGGAGCATTGAGCGAAAAATTCGATCCTTATATGGAAGCGCTACTAGAAAATATATCTAAATGTTGTTCCGACAAAAACGAAGTCGCTAAATTGTTACAAGAGGAAAAAATTAAAGCTCTGCCCGTACAGTTTATTAGGGGCAAAACAATTGACGATATTTTAATTGTCGAAGAGGCTCAAAATTTAACCAAAGGCGAAATGTTGGCGATTCTTACGAGATTGGGTAAAAATGGTAAGATACTGATAAACGGAGATAACGAACAAACCGATATTAAGAGCATAACAGGAGAAATAAACGGGCTAAGTTACGTTATTGAATTATCTAAAAAGATAGACGAGATTAAGTACATCAAGCTAAAGGAAAATCATAGATCTGATTTAGTTGGAAAAATATTAGAAGTAGAATACGGTAAATAAAAATAAACAATGGCGAACCCAATCATATATACTGGATCAGCACAACCAATATCTGGAAGCACTCCATTTGGTCTTTACGACACAGACGTAAGATTTCAAACGGACGGTCCAAAAGTTGCAAATTACGTTGCGACCAAATTAGGTTATCCAGTAATGGAAGTGGAACTCCAAGACACACAAATCTATGCATGTTTCGAGGAAGCAGTTTCAATTTACGCCGAAGAAGTTTATCAATCAAAGATAAAGGACAACTATTTCTCTTTGGAGGGATCAACCACGTCTTCTTTACTAAACAATCAGTTGGTGGTACCGACCATAAATTCTGTGGTTAACATTGCAGATAACTTCGGATCCTACGTTGGGGTCGGAGGTTTGATGACTTGGTACAGCGCATCTTTGGCTTTGACCGCGAGTCAACAAGTTTACGATATGCAACTTTGGGCGACACAAAATAACGTTTTGCCTTCGGGTTCTAACGATCGACTAATTATACAAAGAATATATTATACTTCTTATCCGGCCACCAATCAATATTACGATCCTTATTTAGGTGGATCTTTAAATTATCAAGGCGCGACTGAGAATTTTGGATGGGCCAGTTACTCTCCAGGACTTAACTTCCAATTGTTCCCTGTTTATTGGGACATTCAAAGAATACAAGAGATCGAGATGTCCAACATGGTTAGAAAGTCAGGGTACTCTTTCGAATTGACAAATAACAAGCTCAAGATATTCCCGGTTCCCGATATTAATGGGTTGACTCTGTGGTTCGAGTACTCTTTGAAGAGCGATTATTCGAGCGTGTCAAAGAATAGTCCTTACGGATCCAATCAAGGGTTAATTACCAATCCTTCGAACGTTCCGTACTCTACGATGAGCTATTCTCAGATCAATCAACCGGGCAGACAGTGGATCTACGAGTACACTTTAGCGTTGGCTTCCGAATTACTTGGACTGATCAGAGGCAAGTATCAAACCGTAGCAATCCCAGGATCCGAAGTTACTCTTAATGGAGCCGACTTGATATCAAAGGCAAAAGATGCTCAAACTTCTTTAAGAGACAAGTTAAGACAAGATTTGGAAGACATGACAAGAAAGTCTCAATTGGAAAGAAAACAATCGGAGAACGATTCTATATCGAACACTCTAAATCAAGTACCTTTATTTATTTATATAGGATAATATGGCAATATTCGGTTCAACTAGAGATATAAACGTATTCAAAGGCATAACTAAAGAGTTTGTCGAAAACGTATCCAGTCAACAAATTGGCTACTATAAAGTCATGTTGTCCGATACTCCTCCAAACGTATACGGAGAAGCGCTAGACAAGCAATATATAGGTCCAGTGCTATTGTGGACACTCATAGAGAGAGGAGATTTTAGCTTCGAAGACTGGAACGAATCTTCTACAGACAATCAAAGACAGGTAACTTTTAGGTTCTTTAAGGATCATTTGATAGACGCTAATATAGTACCAGAAGTCGGAGACATCGTTATGTACAACGAACTGTACTTCGAAGTGGACAACGTTAACGAGAATCAGCTTATATTGGGCAAAGATCCTAATTATAGCTATTCAAATGGATTAAATAATTTTGGTTCTTCGTACTCAATAATATTAAAAACGCACTATACCAGTCCTGATAGACTTGGTATACAAATACAAAGAACGTAGTAAATGGCCAATCAAGTAACAAGACCTAAGAACAGAAAAGAGTTCATGGACAAATTGGTAATGCCTTACGTGCCAAGCCAAGGAGATCCTAATGCTGTTTTCTCAGAGCCTCAAAAACTAGGTCAGCCTGAAATTAATCGCGCTTTGGAAGTGAGCGTGAAAAAAGATTTGGACAAGGACTTCTCTATTGGCATAAAAGATTTCGACGAGGCTTTAAAATATTATTTCGACAACGTACTAAAGCTAAACGTTACTCAAAATGGCGCAAGAGTCGATGTGCCGGTGCTTTACGGCAACCAAGAAAACTGGAAAGACATTCAATTGGACGGTTACCTAAGGGACAGAAATGGTAAAATGATGGCGCCAATGCTTTTCTTTAGAAGAACGGGCATAGAACAAAACAGGGGCTTGGGATTCAAATTGGACGGCAATCAGGCTCACAACTTACAATACTTCGAAGGCAGATACGACAGAAGAAACGTGTACTCCAATTTTAACGTATTGAACTCTAGAGTCCCTTCCAAAAAATATATGGTATCCGTAACTCCCGATTACGTCACTGTTACGTACTCCTGCGTTGTTTGGACGTACTTTGTTGAACAGATGGATAAACTTATTGAATCGCTTAACTTCGCGTCCAGGAGCTACTGGGGTAACCCCAACAAATTCCTGTTCTATACCGATATTGAAAACTTCGAAGAGACTTTACAGTACAACATCGGTACGGATAGAGCGGTAAGAAATCAATTCACCATAAAATTAAACGGATACCTAATTCCAGATAGCATCAACGCTAAAGTGGCTGCAGGAAATAGAGTATTCGGTATTTCTAATATATCTTTTGGATTGGAAGTGGCGTCTTCTCCTGAACAACAAGTAGCAAATATGAACAAATCTACATCAAGAACTATAGCGGCCATAGCGGCCAACGATTCTATAAACGTATCGATAATCAATAACACTGGTATCGATTCAAATGCTTTAACGTACTTATTAAATAACAAGCAAGTTTTGGCGTCGAGCGTAACCCCAAGCACGGTAACTTTTCCAAACGGTTGGGCGACTCCTCCGGCTTCTTTTCCGGCAAATTCAAAAAACAACTTTACGTTTTTCGTCAATACTACTTTTGTAGATCCAGGCGCGATAGTTAATTTTGTAGACAACTTAAATAATACTAGTACGTTGACCGTTAATACAGGGTCTTTAGGATTTAGTTTTGATTCACAAGATACAATATACGCAATCGGTAAATTCGCATAACTATGTCATTAGTAAGAAGCAAACAACTCGGGTATCCTTTAACTGGCTCTTTTAGCGGATCTTTCTTAGGATCTGCGTCAGGATCTTTTAGTGGATCTTTCTTCGGAAACTTTAGTGGTAGCGTTAACGGTATAGTTAGCGGTAGTATCACAAACGCTATTTCTGCTTCTTATGCGTATACTGCGAGCTCGGCTATTAGTTCATCTTATGCGTATACTGCGAGCTCTGCCATCAACTCCTCTGCGTCCTTAATTGCCGTTTCTGCCTCTTACGCTTACACCGCTAGCTCGGCTATTGTTGCGTCTGCTTCACTAATAGCTACTTCTGCTTCTTATGCTTACACCGCTAGCTCGGCTATTGTTGCATCTGCTTCATTAATTGCCGTTTCTGCTTCTTACGCTTATACAGCCTCAAGTGCAATATTGGCTTCTGCTTCACTAATAGCTACTTCTGCTTCTTACGCGCAAACAGCATCGTTCGCAAATAATTTTACCGCTTCAAACGTAGTTGTTACAGGCACTTTAACTGCTCAAAACTTAATAGTTCAAACTATTACTGCGTCTCAAGAATACTCATCAGGATCTAACGTATTCGGTAACTCTTTAGCCAACACTCAAGTACTTACTGGGTCGGTTAGTATCACAGGTTCATTGAGCGTTAATAACATCCCAGTAATATTAGCAAATCAGACAGCGTCTTTAACTGTAACTTCTGCTTCTTACGCTTANACNGCCTCAAGCGCAATCAATGCGTCTGCGTCACTAATCTCGGTTTCTGCGTCTTACTCTTACACAGCTAGNTCGGCTATTAGNTCATCGTTTGCAAATAGTGCAAGCGTAGCGTATTCAGGTACAGGTTCTTTCACCGGNTCTTTCATTGGAGTTCATACTGGTTCTCTATTTGGTACAGCGTCTCAAGCTACTTCTGCTTCTTATGCGTATACTGCTAGTTCGGCTATTAGTTCATCTTACACTCAGTTAGCGGCTACTGCGTCTAATATTCAAGGAGGAACCTCTAATTACATAGCTGTGTGGTCAGGTTCAACTCAACTTAGTGCTAGTTCAATATATCAGACGTCTTCAACAGTAGTAATCAATCAAACCGGTTACACTACCTCTGCTCCTGAAGCTTTGTACGTATGGCAACCTTCGACCTCTTCTTATAACGTAATCAGCGGTAAAGGTAACTTAAACAACTACTTACAGTTAAACATACAGAACACTAACAACGGTAACATTGTGTCTTCAGATATCGTTGCTACCGCCAACAACGGTAATGAAAACAACTATTACGTAGACCTTGGTATAAATGGACAAAACTATAACGGAAACATCGGCGCAGGCCCAGGTTCATCCAACGACGGTTATTTGTACAACGTAGGTAACGATTTTTACATAGGCAACTACACTACCGGTAAATCTACTTATTTCTTTAACGGTCAAGGTGGAGATCACAGTCCTATCTTGTCTTTAGCACCGGACAACAACGCATACATCAGCAGTAGTTTGGGAGTGACCGGAAGTATATTAGCCTACGGCGGAGTTACGGGTAGTTTATTCGGTACAGCTTCAAGGGCGATAAGTTCTTCTTACGC
>JGI24890J29729_1000191_pt1 | contig 46956 bp, 52 predicted proteins | sample FreactcultureFD7_FD_29729 | JGI IMG/M metagenome (IMG submission 29729)
CCTTGAATATTGCTTTTTACTTCGTTGATTAATTCTATATAAGCATTGATATCTTTTTCGCTCGGACCGTTCCCATTAATACTAAAAATACACGTTTGTACAAAAGTTGGACAAACGTTTGCACTGTTTTTGAGGCGCTCTAAAATTTGATGGGGTTTTAGATTCACTTGATTAATTGTCTTAATGCTTTCTTCAGTTGCAGCATCTACTTTAAACCAAACTTCACCATTCATTTCTTTTAGCATTTCAACGCTTTTAATTACAGATGCTTGATGCATCAAGCTTCCATTGGTAATGAGTCGTATTTTAATTTTATGAAGTAAATTAAATTCTTCGAGTAATTTTTTAACGATTGAAATAACTTCTGGAAATTCTTCTGCGCTTGTAGGTTCACCGTTACCTGAAAAAGCAATGTCTTTTAAATGACGATCTTCAAGAGATACATTTTTTTCCATGTAATCACCATGAATAATTTCATTAAGAAAAAAACGTAACTCTTGTTCAAGTACATCTAATTCAATAGGTGGCGGTGTACCACGCGTGAGATTAGGTATCTCACAATATATACATTGCCAATTACAGGCATTATTGACATTTAAGTTAACGCCAATCGACAAGCCACCTGCGCGCCTTGAAATGACTGAGTAAATATATTTGAGGCCGCTTAATTCCCGACTGTGATCATGAATACTAAGATATTGTTTAGATACGCTCATGTATTGAGCTTTTTAATTGCAGCTAGGTGATTTAACAAGTTGCTTTAATGCGTCTGGTTTTAAGATTTTAATATGACGTTGTTTAACTTCAATAATGCCTTCTTCACTATATTTTGAAAAAGTACGACTGACCGTTTCAAGTTTAAGACCTAAATAACTTCCAATTTCTTCACGTGACATTCTTAATATGAACTCAGATTGTGATTGTCCTCGGGCAAAAAGTCTTTGAATGAGATTTACTAAAAAATTAGCGAGCCTTTCTTCAGCCGACATATTTCCAAGAAGCATCATCATGCCGTTTTCACGAACGATTTCACGACTCATAATTTTATGAACGTGTTTTTGCAGCACTGGAAATTCTCTGGATAAATCTTCAATGTGATCAAAAGGCATTACACAGACTTCAGCATCTTCTAGAGCAACAGCGTTGCATGTGTGATGATCATTCACAATACCATCGAGGCCTATAATTTCGCCAGCCATTTGAAAGCCTGTAACTTGTTCACGCCCATCTTCTGACGCTACAGAAGTTTTAAAAAAGCCTGTACGAATAGCATAAAGCGAAGTAAACGTTTCTCCATTTTCAAAGAGCAAGTCACCTTGTTTAATTTTTTTACGTGTTGTGACAACTTCATCAAGTTTATGCATGTCATTTTGATCAAAACCTACGGGCATACATAGCTCGCGCAGATTACAACTTGAACAGGCAACTTTGAATGTTTCAGCTTTCATCGAAAAATTACTTATGTTTTAAAGCGTTTAGTGTAGCTTATTCATCAATCTATGAATAGATGAAGTCTTTTTGATGTACATCAAAGATTGCAATTTAGGCTTATGGCACAGTAATGTCCTATGGGTACTGCTGTCAAAAATAGAGACCAAAAATTAGGTTTGACACCTATTACGACTTCACTTTTGCAAAAATTTGACGTCAATGGTCCAAGATATACTTCATATCCAACAGCAGATCGCTTTGTAGAAGCTTTTACTGAAAACGCTTATAAAGAAGCTCTAGAACAAAGACGATTACGTCCAATTAATCAACCTTTATCGATTTATGTTCATATTCCTTTTTGTGAGTCGCTTTGTTTTTACTGTGCTTGCAATAAAATCGTTACTAAACATCATGAACGTTCTCGCGAATACTTAGATTATTTGAAAAAAGAAATTGATTTACATCTCGATTATTTAGGTCAAAAACAAGTTGTGAGTCAGGTTCATCTTGGCGGTGGCTCACCTACATTTTTTTCAGATGAAGAAATCAAAGAGCTTTTTAATAAACTAAAAGAAGTTTTTATATTAAGCCCTCAAGGGGAATATTCGATTGAAGTAGATCCTAGGACGGTTGATGATAAGCGTTTAAAAAGGTTAAAAAAAATTGGTTTTAATCGCTTAAGTTTTGGCGTACAGGATTTTAATCCTGATGTGCAAAAGGCCGTTCATCGTATACAGCCATTTGATCAAGTAGCTTCTCTCATGAACGACGCTCATAAAGATGGTTATGAATCCATTAACATGGATTTAATTTATGGATTGCCACTTCAAACACCTGAAACATTTAATGAAACCTTAGATCAAGTGATTAGCTTAAAACCCGATCGAATTGCTTTATATGCTTATGCGCATTTACCCCAGCGCTTTAAGCCTCAGCGACGCATTCATGAAGACGATATTCCGCCTGCAAAAAATAAGATTGCTATGTTGTCGTTGGCTATCGAAAAATTTCTTGAAAGTGGTTATATCTATGTAGGTATGGACCATTTTGCTTTGCCAACAGATAGTTTAGCCATTGCAAAAAGACAAGGAAGATTGCATCGAAATTTCCAAGGCTATAGTACGCAACCTGATTGCGACATTATTGCATTAGGTGTTTCAGCGATTGGACGTGTTGGAGCTAATTACAATCAAAATGCAAAAGAACTTGAAGATTATTATGATCATCTTAATCATGGACGTTTTCCGATTATTAAAGGATTGGCACTTTCAAAAGATGATATCGTGCGACGTGCTGTCATTATGGAAATAATGTGTCAGGGTCGATTGGATTATGAATCAATTGAATTGGCTTATTTAATTAACTTTAAAGAATATTTTTCATCTGAAATGAATCTTCTTCGAAATTTTCAAGAAAAAGATTTTATCGAATTAGATGATTCAGGTATTCAAGTGACAGACACAGGCTGGTTTTTTGTACGTGCAATTGCTATGATTTTTGATCGATACTTACAATTGGATCAAAATCGTACGCGGTTTTCTAAAATTCTTTAATGCTTTTTCAATTCTCAGTTTTTTTATCAACTTTTTTTATGGGGTTGATGGGCGGCCCACACTGTATTGCGATGTGCGGAGCACCATGTGCTGCAATTAGTGCACAAGGGTCTCGGCAGATTTTGCAATTTCACTTAGGTCGTATTTTAGGTTACGGCATCTTAGGTGGTGTTGCAGCCTATTCTGTGAATAATCTCGCATGGTTTTCAAATCAAACGATGTCACTTCATCCTATCTGGACATTTTTTCACGGGATTATTTTTATATGGGGTTTTGTGATGTTGCTTCATGCAAAGCAACCTCAATGGATTGATCATATGGGCGAGTCTATTTGGAATACGATGCAAAAATTTTCTAAAACATTAAGGAGTAATTTTTTACTAGGCATGCTTTGGTCTTTAATGCCATGTGGGCTTTTGTATTCTGCATTACTCGTTGCAGCGCTCACTTTAAATATTTTAAATGGAACGTTTTCAATGATATTTTTTGCATTAGGTACAAGCATCTCATTAATTGTGAGTCCAATCATTTGGTTAAAGATAAAAAATGGAAAGTTATGGCTTAATGAAACACGAGGAATGCGTATCGCGGGATTACTTCTTATGATTGCCGCATCTTGGGCAATTTGGATGGACTTAATTCATCCCACGAAATTATGGTGCCAATAAAAAAAGAGCCCCTATCTTTGGAGAAATAGAGGCTTAAGGGGAAATGCTAGTGGACCTAGCATTATTTGCTACTAGAACTTCTTACCAACACCGAAGCTTACTACCCATGGATCGATATCAAGAGAATCGATTTTTGTAGATGGATTTAAAAACACATCAGCACTGAACCAGATTTTTTTTACATCAAAGTTAACGAGCCATTTGTCTTGAAGATTTACATCAATACCTGCTTGAAGAGCTGGCCCAAACATATTTCGATCAATATGAATTCCACCCAGAGTACTATTTAAACCATTGTCCATTGCGCGAACGTAAGATATACCCGCTCCTGCATATGGGTCAAAAGTTTGATCAGGGTTAAAGTGCCATTGCGCTGTTAATGTAGGCGGTAATAAATTTACACTACCTAATTTCTGAGCAGCAGCATTTCCAACTATATTTACGTCGTGTCTTGTGCCAGTTGCGAGAATAAGCTCAGCAGCAATATTTTTTGTAATGTAATAAGAAAAATCAATTTCAGGAATAGTGTTGCTTTCGACTTCGAGGCTTGCGCCTACAAGCGCACCACTTACTGCGCCTCCTATGGAGCTTAGCTTACTTGTTTCGTCAGGAGCCACATGAGTTGCTCTTAATCTAACTACAAAATCGCCTTTTTCAGCGAAGGATAAAGCTGGTGCCATAAGACCAGCAACCAAAATGGCAATAAGTGATTTTTTCATAAAATTTCCCTATTAATAACAGGGTAATTTTATGGTTTATAAGAGAAGAAAGACTTGATGCAGATCAAATCAAAGCTATTTAAGGGAATTGAGACGATCTCGTAACGGGGATAAGTCGTAGCCAGCAATTTGAGCTTTGCTTAAAATTTCATCAATAGGCAATGTTTTTGCATGAGATAAAGCCCAAAGTGTTGAACATCGAGTGCCTGTTCTGCAATAAGCAAAAACAGGCTTTTGAGCTGCCTTAAAATAAGCATCAAATTGTGCAATATCATTATCTGAAATTTGTCCGCCAATCACTGGCTGATGAATTGTTTTTATGCCGAGATTTTGAGCTTCTTTTTCAATAACTGAAAAATCAAGCTGACCCTCAGATTCATGATCAGGGCGATTACAAAAAATAGTTTTGTAGCCTTGCGCGTGAATTTCTTTTAAGTCTTCGATCGCAATTTGATCAGAGACAGTGAGTTCATTATTTATTTTTGCAAATTTCATAACTTCATTCTACTTTAAAAAAATACTTAAAAGATCATTTAAGAATCGTTGACCTAAAAGTGTTGGCTTAATCATTCCGTGATCCATGCTAATCAGTTTTTTATCTATCGCAGTCTTAAGTTCATTATTAATAACTGAAATACTTAACCCTGTTTTTTCTTCGAAATTTTGAATAGTAAATCCATCAATCAGGCGTAAATGATTCATCATAAATTCAAAAGCCAAATCATTATCATGAATGATGGTTTCTGATTCAATCATATTTTGTGAGTTTACTTTTTCCATATATTGCTTTGGATTTTTGTAGCGACTCTCTCGTATCATTTTGTCGTGAAATGTAAGTTTGCTATGTGCACCTGCACCTATACCCAAGTAATCACCAAATTCCCAATAATTTAAATTGTGTCGGCATTCTGATTTAGGTTTCGCAAAAGCAGATGTTTCATAATGCTTATAACCATGCTCACTTAAAATAGATTCAATAGTTTCTTGCATCACTGCGCTCTCATCATCTAGTGGTAATTGCGGAGGATGCTTAAAAAAGAAAGTATTCGGTTCAATGGTTAAATGATAAAAAGATAAATGTTGTGTATTAAAAGAGGTTGCCGTTTTAGCATCATCTATTGCTTCATCTAATGTTTGATGAGGTAATGCGTACATTAAATCTAAATTCACCTCATTAAAATGATGCATTGCAATTTCAATGCCTTTTTTAGCGTCTAGACTATTATGAATGCGACCCAATGATTTAAGATGCGCATCATTAAATGATTGTATGCCAAGTGAAACTCTTGTCACACCTGCGTCTTTATAGCCTTCAAAGTGATCGGTATCAATCGTGCCTGGATTAGCCTCAAGTGTAATTTCTGCATCATACAAAATGGGGGTGAGTGCGCGAACCTGACTTAAAATTTTGTGGATAGTTTTTCCGCTAAAAAGACTTGGCGTCCCACCACCAAAAAAAATCGAATGAATTTTTCTTCCCCAAATTTTAGGTAGAGAGTATTCAAGATCTTTAATGAGCGCATCCACATACATGGATTCCATATCAGTAAAGTTTTGCATTTCTTTATGTTCATGTGAATTGAAATCACAATAAGGACATTTTTTTACACACCAAGGAATGTGAATATAAAGCGAGAGCGGCGGTGGAATGGTGAGTCTTGATGTTTGACTCATAAACGATTTACTTATTTTTTAGATAAGGATTAATAAGATCATCAACCATTTGATGAAGTGCTTCTTTCATTTGCTTTTCTGAGACTTCCATTAAAAGACCATCTTCAATAGCATCTTGAGAAAGCTGTTTTAATTCATCAAAATTTTCTTTCATCACCTTAATTTTTTCTGTACATGACACGACTGTTTTGTCGTCACGTATCCAAATAGGCCATTTGTTTTTTGATTTATCCATAAATCTGATTTAGCTTTAATTTAAGTTTTTGTAATGCTTGTCCGCGATGACTAATTCTGTTTTTAATATCTGAAGATAATTCTGCCACAGCTTTTTCAGTCATATGATCTAAAAATAAAGGATCATAACCAAAACCACCGGAACCTCTAGGTACTTTTAGAATTTCTCCATGCCAAATACCTTCGACAATAATCGGTTCTGGATCGAATTCATGTTTTACAAATACAATGACACAAATATAGTGCGCTTTTCGATTAGATTCGTTTTCTAAACTTTTTAAAAGTTTTTCATTATTTTTTTGATCCGACGAAGGCTCCCCTGCATATCGAGAAGATAAAACACCCGGTTTGCCATCAAGTGCATCGACACAAATGCCTGAATCATCTGCAATCGCAGGTAGTTTTGATAAACGGCTTGCATGTCTTGCCTTGATAAGTGCATTTTCAACGAATGTATGAAAAGGTTCTTCAGCTGCTTCAATTTTAAAGTGTGATTGAGGAAGTATCTCAACGTTCATGTCATTTAAAATTGACTGAATTTCGATGAGTTTTTTGGCATTGCTTGTTGCAATGACGATTTGTTTCTTCATGAAATTACTTTAAAACGTTTTTTTGTAATTGAATAAGTTCTTTGATGCCTTCTGCTGCAAGGTCAGACATTTGATCCATCATCTCGCGAGAAAAAGGCGTGCCTTCGGCAGTACCTTGAATTTCCACAAAACCACCTGAGCCTGTCATCACAATATTCATATCTGTGTCGCAACTTGAATCTTCCGAATAATCTAAATCTAATAAAGGTTTTCCCTCATGGAGACCGACAGAAATAGCTGCCACAGCATCAATCAATGGGGATTCGGAAATGAGTTTTTGATTCATTAAATGCGAAATCGCGTCGTGAACAGCGACGTAAGCGCCTGTGATACTTGCAGTGCGAGTTCCACCGTCAGCTTGAATCACATCACAATCAATTTGAATGGTACGTTCACCAAGTTTTTTTAAATCAATAATGGCTCTTAAGCTTCGTCCAATAAGACGTTGAATTTCTTGAGTGCGACCTGATTGTTTTCCGCGCGCAGCTTCTCGATCCATTCTAGAACCTGTTGATCTTGGAAGCATCCCATATTCCGCTGTAATCCAACCTTGATTTTGACCCTTTAAAAAAGAGGGCACTTTTTCATCAATACTTGCAGTGCATAACACATGGGTATCACCGAATTTAATTAAGACAGAACCTTCCGCATGTTTTGTGTAATGTCTAATAATTTCAACCGGTCTTAATTGGTTGTGAGCGCGTTGATTTAATCTCATGGTCTTCATTCCTCAATAGAAGTCGTCATTATAAGCTAGCTTTAATTGATTGATATCTTGTCATTTAAAGGTTTTAGTCGCAAATGCAACTATAGATTGATAAAATGACGCTTAAACATTGAATTGGATACCTTATGGCTTTAAGCATGACCGGTTTTTCTTTTAAAGAAGCAGATACAGAACAAGGTATTTTGCTCCTTGAATTTCGGTCTTTAAATAATCGATATTTAGAGCTCCAAGTTAAATTAGATGAATCCTTAAGGTCTTTTGAGCCCATGATTCGCGATTTGATATCCGCGGAAATTAAAAGAGGCAAAGTGGATTGCAGGATTTATTTCAAATCTAAAACGCATGCACTCGATGTTAAAAATGTAGATCCCATTAAATTAAAACAACTCTCGACTTCAGTCGATGAAATTGCAAAACATTTTTCTCATGTGCAACCGATTAATGCGCTCGATATTTTAAAAACAAGCGAGATCATGCATGATCAATCGGTCAATATGAATTTGCTTGAACAAGACCTTAAAAAAAATCTTAAAGAAGCCTTAATAGAAATTCAGGCATCTAAAGCACGCGAAGGTGAAAAATTACAAAAGATTTTATTGGATAAATTAAAAGATATTGAAGGGCTTGTAGATGAAGCTAAAAAAATCTTGCCCGTTTTAATCAAAGAGTATCAAACTAAAATCGAAAATAAATTTAAGGAGGCATTAATCGCAATCGATGATGACCGACTAAAACAAGAGTTTCTTATTTTTATACAAAAGATGGATATTGATGAAGAACTTAATCGCATTACATCCCATATCGATGAAGTAAGGCGCTTACTTAAAACAGATGGTGCAATTGGTAAAAAACTAGACTTTATGATGCAAGAACTTAATCGCGAAGCGAATACTTTAGGTTCAAAATCAATTTCACCTAAAACTTCACAAATATCAGTTGATTTAAAAGTTTTGATTGAGCAAATGCGCGAACAAATTCAGAATATTGAATAATCATGATTAAAGAATATATATGAGCCAAGCCCATTTATTTATTATTGCAGCAGCTTCCGGTGCCGGTAAGACGACGCTCGTAAAAGCCCTATTAAATAAAGATAAGGATCTTCAGGCTTCTGTATCTCACACCACGCGAAAACCGCGACCAGGTGAAGTGGATGGTGTGGACTATCATTTTGTTGATGAGAGCACGTTTTTAGATTTGAAGAAAAAAGGTGAATTCTTAGAATCTGCTGAATGTCATGGCGGTATGTATGGTACGAGTAAAAAATCAGTTCAGACGATTCTTGATCAAAAGAAAGACGTAATTTTGGAAATTGATTGGCAAGGTGCTCAAGCGCTTAAAGCTCAATTTAAAGAAGCCGTTTCAATTTTTGTATTGCCACCCTCAGTTGAAACGCTCGCTGAAAGATTAAATAACCGCGGACATGATAGTGATGAGACGATTGCTAAGAGACTCGCGGTTGCCCGAGAAGAGATGAGTCATGTGGATGAGTTTGATTATGTTACAATCAATGATGACTTTGAAGTAGCGCTCCACGATCTTATGGCTATTATTCGATCTACTCGATTAATGTGTCATATTCAGCTCACACGACATAGCCACTTAATTAAAAACTTGACTTGAAATTTGGAGAAATAATATGGCACGAATTACAGTAGACGATTGTTTAGAGATGATTCCTAATCGCTTTAAACTTACTTTAGCTGCCGCATACCGCGCAAGACAATTAGCCAATGGTGCTGAAGCATTAGTGAGCACGCATGGTTTAAGAGATAAGCCTACGGTATTAGCATTAAGAGAAATCGCAGCAGGTAAAGTTGGTCTTGATATCTTAAATAGAAAAACAACGTACTAATTCTAAAAATTAGGGCTTAACGCCCCCACAAGAGTAAAGACCATGGTTAGTACCGCTCATTTTAATAAAGCGGATGCTCAAAAAACACCGCCGCTTTCGTTACTGCCTGTCGATAACGAAGAGTCTGAACTCACAATCCTTCTCAAGACCTACTTAAAAACGAAAGACATCCACAAAATATGGGATGCCTATCGATTTAGCGAAGAAGCACATCACGGTCAATCTAGACGAAGTGGTGAGCCTTATATTGTGCATCCAGTGGCCGTGGCATGTACTTTAGCTAGACTTCATCTTGACGCTCCTACAATACTTGCCGCACTTCTTCATGACGTTGTTGAAGATACAACAATTACAACTAAAGAAATTGAAAAGAAGTTTGGAAAACAAGTATCCATATTAGTCGACGGTTTATCTAAGCTCGATAAAATTGAATTTCAAGATGCTACAGAAGCACAAGCCGAAAATTTTAGAAAAATGTTATTGGCGATGTCGAACGATGTCCGTGTCATTTTAGTGAAGCTTGCGGATCGTCTTCATAATATGCAAACGTTAGATGTTCTAAGACCTGAAAAACAAAAACGTATTGCGCAAGAAACACATGATATTTATGCACCCATTGCAAATCGATTGGGTTTAAATACCATCTATCAAGAACTTGAAGATTTAAGTTTTAAACATCTATACCCAATGCGCTATCGCGCGATTCAAAAAGCCATGAAAGCTTCTCGAGGAAATCGTCGCGAAGTCGTTGAAAAAATTACGGCAGCAATTCAACAAAAACTTGTTGAGATGAAAATGGATGCTGAAGTTACGGGTCGAGAAAAAAATACTTATAGTATTTATAAGAAGATGAGTGAAAAGGGTATGTCATTTGCGCAGATCAATGACATCTATGCATTTAGAATTATTGTGAAAGAAGCGAACGACGCCTACTCAGCATTAGGTGCGTTGCATGCACTTTATAAACCACTCCCAGGTAAATTTAAAGATTACATTGCGATTCCAAAAGCTAATGGATACCAATCATTGCATACAAGTTTATTTGGACCTTTTGGTACGCCCATTGAAGTACAAATTCGCAGTGAAAAAATGCACAAACTTGCGGAAGCAGGCGTTGCAGCACATTGGCTTTATAAAACGAAGGATGCGCATCTCACAGAGCTTCAACAACAAACACATCAATGGTTAAAACGTCTTTTAGAAATTCAATCCGATAGTTCGGATTCGCTCGAATTCTTAGAACATTTAAAAGTCGATCTTTTCCCTGACGAAGTTTATGTATTTACACCTAAAGGAAAAATTTTAGCGCTTCCTAAAGGTTCGACCGCAGTTGATTTTGCATATGCAGTGCATAGTGATGTGGGTAATTGTTGTGTAGCTGCAAAATACAATCAAGAACTCGTCCCGCTTCGAGCCGAAGTAAATAACGGCGATCACATTGAGATTATTACAGCGCCTTTAGCTAAACCCAATCCTGCATGGTTAAATTTTGTGATTACTGGAAAAGCGAGATCACATATTCGACAATATTTAAAATCCATTGAATCAGAAGAGTCTTCAAGGCTTGGTGAAGGTATGCTTAACCAAGCTCTGAAAGCACTTCATATCAGCCCATCCTCTATTAAAGAATCTCACTGGAAAAAATTAATCAGTGATTATGGTGTTAAAACTAAAGAAGATATTTTGGCTGAGATCGGTTTAGGTAAGCGCATGAACGTGATGGTGGCGCACCAGCTTATTAGTTTTATGGAAGGCGTGAGCCATGTTAAAGGTAAACATAAGCAACTCGATGTGATTACCATTAAAGGCTCTGAAAGCATGGCAATTCAATTGGCAACTTGCTGTCATCCTATTCCAGGTGACCCTATTTTAGGATTTATTAATAAAGACAAAGGCCTTGTGGTTCATACCCATGATTGTTTAGCGATTCGAAAATTCAAACTTGATCCTGATAAATGGCTTGATGTTGAATGGGATCCAAATCCAGATCGATTATTCAAGGTCAATTTACAAATCATGGTATTAAATGAGCGCGGGATGCTTGCTAAGATTTCTTCTGTGATTGCAGAATCAGATTCAAATATTGATAATGTGAATGTTGAAGAGTCCGATGGCGGACATTTTGTAAATGTAAATTTTATTGTGCAAGTGCATAATCGCATTCACTTGGCAGATCTCATTAGAAATTTAAGAAAGATTACTAATATTTCCAGAATTAGTCGTGTCAAAATGAAAAGCTTTTAAGCCACTTATTAAAAAAGAAAGATTGAAGAAATGACAAAAGAAATTATTCAAACTAAAAATGCACCCGAAGCGATTGGTACTTATTCGCAAGCTGTCAAAACAGGTAATACTATTTATTTGTCGGGTCAAATTGCACTCGATCCTCAATCCATGCAATTGGTTGACGGCATTGAAGCGCAAATTCATCAGGTATTTAAAAATTTACAATCAGTCGTTGAAGCTTCCGGAGCTAAGTTAAGTGATATCGTTAAAATTAATATCTACTTAACTGATTTGTCTCATTTTGCTTTGGTCAATACTATCATGGGCGAATATTTTACAAAGCCTTATCCAGCGAGAGCCGTAGTAGGTGTTGCATCTCTTCCTAGAAATGCTCTTATTGAAGCTGATGGTGTCGTCGTTGTTTAAATTATTTTTTATTTAAGAGTATTTCAATCTGACTTCTTTAGCCGAGCTTAAGCTTTTTACGCCTTCAGTATTAAATAAGCTCAAGAAATTGGGCCTTGAAGATGTATTTAGTTTAGCGATGCATCTTCCTATTCGTTATATTGACGAAACTATTGTGACGCCTATTCGTGATATTGAAATGGGCGTTCTTTCTCAAGTAGAAGCAGAAGTTATTCGTGCAGAAATTGTATATAAGCCTAAAAAAATGCTTATCGTACAAGTCAAAGATACGTCTGGTAGTTTGCAGCTTAGATTTTTACATTTCTACCCAAGTCAAATGAAGATGTTTGAAGCGGGTAATCGCATTCGTATTTTAGGGGAGGCTCGCCATAATTTATTTGCCTTCGAGATGATTCATCCTCAATGTAAATTAACAAAAGAGGGTGATGTGTTACCGGAAGCGCTCACGCCAATTTATTCGTTGGTTGCAGGTGTGGGACAAAAAACAGTCAAAGATGCGATTGATAAGTTGTTTCTTCACTTTGACTTAAAAAATTATTTAAAAGATTTATTTTCGCCATCAGTTTATGAAACATTACGCTTACCAAATCTTTATGAGAGTTTAAAAAGCATTCATCATCCGAAAGATTTTAAAGAAGTTGCAAAACACGAAGCTTTCTCTAGCATGTCATATCAAAGAATCATCTTTGATGAGTTTTTAGCGCAACAATTATCTTTAAGATCTAATTATTTAATTAGACGTGCACTTACAGCGACTCCATTCAAAGCGACAAATAAACTCACGACTATTTTTATTGATCATCTTGAATTTGATTTAACAGATGCGCAAAAAAAAGTTACTCAAGAAATTAAAAATGACCTTGAAAAAAATTATCCTATGCAAAGATTATTACAAGGCGATGTAGGAAGCGGTAAAACAGTTGTGGCAACGATTGCTGCGCTCCAAGTCATAGAGAATGGAAGTCAAGTTGCTTTTATGGCGCCTACTGAAATTCTAGCGGAACAACATTATCGTAAACTTTACGAATGGTTAACTCCTATGGGTATAAAAGTCGCATGGTTAACAGGGAGCCAATCCAAAAAAGATCGAGAGATCTCTTTGGACATGACGCAATCGGCTGAAGCGCAGATTGTAGTAGGAACACACGCCCTTTTTCAAGAACATGTGACATTTAAAAAATTAGGTTTGAGTATTATTGATGAGCAGCATCGATTTGGGGTTGAACAAAGATTGGCTTTAAGAAAAAAAGGGGAATTAAATAAAGTGATCGAGCCTCATCAATTGATGATGAGTGCAACACCTATTCCAAGAACGCTTTCGATGAGTTACTTTGCAGATCTTGATGTGTCAGTTATTGATGAATTACCAAAAGGTCGCGAAGCGATTGTGACAAAACTTTTCTCAGAAGATAGGCGAGATGAGATTTTAAAGAGAGTGCATGAAGTATGTCATGCTGGCGCTCAAGTTTACTGGGTATGCCCTTTAATTGAAGAAAGCGAAGTATTGCAACTTCAAACTGCTGAAGAAACATACTTAAATATGCAATCTCATTTTAAAGATTTAAAAGTAGGGTTAGTGCATGGACGAATGAAATCATCAGAAAAGCAAAAAGTCATGTCTGATTTTGTGAAAGGCAATATTCAATTATTAGTAGCAACCACAGTGATTGAAGTCGGAGTTGATGTACCCAATGCAACATTGATGGTGATTGAAAATGCAGAGCGCATGGGACTCTCACAATTACATCAATTGCGTGGCCGCGTGGGACGTGGTTCACTTAAAAGTACATGCATTTTATTGTTTCAAAAAAAATTATCAGAGCTTGCACGACAAAGACTTAAAGTGATCTTTGAAAATACGGATGGTTTTATCATTGCACAAGAAGATTTGAATATTAGAGGCCCTGGAGAATTTTTAGGGGTGCGACAAAGTGGGGTGCCCATGTTACGCATTGCTAATCTCAATCGTGATTTTAAATTATTAGAAGAAGCTAAAACGATAGCGGACCAATTATTGGAGGATTATCCTGAAGCTTCTCATCTTCACTTAAAACGCTGGCTAAGCCATGCGAATGAGAGAGTGAAAGTATAAAAATGTCCTGGCTATTAACACCTACAGTTAAAGGCAATGAATTTTCGTGGCTCACGGAAGAAGGATCTTTAACAGAACGATTAAAAAATGAATTTAATGATGCCAAGGTCGATGTGATTTATGAGGGTTTAGCTTTAGAAGAAAAAACAGATTATATTCGTGAGGTCGTTATTAAAAGTCATGATAAGCCCATGATCTTTGCTCACACGCGATTAAAGATGAATGATCTTGAAGATCCTTGGATATGCTTAAAGACACTCGGCCAACAATCACTCGCCAATATTTTATTTAAAGACCCTCAAATTTCTAGACGTTCACTTTTATATCGAATCTGTGAGCCAGAAGATGTTTTATATAAACATTTAAAATCGCTAGGCTATATGCAAGAAGAAATTTTATGGATGCGACAATCAGAATGGGAAAGATATGGAAAGATACTTTTGTTGACCGAAGTTTTTCTACCTAATCTTTTCAATCAGCGATGAAGTTGATGTGAGTTCGCTGATTTAAGCTATAATTTTTCTTTAAATTTTTTCAAAGTATTTTTCAAAAAATCGTGAGCTTGTCGAGAAACCTTCCTTTTAATATTGATCTGCCTAAAGCTATTGGAATTTCAATCGCTATTCATATCATTTTGATGATAGGGTTGCCTGAATTTAATAAACCATTATTAACACCTCAAGTGATGAGTGTGACCATTTCAAGTTCACCCATTCAAAAACCGATTGAAAAAATAGAGCCACCTCAACCTATAAAAAAAGTGGAGCCTATTCAGAAAAAAATTACACCTATCATTGATAAAAATGCAACATCAATAGCGCAACCTGTGCCAAAGGAAGTGGCGCCACCGGCACCTGCCGAAGCTATTTCAAAAACTCCTAATATTGTGCCGCAAGAGCAAGTGACTCAGCATTTAGAAAGTTACAGCAGCTTGCTTGCAAATGCGATTGCAAAATATAAGCAATATCCAAAAATTGCTCAAATGCGGGGTTGGCAAGGAACTGTTATTGCAGATCTTGAAATTGATAGCAAAGGCTCAGTGATTAGCGTCAAAATTAAAAAAAGTAGTACATATGAAGTGTTGGATAACGAAGCGCTCGAGATGATAAAAAAAGCTTCGCCATTTCCAGCCCCACCAGAGAGTTTGCGTGGTAAAAATTTTAATGTACTCGTGCCTATTTCATTCAAGCTCGAATAATCAGATTTAATTTAAAGATGCATTCTTATTTTCATCTTATGCGTCTTGATAAGCCCATTGGTATTTTTTTATTATTATGGCCAACTTTATGGGCGCTTCTCATAGCAAGTCATGGTAATCCAAGCATTCAACATCTCACCATTTTTATTTTAGGTACAGTGTTAATGCGCTCAGCAGGTTGTGTGGCGAATGATATTCTCGATCGTAAATTTGATTCTTTCGTCACGCGCACAAAATTACGTCCTCTAGCTAATCAGTCTATCCCAGTTAAGAACGCATTTTTGTTACTAATCACTTTGTTATTGGGTGCGCTGATATGTGTTTTATTTTTAAATAAACAATCATTTTATTTTTCATTGATTGCTTTATTTTTGGCACTCACTTATCCCTTAACAAAAAGATTCTTTGTCATGCCGCAGGCATATTTAGGATTGAGTTTTGGTATGGGTATTCCCATCGCTTTTGTTGCAAATGATATTTCTATAACTTTGACAGCATGGCTTTTATTTCTGGCCAATGTATTTTGGGCGATTGCTTACGATACGCTTTATGCGGTGACGGACAAAAATGATGATTTAAAAATTGGTATTCGCTCTTCAGCTATTTGGTTTGGAAATTACGTGAAAGAAGCCATCATCTTCTGTTATACCTGTATGATGGGATGCTTGATTTGGGTGGGACAGTTAGAAAGTTTTAGCTGGCCTTTTTACGGGTTTATGATTTTGAGTCTCATTTTTATTGGGGTTCTTTATCTTCAAATCAGGACGCTCAACCCAAAAGCCTGTTTTGATGCATTTTTAAGCAATAATTACCTGGGCGGACTTGTCTTTCTAGGCGTGTTTTTTCACTATCTCCATGTGAACTAAATCATTAATAAAATTGACAAAACAGGCAGTTTTGACATAGAATTCACCTCTTTTTTTAAATTTATAGCGCAAAAGTTGGTATTGAAATGAAGACATTTTCAGCAAAATCCCATGAAGTAAAACGCGATTGGTTCGTTGTAGACGGAACTGATTTAGTGTTGGGTAGATTAGCAAGTGCGATTGCACATCGATTACGTGGCAAACATAAAGCCATTTATACACCGCACGTAGATACAGGTGATTACATTGTAGTAATCAACGCGGAAAAGATTAAAGTAACGGGTAATAAAGGTGATGATAAGGTTTACCATCGCCATTCAGGTTATCCAGGCGGCATTTCAACAACGAACTTCTCTAAGATGCAAGACCGTTTTCCAGGCCGTGCTCTAGAAAAGGCAGTGAAGGGAATGTTACCAAAAGGACCTTTGGGTTATGCCATGATTAAAAAGATGAAAGTCTATTCAGGCGCAACTCATGATCATGTGGCTCAACAACCACAACCATTAAGCATATAGTTAAGGAAATACTATGATAGGTAAATACAATTACGGTACAGGTCGCAGAAAGAGCTCAGTAGCTCGCGTGTTCATTAAGCCAGGTAAAGGCGTGATTACAGTGAATGACAAACCTGCAGATGAATATTTTTCACGTTACACCTCCCGTATGATTTTCCGCCAACCACTTGATTTAACAAATACGTTAAATACATTTGATATTCATGTGAATGTCATCGGTGGTGGTGAGTCTGGTCAAGCAGGTGCAGTGCGTCATGGCATTACACGTGCTCTTATTGACTATGATACAAATTTAAAAAGTACGCTTTCACAAGCTGGCTTTGTAACACGTGATGCACGTGAAGTTGAGCGTAAAAAAGTGGGTCTTCGAAAAGCTCGTAGACGTAAACAATTCTCGAAACGTTAATTGTTTCAAGTTCCAAAGAGCAAAAAGGCCGCTTTCAAGCGGCTTTTTTGTTATATAGAGTTAAATAATTTTTGTTAGTATGGGTTTTTAAGAATTAAGACTTCTTTTAAATTAAAGGTGCGAATGTGATGAGTAATCTCTCTAAGATTAAAGTAGGCGTGGTGGGCGCTACCGGTTATACCGGCGTTGAGCTATTAAGAATTTTAGTTAAACATCCTCATGTGACAATTCAAACTGTCACGTCTAGGGCAGAGGCTGGCTTATCGATCGCGACCTTATTCCCAAGCTTAAGAGGACTCATCGATCTTAAATTTGAAGATCCAAAGGCCGCTGATTTGGCAAATTGTGATCTCGTGTTTTTTGCAACACCTAACGGGATTGCCATGGAAGAAGTGCCTGCACTTCTTAAAGCCGGGGTTAAAGTGATTGATTTGGCAGCCGACTTTAGGCTAAAAGACGCTAACGTCTGGGAAAAATGGTACAAAATGCCTCATTTATGCAGCGATCTACTTAAAGATGCTGTTTATGGTTTGCCTGAGATTAATAGAGAAAAAATTAAAAAAGCTTCACTTGTGGCTAATCCGGGTTGTTATCCCACAGCGATTCAATTGGGATTCATTCCTTTAATCGAATCAGGTGTGATTGATCTTAATGATCTCATTGCAGATGCTAAATCGGGCGTGTCAGGCGCAGGCAGAAAAGCCGAAGTGAATGCATTGATGGCTGAAGCTTCAGATAACTTTAAAGCATACGGGGTTGACGGGCATAGACATTTACCCGAAATCACGCAAGGACTTACGAGTGTTGCGAATCAAGCGGTGCATTTAACCTTTGTGCCACATTTAACACCTATGATTAGAGGCATACATGCAACACTTTACGCGACACTTACTAAAAATATAGATATACAAACGCTTTTTGAATCGAGATATAAGAATGAGTCTTTTGTGGACGTGATGCCGAAAGGCTCTCATCCAGAAACAAGATCTGTGAGAGGTTCAAATCAATGTCGCATTAGTATCCATCAGCCGCAAGGAAGCCATAAGGTTGTTATTTTATCTGTGATCGACAATCTCGTGAAAGGCGCAGCAGGACAGGCTGTGCAAAATATGAATCTTATGTTTGATTTTCCAGAGATTTCCGGACTTGATCTTGTGCCCTTGATGCCATAAAGTGTTGTTTCTATGAGAAAAGTTAAGCGAACCTATACAAAATATTTTGGCGTAACACGCCGAAGAATGCGCATTAAAACAGGCGCTTCTTGGCATACTTATTTGATGATTGCAGCTTTGTCATTTATAGGTGGCGCAGGGTTTACTTATTGGGAATTAAATGGTGGCTCAGTGATTGGATTTATTTCTAAAATTCAAGCATTAGAAGCTGAAAATCAATCGATACAAGGCCAATTATTACAACAAAAAATTGAGCTTCAATTGAAATCGATTTCAGGTGACAAAGTGTCAGGCGACATTACTAAGCTTCAAGAAGAAAATGCTAAGTTAAAAGAAGACATTCTTTTTTACGAAAAAATTGTAGGCAAGAAACGATAAAGGATATTTCATGTTTTTTAATAAAAAAAATAAAGCGCGTACGATTGATACACTCATTGATAAAGACATTACGGTGCGTGGCAATGTGACCTATTCAGGCGGCATTCGTGTCGATGGTTCTATTCATGGCAATCTCACTGAACTTCCAGGCACGGCAGGTACTCTTATTATGGGTAATAAGAGTCGCATCAAAGGAAATATTTCAGCGCATACAGCCATTATTGGTGGAGATGTAAATGGTAATATCGTATGTGCCGAATATCTAGAGCTTCATGCGAATGCTAGAATCACCGGTGATATTGAATATAAAGTGATAGAAATCCATGCAGGTGCTAAAGTGTATGGAAGACTTAAAGAAGTGGCTAAAGATTATCAGTCACAAAAAAAGAAATAATCAGGAGTAAATATTATGAATCAAATCGTTGAATCAAAAGAAATGGAAATGCCAACCCCACTTATTTTTACAGACAATGCTGTAAAAAAAGTGAAGGAATTGATTGAAGAAGAAGGTCAACCAGAACTCAAGCTACGTGTATTTGTGAGTGGTGGCGGATGTTCAGGGTTTCAATATGGATTCACATTTGAAGAATCAATCAACGAAGACGATACTCAAGTCACAAAAGATTCAGTCACTCTGTTAATTGATCCTATGAGTCTGCAATATTTAATGGGTGCTGAAATTGATTATCAAGACAACGTTCAAGGCTCGCAATTTGTCATTAAGAATCCAAACGCACAAACAACGTGCGGTTGCGGTTCTTCATTCTCAGCTTAAAACAGATTTATTTTTTAGGGACGTCACGTCGAGGTTTGCCTGTGTAAACTTGGCGTGGTCGGCCAATTTTATTTCCAGGTTGACCTAGCATTTCATTCCATTGAGCCACCCAACCAGCTGTTCTTGCAAGCGCAAATACAGCAGTAAACATAGAATTAGGAATACCCATAGCGCGCATCACAATGCCAGAATAGAAATCTACATTAGGGTACAGTTTTTTCTCAATGAAATATTCATCTTCTAAAGCAATTTGTTCTACCTTCATGGCAAGTTTGAAAATAGGATCATCTTTCAAGCCAAGTTCATCAAGCACTTCATAGCAAGTTTTACGCATGATTTCTGCGCGAGGATCTTTGTTGCGATAAATGCGATGACCGAAACCCATCATGCGGAATGAATCATCTTTATCTTTTGCGCGTTTAATGAATGCGCTAATTCTACTTTCATCTCCAATTTCTTCTAGCATTTTGAGAGTAGCTTCATTCGCGCCACCATGAGCTGGGCCCCATAGGGATGCAATGCCTGCAGCGATACATGCAAAAGGATTGGCACCTGATGAGCCCGCGAGCCTCACTGTAGAAGTGGATGCATTTTGTTCATGGTCTGCATGAAGAATTAAAATGCGTTCAAAAGCTTTAGCAAGCACTGGATTAGGTTTGTATTCTTCGCATGGTGTTGCAAACATCATGCGCATAAAGTTTTCTGCATAACCTAAATCATTTTTGGGATAAATAAAAGGTTGGCCCAAGCTATATTTGTAGCTCCATGCTGCGATGGTAGGTACTTTAGCTAAAAGTTGATACGCTGATATTTGGCGATGTTCAGGATTCATCACATCCATAGAATCAAAATAAAATGCAGACATTGAACCTACAACACCCACCATAACTGCCATAGGATGTGCATCACGTCTAAATCCACGGAAAATATTATTTAATTGATCGTGGAGCATGGTGTGACGATTAATTGTCGTTGAAAATGTTTCTTTTTCTTGAGGCTTAGGTAATTCACCATGCATTAAGAGATAAGCAACATCTAAAAAATCATAATGTTCTGCAAGTTGTTCAATAGGATAACCACGATAAAGAAGAAGACTTTTCTCTCCATCAATAAAAGTAATTTCAGAGCTGCATGAAGCAGTCGACATAAAGCCGGGATCATAACTAAAGACTTGATGAGTGCCTAATTGACGAATATCAATGGCATCGTTACCCATAGTGCTTTTTACCAAAGGTAATTCTATGGATGTTGATTCTTGATCAAAATTTAATGTGACTTTAGTTGATTTCATTTTTGAAAAATAAAATTAATTATTAAATGAATTATAACTTTTCACGCTACTTTTGCTAGCGCTATCTTTATGCGGGGTAGAGTGCACCTAAAATGCGCAAGCCTTTAGCGCCAGTGACTTCAGGTAAGTTGCCTGGTTTTAAAAATAGCGTTTGTTTTGCAAGCCATGCAAATGCAGCAGCTTCGACATGTTGTGTCGGTAAACCAAGTGCATCAGTGAGTTGAATATTAGTTTTAGGCATTAATGTTTTTAAGCGCTCAACCAAGAAACCATTTAAAGCACCACCGCCACATAAATAAATTTCAGTGATATTTGCATCATGCGAATCTATTGCTTTTGCAATGCTTAATGCCGTGAGTTCCAAAAGCGTTCTCTGGATATCTTGTGTTGAGTAAGATTTTTGTAAGTGTTTATTAAGCCACGCCTCATTGAAATGATCTCGACCCGTACTTTTTGGCGCAGTTTTTTCAAAATAAGCATCTTCAAAAAATGCATCAAGGAGTGTTTCGATAACCTTACCTTCTTTGGCCCATGCACCATTCTCATCAAATGCTTGATGAAGATGTGCCTTACTCCATTGATCTAATAAAAGATTACCAGGGCCGGTATCAAAACCTGACACAGAAGTTTTAGGATTTAATAGGGTGACATTGGCAATTCCGCCAATATTCAAAATTGCACGATAAGTCGTTGGGTGTGAAAAAATTTCATGATGAAATGCAGGCACCAATGGAGCGCCTTGTCCACTTGCTGCAACATCTCGACTTCTAAAATCAGCAATGACATTGATATTGGAAAGCTCAGCTAAAAGTGCAGGATTTCCAATCTGCAAGGTGAAGCCTTTTTGAGGTTGATGCCGAATGGTTTGCCCATGAAATCCAATGGCTTTGATATCTTTGGATGCGATGTTTGTTTTTTTAAGCAAAGCTTCAATCGCTTCATAGGCTTTTTTACTCACGGTGTTGCCTATGATGAGACTCTCTTCAAGCTCATTAGTATTGGGTGAGTGAAGTCTTAATAAAGCCTCTTTAAATGTGTCTTCATAGGGCACATAACTATGACCCATAATTTTGATGTCTTGAGGTTTTTCACCAAAATTGACAAGCACCGCATCCATACCATCAAGGCTGGTGCCGGACATAAGACCTATAAATAATTCATTCATGTGTAAGATTGTAAATGGTTTATTTCCGCTATTTTCCATATTGGCAAAATAATTTAGGCTAAAATGATGGCAATTATTAAACTTCAATAACACCATTCGGAAATATTTGTGGCTACTGAAATCAATCAAGCATTAGCGCTCATTAAAAGAGGCGCTGAAGAAATTCTTCTAGAAGAAGAGCTTCTTGAAAAACTCAAAAAAGGAAAACCTTTAAGAGTTAAAGCTGGCTTCGATCCTACGGCCCCAGATCTTCATTTAGGCCATACTGTCCTATTAAATAAACTTAGACAATTTCAAGATTTAGGTCATCACGTTTTATTTTTAATTGGCGACTTCACGGGCATGATTGGCGACCCCACAGGCAAAAGCGCGACACGACCACCTTTATCTCAAGACGAAGTTAAAAAAAATGCCGAGAGTTATGCTGAGCAAGTTTTTAAAATATTAAAGCGCGATCAAACCGAAGTCGTTTTTAATTCAACATGGCTCACTGATTTGGGTGCCGCTGGTATGTTGAAATTAGCTGCAAGCCATACGGTCGCTCGAATGTTAGAGCGCGATGATTTTAGTAAGCGATATAAAGCTAACCAACCTATCGCTATCCATGAATTTTTATACCCCCTTCTTCAAGGCTATGACTCTGTGGCATTAAAAGCAGATGTGGAATTAGGCGGTACGGATCAAAAATTTAATTTATTAATGGGCCGTGAATTACAAAAACAATCAGGCCAATCTCCGCAATGTGTCATTACGATGCCGCTTCTTGAAGGTTTAGATGGTGTGCAAAAAATGTCTAAATCACTAGGCAATTACATTGGTATTAATGAAGCACCTGAGATTATTTTTGCAAAAATTATGTCGATTTCAGATGAATTAATGTGGCGATATATTGAGCTACTTTCTTTTGCATCTTTGGATGAGATCGCAGGTTGGAAAGCAAGTGTAAAGGCAGGCCAAAATCCTCGCGATATCAAAGTTACTTTTGCTCAAGAAATTGTGGCGCGCTTTCATTCAAAAGAGGCTGCTATCGAAGCGCTAGATAATTTTCAAACACGTTCTAAGGGCGGCATCCCAGACAATGTGCCTGAAGTAAATATTACGATTCAAACCGATACGATAGGTATTTTGCAGCTCCTTAAAGAGGCGGCACTTGTGGCAAGCACTTCAGAAGGCATACGTCTTATTGAGGGCGGCGGTATTAAAATTGACGGTGAGCGTCTTGAAGATAGCAAAAAAATGATCTCTAAAAATAGTGAGTTTGTGGCTCAAGTGGGCAAACGAAAATTTGCCAAGATTAAAGTGCTTTAATGTGATGGATCGTATTGATTTTTAATGAAGTTTTGATTTCAATTATCTGAATTTATTGATATAATTCGGCATGAAAATATTGATGGGCTTTAGGCCCATTTTTTGTTTCTGCAACTTGGGTAATTTTAGGAAATCAGCCTTAGATGGAAAAGCTTGAAACATTAATTGAAAAGACCGTACAGCAGCTCGGATACGAGTTGGTAGATTTGGAGATTTCAAATCGAGGAAAGCTTTTGCGTGTTTATATTGATAAGCCTGATTCAGTGACGATTGATGATTGCACTTTGGTGAGCAACCACTTAGGTCACGTATTTACCGTAGAGCAGGATTTAGATTACGACCGACTAGAGGTTTCATCCCCTGGTATGGATCGCGTGTTAAAGAAATTAGCTGATTTTGAACGCTTCAAAGGTGAGCGAGCTTCTGTGAAGTTAAGGATGCCTTTAGATGCGCGTAAAAATTTTTTAGGCACCATTGATGGAACAGAAAAAGACACTGTGCTGTTGATGTGCGAGGGTGAGCTTTATCGTTTTGCTTTATCAAATATTGATAAAGCGCGATTGAGCCCAGAATTTAAACGTTAGAGAATGAGTTGCGGAGATTGAAATGAGTCGCGAGATTTTATTATTAGTAGATGCTTTAGCCCATGAAAAAAATGTGAACAAAGACGTGGTCTTTGAAGCGCTTGAATCAGCTTTGGCTTCTGCTACAAAGAAAAAAAATACAGAAGATATTGATGTGCGCGTAGAAATCAATCGCGATACGGGCGAATATAAATCTTTTAGACGTTGGACCATTTTGAATGATGAACTCATTGAAAATGAAGATGCTCAGATCTCTCTCACTGATCCTCGTGCAGAAGGTAAAGCTGAAAACGATACGATCGAAGTGCCTTTAGAGTCTATTGAATTTGGACGCATTGGCGCACAAGCTGCAAAGCAAGTGATCTTACAAAAAGTACGTGAAGCCGAAAGAGAGCAAATTTTAGAAGACTTCTTGGGCCGTAATGAAAAATTAGTAACAGGCGTGATTAAACGTATGGATCGTGGGAATGGCATTATTGAAGTGGGCCGTATTGAAGCTGTGCTTCCGCGCGACCAAATGATTCCTAAAGAAAATTTACGTATTGGTGACCGCGTGAGAGCTTATCTTACAAGCGTTGAAAGAAGCCATCGTGGACCTCAATTAATTTTATCTAGAACAGCGCCTGAATTTCTTGTTCGTTTATTTGAACTTGAAGTGCCTGAAATTGAAGAAGGCTTATTAGAAATTAAATCTGCATCACGCGACCCAGGATTGCGATCAAAAATTGCTGTCAAAGCAAACGATCAAAGAATTGATCCGGTAGGCACATGCGTGGGCATGCGTGGATCAAGAGTTCAAGCAGTGACAGGTGAACTTGCAGGTGAGCGTGTCGATATTGTTTTATGGTCTATGGAGCCAGCACAATTTGTGATTAATGCTATGGCACCTGCTGAAGTTTCAAGCATTGTCGTCGATGAAGAAAAGCACAGCATGGATGTTGTGGTGAATGAAGAAAATTTAGCGCAAGCGATTGGACGAAATGGTCAAAACGTTCGTCTTGCATCTGAACTCACAGGTTGGAATATTAATATTCTGACGGAAGAAGAATCTTCTAAGAAAAACGAAGAGGAGTATGCGAGTACAAGTCAATTATTCATGGCGAAACTTGATGTGGATGAAGACGTGGCCGACATTCTTGTGCAAGAAGGATTTAGTACATTAGAAGAAATTGCTTACGTACCATTACAAGAGATGGTTGAGATCGAGGCGTTCGATGAAGACACGGTGAATGAACTTCGTTCACGTGCGAGAGCGGCTCTTCTGACTGAGGCGATTGCTAAAGAAGAAAAAGTTGAAGAGGCAGCAGAAGATTTACTCACGATGGAAGGCATGGATGACGCTACGGCAAATCTACTTGCATCAAAAGGGATTTCAAAAATGGAAGATCTTGCAGATCTTGCTGTAGATGAATTGGTTGAAATGACTTCGATGGACGAAGAGCGTGCGAAACAGTTAATTATGACTGCTAGAGCGCCTTGGTTTGTTTAAAGGCACATGCATCCTACGATGAATATTATGAGGTACTAAATGGGACAATCAACTGTCACTAAATTTGCTGAGGAATTGGGATTGCCTGTTGATTTATTAATCGAACAGCTGAAAAGTGCTGGCGTAAATAAATCAGCAGCTGAAGATTCATTAACCGAAGTAGATAAATCAGCGCTTCTTGAGTATCTTCGTAAGGAGCACGGTCAATCTCAAACGCCAAAAAATAAAATCACTTTAACGCATAAGCAAAATAAAGAGATTAAAAAAACGGACAGTACTGGACGCGCTCGAACCATTCAAGTCGAAGTTCGTAAAAAACGTGTACTCGTAAGGCGTGAAGATGGACAACCTGTTGACACACCAATTGAAGAACCTAAGCCAATTGAATCAGTAGTGACACCTCAAACAAAAGGCCATGTGCTTGGTGAAGATCAATTATCGATGAGGGAAGATGAGGCGAAGCGTCATGCAGCACTTGCTGCAGCGCAAGCCGAAGACATTAGAAAAAAACAAGAAGCGGTTGCAAAAGCAAATGCAGCACCAGCAGCTAAATTAAGTGAAGGCACACTTCATCGCCCGGCTTCTAAAGCTGGCGTTAAAGTGGAAGGCAAAGAAAAACAAGTTGATAAGAGCGAAAAGGATTGGTCTGATCGCGAATTTAAAAAACGTACACTGAAAGGCCGTGGTGATTCTAGTGCTGCTTCAGGATGGCGCTCACCTAAATCAAAATCAAAACATCGCGAAGAGAATGAAGAGTCAACATTTGTAGCACCTACCGAACCGATTATCCGAGATATTCACGTACCAGAAACGATTTCAGTGGCTGACTTAGCACATAAGATGTCAGTGAAAGCAACCGAAGTCATTAAAGTGCTTATGAATATGGGCATGATGGTGACAATCAATCAAATTCTAGATCAAGATACTGGAATGATTGTGGTAGGTGAAATGGGACATAACGCGATCGCAGCTTTAGATAACGATCCTGAAGCGCTGATTGATCAAGACTCAACGGTAGAAGCTATTTTAGAAACACGTCCTCCAGTCGTGACTGTTATGGGTCACGTGGATCACGGTAAAACATCACTCCTGGATTACATTAGAACAACGCGTGTAGCTTCTGGCGAAGCAGGCGGCATTACACAACATATTGGTGCGTACCACGTGGAAACACCGCGCGGCATGGTGACTTTTTTAGATACACCAGGCCATGAAGCGTTTACGGCAATGCGTGCTCGCGGTGCCAAGGCTACTGACATTGTGATTTTAGTGGTGGCAGCAGATGACGGCGTCATGCCACAAACTATTGAAGCAATTCATCATGCAAAAGCGGGTAATGTGCCTTTAGTGGTTGCAATTAATAAAATTGATAAACCTGAAGCAGCACCTGAACGTGTGAAAATGGAACTCGTAGCGCAAGAAGTGGTGCCCGAAGATTTTGGTGGCGACACCATGTTTGTGGAGGTCTCAGCAAAATCAGGACAAGGTATTGATAAATTGCTTGAGTCAGTGCTTCTTCAAGCTGAAGTTTTAGAGCTCAAAGCACCTAAAAATACGCCAGCTAAAGGTATTGTGATTGAAGGCCGTTTAGATAAAGGCCGTGGTCCTGTGGCAACTATTCTTATTCAATCAGGTACATTAAAACGCGGCGATACATTATTAGCGGGATCGGCTTTTGGTCGTATTCGTGCGATGCTCGATGAAACAGGTAAAGAAATTAAGGAAGCAGGACCTTCGATTCCTGTTGAAGTATTAGGTCTCGCAGATGTGCCGAATGCAGGTGAAGAGGTCGTAGTATTAAATGATGAACGCAAAGCGCGAGAAATTGCTTTATTCCGTCAAGGTAAATTCAGAGATGTGAAATTAGCAAAACAACAAGCTGCCAAACTTGAAAATATATTTGATCAAATGGCTGAGGGTAGCGTCAAAGTGTTACCACTCATTATTAAATCTGATGTGCAAGGTTCTTACGAAGCGTTATCCACATCACTCCAAAAATTATCGACAGATGAAGTTAAAGTCAATGTGATTCACATGGGTGTTGGTGCCGTCACGGAATCTGATGTGAACTTAGCAAGCGCATCAAAAGCAATTTTGATTGCCTTTAACGTAAGAGCAGAAGCAGGTGCACGTAAACTCATCGATTCACTCGAAGTCGATGTTCACTATTACAGTATTATTTATGAAGCTGTGGATCAAGTAAAAGCAGCGCTTGGTGGATTGTTATCACCTGAGCAAAAAGAAAGCGTCATTGGTATGGTTGAAATTCGCGAAGTATTCAAAATTTCTAAAGTGGGTTCGATCGCCGGTTGTTACGTTCAAGATGGTGTGATTCGAAGAAACTCAATGGTACGCGTCTTAAGAAATAACGTTGTGATTCATTCAGGCGAACTCGACTCATTGAAACGTTTCAAAGATGACGTTAAAGAAGTTAAAAATAATTTTGAGTGCGGACTCTCTATTAAAAACTTTAATGAGATTGAAGTGGGCGATATGCTCGAAGTATTCGAAGTGGTTGAGGTTGCGCGTAAGCTTTAACCATGGTGAATCGATCTTATGCGAGAAGTGATCGCATTTCAGAGCAAATTAAGCGAGAACTCGCAGAGCTTATTCAGTCAGAACTCAAAGATCCTGCAGTAGGAATGCTGACAATTACTGAAGTACAAGTCACCCCTGATTTACTCCACGCTAAAATATATTTTACATCTCCTACAAATGATCCTTTGATCATGCAAGGGCTTGAGCGCTCCACAGGATATTTGCGTGCGCAATTATCAAAGCGCATGGCAACACGTGGCATACCGCAACTTCATTTTGTGTACGATACGTCCATTGATGAGGGCATGAAAATTTCACAACTCATTAAAGACGCACTTCCTCCTCAGTAATTTATTTCCATGCAAAAGAAGTCTATGAAGCGCGAGATTGATGGCGTTTTTCTACTCGATAAGCCGCTTGGATTTTCTTCAAATCAAGCGTTAAAAAAAATTCAATGGCTATTTAATGCAAAAAAAGCAGGACACACAGGTACCCTTGATCCAATGGCTTCAGGACTTTTGCCTATTTGTTTAGGTGAAGCTACAAAATTCTCTCATCGACTTCTTGATGCTAATAAAAGTTATATCGCAACGATTCAATTAGGCATCACCACTACGACAGGAGACCAAGAAGGAGAAGTGGTTTCAGAAAAAGAAGTTGTATTAAATGAAGCCCAATTAAAAGACACATTAAAAAAATTTATAGGTGATATTACACAAATACCACCTATGTATTCTGCGTTGAAATTTGAAGGAAAACCTCTTTATGAATATGCAAGAGAAGGGATTGAAATTGAGCGCAAATCTCGACAAATCAAAATTTACGACATCAAGCTTATAAAAATTGAAGACAGCATCATCACAATTGAAGTTCTTTGCAGTAAAGGTACTTACATTAGAACTTTGGCAGAAGATATTGGGCAGACATTAGGATGTGGCGCCCATTTAAAGGGTTTAGAACGGACCCAAACGGGTAACTTTCAATTATCAGAAGCACTTTCGATCGAGGCACTTGAAGGTATGTCTATGGCGTCCCGAGAAAAAGCACTTATGCCCATCGATGCCTTACTTGAAGGTTTATTATCGGTCGAATTAACTGTGGCCGAAACAGAAGCGATTAAAAAAGGGCAAAGCATTGATTTTATTAGTAAAAATGATAAAGAAGTGCGCTTATATAGTGCATCAGGTCAATTTGTAGGAGTAGGTCAGCCCGACCTCCAGGGGCACCTTTTTCCTAAGCGCTTAATCGCAAATATATTATAAAAAACATATTGTTAAATCAAAAGAATACAATTAAAATACGCGGTTCTGAATGAGGAGAGAAGATTAAATGGCATCAACAGCAGCAGAAAGAGCCAAAGTTGTAAGTGAATATCAACAGGCAAAGAACGATACAGGATCCCCAGAAGTGCAAGTTGCACTTATCACAAGTCGTATTGGTTATTTAACAGAACATTTCAAAACCAATGCAAAAGATCACCACTCACGTCGTGGACTTTTAGCACTTGTAAGTCAACGCAGAAAATTATTAGATTACCTTAAAGGTAAGAATTTAGGTCGCTATCAATCATTGATTGAGCGTCTTGGTTTACGTAAATAATTTTTTAACTATTTAAATTAATTAGTTTAAGAGATTTATTGATTCGTAAGTTTTGAAGCCGATTGCAATCCTTCTTTAATGGAAGATGCGTCGGCTTTTTTATTGGATGTTAAATGTTAGTTAATGTATTCGTTATTAAGAAGTGAATAACGGATGAAAAAAGAAAAGGGTAAATTATGTTTAAAGCAATTAAGAAAAGTATTCAATTTGGTGCGCACACCTTAACACTTGAAACAGGTGAAATAGCAAGACAAGCAGATGGCGCAGTATTAGTAAGTTATGGTGATACAGCAGTGTTAGTAACGGTCGTGGGCAAACACGATGTTAAAGAAGGTCAAGATTTCTTCCCTCTTACAGTTGATTATCAAGAAAAAACATACGCGGCAGGTAAAATTCCTGGCGGTTTTTTTAAAAGAGAAGGACGTCCAAGTGAAAAAGAGACACTTACTTCACGTTTAATTGATCGTCCATTACGTCCTTTATTTCCAGAAAGTTTTTACAACGAAATTCAAATCGTGGCGATGGTCGTTTCATCTGACAGCGAAATTGATTCTGATATTCCAGCAATCATTGGCGCTTCAGCGGCGTTAGCTATTTCTGGTATTCCATTTTATGGACCGATTGGCGCAGCGCGCGTAGGTTACATTAACGAAGAGTACATCACTAATCCGACAGCTTCACAATTAAAAGAAAGTGAACTTGATCTCGTGGTTGCGGCAACAGATTCAGCGGTATTGATGGTGGAATCAGAAGCAAAAGAATTACCTGAAAGCGTGATGTTAGGTGCTGTGCTTCATGGCCATAAAGAAATGCAAGCTGTAATTAAAATGATTAATGAATTAGCTAAAGAAGTAGGCAAAGAGCCTTGGGATTGGGTTGCACCAGAACCAGATAAAGCGCTCATTAAAAAGATTCATGACTTAGCTGCAAAAGATGTTCATGCTGCATTTCAAATTAAATCAAAAGGCGATCGCTCAGCAAAACTAGAAGAAATTAAAAACAAAGTATTCGCTGAATTGATTACTGAAGATACAGACACGATCGAAACAAACAAAATTAAAAATGAATTTTTTAATTTAGAAGCAAAAACAGTACGCACACAAATTTTAGATGGTGAGCCACGTATTGATGGTCGAGATACTCGCACCGTAAGACCGATTGCGATTAGATCAAGCGTTCTTCCAAGGACACATGGTTCAGCATTATTCACTCGCGGTGAAACGCAAGCGCTTGTGGTGGCAACATTAGGTACAGGCCGTGATGAACAATCAATTGATGCACTTCAAGGTGAGTATTCAGACCGCTTCATGCTTCATTACAACATGCCTCCTTATGCCACTGGCGAAACAGGACGTGTGGGCACACCTAAGCGTCGTGAAATTGGCCACGGCCGACTCGCTAAGCGTGCATTGATTGCTGTATTACCTTCTAAAGAAGATTTTAGTTACACGATGCGTGTTGTTTCTGAAATTACAGAATCCAATGGTTCGAGCTCTATGGCATCAGTCTGTGGCGGTTGTTTAGCTTTAATGGATGCAGGTGTTCCGATTAAAGCTCACGTCGCAGGTATTGCGATGGGCCTTATTAAAGAAGGTAATCGTGTTGCTGTTCTAACAGACATCTTAGGTGACGAAGATCACTTAGGTGATATGGACTTTAAAGTAGCGGGTACCGAAGATGGTATTACAGCACTTCAAATGGACATTAAGATCACAGGTATCACAACTGAAATTATGCAAGTGGCATTAAGCCAAGCTAAAGAAGGACGTGAACATATTTTAGCGATCATGAAAAAAGAAATGAAAGGTAGTCGTCAAGAACTATCTACATTTGCACCAAGAATTATTACTGTGAAAATTCATCCAGATAAAATTCGTGAAGTGATTGGTAAAGGCGGATCAGTCATTAAAGCCTTAACTGAAGAAACAGGTGCGACGATTGATATCGAAGATGATGGCACGATCAAAATTGCTTGTGTCGATGGTTTGCAAGGTGAAGAAGCTAAACGCCGTATTTTAGAAATCACAGCAGAGATCGAAGTAGGTCAAATCTACGAAGGTACCGTGATTAAGATGTTAGACTTTGGCGCGATTGTATCTCTTCTTCCTGGTAAAGATGGTTTACTTCACATTTCACAAATTGCACATCAACGTGTCAATGCAGTGACTGACTTCTTGTCTGAAGGACAGAAAGTTAAAGTGCAAGTCATTGAAGTGGATGACAAGGGCCGTGTTCGTGTAAGTGCAAAAGCATTGATCGAACCACCTCCTTCCGAAGAGAAATCTGAAAGCAAAAAAGAAGACTAATTGTTTTAAAGAAAGTTAAGACAACAAAAAACCCGGGATATCCCGGGTTTTTTTATTCCAATAAATTGATTAGCCCGCCATTTGTTTTTCACGGATTTCATCAAGCGTTTTACAATCAATGCAAAGCGTTGCTGTAGGACGCGCTTCTAAACGTTTTAAACCAATCTCTTCACCACAGCCAGTGCAATAACCATAATCTTGGCTTTCGATATTTCTTAAAGTCTCATCTATTTTTTTGATGAGTTTACGTTCGCGATCACGATTTCTAAGTTCTAAAGCCATATCAGATTCTTGGCTTGCACGATCATTAGGATCTGCATATGAAGTGAGTTCATCTTGCATGGTATGAACTGTGCGATCGATATCCTGACTTAATTCTGTTTTCCATTCGTTAAGAATGGTGCGGAAATGATTAAGTTGGCTTTTGCTCATATAGCTTTCACCTTTTTTAGCCTCATAAGCTCTAAATTGTTTTAGACCTTTTTGAGATGAGCTAGCGACTTTAGATTTAAGTGAAACAATTTTTGCAGCGACAGGTTTTTTAGCAACCACTTTTTTCACTGTTACTTTTTTTGGAGCTGCTTTTTTAGCCACCACTTTTTTCGCTACTGGTTTTTTCTTAGCTACCACTTTTTTGATTGGAGCTTTTTTCTTAACAACCACTTTTTTAGCTGCTACTTTTTTTGGAGCTACTTTTTTAGCCACCACTTTTTTCGCTACTGGTTTTTTCTTAGCTACCACTTTTTTGATTGGAGCTTTTTTCTTAACAACAACTTTTTTAACTGCCATTTTTTAATCCTAAAGTAAAAACAAATGAAAATAATCGCGAAAGTTTACACTGATCGACTATGAAAGCAAGATGTAATTGACGTATTTTTGTGACTATTTATGAAGTAGATAGCTTTTGTGCGAGAAGCGTATTTTCCATTAATGTAGCGACCGTCATAGGACCGACACCACCAGGTACGGGCGTAATAAATCCAGCTCTTGTTTTAGCGACATCAAATTCAACATCACCCACTATTTTTCCGTCATCGAGCCTACTGATACCGATATCAATCACAATGGCACCAGGTTTAATCCAGCTACCTTTAATAAGACCCGGAATACCAACCGCTGCCACCACGATATCTGCCAGTTCAATTTTTTGTTGAAGGTGTTGAGTATGACGATGACATATTGTCACAGTACAGCCTGCTAAGAGAAGCTCTAAGCCCATGGGGCGACCGACATGATTAGATGCACCAACCACGACCGCATCAAGTCCTCGAGTTGTTAGTTGAGTGGCTTCAATAAGCTTCATCACACCATAAGGCGTGCATGATCTTAATTGAGGTTGCCTTACTGCCAAAAGACCAATGTTTTTTGGGTGGAATCCGTCGACATCTTTATGCGGTGAAATGGTCTCAAAGATGACATCATTATTAATATGAGCTGGTAAGGGCGACTGCACCAAGATGCCATCGATATTAGCGTCATTATTTAATGTTTCAATAAGTGTGATGAGCTCTTTTTCAGTTGTCTCATTAGGGAGGTCATAAGCGATCGACTTCACACCAATTTTTTCACAAGCCAAGCGTTTATTTCTAACATAGATAGAAGATGCAGGATCGGATCCTACAAGAATGACCGCTAAACTCGGATTGCGAGCACCTTCTTTTGATCTCGCGTCAATTTCTTGCTTGAGACTTGTTAGAAGATTTTCAGCAACCGCTTTTCCATCAATTATCTTGGCTGACATGGATTGATCTATGAATAAAAAACATCATTTTAACATATTGGAATTTTAACTATGTCCCATGCGGGCTGAATCTTTTGTAAGAAGGGTTGTCGAAGAGTATGATTAATCTAGATTATTTTTTAAAGGAGTTAAAAATGACGAAGAAAAGCTTTTGGTTAGTTTCATTAGCATTAATTTTTGGGTTTAATACACCTATTTTTGCAGCGCATGACGGCATGGGTGAGCATTGTAAGATGCATACAAAAAAATCATTTGATGAAGCAGATATTGATCATGATGGAACGCTAGATCGCGATGAAGTAAAAACTGTTTGCAAAGAAGAATTTGACCTTATGGATAAAGACCATGATGGTACGGTATCTAAAGAAGAGCTCAATGCATGCAAGGGCAAAAAAGGTAAATTAGGCCATAAAAAAGCCGCTAAACCTGCGTAAATAGAAGAAATCATGGGGCCTAAGACGGCCCCTTTGATTTGACCTAAACCCTTAATTAGGCTATATTCTCGCCCTCGGGGTGTAGCGTAGCCTGGTAGCGCGCCTGCTTTGGGAGCAGGATGTCGGGAGTTCGAATCTCTCCACCCCGACCAGATTTAGCATCTTACTTACTATAGAAAAAAGGATTTTCTGTAACACGCTTTGTGTTGTTAAGCTGCCCGTAGCTCAACTGGATAGAGCACCAACCTTCTAAGTTGGGGGTTACAGGTTCGATTCCTGTCGGGCAGGCCAATTTCATAGTTCATTGGTGGCTGTAGCTCAGTTGGTAGAGTCCAGGATTGTGATTCCTGTTGTCGTGGGTTCGAGCCCCATCAGCCACCCCAGTTTTTAAATGCATTGAATCCACAGTTAATTGACGATATAGTCATTTCAACTTTAATTAATGTTTAATGCATTCATGGACGATCAGCAACTTCTTCGATATAGCCGCCATATTTTATTGCCTGATATTGAATATCAGGGACAAGAAAAACTTCTTCACAGTCATATTCTCATTGTAGGCGCAGGTGGTTTAGGTGCGCCCATTGCTATGTATTGCGCAGCTGCGGGTATTGGAAAAATGACGATATGTGATTTTGATGATGTAGATTTAAGTAATCTTCAAAGACAAATTATTCACGACACACAATCAGTAGGTATTAATAAAGCTTCTTCTGCAAAACAATTTATTCAATTACTTAATCCAGATGTAGAAGTAATTGTAGTGACAGAAAAACAAACTGAAGCAACCATGAAGACGATTGCAAAAGATGTGGATGTCATTATTGATGGCTCAGATAATTTTGCTACACGATATGCACTTAATCGAATTGCAGTAGAGTTAAAGAAGCCTTTAGTTTCTGGTGCTGCCGTAGGATTTGAGGGTCAGATTAGTGTTTTTGATATGAGACATGACAAAAGTCCTTGTTATCATTGTTTATTTCCTGATACAGGCGATCGTAATGAAACACGTTGCGCTGATAATGGTGTTTTTTCTCCTACCGTTGGTATGATTGGAACAGCACAAGCCGCTGAAGTAATGAAAATTATTTTAGGCATAGGTGAATCTTTAGAAGGTCGTCTACTATTGCTGGATGTGAAATCGATGCAATGGAAAAATATTCAACTTAAAAAAGATCCATCCTGCCCCGTATGTTCTAAGTGATTTTTTATGGCAGACATCTGCCATGAGGCCTGATATCACTTATCCCTATGTTAAAATGAATCTTTAACAAATCCTCTATGTGTTTTATTCATGGAAAATAATCTCTCGAAACCTTTTAGTCCAAAAGACATTGAAAGTCGTTGGTATGACTTTTGGGAATCAAAAGGCTTTTATCAAGCAGGCTTAGATACAAAACAAAAAAATTCATTTTGTATTTTATTGCCACCACCCAACGTAACAGGAACGTTACACATGGGGCACGGATTTAACCAAACACTTATGGATGCATTAACGCGATATCACCGTATGAAGGGTGACAATACGTTATGGCAACCCGGTACCGATCACGCAGGTATTGCAACACAAATTGTGGTTGAAAGACAGCTTGATAAAGAAGGTGTTTCAAGACATGACTTAGGCCGAGAAAAGTTTTTAGAAAAAGTATGGGAATGGAAAGCTTATTCAGGTGGCACGATCACTCAGCAGATGCGTCGTCTAGGCACTTCGCCTGACTGGTCCCGTGAACGCTTCACGATGGACGAAGGTTTATCAAAAACGGTTACTGAAACATTTGTGAGTTTATTTAAAGAAGGCCTTATCTATCGGGGCAAACGTTTAGTGAATTGGGACATTCAATTACAAACAGCTGTATCTGATTTAGAAGTTGTGCAAGAAGAAGAGGATGGATTTTTGTGGCATATCCAATATCCACTTGCATCCGGCAAAGGCCACCTAACGGTTGCCACGACAAGACCTGAAACAATGTTGGGTGATGTAGCGATTATGGTTCATCCCGAAGATGTGCGCTATCAAAAATTGGTAGGCCAAATGGTAAAGCTTCCTTTATGTGATCGGGAAATTCCAATCATTGCAGATGATTATGTAGATCAAACATTTGGGACAGGTGTAGTGAAAGTAACACCCGCACACGACTTTAATGATTATGCAGTAGGCATGCGTCATAAGCTTCCTATGATAAGTGTGTTGACACTCGATGGGCATATTAATGAATCAGCGCCAAAAATTTATCAAGGTCTTGAACGATTCGCTGCGCGTAAAAAAATTGTTGAAGATTTAGAAGCGCAAGGTTTTTTAATTAAAACTGAAAAACATAAACTGAAAATTCCTCGTGGCGATAGAACAGATGTAGTAATCGAACCGATGCTCACAGACCAGTGGTTTGTTGCCATGACAAAAAAAGGTCACGACGGAAAAAGTATTACAGAAAAAGCACTCGATGTTGTAAAGACGGGAGAGATTAAATTCTTTCCAGATAATTGGGTGAATACTTATAACCAATGGTTAAACAACATTCAAGACTGGTGTATTTCAAGACAGCTTTGGTGGGGCCATCAAATTCCAGCCTGGTATGGTGACGAAGGTCAGGTATGGGTTGCACATAATGAAGAAGAGGCAAAGGCGCTTGCTTTAAAAGAAGGTTATCAAGGACATTTAAAACGTGATCCAGATGTTTTAGATACTTGGTACTCATCAGCGCTTTGGCCTTTTTCTACACTTGATTGGACGCCTGAATATCCAAAAGTATCAAACCCAGCACTCGACCTTTACTTGCCCTCGACAGTATTGGTAACAGGTTTTGACATCATCTTTTTCTGGGTAGCGCGAATGGTGATGATGACAAAACATATTACTGGAAAAATTCCGTTTAAGCATGTGTATGTGCACGGATTGATTCGTGATGCAGAAGGTCAGAAGATGAGTAAGTCAAAAGGTAATGTTTTGGATCCTATTGATTTAATTGATGGCATCTCATTGGACGCGCTCATAGAAAAAAGAACAACGGGGCTTATGAATCCAAAGCAAGCTGAATCGATAACTAAAAAAACACGCAAAGAATTTCCAGAAGGCATAGCTGCGTTTGGCACTGATGCCCTTCGTTTTACTTATGCAAGTTTAGCGAGCCCTGGACGTGATATTAAATTTGATCTTCAGCGTTGCGAAGGCTATCGAAACTTTTGTAATAAATTATGGAACGCTACGCGATTTGTTTTGATGAATTGCGAAGGCAAAGAAAATGGTTTTGGTGAATGTGTGGATGGCTATTTAGAATTTTCAAAAGCTGACCGCTGGATTGTCAGTGTATTACAAGAAAGAGAAGCAGCTATTGAAAAAGCATTTGTAGATTATCGATTTGATTTGTTATCCCAAGAGCTTTATCAATTTGTCTGGGATGAATTTTGTGATTGGTATCTTGAAGTGGCTAAAGTTCAATTGCAAATCGGCAATGAAGCAGAACAAAGAGCGACACGCCGAACACTTTTACGCGTGCTCGAAACTATCTTAAGATTAATACACCCAGTGATGCCTTTCATTACCGAAGAAATTTGGCAAACGATAGGCCCTATGAATGGCAAGTCAGGCCCTTCGATTATGCTAGAACCATATCCACAAAGTGACAGCAAGAAAATCGATCAAGAAAGCATTCAATGGATGTCAGTTTTAAAAGAGATGGTTGATGTTTGCAGAAAACTTCGCGGCGAAATGAATATTTCTCCAGCCCAAAAGATTCCACTTGTGATTGCAGGTGGTAAAAAATCACTTGAGCTATACGTGTCTTATCTTAAAGCACTCGCTAAACTAACTGATGTTGAGATCGTGGATGAGCTTCCAGCGATCGATGCGCCCGTGATGTTAGTGAAAGACTTTAAATTAATGCTTAAAGTTGAAGTGGATGCGGCAGAGGAGAAAGAAAGAATTACAAAAGAACTTAATCGCATTCAAATGGAAATTCAAAAAGCTAAGGGCAAGTTAGAAAATGCTAGTTTTATAGATAGAGCCCCTGAAGCGGTAGTCGCTCAAGAGAAAAAACGCTTAGAAGAATTTACAGAGACTTTTGAAAAGCTAGAAGCGCAACTAAAAAAATTAGCTTAAATGACGTTTCTTGATGAAGAAGGTAATCACACCATGATCATCTTCAAGAGATAAAAGTTCGTGCCCTGTCTGACGACAAAATGCATCAAAATCTTTTTTACTTCCAGGATCTGTTGCAATAATTTTTAAGACCTGGTCGGGCTGAATTTCATTCAAACCTTTTTTACATCGCAATATAGGAAGTGGACATTTAAGTCCTGTCGCGTCTACTTCATGGTCATAATGCATATTATTTGAGCGCTGAAAAAGTATACCCAGCATTTGCCCATGCAATCACACCGCCGGCTAGGTTATACACATCATGATAATCATGTTCGGCAAGGTAAGATGCTGCGTGCGCTGAACGAACGCCACTATGACAATAAAAAACAATACTAGATTTTTTAGAGAGCTTATCGAATGCCTGAGGAAGATTGGCCAGTGGAATATGTTTTGCCCCTTGGATCACGCCCCTTGCAACTTCATCATCATTTCTTACATCAATCAAAATTAAGTCATCTTGCTTGATCATGCCATGAAGCGTTGCGGCATCAATAGTCATAAAAGCACTCATAAGAGAAAAGCTTAAATACTAAAGAATTTTTTGAATGATGAGGGCGATCACGTTTGTTGCTGCAAGCGCTTGCAAGCCCCAGAGCGTGTACTTCATACCCTTAACTCTAAGTTCGATGTTATGCGTTGCCTCTAAAAAAGCTTTAGCGTAATAAAGTCGGCCCGTAGTAAATATTCCACCCAAGAGTAAAACAATCGTCCAATGAATATGATTAGCCTCAAGGCATGCCAAAAGGATAAGACCTAAAGGCACATATTCTGCAAAATTACCATGCGAACGAATTGCCTGTTGTAAGTCTTCTCGGCCACCATCACCCAAAGACACTTGATTTTGTCGTCTTAAGTTAATGACGTTTAATGTTAATTTAACGTATACAAAGGTGAGAATAGCAGCGTAAATAGCAGTAATTTTTAACATGATTTTGAATGGAATAATCTAAGAAGTGCTCATTATAACATTGAGATGAGGCTCATATAAATGGGCGCTTAGTTAATTTTTAATGCAATAGCTTTTTGAATTTTTAATGATAAGTCTTTTCTTGATTGAGCAGGTTTGACCGGATGTCCAATATCTACAACGACTTCAATTAGATTGGATTTAGCCACGCGTTTGAAGGATTGAAACAAAGTAGTTGATCCATGAAAGCTCGTACGATTTGTAAGTACATTATTTTCTTTGTACTTAATCGATAAAGGCAAAAGTAATTTATTGGATTCAAAAGCTGATTGAAATAAATTGCTCTTAAAAGGGAGCACTTGATATCCATTTGACGTAATGCCTTCAGGAAAAATACAGATCGATTGCTTTTCATTTTTAAAATGATGATTCATTGCTTGAATAACTTCAACAAGGCTTGATTTGCGATTGCGATCAACAAAAATGGCGCCAGAAATTTTAGCGAGCATTCCAATAATAAGCCATGTCTTGACGTCAGATGCCGAGACAAATGTAATAGGTTTTAATGAAAAGATTACAGGAATATCAAGCCATGAAATATGGTTTGAAACTATAAGATAAGTATCTTTACTTAAAAATTTTAAGACTTCACCGGAGAGCGTAATTTTAATCCTTAAAATACGTAAAAGACGTTTTGCCCAGTATTGAATAAGAATATGACAGATATTTCTTGGAAGCATGATCATGGCGACACAAAGGATCAGCGCCAAAAGCAAATGAAACGCCATCAAAACAGATTTAAAAATGAAGTTCATAGTGTGCATTTATAAAAGTTCGATGCCATAAGGCTTTACAATTTTTGCAAAAATATAGAACGCGACCAAAGTAATTAAGACAGAGATACCAAGTGTTGGCCAAAAACCAAATCGTTTAAGTAAAAAAGGAAATGCTAGAAACATTGGCAAGGTGGGGACAACATACCAAAAGGTGTACCAAGCATGATTTGCGATTTTAGACTCAGGCTGTTTTTCGATATATAGCCAAATCAAAGTCATAACGGTGACAAGCGGAAGTGCTGCAATGAGACCACCTAGCCGGTCACTTTTTTTGGCAACTTCTGAAATTAAAACAACCATGCCTGAGGTCATTAAAAGTTTAAATACGATCCACATTATTGCTTTTCTTCTTTTAAGGTTTCTATATTTGGTTTTTCTTCAGGATAGGCTTTTAAATAAAGCGCTAAATCCTGATCTAGTGTATCCCAGTTTACTAAGCTTGCTACTTTTTTTGAAATGCTATGCATCAAAGTATTTCGATGTTTACAAAAGTTTGTTAGAGGTATCAATTGATGACCTGTTTCAATTTTAGCAGGATAAGCTGTTTGGCCACTTTGAATCGTTTTAGCACCGATTTTATATGACCAGTTGACGACTTCAATCCATAGACGGAAATAGAGAAACCAATCTTGCGGTGCATCATAATCCATTCCAATAAATTTATTAATCACATGTTCTCCTAGATTAAAACAGAGCATGAAGGCGACAATCTCATGTGAAGATTGATGTCTTAAAATAATAAAGTGCGCTTCTTTTTCGCGAGAAATAAATTCAAAGAATTCAGGCGTAAGTTCCTCAAATTTTGTTTTCCCCTTTAAGTAAGTCCTTGAAAATAATCGATAGAGCTGATGAAGCGTTTGATTGTCTGGTAAATGAACAACACTTACATCAAGAGGGGCTGCCATGGCAGTTATTAATTTTTTATTCAGTTTTTGGCGTCTTGATGATTTAAGTGAGGCAATGTAATCATCCGCTTTATTGCCTTGAAGTGTTACCAATGCTGATGGAAAGCTCACAAGAGGGAAAAGATCCTTAGACTTAGAAATCTTTAAAAGCACTTGATGAAATGTTTCCGGAAAATCTTTCCATACCAACATAGGTGCATTATATTTTTTTGCTTGTTTTTCAGCAGCCTCTTGAATGCAGATAAAGATATCATCTTGAGTTAAACCACTATTTTTTAAAAACTTAGGATCAATGCCGATATGGCCTTCATCAGAGCAAGCGCTTCCTATAAAAAAAGTCCGCTGGTATAAGAATGAGGGAACAACTTTGCCGATTAACTTTACGATAGGCAAAACCAAGGGCGGCATTACAAGTTCGATGGGCACGTCCATGACGAAAGCGGGAGCGATAGCGACGGGCTCACCATTATAAGAAATGAGTCCATATGTAAAAGTAAATTGTTTTTCAAGGTGAGAGCATTCAAGCGATCGATACCACCATTGACCTTCGAAGGGTGCAGGAAAGCAATTATCCCAAAGCGCTTGTGGTATTTGCGATTCAGAATTAAGCCATTCGAGAGTGAGCTGTTGTATCATTTATGAGAATTATACTTAAAACATCATGATCCTCAGCTTATGCAGAAATTTTTATTTTTTTTAATTACACTTTTTTTTAGTAGCTCACTTTTAGCAGTTTATTCTGACTATTGTGTTTCATGTGAGCGAGATTCACATGGCCACATTAAAAGAAGCTTAGAAGCTAAAAAAGCTTTTAAAAAAATGCGGCCGTGCCCATCTACAGCCAAATCTTTTGGCCCTTGTCCCGGTTATATTATTGATCATATTATTCCTTTGAAGCGAGGTGGATTAGACGATCCATCTAATATGCAATGGCAGACTATCAAAGAATCAAAGGAGAAGGATAAATGGGAATAGAATTTAATGAAGAAATGATACTGAGTACCCTTATTAGTATTAGCGTCTATGTCGCCATTATGTGGCAATTGAATAAGCATAATTACGGCACCAAATGGACGCGTTATGGTATCGCTATTCTTGTAAGCTCGATTGTGCCTTATCTCATCACGCCTTTATTTATGTAAATATGTAATTTCAAGTTAAGATACTTACCTTATGAAACGAAAAAAATTTTATATTGATTATCCGCAAGAGCATCAGGGTGAAGCATTACATGCCTATCAATGTAAGCACTGCAAAATAGATACGGTAAAAATTAATGGCTTACTTGAAAATCATTTGCCAGACTGTGTTTACAGAGTTGAAAAAGAAAAAACGATTACTGAATAAGTCCTCGACCAATTAAAGCGGCACCAATCACGCCCGCTGAATCGCCCAGCATGTTCTTTACAATCGGTGTAGTCGGCACATCATTAAAAATTCTTGCATATACTTCATCTACACCTTCTTTGTACAAACTTTGTTCATTAGAAAGCCCGCCGCCTAAGATTACAATGTCAGGATCCAAGATATTAATAAGATTAGCCAAGGCTTGCCCAAAGCGCGCATAAAAATCTTGTTTAATCTTTTTTAAAGGCCCATCTTTTAATGGTGTATTGAAAAAATCGATCGCCGATAGCGTGCTGCCTGTTTTATCTTGAATTCTTCTTTCTAAGCCGCCACCTGATATAAAACTCTCTACACAGCCATTCGCACCACAGTAACAAGGTGAGCCTTGAGGGTCGATTACCATATGACCCCACTCACCCGCAATATTTTGTGGGCCTTGTCTAATTTTTCCATCAAATACAATACCGCCACCACAACCCGTTCCCATAATGACACCAAACACGGAAGGATATCCTTTACCTGCACCCATCAATGCTTCTGCAAGCGCAAAACAATTAGCATCATTTTCAATGACGATGTCATGTACTAATTTATCTTCAAGAAGAGATTGAAGCGGTAAGCCATTTAGACAAAGCGTATTAGAGTTTTTCAGTAGATGTGTTTTTTTTGAGATTGAACCAGGCGTGCCTAAGCCCAAGGTATGCGTTTTGTTTTGTATAGATAGGACTGCTTTTGTATAGAGAAGATGAATTTGGTTAAAAATATGCTCGCTACCTAAATGAGCTTCTGTAAGGAGCCTCTCACGGAATAGAATTTTTTCCTGACTATCTAATACAGCCACCTCAATTTTGGTGCCACCTAAGTCAATACCGATATGATAATTAGAGGCCATTTAATTATTTTGAAAATGACGTCTGATATACCAGACGATGAAGATGGCTGCGCCACCCGCAATCACATAATGAAATTCGTGAAAGTAAACTTTTAATGTATCCCATTGTTCACCAAATATCATTCCAATATATGCGAGTGCCCAGCACCAGATAAACGAACCCACAAATGTATAGATAATAAATTTAGTCATATTCATGCGCGCGATACCTGCGGGCAGCGCTATAAAAGTTCTCACTGCAGGAAGGAGGCGGCCTATAAAAATAATAATCTCACCATAATTTTTAAACCAATCATCTGCCATCTTTAAATCTTTTTTAGAAATAAGTACGAAACGGCCATATTTTTCGGCGAGTTTCCTGCCACCCGTTTTACCGACATAGTAAGCCGGTATAGAGCCTAATACACAACCTAGTGCACCCATGAAAGCTACTACCCAAAGCACCATTTCACCTTTAAAAACGAGGTATCCTGCAAAAGGCATAATAATTTCGGAGGGCAATGGGATGCAAGCTGATTCGATTGCCATGAGTAAGACAATGCCTCCATATCCCATAGAAGATATGACACCCATAATCCAAATAGCCAATAATCCGATGAATTTTTCTAGCATTGCATATCCTATTCAAATTGATATTGAATTCTATCGCATGTTACATAAACCCATAATGAATCAGCAAATTTTTACTATAATGAATTATTCAATTTTTAAAAAAATATATATGAAACAGATGACAGTTTTATTTCTATTTACCTTGCTTTCAAGTTGCAGCATGATGACTTATACAAATCAGGGTAAACTATCGAATACAAGTCAAACTTATATTATTAACTGTGCCTTTTGGGATGCTTGTTATGCTAAAGCTGAGAAGTTATGTTCAAAGGGTTATAGCCTTGTCGATAAATCAACAAGCCTACCTTACAGTTTAGAAATTTCGTGTAAGTAACTTTTAGCAATTAAACGATCAAATCTATTATGCATGGCATGCATAATTTCTAAAGAGAGTTAAATGCAAATCCAATTTTTAGGTGCAGCGGGCGAAGTCACAGGATCAAAGTATCTCATTGATACAAAGCTTGAAGAATTATCATGCAAATTCATCGTGGATTACGGCATGTTCCAAGGCGCGCGAGAAGCCGATGAAAAAAATCAAAAATTATTACCGCTTAATCCAGAAGAAATTTCTTTTCTAGTTCTCACGCATGCGCATATAGATCACTGCGGTCTGATTCCGCGCTTATGTGCTCAAGGATTTAAAGGTCCTATTTATTGCACGACCACGACTGCAAAATTACTTGAAATTATGTTGCTCGATAGCGCCCATATTCAAGTCTCTGACTTTGAGAGAGCTGAGAGAAAAAACAAATTAGGCAAATGGCGTGGTGATATGCCGATTCTTTTATATGACACCAAGCAAGCGATCGAGTCACTCAGCCAGGTCAAAGCCATTCCTTACGCTAAAAAGTTTTCACCTACCCCAGGTATTGATGTCACATTCGAAGAGGCGGGACATATTTTAGGCTCTTCAATTGCAGTCATCGATGTCAAAGAAAAAAATGAAACTTCAAAGCGATTAGTTTTTTCAGGCGATATAGGGATGTTTGAAAAACCTATTTTTCGTCAGCCTTCATTGATTGAATCTGCAGATGTATTAGTGGTTGAATCTACTTATGGAGATCGACTTCATCGAGGCATCAAAGAAACAGAGGATGAGTTGGTAGAAATAGTGACACAGACATTAGATAGAGGCGGCAACGTAATCATGCCGGCTTTCGCAGTAGGTAGAACACAAGAGATACTTTTTATATTGGCTGACCTCATCAGGCGAGAGCGTTTGCCCCATTTAAATGTATGGGTCGATTCACCTATGGCTACAAAAGTCACCGAGCTCACTAGCGCATGCATGGATGAGCTTGATGATGATGCAAAATTACTTTATCAATGGCTTCTTGATCATAAGAATAAAATTGATGTGAGATTTGTGGGCGATGTTGATGAATCAAAATCATTAAACCGATTAAAAAGTGGTGCGATTATTATTTCGTCCAGTGGCATGTGTCAGGCAGGAAGAATTCTTCATCATCTGATTAATAATTTACCTTTTGAAAAAAATGCGATCGTCATTACGGGATTTCAGGCGCTCAGAACCTTAGGCCGTCGATTAGTGGATGAAGCCGCTTCAGTAAAAATTATGGGTGAGTATGTGGATGTCAAAGCATCCATTCATACCCTTGGAGGCTTATCGGCGCATGCCGATCGAGATAATTTATTGAAGTGGTTAAAAGGATTCAAACAAAAACCAAAACACGTTTTTGTTGTTCATGGCGAGCCATCGGCTTCGATTCATTTTGTGCAATCGATTCGAGAAAATTTAAATTGGAATGATGTCATTATTCCAACACTTCAAAGTACGTTTGATATTAGCTAATCGCTAAACCTTTTTCGTCAAACATACCTTCAAAGAGCGCAGAACTTAAATAACGCTCAGCGGTGTCAGGTAGAATCACAACAATCGTTTTGCCTTCGTATTGAGGAAGTTTTGCAAGTCTCACAGCCACTGCAGCTGCAGCACCACAAGAAATGCCTGCCAAAATACCTTCTTCACGCGCTAATCTTCTCGCGAAAGCGATAGCTTCTTCGTTGCTAATTTGTTCTACCTTATCAATAAGAGATAAATCTAAATTACCTGGAATAAATCCTGCACCAATGCCTTGAATTTTATGAGGCGAGGGCTTAATTTCGTCGCCATTTAATTTTTGTGTGATGACAGGGCTTAAAGAAGGCTCGACTGCAACTGATTCAATATTTTTTTGCTTGGTATGTTTGAGATAACGTGTGACACCTGTAATCGTGCCACCAGTTCCAACACCAGAAACGAATACATCAATATTGCCATTTGTATCATTCCATATTTCAGGGCCTGTCGTTTTTTCGTGAATCGCTGGATTAGATGGATTATTAAATTGCTGAAGCAAAACATATTTAGCATCAGTGGCTGCAATTTCAGTCGCTTTCGCTACAGCACCATTCATACCCTTTGGCCCTTCTGTTAAAATAATTTTTGCACCTAGGGCAGTTAAAAGTTTTCTGCGTTCCATGCTCATGGTTTCTGGCATAGTGAGAGTAATAGGTATGCCTTTAGCTGCAGCGACAAAGGCGAGTGCGATACCTGTATTACCACTTGTAGGCTCAATAATTTCTTTTCCAGGGCCGAGTAACTTTTTTTCAATGGCATCATTAATCATGGCAACACCAATACGACATTTCACAGAGTAGGCTGGATTTCTGCCTTCAATTTTTGCGAGCACAGTTGCTTTAGCGCCATCTGTCACGCGATTTAATTTGACAAGTGGTGTATTGCCTATAGTTTGTGAATTGTCTTCAAAATAAGCCATGATAATTCCTTAAAAATTAAATATTCCTATTAACCAAAATGATAATGTTTCTTTAATGCTTTTTTAACATGCCACGTGCAAGACAATCCCTCCTTAAAAGTGACAAGATCGCCCTTGCCAAAATTCACAGGCTCACCTCCATCAGGTGTTACCGTCACTTCACCTTCTAGAATGTATGCGATCTCTTGTTCCGAATAGCTCCAGGGGAAAGTCGATGGCTCTTTTGACCAAGTAGGACAAGACTTAATGCCTAAAGTATTAAGCCTCTCTTCACTTGGATTTTTTTCAACAATAATTTTTGACATCACCGTCTCCCATGAGATGTATGGATAATTCATTATAATAAGAATATTAAAATATTAGTAAATCATCATGCTTAATCTAGATCAAATGCATCCCTTCCCAAGAATGATTAAATGACCAATCAAGAGACACAAAAAGTGGGTTGGCATTTTGATCATAGCTATATAAAGCTTCCTAAAGATTTTTTTGTTGAGCAACTCCCAATAGAAGTTCAAAACCCAAAACTTATTTTATTAAACGAAGCTTTATTAAAGTATTTAGGTTTAGATAAAG
>JGI24890J29729_1000192_pt1 | contig 46225 bp, 43 predicted proteins | sample FreactcultureFD7_FD_29729 | JGI IMG/M metagenome (IMG submission 29729)
GCATGTGTTAAGCACGCCGCCAGCGTTCGTCCTGAGCCAGGATCAAACTCTCCATAGAAAGTTGTGATCTGGCAAAAAACAAAACTAGCGTTTATAGCTATTTATGTTTTACCAATTGTTTATGTTTTGTACTTCTCTTTCGAGAAAAATACAAAGGAATTTAGACCTGCCCAGTTTCTTTTTACGGAAACCGTGTACAGGCCTGATTGTTATTGATTTTGCACGTTGTTGAGTTCTCAAGGTACGACTACGCACTGGTCTTAACGCTTGCGCGCCAATTGCAGGGCAGAAGGACAAACTTAGAGGAAGGCAGCCAGATGGTCAAATCCGTACTGGAACTTCATAGAGTTCGTAAATTCAAGCTGTTTTACTCGCTTGAGCGTCGCTACCGCGGCCTTTTCAGTCCGTTTTGGTGCGAGAGAGAAAGATAACCCACACGGGGGCGGGGGTCAAATCGCTCAACTGGCCCTAAATGAGACCCCCTCCGAGCCGAAAATGGAGGAAAAATCGCTAAAGCCAGTGTTTTATAGGGGTTTTAGGAGTTGGGCTCCAGAAGCGGAAGCGGGGCCATCCCGATACGCGATTCTTGGCCCTTTGTGAGATGGGGCATATCCGCCCAATTTCGAAAGAAAGCCAGCTGGGGCCGTAAATCCGTTTAAACCAGTTCTACTGCAGCTAAATCTCGCTTGCCCTTGCGAAGAAGCAAATATTTTCCATGTAGAAGATCGGAAGAAGTGGGTGCGAAATCTTCACTCATCACCTTTTCGTTATTGAGGTAAGCGCCACCCTCTTTCAGAATTCTTCGTGCATCTGATTTCGATTTAACGATTCCGGTCGCTGCAACTAAATCAACCCAGGTTGGGAAAGCAGAACCATTTTCAATTGTCGTGCGTGGCAATTGCGCTATTGCAGAAGCGAGCGTCTTCTCATCTAAATCAGATAGCTCCGCTTGTCCAAATAAAGCTTTNCCCGCAGCTTCTGCCTGCAACGCCTCGTTCTCACCATGTACAAGTGTTGTGAGTTCGCGAGCTAGTTCACGATGCGCTTCACGCGCACCAGGATTCACCGAGAGCGTTTCGATTAAACGTTCAATTTCGCTTCGCTCTTTGAAAGAGAATACTTTGAGAAACTTAGGCACATCCGCATCATCTGTATTTAACCAATATTGATAGAAAGCATATGGCGAAGTCATATCCGCATCGAGCCAGATTGCTCCTGATGCAGTCTTGCCGAATTTGCTGCCGTCGGATTTAGTCATCAACGGAACAGTGAATGCGTGCGCACTCCCCTGCTCAACTTTACGAATCAGATCAAGACCCGCAACGATGTTTCCCCATTGATCAGAACCGCCTAGTTGAATTTTGCAATTATGACGGCGATAGAGTTCTAAGAAGTCATAACCTTGCAGAACCTGATAACTAAATTCAGTATAAGAAATTCCCCCTGCTTCCAAACGTGAAGAGACTGAATCCTTAGATAACATTTGATTGACGCTGAAATGCTTTCCTACATCGCGCAAGAATTCAAGCGCAGACATATCTTTGGTCCAATCCAGGTTATTTGCCATAACCGCGGGATTGGTTTTAGAGTCAAAATCTAAGAAACGTGAGATTTGCTTTCGCAGTCGCTCCACCCACTCTTGGACAACGCTCTCATCATTTAACGAACGCTCTTCATTTCGTCCGCTTGGGTCTCCTACTAATCCAGTAGCGCCTCCCACAAGTGGGATTGGCTTATGCCCAGCCAGCTGAAATCTACGCATAACCGAAAGCACAACGAGGTTACCTACATGCAAGCTTGGCGCAGTGGGATCATAACCGCAGTAATAGGTCACACTTCCAGCGTTCAGATCCTTGAGTAACGCCTCACGGTCAGTGGTTTGAGCAATCAGCCCGCGCCATTCAAGATCTTCTAGGAGCGCACTTGTCATGATTCCATCATCTCTGTGAATCGCTTGGCTTCGCCAGCAATCCAACGTTTGGCTAGTTCATTTTCTGCTTGCAAAGTAGATATTTGTTCCATGACGCTTGTTGGTGATGTCCCGAGTGAGGAGATGCGAGATTCGACCGCCCCTTGTGCGGNAAGGGAGAGACGAATATCTGGCGTCAAACTTGGATGAATTCCGTGCAACTCTGCATCTGAGAGTTGGTGAAGCTCGATCTGCTTTAGCTCACATGCCTTAACGCATTTACCGGCAACTTCGTGTGCCGTGGCAAATGGAATTCCCTTGCGCGAGAGAAAGTCTGCGATTTCAGTTGCTAGCGAAAATCCAGCGGTGACATCCCTAGATATCTTCTCATGATGAAAAGTGGCTGTTGAAACCATGCCGATTAATGCAGGCAAGAGCGTTGTCAGCGTTTCCACAGAGTCGAAGACTGGCTCCTTATCCTCCTGCAGATCTCTGTTATAGGCGAATGGTAAACCTTTTAGCGTGACAAGAAGAGAAGTTAAGTTTCCGACTAAACGTCCTGACTTTCCACGAGCTAATTCGGCAATATCCGGATTCTTCTTTTGCGGCATGATGGAGGATCCAGTTGAATATGCATCGGCCACGGTTACCCAGCCAAATTCAGAGGTACTCCAGAGCGTGAACTCCTCCCCCAACCGAGAGAGATGAACGCCGACCATTGCAAAAATGAATAGCGCCTCTGCTACGAAATCACGATCGCTAGTTGCATCAATACTGTTCCCCATGGTTCCAATGAAACCTAAAGTTTCGGCGGAAGATTCTGGATTAGGTTGTAGCGCCGAGCCTGCGAGGGCACCAGCTCCGAGCGGAGAGAATGAGTTGCGTTCTAACCAATCTGAGATTCGATCAATGTCACGAAGTAGCCCATGTGAGTGTTTTGCGAATTCGTGGCCAAAGACTATGGGTTGGGCATGCTGAAGATGGGTAAATCCAGGCGCGATAGTTTGCGTATGACCTTCTGCTTGACGATTGATTGCCTCTACTAACTGAGTTAAGAGTCCAGCAATTTCGACGATATGGTCTATGAGGAAGAGCTTAAAATCGGTTACAACTAAATCGTTACGTGAACGACCAGCGCGGATGGCTCCACCAAGCTCGCCAAGTTTTGCGGTGAGTCCACGTTCGATAGCGCTATGGACATCCTCATCGGAATCGATGTAGGTAAATTTTCCTTGAGCGATTTCCTGAAATAACTCCTGTAGTGCGCCATCAATCTTTTCGCCATTCTCGGCTGAAATAACTCCCTGAATTACCAGCCCTTGAAGATGGGCACGATTTACCCGAATGTCATAGGGCGCAAGTCGCCAATCAAAATGTACAGAACGAGAAAGGGCAGCCACCGATTCGGCTGGACCCCCCGAGAAACGCCCTCCCCAGAGNGCCATGGTTACTTCCTTTTCTTTTTAGCTGATTTTATTGCCCTATTGCTCGCAAAGTCGGTTAATTCTTTGGCAAGTCCCGCTCCCCCATTGGCCGTCCTAGCTATGACTAAAACCGTGTCATCTCCAGCAATCGTTCCTATAACTGAATGCAGATCTCCATGTGAAGCGGCTCTATCCAGGGTTGAGGCGAGAAGTTGTGCGCCACCAGGCGGGGNACGAACAACTGCGATATTAGCCGAGGATTCAACGCTCAAAATGAGTTCTCCGAACCCACGAGGGGTTGGGGCGCTATTTGTTGTTAATTGATAGCGCATTTGCCCATTTGAATCGCGACCGCGCATCACTCCAATTTCATCAAGATCCCTCGATGCCGTGGCTTGGGTAACTCGAACGCCATTTTCAGATAGCTGACGAACGAGATCGGCTTGCGACTCCACCACTCCATTTTGAATGAGTGAGATAACTAGCGCTCTGCGCGCACTTGAGGAGAGCGGCTTGGCTGACTTAGTCATTTCTCATTACCTTCTTAACGCTTTCCACAAAACTTTCCAACTCTGCTTGCGGAATATTTAGAGCTGGAGCGATTCTAAGAATTGAATCATTGGGGGCATTTACAATCACACCTTCGTGCTCTAAAGCACCTTTAATCTCTTGGGCGCGTGGGTGGTGCAAGACAATACCTAGTAATAACCCGTCGCCTCTCACATCGGAAATTCCGGGTATTTGAGCTAAGGCGCTCTTCAGGAATTCGCCCTTGGCCTTAACTTCTGCGAGCAGATTGTTCTCTTCGATAAAAGCGATACTGGCGTTTGCTGCGGCGCAAGCTAGCGGGTTGCCACCAAATGTGGAGCCATGGCTTCCCGGAGTAAAAGCACTTGCATATTTACCAAGGGCGATCATCGCACCTAATGGCAGGCCACCNCCTAATCCCTTCGCCAAAGTGATTACATCCGGCACGATTCCTTCACTCTCGTAACCAAACCATTCACCAGTACGACCCATCCCAGTCTGTACGGCGTCGATAACCAAAAGAGTTCCTGTCTCAGTAGTGCGCTTTCGCACCGCCTTGAGATAGCCGGCTGGTGGCGTGACAACTCCATTCTCGCCTTGAATGGGTTCAACGATAAACATGGCAACTTTCTTCGTAATTACTCGCTCCATCGCAGCTACATCGCCAAATGGAATGAACTTAACGTTGGGTAGAAGCGGTTTAAATGGTGCCCGCTTTGACTCTTGACCAGTAAGAGAGAGCGCCCCCATCGTTCGGCCATGAAAAGAACCAATCGTGGAGACAATCTTCTTTCTTCCAGTTGTTCGAGAGAGCTTGAGGGCCGCCTCATTCGCCTCGGCCCCAGAGTTGCAGAAGAATGTCCGCGCCGAATTCTCACCGGTTAATCGCTGCAAATTATCGGCCAGTGCGAGAACTTGCGGATGGGAGAAGAAATTACTGACATGACCAAGCGTGGAGATTTGGTCAGCAACCGCCTTGGAAATATCTGGATGGGCATGGCCGAGAATATTTGTGGCAATACCGCCCAACATATCCAGATAGGAGTTCCCGTTTGAATCCCATACGCGAGAGCCCTCTCCCCTTACTAACTCAATGGCGGGGGNTCCGTAATTATTTTGAAGTAATTCACTCCACATCATGGAACGACCAACGTACCACCAGCATCATTGAACGCATTCTCCAATTGAACAAGATCTTTCCCGTTGAATATTCTGACTGCATCTGAACCGGCCTTAAGGGCCGATAGCGCAGAGGNGACTTTAGGAATCATCCCCTCGGTAAATGTAGGCAGCAAACTCTCCAGCTCCGCTGCGCAGATAGAGTCAATCAGCGAACTCTCATCTGGCCAATTCCGATAAATCCCATCCACATCAGTCATATAGAGCACTCGTTGCGCTTTCATCGCCCCACCAAGGGCACCGGCAACGAGATCAGCATTGAGATTTAAGCCGATTCCTTTTGCATTGACTCCGATCGGTGAAATCACCGGAAGATAATTTTGGGTTAAGAGGGAATGAAGAAGTGAAGGATTAGTCGCCACCNCCTCTCCTACAAGTCCGATATCCGTAGGTACCCCATCGATTTCGACCAGCATCCGCTCCGCTCGAATCATCTCGCCATCGGCCGCCGATAGCCCAACCGCATTTATCCCAAGGGAGATAAGTTGATTGACGATAGCGCGAAGAACTTTTCCCGAGAGAACTTCTTGAACCACTTCAAAGATTTCGGGGGNAGTTTTGCGGTACCCACCAACCATCTCCTTGACTAAGCCTTTTTGCTCCAGTGCTGAATTAATTTGTGGGCCGCCGCCATGTACAAGAACAATCTGCTTGCCTTTAAGGTGTTCCTTGGCAATCATTGCTAGCGCTTGATCAACAGCTCCAGTCTCAGGAAGAGCATGTCCACCATATTTGATAACGATCATGAGGAATATGCCGAGTTCTCGTGCACGTACATGGCAGATAAATCATTCGTCCAGACGGTTGCACTTGCTTGACCGACATTTAAGTTGATATTTATTTTTACTTCCTTCTTGCTCATATCTACCAATGAACGATCTTGATGTGGCGCCGAAGATTTACAGACCATCACTCCGTTGAGAGTGACATCAATATTTTGACCATTCATCTTCGCATCCACAGTTCCTACGGCGGNCAAGACTCTTCCCCAATTGGGATCCTCGCCGTTAATGGCGCATTTCAACAGGTTATTTCTGGCGCACGAGCGGGCTACTTCCACTGCGTCATCTTCGCTCGCTGCTCCTTCCACCCTAATTTCTACAATCTTGGTATGTCCTTCGGCATCGGCGATAAGCTGATGAGCCAAATCGCCACAACAGTCCATAAGTAACTCTTCTAGCTCTTCATCTCCAAGTTTCACNCCACTTGCTCCGGAAGCCATGAGCAAGACCGTATCGTTGGTTGATGTGCAACCATCTGAATCTATTCGATTGTAAGTTCTGGAAACTACTCTCTTAAAGATTTCATCCCCTCTTACTGGGTCAACTTCAGCGTCAATCAGCACCACCGATAACATGGTTGCCAATGAGGGCGCCAACATTCCTGCGCCCTTAGCCATGCCAAATATCGAAACCCTATATTTATTTGCGGTATGAATCTTCGGCTTGGAATCCGTGGTCATTATGCCTTCGGCTAGATCTGTACCCGAGTTCTCTGAGAGCGATGAAGCCGCTGTGGCGATGCCAGAGAGCAACCTATCCATGGGTAGACGTAAGCCAATCATTCCGGTTGAGCAGACGGCTAAATCGGAAGCGGATATCCCTAGTAAACCTGCTGCCACCTCTGCGCTCTTGTGAGTGTCGGCAAAACCATCCGGACCAGTACATGCATTGGCTCCCCCGCTATTGAGAAGAACCGCGGAGACGAGATTATCTTTTACGACTTGTCGACTCCATGTGACGGGAGCGGCCTCTACTTTATTGGTGGTGAAGACGGCACTGCCAAAGTTTTGCGGGCCATCATTGACGATTAATGAGATGTCCTTGGCGCCAGAGCTCTTGATACCAGCTGCCACGCCAGCTCCGCGAAAGCCTTTTGGTAGTGAAACCATTATCTGACCCCTGGCACTCGAAGCCCAGCCGTGGAAGCAAGACCGAATATCAAGTTGGCGTTATGTATCGCTTGTCCGGCAGCTCCTTTACCAAGATTATCAATCGCAATTGAAACCACCACTCTGGAGGCATGCTGATCTATTGCAACTTGTAAGTGTGCATCATTAGTACCCGTAACTGCATTCGTCGTTGGCATTTGTCCCGAAGGAAGTAGATGCACGAATGGGGATTGCACAAAATAGTTCGTGAAAAGATCTCGGAGTTGCGATAAATCAAGGTTGCCGAAGTATTTAGCGGTGACCGTTGCCAGAATTCCACGAGGCATTGGCGCTAGAATCGGCGTAAAGGAAACTTTTACCGGCTTTCCACCAGTACGCAATAAAGCCTCCTCAATTTCCGGTGTGTGCTGATGGACTCCGCCAAACTTATATGAGGTCAGAGTGTTCATTACCTCACTTCCAAGCAAATTGATTTTCGCAGACCGGCCGGCGCCGGTGGTTCCGGATGCAGCAACTACTACTAAATCACTTGCATCTACCTGATTGCTTTGAAGTAATGGTGCGCTTGCAATTTCAATCGCTGTTGCATAACAACCTGGATTGGCAACGCGGCTACTTTTCGAAATCTTCTCTGAGCAGCCACTTAATTCCGCTGATCCATATACCCAAGCACCGGCATATTCGCCACCGTAATAGTTCTCCCAAGAAGCGGAACTCTCGAGTCTGAAATCTGCCCCTAAATCAACAATTTTTACACTTTCATCAATCTCTTTAATGAATTTTGCTGATTCGCCATGTGGCAGCGCAATGAAGAGTAAATCACATTTGTTTGCCGCAGCTGAGCTTGTGGTCTCAAATTTCTGTAGGCCAAATGCGGTCAGCGCTGGATGGATGGAGGTGATGAGCTCTCCAGCGTTTGAGCCTGCCGAGATATAGGTGAGGTGAAACTCGGGATGACCAAGCAGCAAGCGCAACAACTCTCCGCCCGCATATCCGCTGGCGCCAATGACTCCGACCTTGATACTCATGAACTTAGAGTACCTGAATATCTATGCAAATACATGTATATTTATGCACCTTCGTGGAAAAGTACACCAGGACCTATGCGCGAATTGTTGCTCCGCAAAGCTCTGCAGCTTTGGCTGCTGCAGCCTCTCTGTACCCAGAGACTTCATCTGCCGTCAGAGTGCGATCACTCGCTCTGAAGGTCATCGTAAAAGCAAGCGAGACATAACCTGGACTGACCTTCTCGTAGCGATCGAAGAGTGAGATTGACTCCAGCAGCTCCCCTGCTCCTGCTCTAAGCGCCGACTCGACATCGCTTGCTGCAACCGTCTCTGGAACTACAAGAGCAATGTCTTGCACGGCAGCCGGCATGGTCCACACTTGCGGAGCTGAAATGGGTGGCAAGTAATCAAGAGCTGTAAGCATTACTGCGAAAGCTACGCTTCGAGCGGGAATTCCAAGGTCGGCGCAGACTCGAGGATGTAATTCACCAGCATGTGCGACCGCCTTACCATTGACTCGAAGTTCGGCACATCGACCAGGATGCCAAGGCGCAAAATCTGAAGGATGTGCGCTCCATGCATTTCCGGTGGAATCGATTATGCGAGCAGCTAAGCCAATCGCATCGTTCCAATCTGCCACCCTTCCCTTGCCATTCCAAGTATCTGGTACGTAGCTTCCAGACATGACGCCAGCGGCCATCAATGGTTGGTTTGGGACACCTTCGTATATTTTCCTTAATTGGTCCGCTGATGGACGGCTCAATGTCGAGATCGCCTCCTGTGGTGCGAGTTCATTGGTATTTCTGAAAATGCTTCCTATTTCAAAGAGCGCAAGGCTCTTTGCACCTCGACCAAGGTTGCGCACCGTCGCCGTGAGAAGTCCAGGAATAAGGTGGGTACGTAGGATAGGAAATTCCTCGGACATCGGGTTGGCAATTTTAAAGGCCGCAGCGCGCTCGCCAGTGAAACCAAGTGCCGCAAGAAAATCTGGGGAAATAAATGGATAGTTGTAAACCTCAGAGAAGCCTAGATCGGCAAGTAATTGAGCGGTATGGCGTTTGCGCTTTTGAAAATCTGTGAGCGCCGCACCCGCTTTGCCAGTTGGGAGTCGTGAAGGAATGGCATCGAAACCAATCATTCTGGCGACTTCCTCAACAAAATCCGGAGCGAGTAATAAATCCGCACGCCAGCTTGGTGGAGTAATCAACCATTCTGAGTTCGACTTGCGTTCAATCGCACATCCTACGATTGCGAGTTTTTCAGCCACGGTCTCGAGTGATACTTCAACTCCCAAGAGTTGGGTTACCTTGTTTGGATCAAAAGTTACGACTGGGGCGAACTCCGGTTGTCCATCGATGCTCGTACCGACATAACTTGCTCCACCATGTTCAATCATGAGTGAGATACCACGGGCTGTGGAAAGCTCGGCCAAACTGGGATCGACGCTTCGTTCTAGCCGCCTGGAAGCCTCGGAAGATAACTTATGCCGCCGTGAATTCTTGGCTACATCCATCGGGTTGAATCGCACACCCTCAAGGGAAATAGATGTAGTTGATGGCGTTACCTCAGAAGTTAAGCCACCCATAGTCCCAGCAAGTGCAAGTGACTTCTCGTCATCTGCAACCATGAGGTCCTCGGGCGATAGCTCTCGTTCTTGGCCATCGAGCGTGGTGAATTTCTGCTCATTGCCAGCGCGACGAATATGTAAGCCGCCTGAAATCTTGGAGCGATCGAAGGCGTGCAAAGGTTGCCCAAGTTCCAACATCACATAGTTAGTGATGTCAACAGCAAGGGAAATGGCGCGCATTCCACACTTCTCAATGCGTCGCATCATCCAGAGTGGAGAAGAAGCGCTTGGATCGAATTTCTCGATTGTTCGTAAATAGGCAACCGAAGCGGCGGTTTTATCATCAATCGATATTTGGGTACCAGAACTATTTACTTCAAAGCGGTCGGTTCGTACTAATGAAGCAGGGTCGGTAAAAGATAAGCTTAGGGATGCAGCTAACTCGCGCGCTACGCCGCGAATAGACATTGAATAACCTCGGTCTGGATTGACCGCGATATCTACGATTGTGTCGCGGATCTGCAAAAGTTCAATCGCATCACTTCCAACAGGCGCACAATCCGCCGGTAACACGACGATCCCAGAGTGTTCATCGCTAACACCAAGTTCGCGGGCTGAACAGATCATGCCATTACTTGTTTTGCCATAAGTTTCGCGGGCCGAAATAGCAAAATCTCCTGGAAGTATCGCGCCTGGAAGGGCGGCAACGACTAAATCGCCTATGGCAAAGTTAGTTGCTCCACAAATAACATAACGAAGTGAACCCTCAGCGCAATCGAGCGCGACGTAACGAATAGGCTTTTTGTGGCCTTCCAAGAGTTCAATCTCTTTAACTTGGGCTACTACAAGTGGACCAGTCAGATCAGCGCCTTGGTGCTCAATCGACTCGACTTCAAAGCCAACTTTTACAAAGGCGCTCTCTAAATCGAGGTCAGAGATATCTTGCGGAACGGGAACGTATTCACGAACCCAAGAGAGCGGAAATTTCATCGTGCACCTGTTCCAAAAGCTTGGGTAAATCGAATATCGCCTTCGACGATATCGTGCATGTCAGTAATTCCATGGCGCACCATCAGAGTGCGTTCAAGACCCATACCAAAGGCAAAGCCCGAATATTCATCGGGATCAATTCCGCAGGCAATGAGAACCTTAGGGTTGACCATTCCACAACCGCCCCACTCCACCCAGNGGCCATTGAAGAAGAAATCAACTTCCGCGCTTGGTTCGGTAAATGGGAAAAATGATGGGCGCAAGCGAGTTTTAACACCAGGCCCGAACATGGCTCTAGCGAAGTAATCAAGAGTCCCCTTGAGATCAGCCATTGTGATGCCCTTATCGATAACTAAGCCTTCGACTTGGCTAAAAACGGGTGTATGCGTTGCATCTAGCTCATCAGCTCTATAGGTACGACCCGGGCAGATTACGTAAATTGGGGGTTGATTTTCGAGCATGGTTCGAATTTGAACAGGCGAAGTGTGGGTGCGCAATACCAGGCGAGCGGCAAGTGGTTCAACGAAGAAAGTGTCCTGCATGGTGCGAGCAGGATGATCAGTGGGAATATTGAGTGCATCAAAATTGAGCCACTCGGATTCAAGTTCCGGACCTTCGGCAACTCGGTAGCCAAGACCGATAAAGAGATCACTTATTTCATTAGTCAAAATGGTGAGTGGATGTAATCCACCTTTTAATACACGCTGGTAAGGCAGCGTTACATCAACTCGCTCATCAACCAGGACTCGAGCATCCCGTTCAGCTTCAAGTAGCGCGCTCTTGGCTTCAAAAGCTGCGTTGACCTCAGCTTTAGCGGCNCCTACCAATTTTCCGAATTCAGAGCGGTCGGCCGGCTCCATTTTTCCTAAGCTTTGACTCGCCTTTGCTAGTTCGGATTTATCTCCGATGTGCTCAATTTTTACTGCCTTGAGTAGATCTAAATCTGTTGCAGATTCAATAGCGGCCAACGCTCCCGTACGTGCCAGATCAAGGGCAGCTGCTGGNGTGGACATGTAGCGAATCTTATCTAAGAGCAGCGGTAAATCCCGTGCTATTTCTTAGCAATTCCAAGTTGAAACATCGCAATGGCAGCAGCGCTTGCCACATTCAGACTTTCTGAATGGCCCTCCATGGGGATGTGCACTCTGGCAGCTATGCCGTCAATATCCGGCAATCCACGCGCCTCATTTCCGAAGATAAGTATTTGCTTTTCGGAAGGTTGAATATCTAGTAGTGATGATGAGCCATCACCGGCAAAGGCGTAAGTCTGAAATTCACCATTGCTTGCGAATTCAAGCATCTCTGCCAGTGGAATGCTTTCGACAACTGGAATGTGCCACAAAGAGCCAACAGTTGCCCGCACGGTTTTGGGACTAAAGACATCCACACTCTTATCGGAGAAGACGATGGCATCAAACCCACATGCATCTGCCGTTCTAATTACCGTGCCGCTATTTCCTGGATCTTGAATCTCCCAAAAATAGGCAATTTTCTTCGCTCCAATTTGGCCCAATTTATAGAGGGTCATATCGAGGTAGGAGCACCAAGCCAAAATCCCTTGCGGGGATTCGGTATCGGCCATCGCCTTCATAATCTCATCGGTGACCGGATAGATATCAACTGAATCAAGAATTGAGGGAGCAATTTCGCTCTCTAGTTTTGCAATCCCTGCCTCTGTTACATAAAGACGTTCAACCTTTGGGGCGCTCGGTATTTTAGGAGATAGCGCTTCCCGCACGCTTTGAATTCCATCGGCGATAAAGGCCTTCTCTTCTCTTCGATATTTCTTTCCCCGAGAACCCAAAAGAGCCTTCACTCGCTCTACATGAGAGGAGNGAAGGCTCGTAATTGTTGAGTTATGCATTAACTACATGCTGGCGTGCAACTTCAACTAGCGCCTTGAAGGCAGCTGGGTCGTTTGTTGCAAGCTCAGAGAGAACGCGGCGATCAACTTCGATGCCAGCTCCCTTGAGACCTTGAATGAAACGGTTATAAGTCAGACCGTTTTCACGAGCACCGGCATTGATGCGTTGGATCCAAAGCTGACGAAAGTCACCTTTACGATCTTTGCGATCATTGAATGCATAAACGAGTGAGTGAGTAACTTGCTCTTTAGCCTTAGAGAATAGGCGTGAACGTTGTCCACGGTATCCCGCTGCGCGCTCAAGTGTGGTGCGACGCTTCTTGGCCGCGTGTACTCCGCGTTTTACTCTTGCCATGTTCTAGCCCTCCCCTTACTTCAAACCGAGCATGCGCTTGGCTGTTGTGGTTACTGGAACCTTGGCAACCGCATCGCTGCTTAGACGACGTGTGATTCGTGATGACTTGTGCTCGAGAAGGTGGCGCTTGCCAGCACGCTCGTGCATGACCTTTCCAGTTCCGGTTAGACGGAAGGTCTTTTTTGCACCGCTATGGGTCTTCATCTTTGGCATTTGGCTAACCTCCTAGTTAGTCGTGCTTGTCGAACTAGTAGAACTCTTCTTTGCAACTGCAGCTTTTTTGACGTTAGTTCCAAGAACCATTGTCATATTTCGTCCCTCTTGCTTTGGGGCGAACTCAACAAAAGCCACTTCCTTAAGTTCTTCAGCTAGTTTCATGAGCAAGCGATAACCGATTTCTGGTCTTGCTTGTTCACGACCACGGAACTGAATAGTTACCTTCACTTTGTCGCCGCCTTTAAGGAACTTCTCGATATGAGAACGCTTGGTCTCATAATCGTGTTGTTCAATCTTTGGACGAAGTCGCATTTCCTTGACGACAATGTGGGTTTGATTTGAGCGAGCCTCGCGTGCTTTTTGTGCGGCTTCGTACTTGTACTTTCCGAAATCCATCACTTTGCACACTGGGGGCTGAGCATCGGGAGCTATCTCGACGAGATCAAGACCGACTTCATCTGCCATTTTCAAAGCAGTGTCGATATCTACTACGCCAATTTGTTCTCCGTCATAACCAATCAAACGAACTTGCGCTACGCGAATTCGATCATTGATGCGGGGTTCTGCGCTGATAACTGTTCCTTTCCTTCTACTAACATCCGAATTTTCGGAGACGAAGGAGGCAACCGCGCTTAAATAAAGGCTAGGCAGGGCCCAGCTATTAAAAAAGTGACCAGCTCGCCGAGGCGAGGTAGGTGGGAGCGGCTAGCTCCTCTTGATGGGGNAATGGTACTTGAGCGGGCGGGAAAGGAAAAATCGAGGTTGAGCGTGAAATTAACCCCCGATTGCGTGTAATCCCCCATCAACGTGGATGATCTCGCCCGTTGTTTTGGTGAAGAAGGGCGACATCAAGGCCACTGCGGCCTGTGCGGCTGGGACCGGATCATTGACATCCCATTCCAGCGGAGACTTGGAATTCCATACTGTTTCGAACTCGTCGAACCCTGGGATTGATTTAGCTGCCATCGTGCGAATCGGGCCGGCTGCCACCAAATTAAAGCGAATATTTTCCTTACCTAAATCACGGGCGAGATAGCGGGATGTTGATTCCAACGCTGCTTTAGCAACGCCCATCCAGTCGTATTTAGGCCAAGCAACTTGTGCATCAAAATCTAAGCCCACGACGGACGCACCAGTCGGAGCCGTAAATAAAGGTTTGCAGGCCATTGTCAAAGACTTTAATGAGTAAGCAGATACGTGGACCGCCGTTGCAACATCTGGCCACTCGGTATTAAGAAAATTACCACCGAGTGCGGCTTCAGGTGCAAAGCCAATCGAGTGCACAACACCATCAAGATGTGGCATATGTTCCTTGACTGCGGTAGCTAAATTCGAGAGGTGCTCATCGTTGGTTACATCGAGCTCGAGCACGGGTGCTTCTTGTGGAAGTCGAGCAGAGATGCGCTTGGTGATACTCATCGCTCGGCCGAAGGAGGTGAGCACCACGTTGGCACCCTCCTCTTGCGCAACTCGTGCAATGTGAAATGCGATAGAAGAATCAGTGAGGACTCCTGTAACAAGCACATTCTTGCCGGCGAGAATTCCCATACTTAGTGCCCCATTCCTAGTCCACCATCGACCGGAATTACCGCGCCGGTGATATAGCTTGCTTCTGGTGATGCCAGGAATGAAACCACTCCTGCAATTTCTGATGTACTTCCCAATCGACCGAGTGGAATCGAGGACTGAATCTCATTCTTTCTCGACTCCTCAAGAATTGCGGTCATATCAGTCTCAATAAAACCTGGCGCTACAACATTGGCAGTGATTCCGCGTGAACCCAGTTCGCGGGCGAAGGAGCGAGCCATTCCCACTAAACCGCTCTTGGTTGCCGCGTAGTTCACCTGGCCGGCGCTGCCCAACATTCCAACAACAGAACCGATAAAAATCATGCGGCCAGATTTCTTCTTTAACATTCCGCGAGTGCAAGCGCGGGCCACTCGGAATGCTCCGACAAGGTTAGTCTCGATAACTGCGTAGAAATCCTCATCACTCATTCTCATTGCCAGGCCATCTTTGGTTATTCCGGCGTTTGCAACTAGTACATCGACGCTTCCAAATTTTTCTTCTATCTCTTTGAATGCTGCATCCACACTTGTCGAATCGGTCACATCCATAGTGACGCCGTGAAGACCTTCCGGAGCGGAGCCACTTCGATATGTGACCACCGTCGTATAACCAAGCTCTTTGAAACGCGAGGCGATCGCAAATCCGATACCGCGATTTCCACCAGTGATGAGGGCCACTTTGCCAGAGGCGCCGGAGTCGAAATTCGTCATGGGAACAACTTACTTGCTACCCAAGGGTAGTTAGGAACTTGGGCACGAAGTTTTCCCAAAATTTCATTACAGTATGGGGATGAGAATGAAGATTGCACGTTCAAAGAGCGAGACGCCTGTTGCAATCACATCGGTTGGCGAGAGCCTGACGGAAGATCAAAGTTCTAGGCAGCGTCGATATTTCATATCAATGATGGTTCGAACTCTCTGTTTTATCTCCGCCGTGATTCTGCCAAATCCTTATCGATGGGTAGCACTTTTTGGGGCACTCATACTTCCCTACATCTCGGTCTTGATTGCGAATGCTGGGAGAGAAAATATCCACGGCAAGACTAAGTACTTCGCAGCTTTTACTGGTCGCAAAGAGCTTGACGCATAGCATTAATGCGTAAATTCTTCGCCATTCCAGAAATAGCTAAATCCCTTCTTGCCCTCTTGCTGGTGGCACTCTGCCTGCTGGCTGGAAATTGGCAATGGAATAAAGGCAAAGTGCTTTCACATCAAAATTCCATAATCAAGCAGAATCTCACGCTTAAACCGTTAACCGAAACAAAACTGCTCCGAATAGATCCGGTTGCCAATCAATGGCGAACGGTCATTCTTAAAGGGAAATTCGAAGCAACGCATCAACTTCTGATTCGAGATCGATACAACCAAGGGGTCTATGGTTTTGAAGTCCTACAACTCCTCAAAACTGTCAATGCGAATTATTGGATTGATCGCGGGTGGGTTAAGGCTGGTGCTACAGCAAGTACCCCACCAACAATTCCAAGGCTACCCACCGAAACTGTAATCATCAGTGCGCGAATTCGAGCCGAAGATCTCTCGCATCAACTTCATGGGAGTTTCTTTGCCAGCACGGCATCTAAGCGGGTAATTCCACTCCAAGATATCCAAGGCGTGAATGCAGCTCCATATTATTTAGATGAATTGAGCAGCGATAATAAAGATGCTGCTCCTATTACGGTTATTGATTTGCCAGACTTAGGAAATGGCCCGCATTTTGCCTATGCGCTTCAATGGTTAGCATTTGCAGTCCTTATACTTGTGGGACGAGGAATGTTATTCCGAGAGACCCAACGACTGTCTTTGGAAGAGGTCAAAGTAAAGTCCGCCTAGGGCCACCAGATCCTCATGTTTTCCACGCTCAACGATTAGACCATTTTCGAGAACCAATATTTGATCAGCGCTCACGACTGTTGAGAGCCGGTGAGCGATAACGATGCTTGTTCTTTTGGCAAGTGCGACCTGTAGCGCTTCTTGAACAAGAGATTCGTTCTCTGAATCGAGATGCGCCGTCGCTTCATCGAGAATCACGACATCCGGTGCTTTGAGGAGAAGTCGAGCAATCGCCAGGCGTTGCTTCTCGCCGCCCGAAAGCCGGTGACCGCGCTCCCCCACAACAGTCTCCAATCCATTGGGCAACGACCGGATAAACTTTCCAATTTGCGCAGCATCACAGGCAAGCATCATCTCCTCGACGGTAGCATCATGTTTTGCATAGCGAAGATTGGACTCGATACTTTCATGAAACATATGGGAATCCTGAGTCACAACTCCTATGCGCGAACGTAATTCATCGAGTGAAACATCGCGAATATCTACGCCATTAATTGAGATAGAACCAGCAGTCACATCGTAAAGCCTTGGTATTAGCGTAGATATTGTGCTCTTTCCGGCGCCGGATGGACCAACGATCGCGGTGAGAGTTGATGGGGCAACTTCAAAGGAGATTCCTTTGAGGATCTCTCCACTTTCAACCGTCTCCTTCTTCGCCGCAGATTCCAGAGAGGCAAGGGATATCTCCTCGGCCTTCGGATAGGTGAAATGAACATCCAGAAATGAGATTGTCGGCGCCGCTGCCGGAATAGCTTTGGCAGTGNCCGGCTCTTGCACCATTGGTTGAAGATCTAGGACTTCAAAAACTCTTTCAAAGGAGACCAGCGCAGTCATCACATCAACTCGAACATTGGAAAGTGCTGTCAATGGACCATAGAGGCGTGCCAAGAGCGTCGTGATTGCCAATAGAGTTCCGATGGTGATGGTCTTGCTTATTGCGAGATGTCCACCAATTCCATAGGCGATCGCTGTTGCAACGGAGGCCAGGGTCGTAAAAGCTATAAAGAAGGTACGGTTTAGCAGCGCCATCTTGATACCCATATCGGCCACTCTGCGGGCTCGAGATGAGAATAGTTTTCCCTCATAGGTGTTATTTCCATAAAGATTAACGAGCAAAGCACCGGAGACATTAAATCGCTCGGTCATCGTCGAAGACATTTCAGCGTTAAGTTGCATTGACTCTCGCGTATNCCCAGCCAATTTTCGCCCGAGCCATTTTGTGGGAACGATAAAGACCGGAAGTAGAATCAGAGAAATTATCGTGATCTGCCACGAGAGTACAAGCATGGTGCCCGCGACCAGTATCAAGGTGAGAACGTTGCTTACTAGCCCGGAAAGGGTAGATGTAAAAGCTTGTTGCGCTCCAATGACATCAGAGTTAATTCGCGAAATTAGCGCTCCGGTTTGAGTTCGCGTAAAAAAAGCAATCGACTGTTTTTGAACATGAGAGAAGACCCGGGTTCGTAATTCAAAAATCAATCCCTCGCCGATCCGACTCGAGAGAAATCGAGTCACGAGCGAAACTAAGGCATCAAGTAGAGCAATGATGGCGACCAAGAGTGCCAACGAGGTAACGACAGACCCTTTTCTGGGGACTACGCCTTGATCGATTAGCCGCTTAAGAATGAGTGGAGAGGTAATGACGAGAAGAGCATCAATGACTACAAATGAGATAAAGAAAATGAGGTCGCGTTCAAATGGGGCGGCAAATTGCAGGATGCGCTTGAAGGTGCCCTTTTTTAGCTTCTGATTCTTTACCGATTGATCGGCCGAAAGGGTCTGCATCGCGCGCCAAGTGGCGTGCATCGACATAACTTCTCCTTAGACGGTGAAGCCGATAGCGCGAAGTTGTTCGCGTCCATCATCGGTGATCTTGTTTGGACCCCACGGTGGCATCCAGACCCAGTTAATTTTTACATCACTTGTGATGTCAGCAAGAACTGAGCGCGTTTGATCCTCAATGACATCTTGAAGTGGGCATGCGGCGGAGGTCAAAGTCATATCGAGCGTTGCAATACCGTCATCAAGTCGCATGTCATAAACAAGACCTAGGTCGATGACGTTGATTCCTAGTTCTGGATCAATCACATCTTTCATTGCCTCGGTTACATCATCGAGTGTTGTCTCTGCCATATCTCTCCCTAGTTACTTTCGTTCACGGTCTGCATGACCGCATCCTTAAATGCCATCCAACCCAGAAGCGCACACTTTATTCGGGCGGGAAACTTCGAAACGCCCGCCAAAGCAACCGCATCTTCTAGGATATTTTCATCGCCTTTTTCCGTGCCTTTGCTCTGCATGAGCTTTGTAAATGACTCAAGCGTGAGCAGAGCTTCATCAACGGTTTTACCAATGACAAGATCGCTCATGATTGAGGTACTCGCCTGCGATATCGAACAGCCGACACCATCCCAACCCAGTGATTGCACTTTGCCATCTTCAATCACCAAGTTCAGGTCAATCTCATCGCCGCAAGAAGGGTTAACGTGATGAACTTGCTTGGAGAAAGTAGGCAAGAGCTTCTTATTCAGAGGCGTTCGATAATGATCCAGGATCACTTCTTGGTAGAGCGAATCAAGTTCCATCGTTACACCTTAAAGTATTTCTGCGTTTGGGTAATTCCATCTATCAGTGCATCAATATCTGATGTGTCGTTATAGATGTAGAAGGATGCTCGAGTGGTTCCAACTACTCCTAATTTACGCATCAATGGCCAGGCGCAATGGTGCCCAGTGCGAACCGCGATTCCATATTGATCCAAAACTTGTCCCGCATCGTGGGGGNGAATTCCTTCTAGCGCGAAGGAGATGACACCGCCCCGCATAAAGGAGTCTCTCGGGCCGATAACCCGAGTGCCTTCAAGTTCTGCAAACTTAGAGAGCGCGTACTCGGTGAGCATATGCTCGTGTGCCGCAACTCGTTCCATCCCAATATTCGTAAGGTAATCAAGAGCGGCGGCTAAGCCAACAGCTTGTGCCATGTTTGGCACGCCAGCTTCGAACTTTCGGGGAGCCTCCGCCCACNTGGCATCAGTCATGGTGACCGAGGTGATCATCGATCCACCNAAGAGAAAGGGCTCCATCTCGTTCAGGAGTTCGTTTCTGCCCCAAAGCACGCCTATGCCAGTTGGGCCTAAGGCTTTATGCCCGGAGAAGGCAAGGAAATCAATATTTAGCTCAGAAACATTTGTTGAAAAATGGGGAACCGATTGGCAAGCATCCAAGACAAAGAGCGCGCCAACTTCGTGAGTGCGTGCAACCAAAGCTTCGAGCGGATTAATAGTCCCAAGCACATTTGATTGATGAGTAATCGCCACAATCTTGGTCTTATCATTAATAATCAAATCAATTGCACTTAAATCTAAGCGACCGTTTTCATCCACGGGAAACCAGGCAAGCTCTGCGCCGGTTCGCTTGGCAAGCTGTTGCCAAGGGATCAGGTTGGCATGATGCTCCATCTCGCTCACGACAATTCGATCGCCCGGGGCTAGCGCGAACCGAGAGCCTTGCTGGGCGTTGCCAAAGGAGTAAGCAAGTAAGTTGATGCTTTCGGTAGCGCTTTTAGTAAAGACAATCTCATCTTCCTTAGCACCAAGAAAGGCGGCAACAGTTGCCCGAGCACCTTCATATGCCGCACTAGCCTCTTCTGCCAACAAATGTGAACCGCGATGGACCGCCGCATTGTGCTTTTCGTAGAAATTGCGTTCGGCATCGAGCACTTGGCTTGGCTTCTGGCTAGTGGCACCACTATCTAGATATACCAACCGATGATCACCGCGCATCACTTTGGAGAAGATCGGAAAATCCTTTCTGATCTCCAAAGCATCTAGTGCGCCAGATTGATTCATTAGTTTGTGACGTACTCCGCGTAACCGTTCTCTTCCAACTTATCGGCGAGCTCTGGGCCACCCTCTTCAACGATACGACCGGCTGCAAATACGTGGACAAAATCTGGCTTGATGTAGCGCAGGATTCGGGTGTAGTGGGTAATGAGCATGATGCCCAAATCACTATTTCCCTTTACGCGATTTACACCTTCAGAGACAATCTTGAGCGCGTCTACATCAAGTCCGGAATCTGTTTCATCCAAGATGGCAAACTTTGGCTTGAGTAACTCGAGCTGCAGAATTTCATGTCGCTTCTTCTCGCCACCAGAGAATCCTTCATTAACGCTGCGCTCAGCAAAGGCAGGGTCCATGCTCAGCGCCGACATTGCCTCTTTAACTTCGCCCACCCAAGTACGAACCTTTGGCGCTTCTCCGCGAATTGCGGTCGCTGCGGTACGCAAGAAATTTGTGACAGATACGCCGGGAACTTCGACCGGATATTGCATCGCCAAGAAGAGTCCGGCGCGAGCTCGCTCATCCACTGTCATCTCTAATACATCGNCCCCATCGAGAGTAACTGAGCCACCAGTGATGGTGTACTTAGGATGCCCAGCGATTGAATATGCCANAGTGGATTTGCCAGAACCATTTGGACCCATGATGGCATGTGTTTCACCTGATTTGAGAGTTAAGTCAACACCTTTAAGGATCTCTTTAAATCCCTCTTCGGTGGCAACGCTTACTTGAAGATTCTTGATTTCTAATGTGCTCACGGTTATTCCTTTTCTGCGATCGTAAGGGTGTCTCCATTGCGCACAACAGAGAAAGTTTGAAGGGGTTGAGTAGCAGGTAGTGAAAGCGCCTCGCCGGTGCGCAGGTCAAACTCTGCGCCGTGGAGCCAGCATTCAATTTTGTGATCACTCACATCGCCCGCAGAGAGCGAGGCATCAGAGTGGGAACAGGTATCGGATACGGCAAAGACCTCATCGCCCACACGAGCGACACACACGGGAGTGCCATTAAGTTCAATCCGGGTTGGTTTGCCGGGAACTAATGAATCAAAAGAAAGTTCGGTCATTATTTGCCCACCTTGTCGAGTTCGCTGTCGATGCGAACCATGATGCGCTCTTCGACTTCCTCAATCTTGATCAAGGAGACTATTTCCGAGAAGAAGCCGCGAATGACAAGTCGTCGGGCAATCTCAGCTGGAATTCCGCGGGACTCTAAATAGAAGAGTTGCTCATCATCAAATCGACCAGTGGTGCTGGCGTGNCCCGCCCCGACGATTTCTCCGGTTTCAATCTCTAAGTTAGGAACCGAATCAGCGCGCGCGCCATCAGAGAGAAGCAAGTTTCGGTTGAGTTCGTAGGTATCAGTGCCCTCTGCTTCAGCACGGATATACACATCGCCAATCCATACTGTGCGAGCCTTATCGCCAGCAAGCGCGCCCTTGTAATTGACTCGACTCTTGGCGTTGGGAATATTGTGGTCAACATGAATGCGATGCTCTAGATGTTGTCCATCAGTTGCAAAATAAACGCCGGAAAGATCCGCGAAGGATCCTTGGCCAGAGTATTCGACTGTAGGCAAAATTCGCACAAGTGATCCGCCAATAGTTACAACGGTTGAGGTGAAGGTCGCGTCCTTACCGATAATTGCGTGGTGTCGAGCAAGCTGCACTGCCTTGGGCGCCCACTCTTGGATAGAGATAAAGTGCAGCGAAGCGCCTTGCTCGAGTTTAAATTCAATCTCCTCCGCCACGATTGCCTCACCGGTATTTTCGATAAGGAGCTTGGCGTGGGCATTAGCACCAACATGAATTTGCAGGCGAGTTGCTTGCGGAGCGCTTCCAGATAAGCCAGTGCGAGTAATCACAATCGGATCATTGACCTCTGCATTAGCAGCGATGGTCAAATATTGCGCATGAGTAACTGCCGATCGCGCCCGGATGGTTGCCGAATCCGTGGTCTGAGAATATGGCTCAGATTCTTTGCGCTCCAGAGTTACGCCAGGTTGCGGTGCGCTTAAGGCGAAGGAGGCAACTTGCTCTAGCGCCACATCAGCGTTAAGCAGACCAGCCAAACGGGCCAGCGGAGTAAATCTCCACGCCTCTTCCCGACCGGAGGGAGTTAGGTAATTAGTTGTTGAAAGGCCTGACATTAACCAACAGCTCCTTCCATTTGGAGTTCAATGAGTCGATTGAGTTCGAGTGCATATTCCATTGGAAGTTCACGTGCGATTGGTTCGATAAAGCCACGAACAATCATCGCCATCGCTTCATCTTCGCTTAGCCCTCTAGACATGAGGTAGAAGAGTTGATCATCGGAGATCTTCGAGACGGTCGCCTCGTGACCCATGGAGACATCATCTTCACGAATATCTACGTAAGGATATGTATCTGATCGCGAAATAGTGTCGACTAAGAGCGCATCGCACTTCACCGTGGACTTGGAGTGGTGTGCACCTTCTTGAATCTGAACTAGACCACGATATGAGGTACGACCACCCCCGCGTGCTACCGACTTCGAGATAATTGTCGAGGAGGTATATGGGGCTGCGTGCACCATCTTTGAACCGGCATCTTGATGTTGTCCGGCTCCGGCAAAAGCGATGGAGAGTGTCTCACCTTTTGCATGTGGGCCCATTAAAAATACAGCCGGATACTTCATGGTGACTTTAGAACCGATATTTCCATCGATCCACTCCATGGTGGCGCCTTCTTCACAGGTAGCGCGCTTGGTTACGAGGTTGTAGACGTTGTTTGACCAGTTTTGAATAGTTGTGTAACGAACGCGTGCATTTTTCTTTACTATGATTTCCACGACGGCAGAGTGCAATGAATCCGAGGAGTAGATAGGAGCAGTGCAGCCTTCTACATAGTGAATGTATGAACCTTCGTCAGCAATAATAAGCGTGCGCTCGAATTGGCCCATATTCTCGGTATTGATACGGAAATATGCCTGTAGCGGAATATCCACATGTACGCCCTTTGGTACATAGATAAATGAACCACCAGACCAAACCGAAGTGTTAAGCGCTGCAAATTTATTATCTCCGACCGGAATAACAGTACCGAAGTACTCTTTAAAGAGTTCTTCGTGCTCACGCAAACCGGTATCGGTATCAACAAAGATTACGCCTTGCTTCTCTAGATCTTCGCGAATTGAGTGATAAACAACTTCTGACTCGTATTGAGCAGCCACTCCTGAGACCAGACGTTGCTTCTCTGCTTCTGGAATACCTAGACGGTCGTAGGTATTTTTAATATCTTCTGGAAGGTCATCCCAAGTTTGTGCCTGCTTCTCGGTCGAGCGCACGAAGTACTTAATAGTGTCGAAGAAGATGCCGGTGAGATCTGAACCCCAAGTTGGCATTGGCTTCTTCTCGAAGAGATCCAAGCCCTTTAACCGTAGATCCAACATCCACTGTGGCTCGCTCTTCTTGGAAGATATGTCGCGGACTACTTCCTCGTTGAGACCACGACGCGAATTAGCACCGACATCGTTCTTATCTGACCAACCGTACTCATATGTACCAATACCCTCGAGTTCTGGGTGGGTTGCTGTATCGCTCATTATTTGCCCTTTCCGGACTTGAGTAATTGAGAAGAGGTTGGGATAAAAGTTGTGCAGACGCCTTCNCCATGCGCGATGGTTGCGAGTCTTTGAACGTGNGTACCGAGAAGCTCTGAGAACGCTTCTGTCTCGGCNTCACAGAGTTCTGGAAATTCAGCAGCCACGTGCGCAATCGGACAATGGTTTTGACATAACTCCTCCCCCATTGCTCGCTTGTGCGTCGTTGCAGCGAATCCATCTGAATTAAGAAACTCCGCTAAAGCTTGGCTCTTCTCAGAGATGCTCTTCTTCTTGGAGACCAATAGCGAAGCCCGTCTTGAAATATCTGCGGCGCGACTTTGGGCAAACTCTTTGACAAGTGTCGTCCCGCTCTTTGAGGCCATAAATTTCAGAGCTGAAACCGCTAAATCATCGTAAGAATGTTCAAACCGCTCTCGACCTAGGTCTGTCATCACAAAGACTTTTGAAGGTCGACCACGACCACGCAGGTTAGCTGCGGTTGTATATGGATCGCGCGCAAAGAGAACGCCCTCTGAAACCAGAGCATCGAGATGGCGTCTAATTCCCGCCGGAGTAATGGCCAGCTTTGCCGAGAGATCTGCAGCGGAGGCTGGGCCGCCCTCCAAAATGGCTTTGGCGACCTGATCTCGGGTGCGATCGGGCAGATTCTTTTTCACAACACTAGTGTTGCGTAATTCAGAGGGAAGCGCCACCTATGGGAGTGTGATTTCACCCAACCAGGCGTNCCTCCCCGCGCTCGATAGGCTTACGTGGTGAACCTTAAAAAGCCTATCTTGACCGCTTTGCTCGTACTGCAAGCAGGAATCGTTGTAACGGGAGGAGCGGTTCGCCTGACTGGCTCTGGGCTAGGTTGCCCAACTTGGCCAGAATGCACAAAGGGCTCGCTGGTTCCGGTGAAGCGCCAAGTTCAAGGCGCGCTCCACTCTTGGATTGAATTTAGTAATCGCCTATTAACCTTTGCTCTGATCCTAGTGGCGCTCTTTGCGCTGATTGGTGCTTTTCGCTGGAGCCTAGAAGTAGGTATGCGTAAGAAGGTTCGAGTTTTGGCCATTATTCAATTCCTTGGGATTTTTGCGCAAGGCATCTTGGGTGGCATAACTGTTCTTACAAAACTCAATCCAATTCCGGTAGCTGGCCACTTCATTTTAAGTATCGGCCTAATTGCTGGTGCACTTTCATTGCGACAGCTCGTACTTCAAGTACCGTCAACAACCCTTGCGCCAATTACGCGCAAACTAAGTGCGGCAATCATCTCGCTCACCTTTCTGGTTATCACCGTCGGCACAATCGTTACAGGTAGCGGCCCACATGCAGGTGATGCCCAAGCCAAGCGTTTTCCATTTAATCCAAAATCAATTTCCTGGTTGCATGCCGATTTAGTAATCGCACTGCTCGCGCTCNCCCTCGGATTGATTCTCGTGGTGAAGGTCTCCGAGTCAAAGGCAGCTAAGGAAATATTCGCACCCGCGACCACAATCTTTTTTGCGATTTCACTTGGTCAAGGAGCGATTGGTTATATCCAGTACTTCACAAAACTTCCGGAAATTATCGTTGGCCTCCACATGCTGGGATCGACTTTAGTTTGGATCGCAGTGTGGAATCTTCACTTAAAAGGAACAGTAATCTTCAGAATTAACAAAACGAGAAAATAGAGAGAGCGATATCGAAATGACAATCACGAATAATTCCTGGACCGAACTAGATGATAAGGCTGTCGCTATTGCTCGCGCATTAGCAGCTGATGCCGTACAAAAGGTGGGAAATGGTCACCCGGGAACTGCGATGTCACTTGCTCCGGTTGCCTACACACTTTTCCAAAGATTCTTAAAGCATGACCCAAAACGTTCTGATTGGCTTGGCCGCGACCGCTTTGTTCTCTCTTGCGGACATTCATCTTTAACGCTCTACATTCAACTCTTTCTCTCCGGCTATGGCCTGGAGCTAAAAGATTTACAGGAGTTCCGCACAGCAGGATCACTTACTCCGGGTCATCCAGAGTTCGGTCACACCAATGGCGTCGAGATAACAACCGGACCGTTGGGCTCTGGCATATCTAGCGCCGTCGGCATGGCGATGNCCGCTCGATTTGAGAAGGGGCTCTTCGATCCTAAATCTACGACCACACTCTTTGATCACAACATCTGGGCGATCTGCTCAGATGGAGATTTGCAAGAAGGCGTCAGCGCCGAGGCATCATCACTTGCAGGCACACAAGGGCTAGGGAATCTAAAAGTCATTTATGACGATAACCGCATCTCGATCGAAGGAGATACTCACGTATCGTTCACTGAAGATGTAGCAGCTAGATACCGCGCTTATGGATGGAACGTAATTGAGGTACCAGCGCTCAAAGATGGCAACGTAGATCGCATTGCACTAGAAGACGCCATGAGCGCAGCCGAGAAAGAGAGCACGAAGCCAACACTCATACGACTTCATACAGTTATCGCCTGGCCTGCCCCACACGCGCAAGGAACCTCTAAATCTCACGGCTCCGCGCTTGGCGCAGATGAAGTAGCAGCCACCAAAATTGCACTCGGCTTAGATCCAGAACTTTCCTTCCAAGTTCCAGCCGAAATTCTCGCCCACGCAAGGAACGTTATGAATCGTGGTGCCGAATTATCAGCTTCGTGGGATAAGGATTTTGAAACATGGAAGAGCGCTAATCCAGATAAAGCAGCCTTGCTCGAGCGCCTTAGGAACCGGGAGCTACCGAAGGATTGGGATGCACAGCTTCCGGTTTTCGAAGCCGGGAAAGATGTTGCAACCCGGGCTGCATCAGGCAAAGTCATCAACGCTATTGCCGAGGCGCTTCCTGAATTTTGGGGTGGCTCTGCTGACTTAGCCGAGAGCAACAACACCACGATTGAAGGTTCACCATCGTTCTTGCCAAGTACAAGCCAGATGAAGAATGTAGATCCATATGGCCGCCTCGTGCACTTTGGAATTCGCGAACACGCGATGGGCGCAATTCTCAATGGCATCGCGCTGCATGGTCTCTCCAAGCCTTTTGGCGGAACCTTCCTAGTATTTAGTGATTACATGCGAGGTGCGGTTCGACTTGCAGCACTTATGGATATTCCGGTCAGCTTCGTCTGGACCCACGACTCCATCGGTCTTGGTGAAGATGGTCCTACCCACCAACCAATTGAACACATTGCCTCACTTCGACTCATCCCGAACTTTGCGATGATTAGACCTGCCGATGCCAATGAGACAACGATTGCATGGAGTGAAGTAATTCGTCGGAGTAAGCCAGTCGGATTCGCCCTCTCCCGCCAAAATCTGCCGGTCTATGACCGTACCGTTTATGGTTCAGCCGAAGGCGTGCGACGCGGTGCTTACATTCTCTGCGATACACCTGCTACGCCGGATGTCTTACTTATCGCTACCGGATCCGAAGTCAGCGTTGCGGTTGCAGCTGCAGAACTTCTGGCCAAGGATGGAGTATTTGCGCGAGTAATTAGCGCTCCATGTTTGGAGTGGTTCGCCCAAGAAGATTCCGCATATCAAGAATCGGTGCTGCCATCCAGCATTAAGGCTCGAGTCTCCGTTGAAGCGGGAGTTTCCGCAGGTTGGCGCGAATGGGTTGGTGATGCCGGAGAGATTATTGCCCTCGATCACTTTGGGGCATCAGCGAGTGCCGGACACCTTTTTAAAGAATTTGGTTTCNCCCCCGAGAATGTAGCAAGTGCCGCCAAGAAATCCATCGCCAAAGCTAAGGGAAACTAATATGAGTTCACTACAAGATTTATCTGATGCTGGCGTATCCATTTGGCTCGATGACTTATCGCGCGAGCGACTAGAGAGCGGTTCGCTGGCCGAGCTAATCTCCAATTCCAACGTCGTCGGTGTGACCACTAATCCTAGTATTTTCTCTGCCGCCATCAGTGGTTCAGATAAATATCTTGCAGATATCAAGCGACTTGCATCAGCTGGCGCAAGCGTAAACGAGATTGTCAACGTCCTCACGACCGATGATGTACGANCTGCCTGCGATCTTTTCGCCNCGACTTTTGAGGCAACTTTNGGCGTTGACGGTCGAGTATCCATTGAAGTTGAACCTGCTTTGGCAACTAATACCGAAGGAACGATTGCCAGCGGATTGGCATTGCATGCTTTAGTTAACCGACCAAATTTATTGATTAAGGTGCCAGCTACTTTGGAAGGGCTCCCCGCAATTGAAGAGCTCACCGCTCGAGGTATCAGTGTTAACGTCACTCTAATTTTTAGCGTCGAGCGCTATCAGGCCGTAATGGATTCCTATTTGCGCGGACTTGAGCGCAGAATTGGTAATGGCCTATCAATCTCCGAGATTCACTCCGTTGCATCCTTCTTTATCAGTCGAATCGACGCCGAAATTGATAAACAATTGGATGGTATTCAACCGGGTTCCCCACTTCGCGGTGCTGCGGCTATTGCAAATGCGCATCTGGCTTACCAGGCCTATCTCAAAGTTTTACACTCCACTCGAGTGCAAGAACTTATTAAACGTGGCGGAAATATGCAGCGACCATTGTGGGCCTCAACCGGCGTTAAAGACAAGGCCTATGACACAACTCGCTATGTCGTCGACTTAGTTGCGGCAAATTGCGTCAACACAATGCCAGAAGGCACGCTCAACGAACTCCGTGCTCATGGAGTGGTGCGAGGTGACACCATCACTTCACAGATCGAAAGCTCTAAAGCTACGATTTCGGCGCTGGAAGAGGCTGGAATTGATCTGGCTGCAGTCACATCACATCTAGAGAGTGATGGCGTCAAAAAATTTATTGGCGCTTGGCAGGAGCTCTTAGCCAATATTGCCGCGGCAGCAAAATGAGTATCAAGCTCTCCGGACCAGCGCTCACTGCGCTCAACCAAGGTTCTGCTACCTATTTGGATCTTTCCGCTTGCGCCCCGAAGCTCCTCGAAAAAGATTCCACTCTCTGGGGTGAGGCCGCCAGAACTGAGGCAGCAATTCGTTTAGATTGGGTTGGCCTCCCTGAGAGTTCTCGTGACTTACTCCCGGAATTAGATGCCCTCTCGGCATGGGCGCGAAGCAAAAACCTCACTAATATCATTTTGGCGGGAATGGGCGGCTCCTCGCTGGCACCCGAGGTCCTAGCTAAATGTTTTGGAAAGAAACTCACAGTTCTCGACTCAACTGNCCCAGAACAAATTAAGGCAGCCATACCCGCCAACTTTGCAAAGACCGTGATTCTTGTGGGTTCCAAATCAGGCTCGACGATTGAAACCGCTTCTCAGCGTGCGCTATTTGAAAAACTTATAACTGAAGCTGGACTAGATATTCGCGACCATATGGTCATTGTTACCGATCCTAATTCCCCGCTTGATATTGAAGCTAGAGNCGCTGGTTTAAAAGTAGTTAATGCAAACCCAAATGTTGGCGGTCGCTATAGCGCGCTGACTGCATTTGGACTTGTTCCGGCGGCGCTCATGGGAATTGATGTTTCAGTATTGCTCGACGATGCCACCGGGGTTCTGCAGGAGCTGGCCGCTCCCGTCGCTGTGGCCACTTTGCTCTATGAATTAACAGAGCAAGCCATTGCCTTTTATGATGCCGAATCAACGGTTCCAGGGTTATCGGATTGGATTGAACAACTAGTCGCCGAGTCGACCGGAAAAGATGAGAAAGGTCGCATCCCGGTTGTAATCGAAGGTGCCCACTCCCCAGTTGGTGGCAAAATCTTTACCATTGCATTTGCTGGCGCAAGTGCGGATTTAATTGTTGAGGGCAGCCTCGGAGAACAGTTTATTTTTTGGGAGTTAGTAACAGCTCTGCTAAGTCGCGCGATCGGGATTGACCCATTCAATCAACCAAATGTAACGGAAGCCAAAGAACGTACCTCCGCCCTCCTNTCAGAGTGGTCCGATGCCGTGCCACCTAAATCCNAACCTAACTTTCTCGANGGTGACGTTGAGGTCTTTGGAGCAGTAACCGGTAATTCGCTCAAAGAGATTGCTAGAAACTNCTTGGTACAAGAAAATTACTACTTCGCGATCATGGCTTATCTCAACCGTGAATCTGATGAAGCAATAACTCAACTGCGCGCTCATATTGCGCAAGCAACTTCAAAGCCGACTACCTTTGGCTGGGGCCCGCGGTTTCTACACTCCACTGGACAGTTCCATAAGGGCGGGCAACTCAATGGTGCATTTATTCAAATCACCAGCGATGAAAATATCGATCTGCAGATTCCGGGAAAGAACTTCAGTTTTGCCACTCTAATTACGGCCCAAGCTCTTGGGGATGGGCAAGCACTCACCGCCCGAAAGTTGCCAGTCATTAGATTCCACCTGAAGGATCGCAGGCGCGGCATNCTTCAACTGCTTGAAGCTTTTAAAAGCTAATTAATCCTCGCCACGAAGCGCGGCCAGTGCATCTGCCAAGATTTTTTCAGCTTCAGCTTCGGTACGGCGCTCTTTTACATAGGCCAGGTGAGTCTTATATGGCTCATTCTTAGTGGGCATAGGTGGCTTATCTTTATTAAGTCCGGCTGGATAACCGCAGCGAGGGCAATCCCACTCCTCCGGAATGGCGACCGTTCCATCATTAGCAAATGAAGGCGAAGTCTCATGTCCATTGGCACACCAGTACGAGACCCGGAAGCGAGCAATGGCTTCGCCACGCTCTGCCTCGCCCATAGGACCCGCGCCGACCCGACTACCGCGAATTGCGCTACCCATATGAACTCCTTATTACCTAGATATCTGACTAATCAACAAAGTTTGCGTGCGTGAAATTCCTTAAAGCTAAATTAGGCGCTCTTGAGGAGCAAACCGAGCGCAATCACGCTGGCAAACCAGAGGCCGCCTACAACGATAGTGATGCGATCAAGGTTGCGCTCAACTACCGAGGAGCCGCCGTAGTTCGAGGAGATGCCGCCGCCAAAGAGATCTGAAAGTCCGCTGCCCTTGCCCTTATGAAGAAGGACGAGAAGGATCATCAAAACGCTGGTGATGATCAATAACAGTGAGAGCGTAAAAATCACAAGATTCTCCTAGAGCAAATAAACGGACAGCCGAACGGGGTAAGGATNCCCTCTTTTGCCGCTGACTGAGACGGTTAAGCGGTAGCTACGCGGTGGAACTTAGCGATTCGAGCAAATTCTTCGGGATCCAAGCTGGCTCCCCCAACTAGAACGCCATCCACATCCGCCTGCTTCATAATCTCAACTATATTCGCCGATTTCACCGAACCTCCGTAGAGAATGCGCGCCGCCTCCGCAATTTCATCAGAGCCAATCTTGGCAAGCTCTGTACGAATTGCCGCACACACCTCTTGTGCATCTTCTGGGGTGGCAGTCTTTCCGGTTCCGATTGCCCAGACTGGTTCGTAAGCGAAAACAATCTTCTTCAGATCTGGCTTATGAAAACCTTTAAGTGCATTGCGGAGTTGGGTCAGGACATGTTCAACATGAGTGCCAGCCTCACGAATAGCAAGCTCCTCGCCAATACATAAAATTGGTGAGATCTCATTAGTCAAGGCGGCCTTAACCTTCTTATTCAATAGCTCGTCNCCTTCGCCATGAATGGCGCGACGTTCGGAGTGGCCAACCAATACGTATGAGCAACCGAGTTTGTGCAACATTGAGCCGGAGATATCCCCAGTGAATGCGCCACTTACCTCTGGCGATAGATCTTGTGCACCATAAACCAGACGAAGACGGTCACCATCAATCAGCGTCTGCACCGAGCGAATATCGGTGAATGGTGGGATGACAAGTACATCCACCGCGTCGTAATCCTTATCATCGAGTGAATATGAGAGTTTCTGAGTAACAGCAATCGCCTCTAAGTGGTTGAGGTTCATCTTCCAGTTTCCTGCGATAAGCGGCTTGCGCATTACTACTCCCTATTCAGTGGATCTATTGACGGCTATGAAAGTGCGGTTATGCCAGGTAGCTCTTTGCCCTCTAGGTACTCGAGCGAGGCGCCGCCACCGGTTGAGATATATCCAAACTCAGAATCTGCAAAACCGAGTTTGCGAACTGCAGCAGCAGAATCGCCACCACCCACAACTGAAATTCCAGAAACTTTGGTGAGCGCTGCCGCAACTACCTTCGTGCCATTTGCGAAGTTCGGAAATTCAAAGACTCCCATAGGACCGTTCCAAAAAACCGTCTTGCATCCTTCGATGGCAGCTGCAAAAGCGGCGGCCGTCTCGGGCCCGATATCTAAGCCCATCTGATCTGATGGAATCGCATCGGCGCTTACTGTTGTTGGAGTGGCGCCGGCAGAAAATTCTGGTGCCACGTCGATATCGGTTGGTAGCAAAATTTGTACGCCTAGCTTCTCGGCTCGATCTAGTAGTTCGAGAACAGTAGGAATAGATTCAGTTTCAACGAGTGATTTACCAATCTCTTTGCCTTGGGCAGCCAGAAATGTGAAGAGCATTCCCCCACCGATGGCAAGGAGATTTACTTGGTCGAGCAGGTTGGAGATAACGCCAATCTTGTCTGAGACTTTTGCTCCACCCAGTACAACTCCATATGGTCGCTCTGGATTTTGGGTGAGTTTTTTTAAGACTTCGATTTCAGCTGCAACTAAATATCCCGCTGCATGAGGAAGAAGTTTTGCAACATCGTAAACCGAGGCATGTTTACGGTGAACGGCGCCAAATCCATCACTTATGAAGACATCAGCGTAGCTGGCGAGCTCTTTCGCAAGAACTGCGCGCTCTGTTTCATCTTTGCTGGTCTCAGCAGCTTCGTAACGAATATTCTCCAGTAGAAGAAGATCCCCGGCACCGAGGGCTGCGACCGCAGCACCCGCACCTACTATCTCCGATGAAAAGGCAACCTTAATCTCGAGCAATTCGCTGAGTCGCTCTGCAACCGGAGCGAGTGAGAGTTCGTGCTTGCGTTCACCTTTTGGACGACCAAGGTGAGCGGTGATAACCACGCGCGCGCCTTGAGCGATTAGATATTTGATGGTGGGGAGAGATGCGCGAATTCGACCATCATCTGTAATCACACCATCCTTGAGCGGAACGTTGAGATCGCAGCGAAGTAGGACGCGCTTGCCCCGGACATCGATATCTTCTACTGAAGCAATATTCATGTAATAGCCAGTTCTAGTAATTAGAGCTTTGAACCAACAAGGCCAACGAGGNCGACCAAGCGATTGGAGTAGCCCCACTCATTGTCATACCAGCCAACAACCTTGACGGTGGTACCGATTGCCTTTGTGAGTCCAGAATCAAAGACACATGAACTTGGATCGGTCACGATATCGGCAGAGACGATTGGGTCATCAGTGTAGGAGAGGTATCCCTTGAGTGAACCTTCGGCCGCCTTCTTGATTGCTGCATTTACCTCTGCTGCGGTGGCTTCCTTTGCAAGTTCGACGGTGAGGTCGGTGGCTGAGCCGGTTGGGACCGGTACGCGCATTGCAAATCCATCGAGCTTGCCCTTGAGGTTTGGAAGTACAAGTGAGATTGCCTTTGCCGCTCCGGTTGAGCTTGGAACGATAGAGAGCGCAGCGGCGCGGGCGCGACGGAGATCTTTATGTGGCTGATCGAGAAGTGCCTGATCGTTGGTGTATGCGTGAACGGTAGTCATCAATCCACGAACGATTCCAAATTCTTCATCCAAAACCTTTGCCATTGGCGCGAGGCAGTTGGTGGTGCAGGATGCATTGGAAATTACATGGTGCTTGGAGGAATCGTAATTCTCGTGATTCACACCCATGACGATGGTGATATCTTCATCGGTCGCTGGTGCGGAAATAATTACCTTCTTGGCTCCACCCGCAAGATGCTTCTTAGCATCGGCTGCCTTGGTAAAGAAGCCGGTTGATTCAATAACGATATCTGCCTTCACTTCACCCCATGGCAAGTTTGCTGGATCCTTCTCCGCAAAGACGCGAAATGTCTTTCCGCCGACGGTGATTGAGTTTTCAGAGTGAGTTACTGGGAGTCCTAGGCGGCCGAGAATTGAGTCATACTTCAAGAGGTGAGCCAAGGTGGCAATATCTGTGAGGTCGTTGACGCCAACGATTTCTACATCTGCGCCTGATGCGATCACTGCGCGGAAGAAGTTACGACCAATTCGTCCAAATCCATTAATTCCAACACGTACCACGGTAAACCTGCCTTCAAATGTTTGATTCTTCCCTGGGATTTCAAGTATTTAGCGGGAAGCGGGGGCTAAAAGCCACGTCGTTGTGATGGAGCCAACCCTATCACTTGTACCTTTTTTCGAGGGTAACTCATACCTTTATGCGAGCAGATCTGGGCTTAAGCCTGCCTCGGTATCTGGAATTCCTAAATCGTGAGCCCGTTTATCGGCCATTGCGAGAAGTCGGCGGATTCGACCGGCAATTGCATCTTTAGTCATCGGCGGCACGGCTAAAGAGCCAAGCTCTTCCAGACTCGCCTGTCCATGATTTATTCGAAGCTCCCCTGCCTCTTTGAGGTGGTCAGGAATTTCCGATCCGAGAATTTCCATGGCACGCGCAACACGTGCAGATGCAGCAACGGCGGCACGTGCAGATCTCCGTAAATTTGCGTCATCGAAATTGGCAAGGCGATTGGCAGTTGCCCGAACTTCCCGGCGCATTCGTCGCTCTTCCCAAGCCAGAACGCTCTCGTGCGCTCCTAAGCGCGTCAGCAGCGCGCCAATTGCATCACCATCGCGTAATACAACTCGATCGACGCTTCGAACTTCTCGCGCCTTTGCTGTAATTCCCAACCGACGGGCAGCTCCGACCAGTGCGAGTGCCGCTTCCGGACCCGGACAAGTAATTTCAAGTGCAGATGAGCGACCTGGCTCGGTAAGTGAACCATGTGCCAAGAAAGCGCCACGCCATGCAGCCTCGGCATCGCAGATGCCGGCCGAAACAACTTGTGGTGGCAATCCGCGAACTGGCCGGTTATTGGCATCGATTAATCCGGTCTGTCTTGCTAGCGCATCTCCATCTGAAGTCACTCGAACTACATACCGACTTCCTTTTCGAAGTCCGGACGGGGAGAGAACGGCTAGTTCGGAATCGTGTCCATAAACTTCGGAGATATCTTTACGAAGCCTGCGAGCTGATTGCGCAGTATCAAGTTCTACCTCAATCACGATCTTGCCAGCTGCTATATGAAGTCCTCCGGCAAATCTAAGCAGGGATGAAACCTCGGCCTTTCGGCAGCAGGGCTTGGTGACGGAGAGACGACTGAGCTCGTCCTTCACTGATGCTGTCATGGCCATGGCGGTATCTAATCAGGGTTCAACCAAAAATGTGTGCGAAAAGTGAAGATAATTTCTCGGGATCATGGTGAAGTGGGTTTTTTGCCTGAGCAACGTCGGATATCACGAGTTCTCCGCCACATTTGGCCACCATTGCCTGCAATTTTGCGGAGGAAGCGATAATGGAGGGATCGGCAATTGCATAGTCCAACTCTAAGTAAGGTTGATGAGAGAGAACCAGATTGAGATGTTCCTCTGGGCTATTTCCGGCAAACTCTCCTGCAGTATTAGGTTCAGCGAGATTGAAGATCATTATCTTCTTTGCTGNGGAGGCGCTCACACACTCAGCCTGTTCTCGAGAGAGAAAATGTGGCATNACGCTAGAGAACCACGATCCGGGCCCCATCGTTATCCACTCCGCATCAGCAATCGCTTGACGTGCTTGGTTGGAGATTTTTGGATTCTCCGGGATCAATCGAAGCGACTCTAGAGTTCCTTTGGCGGTTGCAACCTGTACTTGACCCCGCACAGTTTTAAGCCCCTCGTTAAAGCGAAATGTTCCTTCAATGTCAGTCGGTTCAATTGCCATCGGCAGAACCCGACCTACTACCTTCAATAACTTTCCTACCTGATCCAACCCCGCGACGAAATCACCATCTAAATCCCAGAGCGCAGTGAGCAATAAGTTGCCCAGCGCATGACCATTGAGTTCACCGCTGCTGGTAAATCTATGCTGAATGATCTCAGCCCAACCACGCCCCCACTCATCATCGGCACAGAGCGCGGCAAGCGCCATTCGTAAATCACCAGGTGGAAGTTGATTAAATTCTTCGCGAAGTCGACCACTTGAACCACCGTTGTCGGCGACGGTAACAATCGCGGTGATTTCATCGGTCACTCTCCGAAGCGAGGTCAAAGTTGCCGCAAGTCCATGGCCTCCCCCGAGTGCAACCACGCGAACCTTTCGATTATTTGGAAGGTTCATTTATAGTTCGCGACCCAAATCTCGATCAATGACCTGGGCCGAGATCTTCTTTCCGGAGCTATGAGTAATTCCGTTGAGGCGACGTGCCAGCTCATGTGCAACGGCAACGCTTCGATGTTTGCCACCAGTACAACCAATGGCGAGAGTGAGGTACTTGCGACCTTCTTGGATAAAACCGGTTGCCATCGTATTAAAGAGCAGAATATACCGGTCGAGAAATTCTTGAACATTGGGAGTATCCAAGACCGCTTCCTTTACCGGTTGATCCAACCCAGTAAGGGGGCGGAGCTCGGCAATCCAATGTGGATTTGCGATAAACCTGCAATCGGTTACTAAATCCGCATCAACCGGAATTCCATATTTATAGCCAAAGCTCAAGATATTAACGCGCAGGTCCGCTCCATCGCCGTTCTCGAATAAATCCGAAACCTTCTTCTCGAGCTGGTGAATGTTAAGCGAAGATGAATCAAGCACAATATCTGCGACCGAACGGACTTCCTGCAGGCGATCTCGTTCTTTACTTATTCCGTCGACTATGCGACCAGAACCTTGAAGTGGATGAGGCCTTCTGGTGGATTCGAATCGGCGAACCAGAACATCATCGGCTGCATCGACGAAGAGAACTCGATGCGGAATGGAATTTTCGGCCAGCTCTGCCAAAGCTCGGCTGAGGTCATCAAAGAATTGTCGACCCCGCACATCAATCACCACTGCAATCGAGGTTGCGGTCTTTGACGCCATCTCACAGAGATTGGCCAAGAGTGAGGGCGGAAGATTATCGACTACGTACCAACCGAGATCCTCCATGGCATGGGCCACGGTAGAACGACCGGCGCCGCTCATTCCAGTAATAACTACTACTTCATTCTCTGCCATGGCCTTACCTCCAGAGCTTAAAGATACTCAATGAGGAGTAGTGATTTCTCCAGTTTGCGTATTTATTACTACTTCAGAAATCTCTTTATTGTTCAAAGCTTGATGAATTTGGGCGGCAATCTTCTCGCCGATGCCGGGCACGGTTGCGATCTGCTCGACCGAGGCTTTTCGAAGTGCTGCTACTGATCCGAAGATTTCGAGAATGGCTTTGCGACGAGCCTCTCCCAATGTCGGTATCTCATCGAGCAGGGATTCAAGCATTATCTTCGATCGTTTACTTCGGTGAAAGGTGATNGCAAAGCGGTGAGCCTCGTCGCGAATTCGCTGCAGAAGATAGAGGCCCTCGCTATGACGAGGAAAAATAACGGGCTCTTTACTATCTGGCAACCAGACTTCTTCCAATCGTTTAGCTAATCCACATAGCGCAATATCGGATATCCCAAGTTCGGCAAGCGCTCTCGCGGCTGCTGCCACTTGAGGTGCGCCGCCATCGACAACTATGAGCTGTGGCGGATATGCAAATTTCGGCTTGACCCCGCCGAGTTCATTAATCTCTTCGGCGCTGATATCTCGCTCGGCCAGGTATCGTTTTAATCGACGAGTGAGCACATGATGCATGGCTCTGGTGTCATCAAAGCCAGCGTTGTCATCGATGGCAAAGCGCCGGTAGTCACTCTTCTTCGGCTGCCCATCTTCAAAGACAACCATTGAGGCAACCATTGAAGTCCCTTGAATATTGGAGATATCAAAACACTCTATTCGCAAAGGTACTTCCGATAGATCAAGAGCGCTTGCTATCTCTTCTAAAGCTTTACCGCTTACTGCCGCATCATTAGCTCTCTTACTTAAATATTGAATGAGCGCCTGATGAGCATTGAGTTTGACGGTCGCAAGTACTTCGAACTTTTCGCCTCGCTGCGGTTGAATAATCGAGACTTTATGGCCTGACTTTTGAGCCAACCACTCCTCTAACGCTCCGGCGTTCTCCGGACGATTTTGCACCAAAATCTCTGAGGCGGGATCGGTCTCGGCGTACACCTTAAGAAGTGCAGCCTCAATCATGCTTTCATCCTCGAGCACATCGGTCCGATCCATCACCCAAGAACGTGAGCCAATAACGCGTCCATGGCGCACGGTAAATAGTGTGATACCTGCATGAGTTATCTCCTCATGAACCGCGATGAGATCTGCGCTCAAATTTTGACTGAGCATCGTTCCAGCAGTTTCCGCCGATCTCTTAAGAGCGTTAAGTTGGTCGCGGATCTTGGCTGCCTTCTCAAACTCCTGTGCCTCAGAAGCCTGTTGCATATCGCGCTCCAGCTGTGTGGCAATGTCATCAGGATTGGCATCCAGGAATTTAACAAGGTTCTTTGCTAATTGCTGATGATCTTCTTGTGTTATCCAGCCCACGCAAGGTGCAGCGCATTTACCAATATCTCCGAGTAAACATTGGCGCTTGGTCTTCTGGGCTCTCTGAAAATTAGAATCGGAACAGCTGCGGATGGGATAGATCTTCTGAAGTACATCAAAGGTGCTACGTAGCGCCCAAGCATGAGCAAAGGGGCCAAAATATTTAACGCCAGGAATCTTCTTCGCTCGTGAAATATAAAGCTTGGGAAATTTATCCTTTAGGCTCACTGCTAGATATGGATAGGACTTATCGTCCTTAAATTGGATATTGAACTGTGGATTTTCTGACTTGATCCAGGTAAATTCCAATTGCAGCGCTTCAACTTCAGTAGCAACAATCGTCCAATCCACACGAACTGCCGTGTGGACCATACGATAAGTTTTTTCAAGCAAGTTGCTTTGAAAATATGAGTTGAGCCGATTTTTAAGATTTTTGGCTTTACCAACATAGATAACTCGATCTTTAGCATCGTAGAAGCGATATACCCCCGGGTTGGTAGGTATATTCGCTGGGCGATAGCTCTGCGGATCGCTCATAATCAGCTACTTAGACTTGAGCGTCTCTGCCAAGAATGTGCCAGTGAAGCTCGCCTTGTTCTTAGCGATAGCCTCNGGGGTACCTTCTGCAATCACCNANCCACCGCCAGAGCCACCTTCTGGACCCATATCGATAATCCAGTCAGCAGATTTAATAACATCCAGATTATGTTCAATNACGATGACGGTGTTGCCAGTATCAACCAAGCGATTAAGAACGCCGAGAAGTTTTCGGACATCCTCAAAGTGAAGACCTGTGGTGGGCTCGTCCAATACATAAATGGTTCGACCGGTTGAGCGACGCTGCAATTCAGTGGCGAGTTTGACACGTTGCGCCTCTCCCCCGGAGAGCGTAGGCGCGCTCTGACCGAGTCTGACATAACCGAGTCCAACCTCATCTAGCGTCTTTAGATATCGGGCAATAGCTGGTACCGACTCAAAGAATTCCAGCGCCTCCGAAATGGGCATATCCAGAACTTGGGCAATTGTGCGACCTTTGTAATGAACTTCTAGCGTCTCGCGGTTGTATCGCGCGCCATGACAGACCTCGCAAGGAACATATACATCCGGAAGGAAGTTCATCTCAATCGTGATCGTGCCATCGCCAGCACAATTTTCACAGCGTCCACCTTTGACGTTGAAAGAGAAGCGTCCTTGTTGATAGCCCCGAATTTTAGCTTCCGCGGTCTCGGCGAAGAGNGCACGAACTTTGTCAAAGACGCCGGTATAGGTCGCTGGGTTAGAGCGAGGTGTGCGACCGATTGGAGATTGATCTACATGGACCACTTTGTCGAGATGTTCTAGACCAGAAATTGATCGATGACGTCCCGGAACGATACGTGCGCCATTGAGCTTATTGGCGAGAACTGAATAGAGAATGTCATTTACCAAAGTGGATTTTCCGGAGCCGGAGACACCGGTTACTGCCACAAAGTTTGCCAGNGGGAAGCTGACATCAATATTTTGTAGATTGTTTTCCCGCGCTGCCTTTACTGTAAGTGACTTACCTTTTATCTGAGGCCTACGCTCTTTGGGAACTTCAATTTTGCTCCGACCGGCTAAGTAAGCACCAGTTATAGATTCTTTCGCTGTTATCAAAGCCTGGTAATCGCCAGAGGAGACCNCCTTGCCGCCATGCTCACCAGCGCCTGGGCCAATATCTACGATCCAATCAGCGGTACGGATAGTGTCTTCATCATGCTCGACCACAATCAAGGTATTTCCGAGGTCGCGAAGTCGGGTCAGGGTTTCAATCAGACGACGATTATCGCGTTGATGCAATCCGATACTTGGCTCATCGAGTACATAAAGAACACCCACTAGACCAGATCCAATTTGTGTTGCTAGGCGAATCCGTTGCGCCTCGCCGCCAGAAAGAGTCGCTGCGGGGCGGTCCAAGGAGAGGTAGTTCAAACCTACATCGAGCAGGAATCCAAGCCTGGCATGTACCTCTTTTAGCACTCGCTCTGCAATTTGTTTCTCGCGCGCAGAGAGCGAGAGTTTCTTTAAGAAAACTGCGCATTCAGCTAGTGAGAGTTGGCAAATCTCGGCGATGTTCTTCTCTCCCAATGTAACGGAGAGAACTTCTGGCTTTAGTCGAGTTCCTTTACATACCGGGCAGGGAGTTTCACGCATATACGCTTCATATTTATCTCTACTGAAGTCGCTATCGGTCTCGGAATGTCGTCGCTGGACAAAGGAGACCACGCCTTCAAAGCCGGTGGAGTAATTTCTTACTCGACCATAACGATTCTTATATTTCACATGTACTTCAAAGTCATATCCGTGGAGCAAGGCCGCTTTTACCTTTGCTGGCAGAGATTTCCATGGCTTTTCCATGGAGAATTTCATATCGGCAGCAAGCCCCTCAATCAGGCGATGGAAATATTCGGAAGATTGACCGCCGGCCCAAGGAGCAATCGCTCCTTCATAAATACTCAATGAATCATCGGGAATAACCAACTCTTCATCGACTTCTAGCTTGGTACCAATNCCTGTGCACTCTGGGCAGGCTCCGAATGGCGAGTTAAAGGAGAAGGAACGTGGTTCCAGCTCTTCAAAAGAGAGGCCACAGTCGTGACAAGCCATATGTTCGCTGTAGGTCTTCTCCTTTTCCGGATCTCCTTCTGGAGTATCGACGAAATTGAGAATGACGAGGCCATTTGCCAGCCGCAGCGCGGTCTCTACCGAATCGGTGATTCGTGATTTCGACTCTGATTTCACAGTCAAGCGATCTACAACTACTTCGATGGTGTGCTTCTCTTGCTTCTTTAACTTAGGGACATCTGCAATCGCATATACCGTTCCATCTACTCGAACACGAGCAAAGCCCTGCACCGTAAAATCCTTGAATAGATCGAGAAATTCACCTTTGCGCTCTCGTATGACGGGAGCTAGGACGAGGAATTTGCTCCCCTCTTTCATTCCTAGAATCTGATCCACAATATTTTGTGGAGTCTGCTTGGCGATGGGCTTGCCACAATTTGGACAGTGCGGGCGGCCAGCGCGAGCAAAGAGCAGTCGAAGGTAGTCGTAGACCTCGGTAATTGTTCCCACCGTTGAACGTGGGTTTCGGTTGGTAGATTTTTGATCTATCGAGACGGCCGGAGAGAGCCCTTCAATGAAATCAACATCGGGCTTATCCATCTGACCCAGAAATTGACGCGCATAAGCTGAGAGGGACTCCACATATCGGCGTTGTCCTTCCGCAAAGATGGTGTCGAAGGCGAGCGAAGATTTTCCAGAACCGCTTAATCCGGTAAAGACAATAAGCGCGTTTCGCGGTAAATCTAACGAGACATTCTTCAAATTGTGCTCGCGGGCGCCGCGAACTATTAGACGATCGGCGCTCATTTAAGTACCAGCCTCTTCCATTCCACGGAGCTCCTTCTTGAGCTCACGAATCTCATCTCGCAAACGTGCCGCTAATTCAAAGGCGAGTTCTGCGGCAGCGGTCTTCATCTGTTCCGTCAGAGATTCTATGAGGGCGACCAGCTCTTGTCGTGGCAACGAATGAGCCTTATCCGAACTTACTTCCAGTCCGGCGGAAATCTGAGCTTTATTGCCCTTAGCGATGAAACTCACCCAGTCATCGGTATCTTCCGCCTCGGCCGTGATGAGGTCGGTAATATCGGCAATCTTCTTGCGCAGTGGCTTTGGATCAATGCCATGTTCGAGGTTATAGGCCACCTGCTTGGCTCGCCTGCGATTGGTCTCATCTATTGCTTGTGCCATCGCTGGCGTGATGTTGTCGGCATACATATGGACCTCGCCCGATACATTTCGAGCGGCACGTCCGATGGTCTGAATGAGTGAAGTGGCAGAACGTAAGAAGCCTTGCTTATCTGCATCGAGAATGGCGACCAGCGAAACTTCCGGAAGGTCGAGACCTTCGCGAAGAAGGTTGATGCCGATGAGTACATCGTATTCGCCAGAGCGAAGTTCTCGCAAGAGTTCAACCCGCCGCAAGGTATCGACTTCAGAGTGAAGATAGCGAACTCGTACACCTTGCTCCATCAAGTAGTCGGTTAAATCTTCCGACATCTTCTTGGTAAGTGTTGTCACTAGGACGCGCTCATTTTTAGCCGCACGGATATTGATCTCGTTGCGTAGATCATCAATCTGATTCTTAATAGGCTTGATGATAATTTGTGGATCGATAAGTCCAGTAGGCCTAATGACTTGCTCGACTACATCACCGTGAACCTTCTCAAGTTCGTACTTTCCGGGTGTTGCAGAAAGGTAGACCGTCTGACCTTTGCGTTCTAGAAATTCATCAAACTTCAGTGGGCGGTTATCCATCGCACTGGGCAATCGAAATCCATGTTCTACCAAGGTTCGTTTTCTAGAAGCGTCGCCTTCAAACATCGCCCCGATTTGTGGAACGGTAACGTGCGATTCATCGATGACCGTTAAGAAATCCTCTGGGAAATAATCGAGCAGGCAGTTACCAGCTGAGCCAGCTGCGCGGCCATCGATATGACGGGAGTAGTTTTCGATACCCGAACAGAAGCCAAGTTGTTGAATCATCTCAATATCAAAGGTTGTTCTCATGCGGATTCTTTGGGCTTCCAGAAGTTTTCCTTGTCGCTCAAAGAGATCAACGCGCTCCTCCATCTCCGCCTCAATCTGTTCGACGGCGCGCTTCATCGTTTCGGGTCCGGCGGCATAATGGCTGGCGGGGNAAACGTACATTTCGCTCTCATCGCGAATAATCTCCCCGGTGAGCGGATGTAAGGTCATAATTTTCTCGATTTCATCCCCAAACATCTCAATGCGAAGGGCGAGCTCTTCATACATAGGAATGATTTCGATAGTGTCACCACGCACCCGGAATGTTCCACGTTCAAAGGCCATGTCATTGCGGCGATACTGGATATCTACAAATTTTCGGAGAAGTTGATTACGCTCAATCGAATCTCCGACTTTGAGTTTGACCATTCGATCAACATATTCCTGTGGAGTTCCAAGGCCATAGATACAAGAGACCGTAGCAACCACGATCACATCTCTCCTCGTCAGGAGAGAATTTGTCGCGGAGTGACGCAATCGCTCGACCTCGGCATTAACCGAGCTATCCTTTTCAATGAAGGTGTCGGTCTGGGGAACATAGGCCTCAGGTTGGTAGTAGTCATAATACGAGACAAAATACTCCACGGCATTGTTGGGCATCAGCTCTCGAAACTCATTTGCGAGCTGGGCAGCCAAAGTCTTATTGGGAGCCAAAACCAAAGTTGGTCTTTGAACTTGTTCAATTAACCAAGCGGTAGTTGCAGACTTTCCAGTTCCGGTTGCGCCGAGAAGGACTACATCTTTCTCCCCCGCCTCCAGCCGCTTGGTAATTTCAGCAATTGCATGCGGTTGATCGCCCGAAGGCACATAGTCGCTAATTACTTGAAAGGGATTAACTTTTCGCTCTAAATCCGTAACTGGTCGCATCAATCCGCCTTGGCTCGCGGAAGAAGAGTGGTGTTCCACAACTCTTCCACTTGTCGAAGCAGGTGGTCGGAATCGCCATCGTTATTGATGATGTAGTCGGCAATAGCTTCACGCTCGGAATCGCCAACCTGAGCTGAAATTCGTCGCTCAATATCTGGCGCCGAAAGTCCGCGCTGGAGCAGCCGTTCTTTACGGAGGCTTTCTGAAGCTTTGACGGTGATAACACAATCAAATCTCTCTTTTCCGCCAGTCTCAACCAAAAGTGGAATTTGATGGATCACTACAGAATCTTTGGGAGCGCTTTTTACAATCGTATCTAGCCCCGACCTCACCAATGGATGAATAATGTTTTCCAGTTCGATTCGTTTTGCGGGATTGCGAAAAATTACTTCGGCCAATTTCTTTCGATCTATCTCACCGGCGCTGAGAATCTCATCGCCAAATTTGGCTATTACCTCTTCAAAGCCGGGCGTTCCGCGTTCAATTACATCTCGAGCGAGCTGATCTGCATCAATAACTATTGCACCTAATTGGGAGAAATATTGCCCAGCAAGAGATTTGCCGGAGCCAATTCCACCTGTGAGAGCAACGAGTAGCACGAGCCCACTCTAGCGAAGTGTCGTAGGCGTGATAAATGAAAAGGGCCCCGACCATTTACGGTCGAAGCCCTTAACGCTAGTGATTGCTTATTCAGCAGATCCTTCGCCATCAGCAGGAGCGGCTGCGGCATCTGCTGCCTTAGCCTCTTCCTTCTGCTTGCGGTGTGCCATAAAGCGAGCTTGAGCTTCGGCGTATTGACGCTCCCACTCTTCGCGTTGTGTTTCAAAGCCGGGACGCCACTCTTGGGTTTCGGCATCGAAACCCTCAGGGTAGATGAAGTTGCCTTCCGCGTCATAGCGGGCTGCCATTCCATACTGAGTTGGATCGAATGCTTCGATCTCGACTTCATGTCCCTCGTTTGCTTGCTTAAGAGAAAGTGAGATACGACGACGCTCGAGATCGATATCAATAATCTTTACAAAGAGTTCATCGCCAACTTGGACGACCTGCTCTGGAATCTCAACGTGGCGTTCTGCCAACTCTGAAATGTGAACAAGTCCTTCGATTCCTTCGAATACTCGAATAAAGGCGCCGAATGGAACGAGCTTGGTAACTTCACCAGGAACAACTTGGTTAATCGCATGTGTGCGAGCAAATGCTTGCCATGGATCTTCTTGGGTTGCCTTAAGTGAGAGTGATACGCGCTCGCGCTCGAAATCAACTTCGAGAACTTCAACAGTGACCTCATCGCCGACTTCTACAACTTCTGAAGGATGATCGATGTGCTTCCATGAGAGTTCAGAGACGTGAACCAAACCATCTACGCCACCAAGGTCAACGAATGCGCCGAAGTTAACGATAGATGAGACAACTCCTGTGCGGACTTGGCCCTTTTGTAGTTGATTCAAGAAGGTGGTGCGAGACTCTGATTGGGTCTGCTCGAGATAGGCACGACGAGAGAGAACAACATTGTTGCGGTTCTTATCAAGTTCGATGATGCGAGCCTCAACTTGCTTACCAATGTATGGAGTCAAGTCGCGAACACGACGCATTTCTACAAGCGACGCAGGAAGGAAGCCACGAAGACCGATATCGACGATCAAGCCGCCCTTAACAACTTCAATGACAGTACCGACGACAACTTCATCGCGCTCTTTCTTGCCTTCAATTTCGCCCCAAGCACGCTCGTATTGAGCACGCTTCTTGGAGAGGATGGTGCGACCTTCTTTATCTTCCTTCTGTAGAACAAGCGCTTCGATCTTATCGCCGACTTTTACGAGATCTGCGGGATCAATGTCGTGACGAATAGAGAGTTCGCGGGATGGAATAACGCCCTCGGTCTTGTAACCAATATCGAGGAGTACTTCTTCGCGATCTACTTGAACAACAGTTCCGATGACGAGATCGCCATCATTAAAATTCTTAATTGTGCCTTCAATAGCGGCGAGAAAATCTTCGGCTGAGCCGATGTCGTTTACTGCAATTTGTGAGGGGGTCAAGGTTCTCCGTAGGGATAGAAAGTAGTAGGAATGGGACGGGGCTAAGGCTACTTACCGCCACAGGCTGGGTCAAAACCGCTACCTCAATGTCAGTACAGCACAGATATAGTGGGCGTAATGAAGCGATATTGGGAGATTTTGAGGATGGCTACGGCCCGAAATCTCATGATCAGCGCCTTCCCGGCGCGATTGGCCTACGGCATGATCTCTTTGGGTATTTACTTCAAAGTCCAACAAGCCACTCACTCCATTGCCGCTGCAGGTCTGGCTGTTGGCTTAAATGGAGCGGCCGGAGCATTTACTGCCGGCCCTCGAGGGGCAATCATCGATCGACTTGGTATGAAATGGCCATTGCGATTCTTAGTTCCCAGTTATGCAACGTTGATACTTATTTTCAATNCCGGNCACNGTCGCAATTACCTCATCACCCTGGCATTTATCCTTGGATTTACCGCTCCTCCAATTAATCTCTCCGTGCGTCCGCTTTGGAAAATTACGGTGCCCTCAGAT
>JGI24890J29729_1000193_pt1 | contig 46145 bp, 45 predicted proteins | sample FreactcultureFD7_FD_29729 | JGI IMG/M metagenome (IMG submission 29729)
AGGTCAGGAAACTGCGAGCAATACTTTGGAAGTCGTTGGCCTCGTGATTAAACGTCTAGGTGGCGACGTCTCTTCATTCAATTCGGGTCAGAGGATGTGCCGACTATACGTCTAGGTGGCGACGAAGTGTGAAGACCGAAGCGATAGAGGAAACGACAAAACCCGTTAGCAATAGATAGGCCGATGAAGTCCAGACATCTGTCCACGTAAAGAATCGTGTGAAGGATAGAAGTGGTGCAACCTTTGCATCAATAAGTGCCTTAAATCCTGCCAGCAATCCAACTGAAACACCCCAACCAATAATGGTGGAGACGATACCTTCGAGAAGGAATGGAAGTTGGATCGAGAATGATGAAGCACCAACAAGCTTCATTACACCGGTTTCACGACGACGGTTGAAAGCCGCAACTCGAAGGGNGTTGGAGATGAGAAGCGCTGCCGTGAGAACAGATGCAATTCCAATCAAAAGTGCGCCATCACGGAGGACGCCAAGAAGTTTGAAGAACTTATCGAGGATTGCGTGCTGATCCTGCACTGAATCCACACCTGGTCGACCAGAGAAGGCGCTTTGAATTACCGGAAATTTAGTTGGATCTTTCAACTTGATTCTAAAAGATTGTGGCAGCTGATCCTGGGTTACGTTTTGTGCGATTGCCGAACCTTTGAATTGTTGCTGGAAATGAGTGTATGCCATTGCTTGAGATTCGAAGTAAACCTTGTCGACAACAGGTAGGGCCTGGATATCAGATTGAATAGAAGCAATCTGCGCAGGAGTCACTGGACCAGCCGCACAAGATGGGGATTCGGAAAGTGAGTCACAGAGGAATACGGAAACTTGAATCTTGTCGTACCAATAATCCTTCATCACGCGTACTTGGGAGTTTGCAAGTAAACCAATTCCAAGAACGGTCAAAGAGATAGCTACAGTGATTAAGACGGCAAATGTCATTGTCATATTGCGGCGAAGACCAATCTTGACTTCACCCATTACAAAGCGAGCGCGCATTGACCTATCCCCTAACCCATGAATAATTACTTCGAACCGCGGCGGACGCAGTAAATATCGCCACTTTGCTTTTCCGAATATCTATAAAGCTGACCTGAGTATCCATAAAATTATCCCGAATATCCGTAAACACCGCGAACCTGATCGCGGACCACGTGACCGCCCTCAAGTTCAATAACTCGCTTGCGCATTTGATCCACGATTGTTGAATCGTGAGTCGCCATTAGAACTGTTGTTCCTTCGCGATTAATTCTGTCGAGCAGTTTCATGATGCCCACGCTATTTGCAGGGTCCAAGTTTCCGGTCGGTTCATCTGCAATAAGAATGGTCGGACGAGAGACATACGCACGAGCAATTGCAACGCGCTGTTGCTCACCACCGGAAAGCTCGGAAGGCTTGCGGTCAGCCTTAGCTTCAAGGCCAACCAACTCAAGAATCTCTGGAATCTCACGGTCAATTTCCTTTTGGGAAAAACCGAGAACATGAAGTGTGAATGCGACGTTCTCTGCCACGGTTTTATTAGGAAGGAGGCGGAAATCCTGGAAAACAGTTCCAACTTGGCGACGAAGCTCTGGAACCTTGTGTTTTGGCAATGTATTCAAATCCTTGCCGGCCACGATGATGCTTCCTGTGGTTGGGCGCTCTTCTTTAAGGATTAGGCGTAGGAAAGTGGATTTACCTGAACCGGAGAGTCCAACAAGGAATACGAACTCGCCTTTGAGGATTTCCAAGTTAACGCTATCCAAGGCAGGACGTTCCTGCTTCGGATAGATCTTGGTGACGTTCTCAAAGCGAATCACATGCACTCCAGGGTCAGCCGATAATTCGGTCAGTCAGTGGTTCAGCGAACCGATGGTCAGGTAAGAGTCCGAAGCGGCCTCTTCTGGGTGTCAGTTTAGGCAATATGGCGGCCATAAAAGGGGAAATACGCGCACCTGAGACTGAATTTAATGCTGATTTACGCGCTGGCAGCCAGATCTATCGTGAAAATAAATATAAGTTTGCTGAGAAATTAGTTCTCGGTGCGCTTTCTCCATTTAATGCCCGCTTCAATAAAGCCATCAAGATCACCATCGAGAACTGCTGAAGGATTTCCCACTTCGTAGTCAGTTCGGAGGTCTTTCACCATTTGATACGGAGCAAGAACATAGGAGCGCATCTGATTACCCCATGACCCTGAGTTATCACCCTTGAGCGCATCTAGGCGAGCACGCTCCTCTTGGCGACGACGTTCCAGAAGTTTGGATTGCAATACAGCCATCGCTGTTGCTTTGTTCTGAATTTGGCTTCGCTCATTCTGGCAAGAGACAACAATTCCGGTGGGAAGGTGCGTGATACGAACCGCGGAGTCAGTGGTGTTTACGCCTTGACCACCTGGCCCAGAAGATCGATAAACATCGACACGCAACTCTTTCTCATCAATCTCTACATGGTCGCTCTGTTCAACAACAGGAACGACTTCCACGCCAGCAAAGGAGGTGTGGCGACGGGCCTGCGAATCAAATGGAGAGATACGTACCAAGCGGTGAGTGCCTTGCTCGACCGAGAGCGTGCCATATGCATATGGAGCGCTGATTCGAAACGTCGTGGACTTAATGCCGGCTTCTTCAGCATACGAAGTTTCAAGAACATCCACTTTGTAATTGTGGCGCTCGCAATAACGCAAATACATGCGCATAATCATTTCGGCCCAGTCTGCGGCTTCAACTCCACCAGCCTCTGAGCGAATAGTCATCAGCGCATCGCGGTCATCGTATTCGCCATTAAGGAGGGTGGTTACTTCAAGATCATCAATGGCTTTAGTCACTGAATCAAGTTCTTGGCCTGCTTCTGCGAGTGCGGCTGCATCCTTCTCCTCTTGGGCTAACTCCAAGAGCAGAGGAACATCTTCAAGACGGCGACGAATCGTGGTTACCCGATTAATTGTGGATTGCACGCGTGAAAGTTTGCTCGTAACGACTTGGGCTTTCTCCGGGTCATCCCAAAGGTTAGGCGCTGAAGCTTCGGCTTCCAGTCGATCGAATTCAGAGTGAAGCGTAGGAAGGTCTAAAACGGCCTCAATCGAGGAGAGAGTCGCCCGGAGTTTGTTGATCTCCTCGAGGTACTCACGTGCGGCCATGGGGNAAGAGTAACGCTTAAAAATGGCCGCGAAGAAAGGTTGGCCGATTTAGCCAGTAGCAGAGGATGTTGAATCTCAATTATGGAGTTGTGGCTGAAGGCAGGAGATGGGTTAAGTAGATAACGCTGCTGATATGGAGATGGGTTAAGTAGATAACGCTGCCAGTGTGCAGATGTATGAATCAAGAGGGTGGATATTGAAGTGTAGAAATTCAAGTCGGTATTCGCCATCACGGAGTACTCCCGAATATGGAGGCAGCCGCCGGGGAGGCAAGGATCTGGATATGCGAACCTGTCACCGTATTGAGAAGTGGAAAATTAATTATGGGAAGAATCTCTGAGCTAATTTGAGCACTCAGTTTATTCCCTTCACAATGTACAGAACGAATAGCAACTACTCCACCCCTCAGATCTGAGATAGATATTTGACGTTCAAATTCTGCAATTGCGACTGGGCAGTCAAGGGGTACAAATTGATTTAGGGACGAATTCTGACTCGGAGCTTGGGAGGGATTTATAGAACTTCCATCGTTCAGTGAGCTTTGCCCCCCATAGTAATCAGGAAGTGAAAGTTGATGCACCGATTTGGTAAGCGCCCGCTCACCAATTGCCAAGAGTTCCCGTTTGGCTAGATATGCATCTGAAGCGTCCAAAATTGAAAGCGAAAGAATTAATAGAAAGAGAAAGAGAGTCACAATAAGAACGGAAATAGAACCATTCTCTTCTTTCATTACACCCCAGAGTATGCGCCTTGATAACGAAGTTGAGTTTTTTAAAACTTTGAGCCAATTGCAGCAAGATTCAAAACCGCGTGAACTTTTACCAAACTTTGATTCCTCTTCCTGATCTCTTTCCATCATTGGCTAATCCATTGATCTACATATTCATCGGCCGTCACGGCGAAAGCGGGAGTACTTCCAATTTTCGGAAGCTCGACTCTCGAACTAACCATCCCTCCTGGGGTCAGGCAAGGATCAGCAGAGCACGTGAAGGAAATAGCTATATCGTTTGAAAGGGAGGCCAGCGAAGGATTCTCCTCCAAAAATGTCTCCTTTACTTGGGCCGCACGCAATAAAGATTGATCTGTATTGCTTCCTGTTACATAAGCTCTAACAGATTGGCGAGCGAGATTTCGCGCTTGGGCATGAAGAGTGGAACTCGTAGAAATAGATACGAGAAAGATGGCTAAGGGTATGAAAAGTGGAAGCGCCAATAATAAATACTCAACCGTAGCGCTACCTTCATCGCCTCGAACTCGTTTCAGAAAACGATTGAAATGAAGCCGAAGTCGGTGCTGAAGATGAAGTTGGTGCTGAAGGNGAAGTTGGTGCTGAAGATGATGCCTAGGGATTTTCATCCACGACCAAGGTTTTCGTTTGTATGTGATCTCCGAATGGGAAAAGTGGAGTAATCAGGGGAACGCTTGTTTGTAGAGTTCCTGTCATTAAATATCCTCCACCGGCAAGAGGAGTACGTGAATTTGTCATTCCTGCTGAATTTGAGCTTTCTGGATTTACATTTTTTGAAATATCCTGGCTCTGAACTCCAAGTAGCGATGATCGAGACAACATCCCCTGCACATTATTCAGTGCATATCCATGTATGAGCGCGGTTATTGCAATCTGAAGGACGCTCAAGAATAGGAGCATTGTTGGAATAATCACCAACGCGCTCTCAACGTTTCCGCATTCCTCTTCTTTAACGCTTTTGAGGCGATACAAGATTCGCCTTGACCGCGATCTAAGAGAGGGAAATAAATTATCGGACATTATTCATCGAATCTAGAGAATTTCGAAGTATGGATGAAAGCCTTGGGGCTGCCACGGCCCATATTGCCGTCACTAATCCTGTGGTCATGAGGACTACTAACNCCCAGCCCGGCACATCTCCTCTCTCTTCTGAAATTGCTACTTCTAACTTGGAGTTGAAACGTCGATATGACGATGTGGCCTTTTCTATAAAAAAACTATTTTGGATTTTGGTAGCTGAGTCGAGAATCCTTAAAGAAATGAACTGAAAGGAATTAACTTGATTGGGCTCATTATATTTTTGCTTTGTGTGAATCTTCATTTTCTCCTCGGGTTCTCTTCTCATTGACTTCAATTTTCTCCCACTTAAAATACGTTCAGTTTTAGAAACAATGTTCTTATTTGAGCCTTTTACTGAACGAATCAATGCACTCACTTGCGGATTGATAGAGCTACTTTATGTAAATTACTAGTTGGTTATTTTGGGGTTGTTGATAACTTCCATCTCAATGTCTTTCGTCCTACTTCAAAATCATGATCTACTCAGGGCTTGTTGAATAGCTATCCGCTCATGGCTTGTTGAATAGCTATCCGCTCATGGCTTGTTGAATAGCTATCTACTCAGGGCTTGTTGAATAGCTATCTACTCAGGGCTTGTTGAATAGCTATCTACTCAGGGCTTGTTGAATAGCTATCCGCTCATGGCTTGTCCCAGAGNGACGAAGGAAGGCCAAAGGGCGAAAAGGATTGAGATCGGCAGAATCAGAAAAACAATTGGAATCATGAGTGCGATTTCCGCTCGTCCCGCGGCTTTTAGCAACATAGCTTTTTGTGAGTCTCTAATCTCACGAACTTGACGCATAAGAACATCGTTCAGCGAGTTACCCCTCTGAGATGCAATGATAAGTAAGTCGAAGAACCTGCGCACCGAAGATTCCCTCGACTCTCGGCCTATGCAATCAACTGCTTCACTAAAACCAACTCCTCTCTCCATTGACTCAACAGATTTTGCGATGAGACCTGGCAATTCTCCATTTCCACGAAGTGCAATCTGACGAAGCGATCCGGAGATACTTTCNCCTCCAGAAATGAGAATTGTGAAGAGCTCGACAATCGCAGGTAACTGACTAGCAACCCTCTCCCTCTCCTTTTGGAGCGAGTTTCTGGCGCTTACTCTCTTTATTTGGAAACAAAGATAAATTATTACGAATATCGAGATAGTTGCGCTCAAGGGAGCAAAGAGAATAAGTATCGGAATCGAAATCACAAATATCGCAATTAGTTCAAGATTAGTGAAACTAGAGAGAACTATTCTGTGGCGTGAATATTTACGCGCTAAATTATTGAATTCCCAATTTCCGGCATTATTGGCTCCCCTCTTATATTCATCATCGTGAGATATATTCAAATTTCCCAGGCCTAAATCTCTTATCTCTATTGGATCGCGCGCCTCATTTAAGAGAATAGAAACGGCGTATGCAATAAGTGGGGAAAGAAAGAGCAAGGCTAAGAAGAATGGGCTCATTGAGTGAAGATTCTTGGCTGGATGGGCATTTTGCTCACGGAGTTCATCCATATGTAGGCAACGATTGTTAAAGCGGCGCCAATCAAGAGAATCAGCGCACCACCTAGAGATGAATACGCATGCACGGTGCTCCTCTGGTTGGCAAGAACTAGGAGCAAGAGCCAAGGAGCTATTGCTGCCAGGGTCGCAGAATTTTTAACCCACGACTGTTTCGCCTCAATCTCTTCCCTGGTCGCAATATCCGATGAGACAAAATTTGCCAGTGTCCGAAGGGTTAGCGCCGTATCGCGACTTCCAGAACTATGTGAAGAAGCGATGACTTCAAAGATCTGATCGGCTGTGGGGTGTGCGAATGAATCCTTAAGAGTTTTTAGTGCAAGTGGAAAGGGGATGCCGTTTCTCAATTGCACTTCAAATCTCATGAAATCAATCCGCGTTTGGAGTGGGCCTCTAATCCCAAGTGCAGATACAGATGCAGGCAAAGAGAGTCCAGATTCAACACCTGAAATAACTAAGTCCAGAATTTCTGGCCATAAGCCGCTGAATTCAAGAATTCGCTTCCTCTCTGCTCTCCGCTTATAGATATAAGGGGCCAAAAGGCTCAGAATTCCGAAAGGCAACGCTATTTCAGGGGAAGTTGTAAGTATTAGCACAAGTAGGAAAGCGATGAGAGCAAATGCTACGTATTTCAAAATAAATTTTGGTGAAAAACTTTCCGATATAGAGTCAAATTCCTTCGGAAGAAATTTGAATATTCTCCAATTCCCATTGAAGTTATTATTCAGCGGAGAGAACTTATGGGAGTTGTTAGAAATATCAGAACTATTAACTCGCCGAGAAGTTCCCGGAAAATCTGAAATGCCATTAGTTCGAACTATTCTCGAAGGGGTAGAAGATTTAGTTAAATATTTCATTTAAGTCTCCTAATCCGCGTGTATAGGTAGGGATGGGGTTAGAACTGTTNCCCCTGACGGAACCACCGATGCTCCTACTCGGTTCAGGAGAAGATTTAGCAGATTCGAATCCTTCTAATTCGGTATTTTGATAAGTAAATAGATCCTCGATCTCCACTCGCTTTCCTTCGATTCGGCCCGTGACTCGAGCGATTTCCATTATTCGTCTTGCGCCTGAGTTATCGGTTGCTACGAAAATGATGAGGTCAATTGATGCCGCAACTATTGGTGCGATGAAATCATAGGAAATATTTTCGCCAGCCAACAATGGCAAAGTTTGCAATTTCGAAATAGCATCTTTAGCCGAATTAGCATGAATCGTTGCCATGCCCGGAAGTCCTGAATTGAGCGCAATGAGTAAATCCAATGATTCCGCTTCTCTGATTTCACCTACAACAAGATTATTGGGACGCATACGTAGCGCCTCTTTAATCAAAAGCCGAAGTGGGATAGCGCCCTCCCCCTGCAAATTCGCCGAACGAGTTTGCATCGCTATTGAATCTGAAACTTGCGGGCGAAGTTCGAACACCTCCTCCACGGTTATGACTCGATTGTGAAGAGGCATAGCCCCAATCAGCGCATTTAGAAGCGTGGTCTTGCCAGCTTGGGTTGATCCGGCGACGAGAATATTTAATCCATGCTGGACGGCCCTTGTGAGGAATTCCGATATCTCTTGATTCATCACCCCCATCTCACGTAATTCATCGAGAGTTTTCCCTCGCATAAGGTGTTTGCGAATATTGATTGCCCAGTGCTTCTCGGTAATTTCGGGAATGGTCACATGCAACCTACTTCCATCAGGGAGNCTTGCATCAACAAATGGATGGGATAGGTCGAGCCGGCGACCGCCCCACATGAGCAAGCGCTCAACTAATAGTCGTACCTCATCTGAGCTCATCACGATATTTGTTAATTCACTTCTCCCTGATCGCGCGATGAATATTCGATTTGGTGAGTTGATCCAAATTTCTTCTATGGATGCATCAGCCATAACTTGAGCCAATGCGCCGTAATTTGTTGAATCAATAGCGGTCAAATTTTCAGAAACATTCGGAGTCGGGGGTAGTTGGTTAATCGGGGGTAGTTGGTTAATCGGGGGTAGTTGGTTAATCGGGGGTAGTTGGTTAATCGGGGGTAGCGAACCTTGAACGGCAACCCTTCCGACTGTACTTCTCTCAACATCCTGATAAGTACCTCTTATACGTTCTGTAGGCAAGGGGCTCTCGCCCCGGGGGATTAACTTTGCCGCTTGTGAATCCTGAGAATGGAAATTAATTTTCATGGGAATAGCAAAAGGGATTTAGGCTCGAATTTGCAGATGCACCTTACAGATGTGAATAGCTCTTCAAATATTTCACTATTAGTAATTAGAAGTTGCCGATAGGTTAATTCAAAGAACGCCTATTAAAAGTATTGACTGTCGATTCGGTCAAGAAAATCGGAGAAAGACTCTCCCTTTTCGTGGGTCAAGACAAGAGAGGAGATAGTAAATCTCTTTATTCCGCCTTCTTGAGTTGAGCCATAATTTCTCCGATCCTCCAAAATAGCCCCTTCAATCGAAGTGCAGAAACGCTTCGCTGCCTGCGTGGCCTCGTCAAATCCAGCCCGTGCCAGAATCCAAAATCCAGAGATTGCTACTCGTGAATATGTGTCACCTTTACGCAGCGTTCGAAGGAGGCCTGCGTGTCCAATCATTAGTTGACGATCATCAGAGATACCGGTCAATCTCAAAGTTACGATAGAAATATTGAAATCCTCCCTGGCCTTAATGGAAATTTCTCGCTCAAGAAATGAATAAAAAATAGATGGCGCGGGAGCTCGGGTTAGGGAATCTAAAATTCCGTTATTCCTAAATTCAATTTTTGGCACCTATTGACCCTAGGCGTGAACCGATCTTTACAATAGGCGCACGGAGCATTTTCTCTACTTTGCAAAAGAATGTGTACATACTTAGAATTAGAAGTCAGGATAAAGTGAGAATTCTGACTTGAGAATTCTGACTTGAGAATTCTGACTTGAGAATTCTGACTTGAGAATTCTGACTTGAGAATTCTGACTTGAGAATTCTGACCTGAGAATTCTGACCTGAGAATTCTGACCTGAGAATTCTGAAGCTGGAATCCTCAACAGAGCGAAAGCCAACAATAGAGCGAAATCTAAGGAGAGAGGTCGAAATGCCATACACCCCAAGAAATGAACTCGCTCGCACTTGGGCAATCCGCCTTTTGCGCCTGGAAGCTCTCATCATTCTTGGACTTGTCGCATACCTTTTGATTGCAATCTTTTTCTCTCACGTTACGCATCCATCCGCTCTTGCTGGCGAAGTCATCTTTGGCATCGCAGGTGCGACTGGTTTATATGTAGCATCTCGCGGATACGCAGATAGAAAGTCATATGGCCGCGCTCCCGCGGTATTGGCAAATGGCATTGCACTTGGAGTTTCATATTTCATGTTCAATGGCAATTTCTTAATAGGCGCCATTCCCCTTTTGGCCCTTGCNCTCCCAACATTTTTCGCCTGCCTCTTTGGCTATGGCGAGTGATCGACCTACTTCCCAGCCGTCCCTGACCCCGTTGGGGTGCTTCTCACAGTTTCTGAGCCTGAGCGTGGGATGAGCGTGCGCCCGTGGGCGATTAGACTTCGGGAGTACCTAAGCATCGAGAGAATTCGGAGCATCGCCAGTGTCGGCAGCAGGAACTAACTCGCCTGAAAATCACTTCGGTGGCGGCTTCGGCCCCAACGAATGGCTTGTCGATGAGATGTATGAAAAATATCAAGCCGACCCATCATCAGTTGATAAAGCATGGTGGGATTTCTTCAAAGATTACGCACCAACTGTTAAATCCTCCGCTCAACCTGCGGGTTCAATGAATGGCGCAACCCTTAAGCCACTCGTCGATGCACCTAACGGCGGCAATCCCCCAGCGCCAAGAGCCACGTTAAATAATTCCGCTTCCCAATCTGCGCTTTCTAATGTTGAAGCAGCGCCTCGCTCTTCTGCGCCAACCGGAGCATTCGCACCTTCTACGTCAGTATTAACTCCTGCTTCGACTGCGCCAGTTGCTACTTCGCCTGTACCAGCCCCAGTTACTACGCCTACTATTTTTGCTTCGCCTGCACCTGCATCAACAGCGAGTTCTTCACCATCAATTTCGTCACAACCGGCATCAACACCGACTACGGAGACACAGCCAATGACTCAGCCAGTAAATAACCAAGCACCTACTCCTGCTGATCCGGTTGTTAAGCCGATACCAACTTTGGTAACACCAGGTGCCTCAACGCTCGAGACCATCCGCGGAGTTGGCGCGCGCGTTGTGCAGAGCATGGAAGCATCACTGACTGTTCCAACCGCAACTTCTGTTCGCGCCGTACCTGCAAAGTTGATGATTGATAACCGCACCGTTATCAATAACCACCTCAAGCGCGGTCGAGGTGGCAAGGTTTCATTCACACACATCATTGGTTACGCCATGATCAAGGCAATGCGCGCAATGCCAGAGATGAACGCATTCTTTGCAGTCCACGAAGATAAGCCAGCAATCGGCCGCCCAGAACATATCAATTTGGGTATCGCAATCGACTTGGCCAAGCCAGATGGCAGCCGCCAACTTCTCGTACCTTCTATTAAGGGCTGCGAAGATTTGGACTTCGGCCAGTTCTGGGCCTCTTATGAAGAGACGGTAAAGAAGGCACGCACCGGTGCGCTCACCGTTGAAGATTTTGCCGGAACCACGGTTTCGCTTACTAACCCAGGAACAATCGGCACCGTTCACTCGGTTCCGCGTTTAGTTCAAGGCCAAGGTTTAATTCTTGGCGTTGGTGCAATGGATTACCCAGCCGAATTTGCTGGTGCAAATGAAGAGACGTTGGCGCAACTAGCCATCAGCAAAGTCATCACGCTGACCAGCACTTACGATCACCGCATCATTCAAGGCGCACAATCAGGAGACTTCCTCCGTCGCATTCATGAATTACTACTTGGCGCCGAAGGTTTCTATGACGAAATCTTTGCCGCGCTCCGTATTCCATATGTTCCAATTCGCTGGGTACAAGATTTCGCAAACTCTGCCCAAGATGAATTTGATGGCAAGCTAGATAAGGCAACTCGCGTACAACAACTCATTCAGGCTTACCGCACCTCTGGCCACTTGATGGCAGATATCGATCCACTCGAGTACCAACAACGTTCACATCCTGACCTTGATGTTGTTACACATGGACTCTCACTCTGGGATCTCGATCGCGAATTCCCAACCGGTGGATTTGGTGGAAAGCCACGTCTGCCTTTGCGTAAGATTTTGGGACGTTTACGCGACTCCTATTGCCGCACCATCGGTGTCGAATATATGTATATCGAAAGCGCCGAAGAGCGCCGTTGGATTCAAGAGCAGGTAGAAGTTGGTGCACCAAAGACNCCGCGCGAAGAACAACTTCGCATTCTGCGCAAACTCAATAGCGCCGAAGCTTTCGAGTCATATCTACATACAAAGTTTGTTGGACAGAAGCGCTTCTCGCTCGAGGGCGGCGAAACCGTAATCCCATTGCTCGATGCCGTTCTTTCATCAGCTGCTGAAGATGGCCTGGATGAGGTCTGTATTGCAATGCCGCACCGCGGTCGCTTGAATGTGCTGGCCAATATCGCCGGCAAATCCATTGGCCAGATCTTCCAAGAGTTTGAAGGACATTACGCAGAAAACCAGGTCCATGGCTCTGGCGATGTGAAGTACCACCTCGGAACCGAGGGCGTCTTCACTGCAGAATCAGGCGCGCAGACCAAGGTCTATTTGGCGGNAAACCCATCACACCTCGAAGCGGTTAACACCGTTCTAGAAGGCGTGGTTCGCGCCAAGCAAGATATCTTGAACGTTAAAGACAAGTACTCAGTGATGCCAATTCTGCTTCACGGTGATGCGGCATTTGCTGGTCAAGGAATCGTTGCCGAAACCCTCAGCATGTCCCAACTCAAGGGATATCGCACTGGCGGAACCATTCACATCGTTGTTAACAACCAAGTCGGCTTCACAACTTCTCCAGTATCAGCTCGCTCATCTCGTTACTCAACAGATATGGCCAAGATTATTCAGGCACCGGTCTTCCACGTTAATGCCGATGATCCAGAGAGCGTTGTTCGCGTAGCAAAGATTGCCTACCAATATCGCCAAGTCTTTAATAAAGATGTTGTCATCGACATGGTCTGCTACCGCCGTCGCGGACATAACGAAGGCGATGAGCCAAGCTTCACCCAACCACTTATGTACAAGTTGATTGATGCAAAGCGTTCAACTCGCAAGCTCTACACCGAATCACTTATTGGCCGCGGAGATATCACCGTGGAAGAGGCCGAAGAAGTCCTGCGTGACTATCAGACCGAACTCGAATCAATCTTTAATGCGGTCCACAACACCGAGCCTGCACCTATGACCGCTCCGGTTCCAACAACTCCAGCACCTGAAACCGTTCACACTGCTGTTGATGAAGCGACACTTCGCCGCATCGCTTCCACCCAAGGTGCGACACCAGAAGGCTTCACACCTCACGCAAAGCTTGCGCCACAACTGGCAAAGCGCGTGGATATGCTCGATGAAGGAACAGTCGATTGGTCAACTGGCGAGCTACTTGCGATGGGATCACTTCTCCTAGAAGGCCACCCAATTCGCCTTGCTGGCCAAGATGTTCGTCGCGGAACATTCTCCAACCGTCACGCAGTCATCATCGATCAAAATAATGGCAGCGAGTGGACTCCACTTCGCTCACTTATCAGCGATGAGAATCAATTCTTCGTCGTTGACTCCTTGCTCTCTGAATATGGCGCGATGGGATTTGAATACGGTTACTCGGTCGTTCGCGATAACGCCCTTGTGATGTGGGAAGGCCAGTTCGGCGACTTCGCCAACGGCGCCCAGACCATCATCGATGAGTTCATCTCCTCATCCCTGCAGAAGTGGGGCGAGCGTTCTTCAGTCGTACTTCTCTTGCCACATGGCTATGAAGGTCAAGGCCCAGACCACTCATCTGCTCGGATCGAGCGATACCTCACGCTCTGTGCCGAGCTCAATATGACAGTGGCTCAACCCTCTTCACCTGCCTCCTACTTCCATCTTCTCCGTTGGCACATGAACAATCCAGCGCGCCGTCCTTTGATTGTCTTCGAGCCAAAGTCAATGCTTCGCCTCAAGGCTGCGGCATCCGGTATGAAGGATTTCACTACCGGAACATTCCGTACCGTGATTGATGATGAGAGCGTCACCAACGCAACGCGCGTCATATTCTGTTCTGGCAAGGTTTACTACGATCTCGTTGCAGAGCGCACAAAGCTCAATGAAACATCCACTGCGATTATTCGCGTCGAGCAGCTCTATCCGCTTCCTATCGCAGAAATGAATGCGATTGCGGCAAAGCATCCAAACGCTAATCTGCTCTGGGTTCAAGATGAGCCAGCCAACCAAGGTCCATGGCCATTTATTGCAGTCAACACAATGGGAGCACTCGACGGGCGCACTGTCCGACCAGTCTCTCGTCGTGCAACTGCTTCACCTGCTACAGGTAGCCATCATCTCCATGAAGAAGAGCAGAAGGCTCTGATCATGGAAGCCTTCACTCGGTAAAGCGTTCTCCACTCACTGGGTCAGGGACACAAGCCTTCACTCGGTAAAGCGTTCTCCACTCACTGGGTCAGGGACACAAGCCTTCACTCGGTAAAGCGTTCTCCACTCACTAGGTCAGGGACACAAGCCTTCACTCGGTAAAGCGTTCTCCACTCACTGGGTCAGGGACACAAGCGTTCACTCGCGAACATAGCAATTAAATTAATTTGTTGGGAATACGTTTTTTGTGTGCTCTCACAATTTTAGGTTTAACGTCTACCAATTCGTGGTGCGACTGGGACCGTAATCGCGATAGAACGTGATCCCACATAGCCATTTCCAGCGACTAATCTTGCAGAGAGTTTCACGTTTCGATGACTCGAAGGCTTCCAAGAACAAGAAGCAACGAGCGACGCGCTTGGCTTTGAAACACATCCAGGAATTGGTTTATCGTCCTGAAAAAAAGTAACTTTGCCATCGCTACCTACAAGAGTCGCATTAATACTTATAAGCGTTCGATATGTTGCACTTGCCGCATTTCCTGCCAAAGAAATTGAAATCGATGAATTCAATATAGGCGAATAAGTAATGACAATAAGACCAGATCCGCCATAACCCCCCACTCCACTGCTGCCGTTATATGTTCCACCTCCGCCACCGCTTCCTGTATTTGGAACACCGCTTATTCCATTGATATAGGTGGGAGTGGTACCACCCGCACCACCGCCACCAGCACCACCTGTTCCATTTGTGCCTTGCGAAGAACCTCCACCACCNCCCGCGATATATCCACCGCTGGTAGCCGAGCTCCACCCTGGAACACCCGTCATAGCACCACTTATTTTGCTGAGTAGGGAAGAAAAATAGTTTGTTCCATCGCCACCATTACCCGGCACTCCTGCCGAAGTACTAGAACTACCAACCGTGCCAGCACCACCTCCACCGCCACCTGAATAGTTATTTGCTGTTGCAGTGCCACCACCCGCGTTGCCAAATTTTAAATTCGCCCCGGCGGGAAGAGTTTGCGTACTCAATCCTCCTGCATTGGTACTACCAGAGTTGTTACATTCTGGAGCGCCTCCTCCAGAACCTCCCGATGCACCATTGCAATATGGGTATCCTGGTGTCCTATCNCTCCATGCGTACGAAGCGCCCGCGCCACCACCAATCGCAACTAACGAGGAATTTGAATTAAACCAACTATTTCCACCATTAGTACTTTGGTTTGCGGTCGCAGTTAAATTTGCAGGACCGGGAGTTCCACTGTCACCAACTGAAAGTGCATATGAATTAGCAGGAGTGACTGCAAATGCGGTATCTAGAACTATTCCTCCAGCACCNCCGCCACCTGAATATGCACCCGATCCACCCGCGCCGCCACCTGCGATTATCAAGACATCTACGAGAGTCACACCAGTCGGAGCGGTCCAACTATTACTTCCACTAAAAAAAATCACATAGCATTTAGAACCAACGTTATCGAAAAGCGCAGTAGCTGTAGCCGAATTCGAAGCGGCTGACGCGCACGGTGCACTGCCGATTGTTCCGGCAAATGAAATTTGCGTCGGCGCTAGGAAGAGAAGTAGAAGTAAGCTGGCAGTAAAAAATACAAGGTTTCTCAATCTCGCATTCATCATGTAATCATAATGTAGGTCACCTAAATGATTTAGCCCTCTTGTAACAAAGTAAGAAGACTCCGACTATTTCATTGGGTTTGAGATAACCAAAATGTCGGGAATCGGTGGACTCTGCTTTATTGTCACCCTCGACCCAAAGGCCAACATCTCCACCCATAAATGCAGCAGAACCTTGGGCAAAGTTGCGGGCAATGCGAACGGTCTCTTCTGAGAATGAAGCAGATTTAGCATCGCCACTGGAGTGCGGAGCCTTATGGTCCAAAATCTCTGTGGTGCCAGGAGCATCAATTCTTCGAAGTCTCTTCACCTGCAGGAAATCCTGTGGACCATTCGAACGTGAACTAGTTGATCCTGAATCAGTCGATCCTGAATCAGCAGCAGTGAGAAACCCAAAGGCACGGCGTTGAATCAGAACTACCTTGCCTTGAAGACCACGAATTTGAGCACGGGACTTTGACTGCTTCTTTGATGATGAGGAGGGTGATGGAACCTTTATGGTTCGAAAGAGAGTCCAGTCACCATCGTTTAAAAAGGGGCTCATCGAATTGCCTACTATGCGAACGCTACGAATGCCCATGCTCGCAGTCTAGAACCTCGGCATCTCAATATGAGGCAACCACACTTTCATAGTATTCTCAGAGTATGGAGAGCCAGAGTGCTCATCCAGTTCTACCCGGTCCATTAACACAAAATAATGACTACACGAGAACATATGGAGAGAAAATGAAGCTTTCATCAGTTTTTACACCACTCGCTAGCGCGAAGACTATCTTCNCTCCAAAGTCAGTTGCATTTGCACACTGCGATCTTCCATGCGGAATCTATGATCCAGCACAAGCAAAAATCGAAGCACAATCAGTTAAGGCAGCAATGGAGAAGTACGCAGCTTCAAGCGATGTTGATTTCAAATCGCGTGCAGTTGCAGTCAAGGAAGAGCGCTCTGAGATGGTCAAGCATCACCTTTGGGTTCTCTGGACCGACTACTTCAAGGCTCCTCATTTCGAGGCTTACCCACAACTCAACACCCTATTCAACGAGGCTACAAAGCTCGCTGGCGCCGGTGGCACAAAGGGTACAAACGATGTTGCAGTNGCAGAGAAGCTTCTCGCAAAGATTGAAGAGATTTCAGAGATCTTCTGGGCAACAAAGAAGGCCTAATTTCACTAACAAANAGAGTAACAAAGAAGGCTCTCACTTCGGTGGGAGCCTTCTTTAATTGCTNGGCCGCTTCGATAGGAGCCTTCTTTAATTGCTAACTTGCTTCGGTGTGAGCCTTCTNTAGTTCGAGCTCTTTAAGAAAGCTTGGGTGATCTCTCGTTTTTCACAACAAGGGCGACACCGATAAGTAGTATTCCGCCAGCAATCGACTGCATAGCGCTGATTTTCTGGGAAAAAACAAAATACCCAACTATGGCTGCCACAAGTGGGTTCACAAAGCCAAATGAGGTTAGAACCATTCCACTGACTCTGCTTGATATTCCAAGGTACATAAGATGTTGAGTAGCAAAGGCACACGTCAGGAATATGACGCCGCCTAAGAAAACCTCGTGCAGATGGAGTGCAGGAGAGCGCAGAATTGGTCGTGCGAGGAGGCTTCCCATCGCACCAATAAGAGTCTGCATAAAGGTGGCGAGGAGAAGTGGATAACCTGGATTAAAGGTAACCCAGACTTCGGTCGCAGCAAACCAGGAAAGAGTAGAGAGCAGGGCCGCGATTATTCCTGCAGTTGTTATTGTGCCTGAAGGATGGCCAATGAGAAATGCGACGGCAATCGTCGCAATCGCAACGCCGGCCAATGCCATACGGTGCGTTCGCCGGCCAACGAGAACGCCATAGAGAGTGGCAATAGCTGGAAGTGATCCGAAGAGAAGTGCGGTAATTGCACCCGGAATCTTTACTGAGGCCCAAGCAAGAGTGCCGGCACATCCAGGGTTAAAGAGAAGCGAAGCTGCGATAAGTGGAATCAATCGTCTATTCCATCTGATTTCGCTAAAACTGCGAGGTTGAATAAGAAGGACTAGAACTCCGAGAATGCAGGCGCTTCCAAATGAACGGTAGAAGACAAGATTAAGTGGCGCCACAACTTTGGTGACATCACTCATGACTGGATAGATGGCCCCGCCTAACGTCCACATTCCAAATACGCCAACCCATGTCAAAACAGATTCACGTTTTGTCATGGGTTGGTAACTACCCTAACTTCCCGGATATTTATTTTGCGTAACGAAGAGGAGTATTGGTGTCATCCTCGTACAGCTTGGCCGGAATGCATTCACCAGCCTTGTCGCCATATCGAGCACGGGCACGGCGATAGAGCTGCTCAACAGCACTCCCCACTTCAAGTGGAACTCCGACCGAGCGGGCGAGATCATTGGCTAGGCGAAGGTCCTTACAAGCGAGTGCAACAGCAAATCCCTCGTCATAATCGCCGTCGCGAAGAAGCGGAATGATGTCGCGTTCCATAATGGTGGAGTTAGCAGGAGAGCCAACAAGAGCAAGGCGCAATGTCTCAAGATCCACGCCCGCCTTAACACCAAGCATGAGCGCTTCCACGGAANCCATGTAATAGTCGAACCACAACATATTAAGAACGAGCTTTACTGCATAGCCTGTTCCTTGTGCACCGCAATGGAAGAACTTCGCTGGATCTCCCATGATGTCAAAGAGTGGCTTAGCTTCGGCAATCTCCTCAGCGCTGGCGCCGCAGAAAATGGACATTGTTCCTTTGTCAGCTCCGACTGACATNCCCGCCACAGGTGCATCCATGACGCGAACGCTCTTATCGAGATGCTTTGCAACTAATTGTGCAGTCTCAGGAACAGAGGTGGACATATCGATCCACATTGAACCAGGCTTCATAGCGGCGGCAACGCCACCTGCAACCATGCATCCCTCAATTGCCTGCGGAGTAGGAAGCATCGTAATTAGCACATCGGCTCCGGTCACACATTCCACCGCACTAGCGGCGCCTTTTGCTCCAGCAGCTATTGGCTTTTGCATGGATTCAGTATTTAGATCAAAGACTGTGATATCCACNCCTGCCGCAGCAAGGTTGCGAGACATACTTCCGCCCATACTGCCTGTTCCTATGAATGCGACCTTCACGTTAGCTCCCTTTAATTGTTCTTATTAGTTCTTATTAGTTCTTATTAGTTCTTATTAGTTAAGGTCCACCCAGGTGGTCTTCAAGGCGCTGTAGTTATCGAGTGCGTGAAGAGACTTATCGCGGCCAGAACCAGATTGCTTAAACCCACCAAATGGCGTGATGACATCAGACATATCAAAGGTATTAATCCAAACCGTTCCAGCACGAAGCTTGCGCGCAAATTTGTGAGCTCGTGCGATATTTCCNCTCCAGACTGCAGCAGCCAAGCCAAATTCAGTGCCGTTAGCCATCTCGAGCGCTTCGCTCTCGCTCTTTGCTTCAAGTGCCACGAGTACTGGTCCGAAAATCTCTTCTTGTGAAAGGCGAGAGTTCTGCTTAACTCCATCAATCAAAGTTGGTTGAATCAAGCAATCATTGCCCTCTGGTGCAACTCCGCCGAAGGCGAAGGATTCNCCCTCCGCTCCGACCAGCTTGAGATACGAATTTACGCGATCTTTTTGCAGGGTTGAGACGATTGGTCCCATCTGAGTTGATGGATCTAAAGGATCGCCGACTTTAAAGCTCTTAATAAAATCGCCGATTCGGGCAAAGAGTTCTTCCTTGACGCCGCCTTGAACAATTAGGCGACTTCCAGCATTACAGGTTTGTCCCGCGTTGTAATAGATACCCCATGCGATTGCTGAAGCGCAGGCATCGAGATCTGCAACATCATTGAGAACTACCTGCGGGCTCTTTCCGCCGAGTTCGAGTTGAACACTCTTCATGTTGGATTCAGCGGCGTACTGCAGCATCTTGCGGCCGGTTGCACCAGAGCCAGTGAATGCCAATTTTGAGACATCCATATGACGAGCCAGCGCCTGTCCTGCTTCCGCGCCAAGTCCGGTTACAACATTAAGTACGCCATCTGGGAGACCGGCTTCAGATGCGAGTCGAGCCAATAGCAGAGCGGACATCGAGGAATTTTCGGCTGGCTTGAGCACAACGCTATTGCCCATAGCGAGAGCTGGTGCAATCTTCCATGAAGCGATAATCATTGGGTAGTTCCAAGGAACTACTGCTCCAACTACGCCCAAAGGTTCGCGAGTGATCATGGCAAGGGCGGTGCGTGGCGCTGGAGCAATTTCATCGTAAATTTTGTCTAGCGCTTCGCCGTACCATTGAATGGTTCGAGCGGCGCCGGGAACGTCCACCGCTAGCGTGTCGCCGATGGGCTTTGAGGTATCCATCGTTTCCAGCAAGGCAAGTTCTTCTTTATGTTGCAAAATAAGTTCAGACCACTTGAGCATCACCGCTTTCTTGTCGCGCGGATTCATCTCGCTCCAGATGCCAGAATCAAAGGCCCGCTTGGCGGCAGCCACAGCGCGGTTAACATCTTCGGTATTACCCGCTGCGATTTTGGCATTGATGCGACCATCGCGGGATGAGACTGAATCAAAGGTCGCGCCACTTGCAGCATCGACATATTTGCCATCAATGAATAATTGAGATGCAGGCTTTACTGATTCAGCTTTTTTCAACCATGTAGCAAGATCACTCACTTAATTAGCCTCCTCAGGCAACTGCAGATTTGAATACTGAAAAATTGGGTTCGATGCCCATTCCTGCCGCACCTGGGACGTGCAACATACCGTTTTGATCAACGTCGAGGNGTTCTGCCATCAAGAAGTCGCGGCGATCAATGCCCCACGTTGGTGGGTCATATGGAAATTCAATAAATGGTGCGCCACCGACGCCGGCAGTTACCTGCAAGTTCGCCAATAGCCCATAGCCATTCGACCAGGTATGCGGAGTAAAGATTCGATTCTTGGATTCGGCGAGCGAGGCGATAATGCGAGTGCGCTCGAGGCCGACTGAAAGAACCACATCAGGCTGATAAACATCGAGGGCGTCGTTGTTTATCAAGTTTAGGAGTTCTGGAAGTGTGCGAACCATTTCGCCACCAGCAATTCGAACTCCGCGGCCACGAAGGCGCTTGAGGCCATCGATATCTTCCATCGGGAGCGGCTCTTCTACCCAGAAGACGCCGAACTCCTTACAAGCATCGATGAATTTCATAACTTCAACCATATCCATGGAGCGGCGGGNATCGCCGGGCATACGCCATGCTTGATTGAGATCGACCATGATCTCCAAAGAATTTCCAACCGCTTTGCGAATCGCGGACAAGGTGCGTAGGCCAAGATCTAAATCTGTTTGTGGAACGCGAATCTTCATCGCTTTAAATCCGCGATCGCGAATTACAATTGCTGATTTTGCCCGCTCTTCCGCGGTCATGACCGCACCAGTAGATGCATATGCAGGAATCGCCTTCATCGCGCCACCGAAGAGGGTAGCAACTGGGGTCTTGAGAGCTTTTCCGATTGCATCCCAAATTGCCATCTCAAGCGGCCAGTAACGTCCAGCGTGGAATGAAATGGTCTCTAAGGCGCGAACATGCTCATGAATATTAAATAGATCCTTGCCGATGAAGTATTTCTCATAGCCTTCAAAGCCATCCATCATGTCGCCAGAACCGTAACCAGTTACACCACCATCTGTTTCAACGATGGTCAAAGTTGCATGGAACTCCTTGCGAGGAGTTGGGTCCCAGTTTGGGCAGAATGCTGGATCGAGTTTGAGCGTGCTTCGCTCAAAGCGGATCTTTGTAATTTTCATGGGGATTATTTTCCGATTCTAAAAAATGGGTTCGATACGTTGAGAGATGCCTCCATGAATTTATCCACGGAAGGAGTTCCATTTTTACCATTAGTAAGCGCGGTCAACATCGCTTCGCGTTGATTGGCAAATACCTCTTCTTCATCATTAGCTGATGGGTTAATCCAAAGGGCAGCGATGATTACCAACTCGTCTGCTTTCTTTGGATCAATAACGCCATTACGAAGCGCTTCACCCACGCCGGCTGCAACGCCAGCTTGGGCAGCGCCCCAAGTAAAAAGACCATGTTGGTCATTGGCTATCTCTGCCTTATTAACAAAAAGTGTGGGGGGATTGCAGGGAACGCCTGTCTGTGCAATCACCATAAAGGGAACGTGTCCTGCCCGTGGGGCAGCGAGGGACGAAGCCCAAGCCACCCCAGCAGGACCAGATCGGTCGCCAAGAATTGTGTTGGTGTGGGCAGCATTCGGCCCAGACCCTACGAAACTTTCACCGATCTGGATTGTCATTAGATTAGTCCAACTCCAGCTAACCAGCTCTTTGCAACTGAGTCAGCATCTTCGCCAAGAACGTCAACGCGAGCGTTGAGGTTCTGCATTACAGCGTTGCTGATCTTTGAAGACAATGGAGAGAGTGCCTTGATGAGTTGTGGGTACTTCTTTGCAATCGCATCTGTTGTTGTGATTGCTGCGTTGTATGCAGGGAAGTATGACTTGTCTTCTGTAGGAACAGTTAGACCAAGTGCGCCGATGCGACCATCAGTTGCGAATACTTCTCCGATACCGCATTGACCGTTTTGGGTCGCTGCGTAGATAGCGCCTGTATCAAGTGTCTTGATTGTGTCNGTTGATGGAACGTTGTACTTCGCCTTGAAGCCAACAAATCCATCTGGNCGTGATGCGAACTCTGACTCAACACACCATGTGCGCTGATCAGCAGGCATCTTTGTGATCAAATCTGAGTAGGTCTTGATGCCGTACTTTGTTGCGTTTGCCTTTGTGATTGCAAATGCATAGGTATCGTTAAATGAAGTCATTGGCAACCAAGTTACTTTGTTTGCCTTATCTCCAGCTACGACCTTTGTGTATAGGGCATCAGGAGCAAGTGAAACATCGGTCTGCTTCTGATAGACGAGCCAAGCGGTTCCTGTGTACTCCCAGTAAAGGTTGATATCGCCCTTGATCATTGCTTGGCGAGTTGTGGAAGAACCCTTGATATTTGTCTTATCTGTAACTTTTCCACCGTTAGCGAGGATGAATTGCTTCACGATCTTGCTGAGAACGATTGACTCTGTGAAGTCCTTCGATCCAACGATAACGCTGACACCCTTAAGAGATGTCTTGGTCGCTGCATTTGCCTGTGATGCTGTTGCACCAGTTGTGACAAGAGCAAGACCTACTGCAGCTGCAATTGCAGCCACTTTGATGCGCTTTGCCTGCATTTATTTCTCCTTATAGTTTTGAGGGGTAGTGCTGGTAGTGCTGGAAGTGCTGGTAGTGCTTTTCTTGACTTGCCAAGAACCTTAGGTTTTAGATCCCTCGTGGCCGAAGAAATTCTTCTGCCANCCGAGCGAGCCAGTCCATCGTGAATGCGACGATGACTGTCAACATTCCCCCGGTTAGCAAGACAATTTGTCGGTTCAACTTAAGACCCGGAATGATTAACATTCCAAGCCCTCCACCATTCACGAAGACACCAAAGGTGGCAACGCCAACGGTAAGAATCAGGGTGGTGCGAATACCAGCCAAGATGACTGGTACGGCTAATGGAATTTCTATCTTCCACAGCGCTTGGCGGGGNGTCATGCCCATTCCCATGGCCGACTCAACAACAAAGGGGTCAATCTCTTGCAGTCCCACCACGGTGTTACGCAGGATTGGCAGAATTCCGAATGCCGCAAAGGTGAAGATTGCAATTGGCTTTCCAAATCCAAAGAGAATTCCAGAGATAATCAAAATTCCAATAGCTGGAAAGGCTTGTCCAACATTGGCAATTAGCAGAACTAATGGCGTCAGGCGCTTTGCCATTGGACGTGTGAGCAAGATTCCGGCCGGGATGGCAATGGCGATAATGATGGCCGCGGAGGCGAAAGAAAGTATTAGGTGATCTTTAATTGCCTGCGAGATGAAAGGCCAATTGATAGTCACCTTTTCAATCGCATCAAGTTTGTGATTCTTGATATAGGTCAATAACAGCCCGAGGACGATCAGAATTAGGACCGGTTGAACAAGAAGGGAGCGGTTGCGCTTGAAAATCAAACGCGCCGATGGTGAGAACATCGACCCTCTCGTTAAACCTTTGATTGGTGAGGCCATTAGCTATGCAACCTTCGAACGTGCATGAGTTATTGCCTCTTGAAGTGAAGCGAAGGTGAGATGACCTCTATCGTCAACGTTGACTGCTGTGGCACCGCCAATGAACTTCTCCATTGCTTCGCGAAGAGTCGCGTTGATGGAAAGAGTTGGCCCATCTGCTTTTCCTGGCAACACTTCGACTGTTCCAAGTGAAACTAGCGCCAACATACGAACGCTGGCTGCTTCGCCGACAAAGCTCTTAACCTTATCGGTCGCTGGGTTAGAGAGAATCTCGAGCGGGGTTCCATATTGCTCTACATGCGATTGATCAGAGAGGACAGCGATGCGATCTCCAAGGAGTAGCGCTTCTTCGAAGTCGTGAGTTACAAAGACCACTGTCTTCTTTAGTTCGCGCTGAAGGGCACGGAACTCCTTTTGCAACCGTACGCGAGTAATGGGATCTGTTGCACCAAATGGTTCATCCATCAAGAGCACGGAGGGATCTGCAGCAAGTGCGCGCGCAACACCAACGCGTTGTTGTTGTCCACCTGAGAGCTGCTTTGGATAGCGATCGCGATATTCGTTTGGATCGAGTCCGACCAATGTGAGAAGTTCATCTACACGAGCGCGGATGCGAGCTTTATCCCAGCCAAGTAGTTGTGGAACCGTGGCAACATTTGAACCAATTGTCAGGTGTGGAAATAGGCCAATTTGCTGAATTACATAGCCGATATTGCGGCGAAGTTCATGAGCTGGCGTATGGGTGACATCCTTGCCGCCAATCAAAATGGCGCCAGAGGTTGGCTCGATAATGCGGTTAATCATCTTCATTGTTGTGGTCTTTCCGCAACCTGAAGGTCCAACAAAAACAACAAGCTCACCGGCTGGGATAACAAGGTTAAATTCCTTGACCGCGTCCTTGGATTGATTTGGGTATCGCTTAGTCAACTTCTCAAGACGGATCTCTTGTCCTGGTGTTGATGAATGTGTATTAGCCAATTCGTAACCCCTTTGGTGTTGTGATTCGCTTTAAACCTACAAACCCTGCATCAAAGAGCAGAGCGATAATTGTGATTCCTAGTGAGCCGACTAAAGTTTTATTCATGGAGTTAAATGAGCCAAGTTCAGCAAGACCGCTAAATACATAGTCGCCCAGGCCAGGACCGCCGACATATGCCGCGATTGTTGAAAGTCCGAAGACCAACATGCATGAGACGCGAATTCCTACGATGATCACTGGCCACGCTAATGGAAATTGAATCTTGCGAAGAACGGTAAATCGCTTCATGCCCATTGCTGCTGCAGATTCCATAATCGCTGGATCTACTGAACGCAGACCCACAATCGTGTTACGTACAACAGGGAGTTGACCATAGAGAACGAGTGCGATAGTTGCTGGCAACCAACCTAATCCGAATGGACCAATAAAGAAGACCAACATTGCAAGGGATGGAATTGTGTAAACAACGGACCAGAAACCAGTAACCGCTTCCACAAGCGTAAGTCTTTTCCAAACCAACATTCCTGTAAGTACTCCAGTGACGGTCACGATCGCCATAACAAGAAGTACTAATTCGATTTGAGCGATAACTGCCAGAAGAATTTTCTCGTGCTGCAGATTTATGAACTGCCAGAGGTTCGGAGGCTTAATTGTGACCACGGCGTGATTCTTGACCTACTTGCAATGCTGTTGCAATAGGNGCGACCAGAGTTGTACTATTTGCAACAATGCCAAATTCGCGCGCACCCTTTCGCAACTCCGGCTTGGAACGGGATCTCGAGATTATTGAGGTCGTGGCCGCCGCCTCTCCCCTGCCTATTCGCAATGGCGAGGTCGCCCTTAAAACCAATCGCGATAAATCTCAGACCTCACGAGCCATCAATCGGTTGATCGATTCCGGCATGCTTCTTCGTTCTGGCTCAGGCGTAATAGTTGGCCCCCGTCTTTACGCAATCGCTCGATATACCTTCGAAGCTCAACTAGTCGCTCTGGCTCGTGGTGAGATGCATGGACTCGTACATAAATTGGGCGAAACGGTTCACCTCACCGTGCTTCAAGGTTTAAATGTTGTGACTGTCCACTCTGAATCGCCCGCACATGGTTTCCGCGCACTCTCCTGGATGGGAGTTACCGCGCCTTCGTATATGACTTCTTCCGGACGAGTCCTGCTCAGCGGATTAGATGATGAACAACTTGAGCGTCTTTATCCGCTCGACCAGAAGATTGAAGGTGCGCCGCCGCTTTGCCTGACGCAAAACGGCAGGGAACTTTTATCCGCTATTCATCAAATTAGAGAGAGTGGCTACGCAACAGTCGTAGAAGAATATGAGCCCGGACTAGTCGGAGCATCCGTACCCATTCGAGATTTCAGCGGAGTTATCGTAGCTGCGCTCAACGTTGCGGCTCCAAAGGCAAGATTTGCGAATTCTTTAACTTCTGCTGCGCAAGAGATGGCTAAAGCAGCCACGCGTATCACGAAGTCATTGACTGATATAAAAAAGTAATATGCTCACTGCACTCACAATCGAAAGGTAGTCATGTCTAGCTTCATACTCACACCAGGTTCAGTCAATATTCGTTTTGGTGCTGGATCGGTATCTCAATTGCCGGAAGCAGTAGCTGCCTTAAATAAGCGTAAAGTTTTTATTATTACTGACCCAGGCGTTGCAAATGCTGGAGTCCTTTCTAAGGTAGAAAAAATCCTTGATTCTGCCGGTATTGCGCATGGATCTTTTACTGAGATTAAACCAAATCCCACAACGACATTGATTGATACAGCAGCAAAAGCAGCTGTGGCATTTGGTGCAGATTGCCTAGTTGCACTTGGTGGTGGATCATCTTTGGATTCATCCAAGGGAGTAGCCCTCGTTGCCGCAAACCCAACTTTCTCTTCTGCGCAATTTAATTACAGCATCACGCCAGAACATCCAGCAATTCCAATCATTGCTATTCCTACTACTTCCGGAACCGGTTCCGAGACCAATAACTGGGGCGTAATCGATGATCCTGTTCGTCAGTGCAAGTTTTATGTTGGTGATGCCTCAACAACACCGGCATGTGCAATTCTTGATCCAGAACTCACGCTCGGACTTCCACCACGTCCTACAGCAGGCACTGGAATTGATGCACTCACCCACGCAATTGAATCGCTAACCTCCAAGGGCCGCACTCCGGTCTCTGCTGCCTATGCTCACGAGGCTATTAAGCTAATTTCTAAATCACTTCCTACTGCAGTCAAGGAAGGCAGTAATGTCGAAGCTCGCGGAGATATGCTCCTAGGAGCACACCTTGCAGGTCTCGCTCTCACCTTGTCAGGCCTTGGACTCGTACATGGAATTGCTCACTCCGTCTCGGCTCACGTTGGTGCTGCACACGGTGAAGCGCTTGCCGCAGTCTTAGCTGAGGTAATGGAATACAACTCACAAGCAGTTGCGCCAATTTATGCCACTGTCGCAAATGATATGGGAGTAGCAGCTGACTCCAAGTCGGCGATTGACGCAGTACGTTCGCTAGCTGATGACATCAATATTCGTCAACATCTCTCGGCCTTTGGCGTTACCAGCGAGATGGTTTCAGATATCGCTGATACAACTCTTGCTGATTCGGTGACTGGAAATAATCCGATTGCTCCATCAAAGGATGATGTAACTTCGATTATTGCTTCCCGGATCTAGTTATTTTCCGGATCTAGTTATTTTCCGGATCTAGTTATTTTCCGGATCTAGTTATTTTCCGGATCTAGTTATTTTCCGGAGCTAACTAACTGGAACTAACCGGCCTCGCTCATCACAGACTCTGCAGCAATGCGAGCCATGTAAGAGATTCGATCTACGACTTTTCGGGTAAGTGAGGCCGAAGCGATTAAGCGCGAACCATGATGTACTTCAATGGTGAAATCTAAAATTGAATTTTCTAAATGCATGCAGGTGGCATGAGCTCGAATTTCAGCCCCTNCCCCGACGGTCCCCAAAACCTTAATCACTAACTCTTGGGTCACTGAGGTTTCACCTGGTGCGAAGTGTTCGGCAAGTGCAGCAGTACATGCGCCTTCAATCAGATTGGTGATTGAGGTCGGATCTAAGGTAGCAAGATCATTGTGGGCTTGGACGACTGAGGTATCGCTGGGGCGAATGACCATGCTGGCCAACCCCACTGCGCCAATTACCTCGTCATATGTCATGGCCTCTAACTTAATAGAGTCGCGAGCAAAGTCAGCGGAAGCTAGAACTCGTGGCGTATTTTTGATGAGTAATTAGCGAAGAAGCTAGAACTCGTGGCGTATTGCAAAGATTGAGAATATTGAAATTTTAGAACTCGTGGCGAATTTCGTGCGAGGTTTCGATTTCAACATGAGTCTCGCCATCAATGGTGACTTCGGTGCGGCTGTAGGTCGTAGTGATTTGAGTACTTGCGCCTGGAATATATCCAGGAAGCGAGCCGAAGATATTTCCGGCGGCAGATCGGGATGCCATGGTGGCGGCTAAATGCGCGGTTTGTTCTGCGAGTTTGGCGGCCAAATCATCCGGTGCCGGTTCATTGCATTCGCGAGCAAGGAGTGACTTCAGCGTCGAAATAACCTTCTGCTCGTGCTCCATCTCCTCGTTGCATGGAGGACATTCTTGGAAGTGAACGGTCAAAGCAGTGGTTGCGGTCGGGTCTGTAAGTTCATGATCAATAAATAGGAGAAGCGATTGCAGAACTTGGTCGCAATTCATTGAGGGGTTGTTATGTGGAGTCATGACTTTTGACCCTCCTTACTTCCAAAACCTCGCTCTTTTGCGTAATCTGCAAGAAGTTCACGAAGCAGCTTTCGCCCACGATGAAGCCTAGACATTACGGTGCCGGAAGGAATGCCTAAAATATCTGCGATCTCTTTATAGGAGTAGCCCTCAACGTCGGCGAAGAAGACTGCCATTCGAAACTCTTCTGGAATTGCGGCTAGGGCTCGCTTGATATCGCCATCCGGCAAATTCTCTAGAACTTCATCTTCCGCAGATTTTCCTTGATCACTTGTGTGACTTGCCGCGGCGGCAATCTGCCAATCCTCTAACTCACCGGCAGATAACTGTGGCTGACGCTTCGATTTGCGATATGAGTTAATGAAAGTCGTGGAGAGAATTCGATAGAGCCAAGCTTTGAGATTAGTGCCATCTTGGTATTGATGAAAAGAGGTAAAGGCTTTGGCGTATGTGTCTTGAACTAAATCTTGGGCATCATGTGGATTCTTGGTATAGCGAAGTGCGGCTGAATAAAGTTGGCTNGTGTACTGAAATGCATCGCGTTCGAAACGTGCTTTCTGTTCCGCAATTTGTGCCGGTGTGGTGGGACGACGAAGATCGACCTCAAGCGAGGGTTCGTCGGGTATCACCAATTCGGAGGACATCGGTGCTAACGCTACAACCAAGGTTCCTCCTTCACTAGTTCGATAACGTGACGCGCTTGCCGGCAGGGCTCGGGTCAGAGCTCAGCCGTTACTCCCTAAACGCAGATATGAGTGAGGTTATTCCCAGTGGGTGCGAGATACGCTGAATAGGTTAAAGGGCAGAGTAACCTTTAAAAGAGGGTCTGCTGCTCCTGAATTTCAATCGGCAGGATGAGCCCCGGATCATTGTTGCGAACATAATTAACTCTAGTTGATACCGGGTCAGCGCTCAAAAGTTGGGTCGGTTCTGGAAAGTCGAGCAGCTTCTGAAGCATCGCAACATCCTTCTGCTCGGGATCGAGCCAGGCATCCCAGCGATCGGATGGCAAAAAGGTGGGCATGCGATGGTGAATCTTCGCCAACGAGCCCTCAGCCTCTCGAGTAATGATTGCGGCGCTCTCGAATATTTCACCATTCGCATCTACCCAGCGATCGTAAATTCCAGCTAGCAGTAAATGCTTTTGGTGCGGGAGAAAATAATCAGAAAATTTAATCGAACTCAAATCGCCATCTTGGCTTAATACTTTTTTACCTGCGACCAAACTCTGAGAATCTACTTCCGCATTTTCATTTGCTAGATGAATGTAAACATTTTCATTTGCAAGATGAATATAAAAAGGCTGCTTTGGATCAAAAGCTCCTACTTCAGTAGCCCATTCGTAATAACCAGTGACGGGAATCAAACAGCGGCGAGATCTAAAGGCACTTCGAAATGTTGGCTTCTCGTGCACACTTTCGGTGCGGGCATTAATCGCCATCGACTGTGACTTGATAGCAGCTGCTCTATCTTTTACCCATGGCGAAATAAGTCCCCATGAAACAACGTCGAGCTCGCGTTCCTTCGCCTCGTTATCTTTGATGATATAAATCGGACGGGTCGGCGCCACATTCCAATCCGCCGGAAGCGAAGGTCCGTTATAGCCAACGGTGATTGCGAACTCCTCGATGAGATCTCCCGGGGAGGCTGCAATAGCGAATCGTCCGCACACATGAATAGGTTAGTCCCCCTCTGCCTTGCTCAGGTAGACTTGTACTAATGAGTCCATCACAGCAATCAGCAGCAAGCGATTCTGCTATGCCTGTGAACAATTCCAATAACTCGTCCCAACTTTGGTCGGCCCCCTTTCGTGGCAATAAGCCCATTCTTAATTCGGATGGCTCCCCCAAGGTAATTGAAATTCCTGGTTCGAAATCTGTAACAAATCGTGCGCTGATTCTCGCTGCACTCGCAACATCTCCGTCGCTACTTCGCAAGCCACTTCACTCCCGTGATTCAGCTTTGATGATTGCTGGACTCAAAGCACTCGGCTGTGGAATTATGCAATTAGCAAATGGTGATCTACAAATTAATCCTGCGCCTTTGCTCGGACCAGTCTCGGTTGATGTAGGAAATGCCGGAACGGTGATGCGATTTTTGCCTCCACTGGCGGCAATGGCCCAAGGTTTAGTGCACTTTGATGGCGATCCACGTTCGCATGAGCGCCCATTGAGTCCAGTAATTTCGGCGCTGGAGGATTTGGGCGTCACCATTGAACATGGCAATCGCTATTCACTTCCTATGACAATTAATGCCAATGGCAAATTACGTGGTGGGGAGATTGATATTGATGCCAGTGCATCTAGCCAATTTGTCTCTGCGCTATTACTCGCCGGACCATCCATGAAAGAGGGAATAACCGTTCGCGATATCGGTGCCTCACTTCCTTCGATGCCTCATATCGATATGACCGTTGCAATGCTCCGTGATTTTGGGGCAACCGTTGATATCTCCCACAGCCCTGAAGGCAAGTTAATTTGGCGAGTACATCCAGGTGAACTCCAGGGGCGCGACCTAGTCATTGAACCCGATCTCTCGAATGCTGCGCCTTTTATGGCAGCCGCCATGATTTGCGGAGGTTCAGTCACCATCGCCGATTGGCCAACTTCAACTACCCAACCAGGTGATCAACTTCGCTCCATCTTTACCAAGATGGGAGCGAAAGTGGAATTTACAGAACTTGGTTTAACCATTACTGGTGTCGGAACCGCCAATGGCGAAAGCGGTGCAGCAACTTCTATTCACGGAATTGATGTAGANCTCCACGATGTAGGCGAATTAACTCCTTCCATAGCAGCGGTTGCAGCCCTCGCAGATTCACCATCATCGTTACGTGGAATTGCCCACTTGCGCTTACACGAGACCGATCGCCTGGCCGCGCTGGCCGCAGAGATCAACGCACTTGGCGGGGATGTCGATGAAGAAGAGAGCGCTCTCCATATTTCACCGGCCCCACTTCACGCCGGAACATTCCACACTTACGATGACCATCGCTTGGCAACAGCTGGCGCGATGCTTGGACTTGTTGTAAATGGAATTGAAGTTGAGAACATCGCTACAACTCAGAAGACTCTTCCCGATTTTCCTGGCGCCTGGGCCGAGTTACTCGCTTGAGGATGCTAATTGCGTAACGCACGAAAGATGGACGAGGATGATGTTCGCACTCGTCCAAAGCGAAGTACTCGCCCCCGCACCAAAGATCGCCCTGATTACTCGAAGGCTGAACAAGGCTTAGTTATTGCAGTAGACCGCGGTCGAATTACCTGCCTGGTTGGCGAAGAGATTGTCACTGCAATGAAATCGCGCGAACTCGGCAAGAATGCCGTAGTCGTTGGCGACCATGTGGGAATTGTTGGCGATACATCTGGTGATGAAGGTTCACTCGCTCGAATCGTTACCGTTAACGAGCGGCGCAATACCTTGACTCGAACCGTCGATGATGTGGCCACCGTTGAAAAAATGATCGTGGCAAATGTTGATCAGATGGCGATTGTGCTGGCGGCGGCAAACCCAGAGCCGAGACATGGATTTGTGGATCGCGCACTCGTGGTTGCGTTCGACCAAGGAATAAAGCCCGTCATCATTATTACCAAACGCGATTTAGCTGACGCCGCTGAATTTTTAAAACCATATCAAGATCTCGATATTCCGATTCTCCAAACCCAGCGCGGCGCAGATCTGGCACCCATACGGGAAATTCTCGAAGGTAAAGTCACGGTACTGCTTGGTCATTCCGGAGTTGGAAAATCAACGCTGGTAAATGCCCTTGTTGAATCCTCTAATCGACTTACTGGTTCGGTCAATGAAGTGACCGGTCGTGGGCGCCACACCTCATCAAGCGCCGTTGCGCTAATGCTTGATTCTGGATCAGGTTGGATTATCGATACCCCTGGTGTCCGTTCCTTTGGCGTTGCCCACATCAAGAGCGATCGAGTCCTCTCCTCATTCGGTGAATTTAGCGAAGCGATTGAACATTGCCCTAAAAATTGCTCACATAACGAGGACGAGNGCGCCTTAAATAACTGGCCTACCTTTGGCGAGAAAGAGCTTTCAAGGCTCGATAGCCTGCGTCGAATTCTTGCTGGAAGTAAGCAGAGCTAAGTTAAACTCTGCTTATGAGCCTTGACCGCAATTTTTCGCTAGCCGAAGATCTGGCTCTGGCGCTTCGTCTGGCAGATATTGCTGATGAGATAACGCTCAAACGTTTTCAAGCACTTGATTTAATTATTGAAACCAAACCCGATGCAACTCCAGTTACTGATGCCGACATGGCAGTCGAACGCGCAATTCGTGAAGTACTTGCCATAGAGCGACCTGACGATTTAATCGTTGGCGAAGAATTTGGTAGCGCTGATTTAGCCGCAAATCTGGCAGCGAGTATGCACGGCACCGGTAAGTATTACTGGGTCATAGACCCCATTGATGGCACCAAGAATTTCCTTCGCGGAATTCCAACGTGGGCAACGCTAATTGGCCTCTCCAATCCGGCAAATACTGTTGTTGCTGGGGTGGTTTCAGCTCCCGCCCTCTTTCGCCGGTGGCACGCCGCACTTGGCGAGGGCGCATTCCTATCCGTGGCCGGAAGTTCCAGCCCAACTCAAATTCACGTATCTAAAGTTTCATCCATTTCGGATGCACAACTTGCCTACTCCGACCTCATTGGGTGGGGTCCGCTAAAAGAGCCCTTTCTCAAGATTCAAGAGCAGGTCTGGCGCACACGTGGCTTTGGCGATTTCTGGTCGCACATGTTGGTCGCCGAAGGCAGCGTCGATGTAGCAGTAGAACCACAACTCTCGCTCTGGGATATGGCGGCTTTAGAGATTATTGTGAAAGAGGCCGGTGGCGAATTTACTAATACAGCTGGCAAGCCTGGTTCGCACGGTGGCAGTCTCGTCAGCAGTAATGGCCACCTGCATCGCTCGTTTATTGAAGCGCTGAACTCATGAAGTTCTTCGCTCTCATTAGAAAGCGTAAAAACTCGGCGGCTGCTGCGAAGGCGCTCTCCTCNCCCGCCCCACTCATTCCAGAATTTGAAGAGATGTTTGAAGTTGTAACCGAGCTATTAATAAGCGATCCCTTTGATAGCTCAGAAGATTCAATCATTCAAGAGAGTGAGCTGAAGGAAATATTGCTCACCTTGATTGTTGGGCTACGTGAACACCTAACAAAAGTCTTTGAGAATCCCAGTGATCAACATAAATCTATGAACCAAGTTGGAAAAGATTTAGAGCTCGCAGGGGTAAAAACAATCGCCTATACCCAGTGGAATCAATCGCCGATTCAGGGGCTGGCTGCTCGAATTATTTTGCGGGGAAAAGTTCGTACGGCGCTCTTTGGACCGAGTTTGGCCTTGGTGCGAAACACTGCTCCACTTCGACCAGAAATCAGTGCAATTGTTGAGAGCGCAACAGCAGCTGGAAATAACGTTTATATCCTTGCCATTGATGGCCTTGCCTACGCTGTCTATGAAGTCAGCCACCGTTTGCAGGAGATAATTAAGTAGCCCTTAGAAACCAATCAAGTAACTTGCTCGAGATAGTCGATATATTCGAGTTAGCTAAATAACTAGAGCTCAATCCAACCGTGCGGCACGAGTTCATCAACTTTCTCTGGACCCCAAGTGCCCTTGAAATATGGATAGACCGGAATATTGGTATCTAGTACCTTCTCCAGAATGCGCCAAGTTTCTAGCACCGAATCGATTCGAGTAAAGCGCATGTGATCTCCAGCGAGTGCTGCTCGAAGGAGGCGCTCATAGGNCTCTTGTCGATCGCCAAGGGCGGCGCTGAATTCCACATTGAGTTGGACTGGAACGGTCTCGAGCATATCTCCTGGCGATTTCGCCATTAGTTCAATATCTACACCATCGTTTTTGCCGAGGCGGAATCGAAGCACATTTGGTGAGCCGGCTTGGGTTTCAGCAAAGAGCATCCGTGGTGGTTGCTTGAATTCAACGACAACTTCCAGAACCGTCTCTTTGAGTTGTTTACCGGTGCGCATATAGAAAGGAACGCCAGCCCACCGCCAGTTATCGACGTGAACAATAGCGGCCGCAAAAGTTTCGGTGGTGGAATCTTTCGCAACTCCGGCTTCATCAAGATAACCAACATATTGGCCACGAACAACTTCTTCTGGCTCCATCGCATCAATCGCACGAAAGACCTTGATTTTCTCATCTTCCATGTATTGGGAGGTCAACTCTGAAGGTGGCTCCATCGCAATGAGAGCAAGAACTTGAAGTAAGTGATTTTGCAGAACATCTCGAAAAGCGCCAACGCCATCATAGAAAGCGCCACGGCCTTCAATTCCGAAATCTTCTGCCATAGTGATTTGAACGCTATTGATATATCGCCGATTCCATAGCGGTTCCCAGATTGAGTTGGCGAATCGGAAGATCAAGATATCTTCCACAGATTCTTTTCCAAGATAGTGATCGATGCGGAAAATTTGGCTCTCGGGCATCACTGCTTCGAGTGAGTCCTGTAGCTTTATCGCTGATTTTAGATCGCGGCCAAAAGGCTTCTCGAGAACAACGCGAGCAGTCTTGGTTAGACCAACTGCCGCCAAGCCTTGGGTTACTTGTTCAAAGAGCGCTGGCGGGATGGCCAAGTAAATGACCGGCGTCTTCTTGCCCTCAAGTTTTGCGGCTAAGTCTTTATACACCTGTGGGTCCTCGTAGTTGCCGACGACCAAGCTCATCTTTTCATTGAGCATGGCTATAACTTTTTCATCGACATCTGAGACTCTGGTACGAATCGCTTCAAAAGCGTTATTTACAAATTGTTCGTGATCCCACTTGGTTGAAGCAACGCCAACGACATCGGCGGTCAGTGCACCGGTAAGGGCCATGTTGTAGAGGGCTGGGAAGAGTTTTTTCTTAGCCAGGTCACCGGTGGCACCAAACATGACAAGCACATCTGCTTGCTCTGGAACAACATGACCGTGCGCACCCGCACGTAGCGGCAATGGTGAATTCATTACTTCTTCTTTGCAGCTTCGGAGTGACCGCCGAACTTTTTGCGCATGGCAGAGAGAACCTTGTTGGCGTAGAGGTCATTACCGCGAGATGAGAATCGACCCATCAGCGAAGCGCTCAAAACATTTGCTGGAACTCCGGCATCAATCGCGGTTTGAACGGTCCAACGACCCTCACCCGAATCTGCAACAGAACCTGTGTAAGTATCGAGCTTTGGATCTTCGTTGTATGCCTCGGTCGTGAGGTCAAGTAACCAAGAGGCAACTACTGAACCGCGACGCCAAACTTCTGATATTTCAGCCAGGTTTAGGTCGTACTTTGTTTCAGAGTGTGATCCAACTGAGGTTGGATGCTTAATGCCATTGCGAACCGTGTCGAGCAGATTTAATCCTTCGGCATATGCAGCCATCGCTCCGTATTCAATTCCGTTGTGCACCATCTTCACGAAGTGACCGGAACCGACTGGACCACAGTGATAGAAACCGTACTCAGCCTGTGCTGGTGTGCCATCTTTGCCAGGTGTGCGTTCCGCCGCAGCAACTCCTGGAGCGAGTGCGAGGAAGATTGGATTGAGGCGCTCGACGATTGCTTTATCGCCACCAATCATCAGGCTATAGCCGCGATCTAATCCATATACGCCACCAGAAGTTCCGACATCAACAAAGTTAATGCCCTTCTCTTTTAGCCATTCAGCATTAGCAATGTCGTCGCGATAGAAAGAATTTCCACCGTCAATAATTGTCGAACCAGCTTCAAGATGTTCTGCCACAGCCTTAATTGTTTGGACGGTTACTTCGGCCGGAACCATGATCCAGACAACTTGTGGGTTCTTGGCATCATTGAGCTTCTTGAGATCTGCGAGCGAAGCAAGTCCGTTGTATCCCTCTTTGGCAACGGTTGCGGTTGTCTCAGGGCTGACATCAAAGACATTGAGTGAAACCGGGGNGGCAGGATCGATATGGGCTGAAATTCGGCGAACAATATTTGCGCCCATGCGACCGAGGCCGACCATCGTGAATTGCAGTGAATCTGACATATCTACACTCTCCAAGGTATTAACAACGACTTACGAATTCAATGAGCGGAGTGAATGGATCTTTATCCATTCCTGCTCTCGGCGCTGAGAGTTAAAACTTCTGTGCTAAAAATCTACTGTGCGGCCTGCCTTGCTCGAAGTGCAGAACTGACTCAGCCTTAAATCGCTTCGACGACCGCTAGGTCAGTCAGGATAACGATCTCGCCACTAGGTGAATTCTGCCGTAATAATTCGATAGGCATTACCTCTGAGCCCGCGAGTGTTGCCTCCAGCGCCTCTCGTTTTCCCTCACCGAGGGCGAAAATAAAGGTGATTTCGCTCTGTCCGAGGCGATGGAGGGTGATTGTGGTTCGCTCGGCTGGCGGCTTAGGGGAATTGGCAATGCTGGCTGCGCTCTCCTTGGCGGTGAGTACCTTGGTATCTCCTGGGAAGCACGAGGCGATATGGCCATCTTCGCCCATACTCAAAATCACGATATCGAAATTGAGCGGTGATTTCTTACCCTCAAACTCTTCCTGCAGAGTTGAATCTAAATCTAATTGAAGGGCGGTTCTGGATTCTTCTAAGCTCGCGGAGAGNGTTGTTGCTGAATCTTGGATTGAACTTGGCGCGAGAGCGCGATGAAAAATTATGAATTCTGATGCTTGCTTAAAACCTGCGATCAACGCCGTATCTGTTCGATCGGAGTTATCGAATGAAACAAATCTCTCATCACTAAACCAGATATGGACTTTCCGATCGGGATTACTTTTTTGCGCCTCTGCTAATTTTGGATCGAGGGCTAAAACAAAGGCTAANCCAGTTCGGCCGCCGGTAATAACCACTTGGGCATCGCGCCGTGAATTCCATGCCTTCTGGATGGCGACTACCGCCCCATATGCTGCGCTCTCCACGACCTCATCAGAGGTAGGAATGTAATGCGCGCTTAGTTTCATATGGGGCAATAGTACCCGAGTTAACTAATTACTTAGCAGCGCGTGCGCGTGCTGCTTCGTTTGCAGCTGCGATTGATGCTTCCTTCTTTGGAACAAGTGCTTCCATTCCTGGAACTACTCCAGCGAGTGTGAGCTCGGCAAGAATGATTTCAACATCAGTTGCGCCAAGTGCGTTGAATACCAACTTGAGGTAGCCGGTCTCGTAATCCCAACCATGGCGTGGGGCGCCTTCTGCGTAAGAACCACCTTGTGCAACAACAACTGTGACCTTCTTACCCTTGAGGCCATCGGCACCAGAACCATCGAGTGTTCCTGGAATGATGATTTGATCGATATATGCCTTGAGAACAGATGGGATGGACCAGTTCCACATGGGTGAAGAGATAACAATCTCATCAACGCTTGTGATCTCTTTAATCAATTCGTGACGGTATGCGTGCTTGGTAACCATGCCGGATGAGCGAGACTCTTCTGGTGTGTAACCAGCAAAGATTGCTTCGGCATCGAGGTGTGGCACAGGGTTGGTAGCAAGGTCCTTAACGATGACCTGTCCATCTGCGTGAGCAGCCTTCCAAGCGGTGACATATTCACCGGTGATTGCGCGAGAGACTGAATGTTCTCCNCCAGGGCTAACTTCAATAACGAGTAGTGATGACACTTGGGCTCCAATATTCTTAAATAATTTGAATTGTTGAATTTTCAACTATTTGCTAAACCTACAGGCAAGGCGATTTATTCCCAAATTGGGGGGCGAATTTATGAATGTGATACTCGGCGCATTCCTCAGCTCGAGCGAAGCGGAATTCACGCAAANNATTTGCAAATAAAAAGACTCTGAACATTGTTGTTCAGAGTCTTCATACTTTTGCTAGTAGCGGGGACAGGATTTGAACCTATGACCTCTGGGTTATGAGCCCAGCGAGCTACCGAGCTGCTCCACCCCGCGTCGGTAAGAACATCTTAAAGCACCGATGGAGATAAGCCAAAACGAGCGCTTTCGCACTCGTTGGCTCTTGAGAGGACTGATACTTCCCAATGACTCGCGCGCTACTTCTGGGCGGCAATTGCGGCAGCGATTGCAGACTTCAATCGATTCTGCGCAGCTCCGTAAGCGGCAAAGTCACCATTCTTCAATGCCTTCTGGCTATCAGCCATTGCTTGTTGTGCACTGGCAAGCGCCGCACGAAGGGCTGCACTTCCAGTACCTGAAGTTGATGGNACTGTTGAAGTACTTGTGGATCCGGTTACAGAGTTAGTTGTTGTACCGGAGTTGCCACCAAATACTTGATCAAGTGCGCCCTGCAAGGTGTTATCAAATCCAATTTGATCACCAAAGGAGACGAGCACCTTTTGGAGTAGCGGATATGCCGAAGAGTTCGCGGTTGCGCGAACATAGACCGGCTGGACGTATAGCAATCCACCGCCAACTGGAAGCGTCAACAAGTTACCAAGAACAACATCTGATCCACCTTGGCGCAGAAGTGATAACGCTTGCGCGACTTCTGGTTTCGCTTCGAAGTTTGAAGCAACTTGGGAAGGTCCGGCGATATTTGTCGAACGTGGAAGTTGTAGGACGCTGATCTTTCCGTAATCAGGACCGTTGTCAGAGTTCACAACCGCAAAGGCGGTGAGGTTCTGACGATTGCCTCGTGGCACAAAAGAGGTGGTCAGCGAGAAGGCTGACTTCTTGGCGCCAGGCAATTGCATCGTCATGTAATAGGAAGGTTGGAGTGATGAGTTACCACCGATGGCAGATGGATCTGTTGGTACTCGCCAGAAATCCTGTCCGCCGTAATACGCACCCGCTGTGGTGACGTGATAGGTAGAGAGCACATCGCGTTGTACGTTAAAGAGATCCTCTGGATAGCGAATATGAGCAAGGAGGGCTGCTGACATAGCCGACTTAGGCTTCACTGTTCCAGGAAATGCCTTGCTCCACGTCTTGAGAACTGGATCCGAGGTATCCCATTGGTACAAAGTGACTGTGCCATCGTATGCATCAACCGTTGCCTTTACTGAGTTACGGATATAGCTCACGCTCTGGTTGGGGAGCGTGCCTACGGTTGATGAGGAAGTGGTTACAGAGTTGGTGGTGGCATCAGCCAAGTTGGTCTTCTTCGAATAAGGGTAGCCAGTACTTGTTGTATAGCCATCAACAATCCAAAGCACCTTGCCATTAACAATTGCCGGATAAGTGTTGCCATCAAGGGTTAGCCATGGTGCAACTTTGGCAACTCGTTGCTTGGGATTGCGGTTATAAAGAATCTTGGAATCGGCATTGACCAAGTTGGAGAGAAGAATTCGCTGTTCCTTATATTTAACAGCGAAAAGCAGGCGTGAGAAGAGGTTGCCCATTGGTACGCCACCGGTACCGGTGTAGGTGTAGTTCTTCTGACCGTTTGCCGAATTGTCATCCGGATAATCCAACTCCGCTGCGGCACTGGTCTTTGACCCACCTACGATGGAGTAATCCGGAACATTCTCACCGAAGTAGATACGTGGCTGGAAGGCGCCAAGTCCATTTGTTGGTGGGATATTTCCAACTGAGAAGTTTGGCTTTCCATCGGCATCAACGGTGTTTGAATTGGCAGCTACAAAACCAAAACCATGGGTATAGACGAGGNGGTCGTTGATCCAGTTACGAGATGGGTTGCCATTGATATTGAGTTCGCGAACTGCCACAACCGCATCAGTGGTTTTGCCATTGACCTTATAGCGATCCATATCGAGAATATCTGGGAAGGTGTAATAAGGCTTGATCTGTTGGAGTTGGCGGAAAGTTGCTGCTTCAACGTTGGGATCAATTAAGCGAATATTGGAGAGGGTAGAGGCATCATTTGCGAGTTGGCCCGCGCTGGTTTGAATCGTGGCTTGGTAATCATTGACCTTCACATCGGAGAGTCCATAGGCGGCGCGAGTCGCATCAATATTGCGCTGGATATATGGAGCTTCCTTTGAAGATTCGCTGGGCTTAACAGTGAATTGCTGAATCGCGCTTGGGTATATGCCAGCGATGATCAGGGAAGAGATGAGCATGAGCGAGACGCCTGCTGCGGGAAGAATCCAAGAGCGGCGAACAATATTTGCAAAGAAGAGCAGCGCGCAGATTAGCGCGATGCCAGCAAGAATTGCCTTTGCCGGAAGGACGGCGTTGACATCGGTATAGGTCAGACCCGTAATCAGCTTTCCTTCTTTGAGAGCAAGTGCGTAGCGATCAAACCAATATGCAACTGCCTTAATCAATACGAAAACTCCGAGCAAGACCGAGAGCTGTACGCGCGCAGCAACTGTTGTGCGATCTTGGGCAACCGCGGGGCGAATTCCGCCATATAAATAATGAACGCCCGCCGTCGCTGCGAGAGTAAGAAGTACTGTGGAGATTGCCCAACCAATAAGAGATTGATAGAACGGTAATTTAAAAGCAAAGAATGAGATATCTAAATGGAATTGCGGATCTTTACTGCCAAATGGGGTGGAGTTCTGGAATTGCAGCCATGAGCTCCAAAGGCGAGTGCCCGAGCTTCCGGCAAAGTAAAAGAGCGCAATTGCAATAGCAATAACTAGGTATCGGCGAATCGGTTCAATTTGGCTGCGATAACGATCTAGGCTCTCCGCCTCAACGCTGGTGGGAACATAAATTGGTCGCTTCTTATAGGCGAGATAGATATTTGCGGTGATGATCAGCGAAGTGACCAGACCAAAGGCGATAAAGAGAATTGCCTTAGTTTCTAGGACCTTTGTCCAGACGCTGGTGAAGTGAACAGATTTAAACCAGAGCAGATCTGCGTAGAAGCCACTTGATGCAATAAGAATTACGGCAAGGACTACGAGAGTAATCAGCGTCCAAGCAAATGGGCCTGGCTTTCGAATACCGGCACCGCCACCGGCACCATTAGCTCCACCATTACGTCCAAATGGATTTCCGGGATTTTTAAAGCCGCCGCCAGGGAATTGAAAATTGCTCATAGCCAAAGACTAACTCATTCGGGAGGAGCGCTACTGGCCAGCCTCAACTAGCCCTCAACTAACCGGCAACTAACAATGCGGAGCGTTGCGAAGGTCGCCCGCGGCAAGTATGTGAACGGCTTGCGTGAGGGAGGCGACAGGTATGACGCGCATGCCACGCACCTGCCAATTGGCGGCTCTCCACTGTGACTGTGTGCGAGAGATATCCTGACAATTTTCGGAGGGCGCTAGAAAGATTGTGGCACCGGTCTTTGATGCACCAATTAACTTCTGATCGATTCCACCAATCGGACCGACTTTGCCAGTGGAATCCATCGTTCCAGTTACTGCAATGGTTCTTCCTTGAAGTAATTGATTTGCTTGCACTTTAATAATCAGCGCCAATGCAAATGCCAACCCCGCACTGGGGCCACCAGTTTCTTTCATCGCAAATTTCACACTACCTGATTTAAGTAACTCCGCTTGGGAGGAATTGATGGCGGCAAGAAAATTAGCGGCGGCAAGTGTGGCGGACTTTTCCGCGCTGACCATCTCTACCTTGCCCTGAGCAAGCGCGGCCTTTCGAGTTACCGGCGTTGGATAAATGACCGATCGGGGTTGGATGGCGGCATCCCCCCGAACCCAATCCACAATTAATTCTGGGGCGTACATTCGAGAATCAGGATTGCTGACCATCACTGTTGTGGCATAGAGCTTGCCCGGAATTTGGAGTTGGAGTGGGGCGTATCCAGCCTTATTAATTGTGATTGCCGAGNTCAGAACATTGAGCGCTGGTCCGGGAACAATGGCCACATATGGAAGCGGGACGAACTGGGCTAATACGACAATCGCCGCAACAATAAATAGGGCGGGCCTGGGGAGATATCTAGGAGGCATTAGCCCTTTTCATCATCCTTCAACTTTTCCGATTGCTGGGCGTTCTTGCGCGCTTGCTCGGCACGAAAACTTGCTTGGAACTTAGAGAAATTACCGACCGATCGATTCGTTTCATTGGAATATTTATCCTGAAATTTAGAGATCCACACGACATATGCAATTGCGCCAATTACGCCGACCAGCGGAATTACCCACCAAATTAACGCTGCGAAGGCAACGCTGTTTGAGCTAGAGGTGGCGGCGAGGAGCATCTTCCTAGCCTAACAAGAATGACTGGGAATTATCGGACCAGGGATTTGCCTTACCTCAACTCCAGAAAGTGACCGAGGGTTTCGGGAAGAATTAAGAGCGCTTTACGGTTAAGTTAGTAGGCAAGTCTCGTGCAGGGCTACTAAAGAATGAGGAGGGCAAAAAGATGTCACCACGTTTTGGCTTTGGCCCTTCCGATGGAGCCGATGGCGAAGAAGAGCAGAACCCAAATAATTCTGAGAACTCCGGCCAACCACAATTTCCTGGCATGGATGAACTCATGTCGCAATTTCAAAGTTTTGGATTTAACCCAGGTGCACTTTTTTCTCAATTAGGCGCGGCGCTAGGTAATCCTGCGGCAGCTGGTTCTGGATCGCTAGTTCCGCTAGAAACGATTAGAGAAATTGGAAGAACATATATTGCAGCAGGGCCACAACTTCCGGTCGGCAGCGTTGACTTGGCGCAATGCACCGAGGCGCTTGATATCGCAAACACATGGCTCGATTCGGTCACGATCTTTCCCGCCCTCACCAGATCTCCATCAACAGCGTGGAGTCGTAAGGAGTGGCTCGACTCTTCTGCTGCCGGATGGCAAAAGTTGGTCGAACCATTAGCACAAGGCATGGCCTCAGCGCTCACCTCCATTGTTGAACAAGGTCAGGAATCAGGGGATTTCGAAGAAGGCGTTGCTGGAGCCGGAACCCCAGGCTTGGCCGCACTACTTCCGATCCTTCGCTCATTTATGGGCGCGCTCTTTGCCAGCCAACTCGGAAATTCAGTTGGTGCGCTTGCAACATCAGTCACCGGCGCGAATGATGTAGCGATTCCACTCTTCACCTCCTTCGATACCTTGGCTGAGGATGGCTCCATCGTTCCTATCGGCAACTATCAGGCGCGTTTAATCCCACAAAATCTGATTGGTTGGGGCGAGGGCTTAGAACTTCCAGAGGAAGAGATTCGGATCTTCCTCGCGCTTCGGGAGGCCGCTGCCGCGCGCCTTTTCTCACATACACCGTGGCTCGCCCAATATATCTATGAGGCAGTTGCCGCATATTCCAGCGGAATTCGCGTGGATATTCAGACAATTCAAGAGCAAGCTGAATCCGCGATGAACTCTGGTGAACTCGATATTAATAACCCTCAATCAATTCAGATTGCAATCAACCAAGGAATATTTACGCCAGAGCAATCGCCAAAACAAGAAGCCGCACTTGCTCGACTCGAGATTGCACTTGCTTTGATTGAGGGATGGATTGATCACGTGACCACCCAAGCTGGCGCTGGAAAACTTCCATCATTTTCAGCACTTAACGAAACCCTTCGTCGTCGTCGCGCGACTTCTGCTCCGACACAACAACTCTTTTCAACTCTCTTTGGACTACAAGTCTCGCCTCGCAAATTCCGCGAATGTTCTCAATTCTGGAGCGAGGTCAATGAGCTCATCTCCATAGAAGGTCGTGATGGTCGTTGGGAAGATCCAGNTCTTCTGCCATCGGTTGATGACATTGCCGATGCCAAGAAATTCTTAGATAGCACTACCGTTCCGGACGATCTCTCCGGCTTGCTCTGACTTTCAATTAATGTGCTCTAACCGATAAATAATTTGCTATAACTTTCAACTAATTTATAAAAGAAGCACCAAAATAAAAGACGAAATCCCCGGGCGCACGATTCTTTATTTGCCTTCCCCTTGCAAATAATGAACGGTTATCCGAGGACTTCGTTGGGCTGAACTTACGATAAGTAATGCCTCGAATCAAACTCGTGGCGCATAATTTCACGCACGAATTTCATTATTTTTCACTTATTTTTATTTGATTTTCACTGATATTCCTTGTAATGAGCTTTCACCAATTTCATTTCATCTGATTGCCCTCGATTGCCTTCGATTGCCTTCGATTGCCTTCGATTGCCTTCGATTGCCTTCGATTGCCTTCGATTGCCTTCGATTGCCTTCGATTGCCTTCGATTGCGCCGCAGCACCGAGAGCGAGCGCTCTCTCCGATGCGACACTCATCCCGATTGGCTGCGCCTCCACTGATTGTTAATAACTTGTTGATAACTTGAGCGAATTAGTGGACAAATTGGCGAAACGGTGGATAACTCACCCGCGGNAGCTTTGCATCTGCGCTAAGTAGAGATTAGGAGGAGTTCACCCATGGCAATTCAGAACTTCCTCCAGCAAGAACTCTTTCCAGATACCGTCTCCAAAGTGCCAACTTCGCCAGCCAGCGCTAAATCATCCGGATCCGCTAGCTCCTCCCGCCAAGTTGGGGTGACCCATCCACTTTCCGGTGACCTGCCGGCCTTTCGCGTTATCCGAAGCGCCCGGCGCAAGCGGAGCATTCAGGCTTTTCGGACAAATGGCGTTATCGAGATTCATATCCCGGCCAAAGTCAGCCGCAAGCAGGAGCAGGAGCTCATCCCAGAGATGATCGCGCTCGTGCTCAAGCGCGAGGCGAAGATTCGAAAGAGCGATGGCGAGCTCTTACATATGAGCGCGGAGATACTCGGCGCCTATCTCCCTGAATTTAGCGAGCGCCCTGCCTCCGTGAGCTGGCGCCCGATGCGCGAGCGCTGGGGTTCATGCACAACCGATGACCGAACGATTCGCATCTCCGATCGATTAATCTCAGCGCCGGATTACGTCATTCGCTTTGTTCTCTTCCATGAGCTGATCCACCTTCGCGTGCCAGGCCATGGCGATGAGTTCTATCTACTTCTAGAGCGGATGCCCGATAAAGATCGCGCAGAGTCCTTCCTCGAGGGTTATGAGGCCGGTATTGCCGCGCACAGCGACGGGGACGAGATCACCGTCCTGTAGCCCTGAAATCGGACATTTCACCCAAATTTATAAGCCACACGCTTAAAAAGATGTGGATTTTCACGCGTGGCGAGCGCGTGCGGGGTATCGTCCTCTCATACGCACACGGGATGCAGAGAATCTGCATCCTCGAGAGTGCGACGATTGGAGGGCCGAAATGGCTGAAGAATATAAGGGTGAGGCCTACTGCGTTAAGTGCAAAGAGAAGCGTGCCTTTGAAGGACACGTAAAAGTCTCTGATTCTGGTCGTCGCATGGCACAGGGCATCTGCCCAGTCTGTGGCACCAAGGTTAACCGCATCTTGGGCAAGGCTTAATCACTAACTTTCTAAGAAACCCACTCCGACAATAGTTGGGGTGGGTTTTTAGTTTCCATAATTAGGACGCTCTGCGAGATTCACTTCTTGCAGGGCGTCTCTCTTTTTCACTGACCACGCACATTGCCTAAAGGGCTCAACTTTCACAGCTATGCCCTCGCCAAGATTCTCCGATGAGCTCCGATGATTTCTGGCCGCGTCTCAAATCAGGCGTCCACTGGTTCCGATATCGGCAAAGCAGCGATACTGGCCAGATTTATATTGGCCTCCCATCCCACGGAATTCTCCTCCCCTACTCGCCGCTCCTGCTTCGCGCCCTTGATCTCTTGGAACACGAGCAAGCAGTTCACAGTTGCCTAGAGATTGCAGATAGATTGCAAGATCCACTCTTCCTTCGATTGTTGCTGCATCAACTTCTGAAAAATAGCCTCTTGGAAATTCGAACCTCTCTCCAACCAATTCTCAAATCCTTATCTGGCATACAACGAGAAAGTTATCTGGCACGAGTAAAGGCGGAAGTCGCACTTGCCTCTTGGCGAAGCCCGGTTGATTCTTTAAATGTGGATCGGATAAATGTGGATCGGATAAATGTGGATC
>JGI24890J29729_1000195_pt1 | contig 45930 bp, 55 predicted proteins | sample FreactcultureFD7_FD_29729 | JGI IMG/M metagenome (IMG submission 29729)
CTCTCCCATTACCCTCGTCGACCCTCTTACCACCCTCAAATCTCTCGCTTACGTTCAGTATCAACCCAATCCTACCCTCTCAGAGCCAGTCAATCTTCTTCCACAACTCCAGCAAATCGATTCGTTTCGAGTTCGACCTACAACACTGCTTTCGAAGATTTCAATTCTCATCCCCATCAAAGACCACCTCTCTACCCCTCCCCTTCCACTTCAGCAGGTTTCGATAATCAGTCCCGAAGATCCTCTACTTCGAATGTCAACCTCCTCGATTTCCCCTCGACTTCAGATCTTCCAAATGGAACGGGAACTTCAGCTTCTTCCGTCGCAGGAGGAGAAGCGTCGACTGTATCCCCGAATAGACCAGCTACGAAGACGATCAAGTGGTCGAGCTTGAAACGGATTTCTTCGAGATTGTCCCCATCGCCTCCGACGAGTAAGGGGGTTACGAATGGAGGATCTCAAGCTGCGGAGAACCGAGCCAAGAGTGCGATGGGAGCTCCTACAGTCATGGCAGTCAGTGGAATCGTTGCGGTGGGGACATCGAAAGGTTGGTGTTTGGTTTTCGATTTTGGTCAGAATTTGAGGTGTATTTGCGGGACAGAGGGAATTGGTACGTTCTCACCCCCTCTGCCACCCCCCTATGAGAGACTCTCTGATGCACTTAGTGTCCTGAAACAGCAAAGGGAAGTGGAATGGTGACTGCCGTTGCGATTTCGCAAGATCATACGTTCATCGCTGTAGGACATCAAGACGGTTCGATTCATCTTTACTCGCTACTCAAACCCTCAGTTCCAGCACGTTCAGTACCTCCGACAACACTTTCTCAAGTGAGAACCGGTCGAAAAGAGGGACACTTGAAAGGAACGAGGATCCTACATCTAGGATTCATAGGTGCTCGACACACAGCCATCGTTTCAGCCGACGAGATGGGATTGAGCTTCTATCATTCCTTGGGCAAGGTGTTGATGTTGGCTTCGACGGATATTATTCGAATGTTGGGAAATTACCCGGATCCTTCGAATTATTCCCCTCCTACCAGCACTATATCACCTCCGAACGAACGAATACCTTCGACAACATCGACTACACCTAGAAAGAAACCTTCGACGATCCTTTCTATGGCTCCTTTACCTCTCGGACCGACCCCTCATCCTCCTTCAGATTCTCTCAACCTGGTCGCCCTCCTGACGCCAACAAAGCTCGTAGTCGTCGGTCTCAAGCCCGTACCGAGAACTTGGTGGAGGTTCTCATTTCCGAGAAGTAGTGGAGATGAAACGAGTTTGAATGGGAACGGAGGAGGAAGTGAAATGGGAGAAGGAGGGAAAGGGTATGAAGAGAGTGGAGTATTGGGTTGGTGGCCTAGCTATAGGAGGACGAGTGGGGAGGGGAAGGAAGAGAATGGAGAGTCGGCGAATGGGAAGAAGGATCACGTTGGAGAAGTGGGAGAGGATCCAATGTTGGCGTGGGCTTGGGGAAGGAAAGTGCGATTGGTGAGAGTCAAGAGCAGCCGGAAAGAGAACGAGGTGCCAACGAAAGCGACAGTCGCGGGAGTCGACTTTAGCGAGATGGGAGGTTGGGAGTGTGATTCGAGAGTACTCGCTCTGAAATGGTACAGCGAACAAGTGAGTTCCTTACTATCTCTGACACACATTTCCAAGCTCTTATTCATCTCGTTTGTGCGAATAGGTCATCATCATTCTCACTGCGACACATATCGACGTTTTCGACATTACGACGAAAGAACGGATAGGACGAGATCTGAACGATATTCGATCGGTCGTTTCAAACGATTTCTATTCGAACGCTTTCGATATGACTGTACCACTACAGTCACGGACAAGCTATGCAGCAAGCTTTACGACTTATAAGCGTAAACTGTTTATGCTCGTGAGTGTCAGTGTCCATAGAGATACAGCTCGAAACCTAGAATTTAATGGATTCAATGCGTTCACAGGGCACAGCCGACGTCAAAGCAGGTGCGATCCTCTCGTGGGCAGATCGAATCCTCGCCCTCATGCAACCTTCGACAATTCTCTCCGCCATCGAAACGACAACTTCCTATCTCGAAGGTCGAATCGACGCAAGCACGATCACCCTTCCCTCAGAGCCATACCTCCGTCGACCACTCGTCGAACCGAAACTTCGTGAAATCCTCAATGCATCACTCGACTTTGTATTCTCGGAAGAACGACTGCGAGATGGATCTCACAGTGATGGAGAATCCACGAGGAGATTATTCGAGGGACTGGTCGGTACTTGCGTTAGAGCGTGCCACGCTCTCGAGGATGTCGATTGGCTATTCGACGAGCTGTACGAGCGTTACGAGGAGAACGGGATCGAAGGAATCTTCCTCGACCGAGTAGAACCCTTCGTTCTCGCTGGATCCGTCAATGCCCTGCCACCGAGTGTCAGTCAACGACTCATCGCCATTCACGAAGAACGGAGACAATTCGAAGCGGCTCAAAGGATCATCGTCAGCGTCGACCCGGAGTTACTCGACCTCAATCAAGCACTCCGCCTCTGTCAACGACACAAACTCTACGATGCCCTCATTCATGTCTACTCTCGAGCGATGCACGACTACGTCGCTCCCATCGTCGAATTACTCGATCTCGTGCGGAGGATCGCTCGAAACCGTCGAAGGCGACCGAGTCGGATAGGAGGCGAAGTTCATGATGGCGACCAGGACGACTTCTTTGCACCCGTCCTGCCGAGGCGGAGAAGCTCTTTCGATGATGAACAACTCGCCGAATCTCTCGCTCCCGATGCCTACAAGATTTTCGCCTATCTCGCTCAAGTCCTCGTCGGTCTCGCCTACCCTCGCAAAACTTCTCTGCCCTTCGAGGAATCAGTCAAGGCACGTCGATCGATCTATGGCTTCCTCTTCTCAGGTCGGACCCTCAGCTGGCCGGAGAAAGGAGGAAAGCCCATCTTGACATCGGACGACGATGGAGGAGGAGAAGAGTCAACATACCCTTACATCCGACTCCTTCTTCACTTCGACTCCGAGGCTACGCTCGACACGCTCGACCTTGCTTTCGAAGATCCTTTCCTCGATGATTCGACCATCAATCGCCAACAAATCGTCAACCTTCTACTCGAGATCATGCCTCCGTCCACTCCAGAATCCGACTTCTCTCCAGTCGATCGCACCTTCTTCCACATCTTCGTCGCTCGCAACCTCCCAAAATACCCTCAGTACATTCATTTACCCCGTTCGACTCTTCACGAAATCCTCGTCAGTCTCGCTTCCGACGCCGATCAAAGCACTATAGAAGATCGACAACTCGCTGCAGAATACCTCTTGTCTACTTATACCCCTACGAATATCGACGAAACCATCACGCTCTTCGAAAACGCCGGTTTCTTTCGCATCTTACGATCAATCTACCGAGGAGAACGACGATGGGCTTCTCTCGCCTCGACTTATCTACGAGATCCCGATGTTGGCTCCGACATCTTTGACTTCCTCCGAGAAACCCTCAAACTCGCAACTCGATCATCTAGTCGACAAAAAGAACAACTCGCCGAAACTATCCTCGAAGCGATTCCATCTCTCATCCAAGCCGACGAAGCAGGACTTCAACGCACAGCAGAACTCGTCGATGCTTATCTCCCCTCTCACCATTCTGAAGTCGTGGAAAGACTCTCCTCCTCTCACTGGCGACAATTCGCTTACCTTCGCTGCCTCCTCGAACCCTCTCACGCCAACCTCCCCGATTCTGTACCTTCCGCTGCCGACCATTCCCCTTCGACCCGACTTGAACCCTCACAACGACTTCACTACCTCTCTCTCCTGTCAAGACACGAACCTCAGCATGTCATTCGATACCTCGAATCCGACGACTCGATCGCAAAGCTCGATGAAGTGATCCGAATCTGCGAACAGACCGAGGCATTCGATGCTGTCGTTTGGGCACTCGATAAACGAGGGGAGACCAAGACAGCTTTGAACAAAGTTGACGAAACCCTAGAAACGAGAACCGATCTCTTGCTTCAGAGGATCTCGCAAGGTCGGTATGAAGAGGACGAGACTGAGGAGGAAGAGGAGGAGGAGGAGGAGGAGCAAGGAGTTCTCAGTGGTCGAACTGCCGAAGCCTTACTCGAGCAAATTGTGGCCATTTCCACTGCCGCGACGACTATTTGTTCGATTCGGTCTAGCGGTAGAAGGCGATCAAGGGAAATCGCACCTGAAGACCTCTGGTTCGGATTACTCTCGTCCCTCGTTTCGACTGTCCGATCGATTCGAGCAATCGTCCCTTCTCCGACTCAACCCTCCGATCGATCCGCTTCTTCTCATCGACGAACCTCAAACGCCTCGATGATCATCCACGACGAAGAGGTATCCCCTTCCTCCGCCCTCACCCCTCGAGCATCCGAACTGCTCTCCTCTCTCATTCCCTCGGCCCTTTCCGCACTCGTTTCAACCACCTCTTCCCGCGAAGTCTCCTTCCCTCGACTCGTCCGCCGTCTCATCGATTCGAACTCCCGCTCTCCAGTCGCCAACCGTTCGTACTCCGAATTCAAGTCGATCGTTTCCTCAATGCTCGACACTTACGCGTTCGAAGGCGACCTCTTGTCACTCTCTTCCAAAATCTCTGCTCAAGATCTGTTCGCTCACGTTGAAGAGTACAAGGTCGAACGAGATCGAGGATGGAGACCTGGAGGTGGAGGAGGAAGTGAAGGAAACGAGCGAGGAGAATGTGCGGAATGTCTTCAACCGGTATGGGGTCCTCAAGGTCAAGGTTCTTCACCTCCCATGTCTCGTTCAGCTTCAGTATCGATGGTAGTCGAACAACTAGGTATGACTGGAAGACCTCGAATCAAGAAGAGACCGAGTTTGAAAGGGAAAGAAGTCGATTGGCCTGAACTTTACGGAGGAGGAATGAACGGTAGAAATAGAGGTCAGGGCTCCGGTTTACAGGAGTTGGATCCTCCGAAGGGCATCGTCATTGGCAGAGGAGGAAAACTTTGGCATATGGCTTGTCACCTCACCCGATCTGATTTTTCAGAATATTGAGCATCTCTTTCCCTCTTGTTTGTTGTCTTCCATACACTCGTTATTGCAAACTACTTGTTGGTGTTCTCTCTCTCTTTTGTGTGCTCGCGTGAACCGCTTCGAAGGCTGAGACCAGAGAGTCACCCTTCAGACTTAAATTGGATATTTGCATCGTTTCTAACTACAATTCGTCGCTTCCATCGAACTACTGGCTATACACAATCATTTCTACGCTTTACCACTTGAGGGCTCGACTTTCAGCCTACTGATTCTTCTTGAATTCGGCGACTGCAGTCGAAGGTTTCGCTGCGGCGAGAGTTCGACCCTTCGAAGCGGATACTGGAGTCTTGGATGAGGAGGTGAAAGCAGGGATGATGACTCTCGAGGTGAAGAGCATTGATGCAAGGAGAAGGGAGCAGAAACTATCGAGAGAAGAGGAACGATCAGTATTCAAGCTTTGGGCTTCGAGGGATCAGAGATTCGGACTGACATCTTTGCCTCAGCAGGTTGGAGAAGAACCGTGTGTCTCGAGTTGGTGAGGTAGGATTTGGGGAGGTTGAAGAAGCTAGTCAAGCCAGGAAGATGCTTGAATAGATAGGATGGGATCGTTCGGAAGAGAGGGTGAGCGTCGATGAGAGTGCTATAAACGATCACTAGGAGACTTGAGTGCCCGAGATTAATGTAAGAAGAAGAAGGAAACGACCGTACGCATAAACGTAACCGATGAAAGCAGCACTCCACACATCGATAGGTAAACCATCCTTGACAAATCCGGGAGTACCGGTGAACCCCCATTCAGGTCCAAACATCTTGAACATCGGTACGAGGATTCCACCTCCACCTCCAGAAACGAAAGCGATCAAAACCATGGCCCAAGGAGAATCACGAACTGCTTGATTCGGGTGAGTGACAACGGTATCGACTCCGAGAGTCGTCATACCCATGATTCGGGAGAAGCCATCGATGAGGCAGAAGAGGGTTTCGCGAGGGAGGTAAGGGAGGGAGAGGAGGAAAGATGCCGCTCCAGATTTCGCTGCGATGACTGGAATCAATCTATGGGAATTCGAGCGGTGTCAGTAGATGTCAAGTCCGCATCCGAGATCAGAGAGAGCTCAGCTAACCCATAAGTGAGAACGGGGATTGGCGAAACGACCCAACCTGGAACGGTTCCGAGCAAGATATTACTGATCGTTCCACCTCCGAGGACAAGTACGAGAGTGACGATAGCAGCTTGTAGATCTTTACTAAGGCTTGTTAGCTGTCTGTTGCGCAGTATGAGAGGGTAGGGGGGAAGAGACTCACTTCCGAGTTGTTGATCATAACCACCTTTCCTCGCTACTCCTCGATAAGCAGCTGTGATCCTCGTAGCATGTAGTAGAGCAAAGATTGAGAATGGACTGCAAAGCCGAGTAGTCAGAGATGAGGAATGAGAGAAGCCGCGGTTGATTGAGATGATGAAACTAACATGTAAGAGTGAGGAGTCGTAGTGCCCAAGTAAGAATGAGTTGCTCCTACTCGAGCTAAGAATGGTGAAGAGCTACCGTCGAGTGTACCGCCGAACATTGTTGAGAGGTGAAGTGGTAAAGAGAGAAGCTCTCTCTCTTTCGCAAGCGGGGGAGTTTTCCCAACTTGATCTCGCAAGTTTGCAACTTCTCGATTGTACAATTACAGGTCTCAGAGGGTCATAAGAGAGTGGCAGTATCTACAACTTGAATTTGGGTGCACCCTCTTGGAAGAGATCAGGATAAGGGAACAAACTCATCTGCGAAAAAGTGTGGTAATCTCCACCGTCGACGACGAGACAAGTACCCGTGATATAGGATGCGGCAGGAGAGAAGAGGAACAGAGCCGCATTCGCAATATCTTGTCCAGTTCCGAATCGTTGTCTGTAGATCGTCGAGATTCAGTCAGAAATTCGCAATCTTGAGAAAGGCTTGAGAAGACTCACACTGGGACATTCTTGACCGCCTTCGCGCGTACATCCTATCGTGATGTCGTTGTAGGCTCGTTGTCAGCATTTGATGCCGAGGAACAAGCGAGATCGAGAGGAGGACGAGGAAAAGCGAAAACAGAGAGGAAGGAAAATCGGGAACATACAGCTGGTAGCAACCTAGCTAGTCCTTCAGTACCATCGATCGGACCTGGTGCAATCACATCTAATCATGCCGAAAGAGAGAATTAACAAAGACTTGTTGGACGGAAAGGAAGCGAAAGCGAGAAAATTCAAACTTACTCGCCCTGACACCCCGAGGACCGTATTCGACCGCCAGAACTCGGAAGAGAGCATCGACCGCTGCCTTCGCTGCACTCACGTGTGCCTCTGTGGGACACCGACAATATCATCTTTCGTTAGTTCTTGTTCGAATGACAACCGAGAAGAGGCAGAGTGCGACGAACGGAGAGCAGTTCCCTTGTAGTGAAGGGTCGCAGAGATCGCAAGATCTACGTATAGTCGAGGTGAGCTCACGCCGAATAGAATAACGAGGAGGAGACACTAACAAGTTCCCTTCGCTCTACAAATTTCTTCGATCGTAGCTTTGTAAGTGTTGTAAGTACCCATCGTGTCGATCTCCATCACCGTCTTGAAAGCGTTCGCCGATAGTCCTGGGTGTAGGAAGCGCAGGTTAGCTCGTGGCAGCCGAAGCGGAGAGAAGCGAGAACTGAGACTGACCTTCGAGAGGGGACAAGAAGTTTCCAGCAGCTCTACACATCCCCCTTCTTCGTCAGTCATTGATCTCCTTGCTTATGGTCGTCGTGGAACGTACCCGCAAATGACATAATCAATCTTTCCAAACTCTTTCACCGTCTTCTTTACCGCTTCTTCGATCGTCTCGAGTTTCCTCACATCTCCACTGACTCCAATACATTTACTGCCCGTTTCTTTCGAGAGACGTTCTGCCGATTCAGTGATTACCTTCTGTCGTCTCCCAAAAATCGATGCGGAACAACCATCTATTCCATCAACAGTCAAAAGGACTGAACATGATTTTGACTTTGGGGGGAGAGAGAAGAAAATGGGGGCTCTCACGTTCCATCATTGATTTAGTGATTTGATAACAGATACCAGTACCACCTCCGGTCTGTTCACAAGCAATCGAACCTCGGATGAGGTGGGGTTTCATCAAAGGGGGTTTGGAAGGGAAGGGAAGACTCACGACGAAGACTACTTTGCCTTTGTAGAGATCTTTGTTGAATACTGATTGAGCCATTGATACGAGAGCGCTAGTTCGAAGCGAGTAAAAGTGAAGGGAAAGAGTGAAGGAGCAAGAGAATCGGCTACCCTCGTACCGAAATTTTGAGAGTTGATTCGTGGAAAATCTCAGGTCTCGCAACAATGTCGCTCATCTCTCAGCAGAAGGAGAGGACAGCATGCCAGAAGAAGGGAAACAAAGTGTCTCGTAGGANTCGGGGGTATCGATAATTTCAACAAAGATCGTCTGCCCTCTTCTACCAAAGATGTTTTTGATTCCCCTCTCTTTCCCTAACAGTGTATCTACAACCCTGCGAGTGAAAGTTTGGTTTCCCTTTTTTGTTGTGAATGGAAGAAACTGGAGTGACTAGTTTAGTAGACGAATCCTGAAAAGGAGCAAAAATAAAGTCAGCGTTAGTTTCACAACATTAGGAATAGGTGAGTGAAATCTTACCGAGGATCTTTCCGGCAACGTGCTTGCGACGGGCCTCTTCGTGGTCCATGATACCGGCCGAAGTGGTCAAGATGATGTAACCGAACGAACGAGCGGGGAGGAGCAAGTTGACCCAGTTCTCGATTTGCGACAATTGAATGTTGAATCGGGGAGAGATGACTCCGGTCTTGTTGATTCGACCGTTGAGTTGAACGACAATCTTACCGGATCGGTGATCGTCAATCTCCTCGAACTCCTCAACGTAACCTATCAGACGAGTTTTGCAAAATAAAATTAGCGATTTTTGCGGGAGTTGAGGGAGGAAGTGAGAAGGGACTTGCCGTGCTTTTGCATGACGGTAAGGAATCGAACGATGACCTTGGAGGAGGGTCGGACGAGAACTTGACGCTTTCCACGCTTCTCAGCGTTGTGGATGTTGTTGAGGCAGTCGGCCTAGAATTGTGATCAATAATTAGCTATCTTCTCTTCACAAAAAGCTAGGGGTAGACTTACAAGAACGGAGACACGCATGACTGTGAGTTATTGAAAAGCAGTCGAAGACGCGCAGAGGTTATTTGTGAGAGTGAGATCAGAGAGAAAAAGGAGGAAAGAAAAAGGGAAACCGTCAGATCATGTTCGCGATACTTTCAAGCGGGTTCCAGTGTGGTGGAGAATGCGAGTGGATAGGGGGAAGGGGAGTGGGAAAAGGGGTGGGAACTGGTGCCAATTTCAGGACTTTGGTTTAAATGCTGGAACTCTAAATGCGTACCGAATGGATTCGGTGTGCAAAGAGCTGGTCGAAAAAACGGGAAGGGTCTTTGAAGAGTGCTAGGACGAAATCCTACAGCAGGGGGGAGAAGGAAGGGGGGAGGGAGAGAAGAATTGGGATGAGCTCGAAAAAAACAGCGAGGAGAGACGAGGGAGACAAGCGTGGTGACTTGTAGAGGGTAGGGATAAGGCAGGGTAAAGGACTCACTCACCTGCTAAAGTTTGGCTGATCGAAAGGGGCGAGGCAACGAAGAAGGGAACCAGGATTTGGGATTGGAGCGTTTGGAAGCAGTAGGCGAGTTTCGAGTAAAGATAATCGAGAATTTGCGGGCAATTGTAGGAAATTCACCTTTGCAAAAAAGCTACGGACTCCAATCCGCTTTCCCCCTTGTAAAACCCTCCAGTCTTACCCTCAGATCTTCAATATGTAAGGCAACAAGCCCTCTACTCGCGATCTTCTACTCTCTCCCGCTTCCCTCGTCCAAATCAGACCACTTTTCGACCTACTTCAGCTTTTTCAACCTTTCAACCTCTCACCTCGAATTCACCGTCAAGAGTCGAAAGAGCTGCTCCAGGGTTTTGGAATGGGAAATGTTAGAGTAATGGGCGATCATCAGAGAGATAGGAGCAAGAGATGACGGTGAATGAGGTAGTGAAGGAGATGACTTTGATGGAGACCAGGGAACGAACCGATTGAAGGGAGGTCGATAGAAGGGACGGGTACAGCAGGACAATAAATGGACCTGGCGCAGCTCCCGCGACCAGAACAGACGACTTCGACCAATTCAACTTTCTCACCCAAAATCACAACTTCCGACCCGAATCTCATTTCGCAACTTCAGTGAACTGACGCTCAAGATTTGGATTGTACAGGGGCCGTGTTCGTACCAAGACCGTCAAGCGTGCTTCCCGCGTTGTCATCGAGAAGTACTACCCTCGCTTGACCCTTGATTTGTATGTAACCTTTCCCTCTCAATCAGCATGTCGCTTTGAACTTACACAAAGAAAGCGATTCTATATAGCCACACCAACAAGAAGATCTGCGACGAGGTTGCCATCATCCCCTCGAAGCGTCTCCGCAACAAGATTGCCGGTTTCACCACTCACCTCATGAAGCGTATTCAAAAGGGACCCGTTCGCGGTATCTCCTTCAAGCTTCAAGAGGAGGAGCGAGAGCGCAAGGACAACTACGGTACGTTCACTTGGACCTTCACTATTGGATTAAATGAATAGGAGAAACTCACGATTTTCAATTTTCTGTCTTGCTATCCAACAGTTCCCGAAGTCTCTGCCCTCGACACCCAAGGTGTACCTCTCGAAGTCGACCCCGACACGAAGGTAAGTTCCCATCCCATCCTTCTCTACGTTACTCGAGGACTAGACTGATCACGGGAAAATATTTCGCAACAAAAATGCAGGATCTCCTCAAGTCGCTCGGTTTCGACGCTCTCCCCGTCAACGTTGTCGCTCCTTCGACCGCTTTCGAGGGACGTCCCGCTCGTCGCAACGTTGTTGGTATGCGCTCTTAAACGGAGTTGGTTCTTCTAGTACAAAGATGGATCAGTTCTCGAACAAGTGTAGAGGGGTTTCTTCGGTTGTAGTTTTTTCTTTTCTTTCATCACTACTTTCACCATCTCGATGGTAACAATTCCGATCAAGGGGTTCTGAAAGGCTTGTCTTGATCATCGCTCGAGAGGAAAGGGAGGTTGCGACGGGAGGGAAGATGCGACGCAGAGCTCGTCAACTTGGTTGATGGCGTTTGTTGCCCGGCATGCTTCGTCGATTGGTGAGCTGTGAACTGGCGTCGTCGTAGCGAGGATGAGCGGGACACAGTTTCGAAACTCGTTCTTTCGCACGAAAACCTGAAGTTTCATTCGTTTTGGACCTGCTCTCTTTTCAATCGTTTCCACCGCGTTCCCACTGATAGTACCGCGCTACGAACGCTTTCATCTCGGGCGGATATCACTCCTTCCCCTCCCTGAAATTCTCGCAGCGACACCGCCTTTCCAACGTTCCCCCTTTTTCCTCTCACCTTTCGACTCTATTTCTAGCGTACACCTCCAGCAATAGATCAGATTTCTCTATCGCTTCCGACAGTCCCTCCCTCACTCTCTCCCTTTAGAATCCCACACCTCGGCATCTCCAGACTCAGCGCTTCTCCATGCCCCGATGAGCAAACTTGTGGTCTTCTTGAAAAAGGTATGTCTCCACCTTCTCCATCACCACTCATCAGCTCGTCCTTGCCTTCCTCAAGGGAGATTCGACCTCACTCCCCGCGTTATCGGAAAGAGATCTTCCCATCCCTCCCTTTGTTCCCCTCTCAGCTTCTGAACGAATGCTAACACAGTTCAGTCCCCTTGAATAGTACTTCACTGCAGAGGGACACGCGCAAATAGATCAAGAGAGGAGAACGAGACGGAATAACGGTGCTCCATCGGGTCAATCTACCCCCTCTGCCGATGTTGAACCCAGTTGGCCGACTGGAGGGAACCCCAGAAGAGGTCATAGAACACCACCGTCGGGAGTCACGGTGAGCGATAGACCGATTGGACAGCAGAGACCTCCGAGGCGGACGAGAAGGAGGAGAAGAACCGCTAGTCCTGTTGGATTACCTCTCTAGTGAGCTCCTTTCGCAGCCTATAGTCTCGGAACATAGCCGATACTGATGTGGGGTTTGAGGGTAGCTCGGAAGAACCGATTGGGAATGAGATGTCCTTGTTCAAGCATCAAACGGAGGATCTTCGAAGTTCGTCAAGGCTGGACCTCACGCTTTCACCGACGATCGAAGTTGAGCGTGCCTACGAAGACGAAGAGGCGGAAGAGGATGAGGAGGAAATCGGCGCTGATTCGGCTAGCGAGTTCGTTCGACCAAGTTTCGACAATTCAGCTTCGGATCACGGAGGCCATCGCCCTTCTCTCGCTCTCGAGCCTACATCTTCACTTTCTCCCCATACTCTCTCAGATTATCTCGCGGCGAACCGACCGAGATCAGCGAGTGATTCAATGGCCAGGATCTCCTCGCGCAACCCGTACGGGAGCAATTCGTCCTCTCCCTTCGCTTCGAGAAGTGGTCTCATCGATTTACCGCCTGGAAACCTCAACAACAACTCTCTATCGCCTACTGTGTCCCGAGATGGCACTTCGACTCCTCCTCGAACTTTTTATGGACACCGACCAACTCGTTCTTCGCCGATCTCACGAAGGGCTTCTTCACCACCTCGACCAACTCTCGGTCGTCCTCGTGCTTCGACTCTACAGCGCGTCTTGGGTGGATCGAATTCAAGCTCAGGTTTCTTGCCGATTGGAACAACGGGACGAAGTCCTTATGGACAAGGGCAAGGAGGATCGGGCGCGAATAGTCCAGTCGCGAGTAGGAGTTTGCAACGATTCGCAACGGGAAGTACAACGAGTATCAACACTCTAGACATCTCCGAACCCGTACCTGGTTCTTTCGGTGAGTTTCAGTCGACTCTACTCATAGTCTCGTTTTGAGACTCATCACTTCACTTTTATGACAGTTCATTCTTCTTTCGTCTTCCCCAAAACTGGACCTACTCCTGAGCAAATCCGCTTCATCTCCTCGAGGGAGAACCTCGGAGCTTATGGCTACTTTGGACAATCGCCCTCTGAGCCTCCTCCGTTCGAACCCTCGCAATCGACTTCACTTTCACCACCTACACCCTCGACTTCACCTATCGCTCTCCCAGACATGGGGTTAGGACTCGGCAGACCGATTGGCTTGGTTCAAGCGAGTCATCAGCAAGGAAGAGGACGTAGTGGCTCGGCGTCGAGTCCGTTGGCCCGCAGACAGACCTCGAGTCCACCTCTCGTAGGCGACGAAGGTATCAGGCGGCATAGTCTCGCCCGAGAGACGAGTCGTTCGAGTGACGGAGAAGAGGAGTCAAATTCACCAACTTCAGTCGACGCAGAACTCCCATTCACTGTTGACGAAGACGACCCCGACTCTTCGACTGCCGATTCTCATCTATCCACTGGACTCGCACCTATCGTCCCTCTGTCCCCGATATCACCAATCTCCCCTCAGTCCCTCGAGCTCCACCTCGTTTCGTCTGCCGATTCCCACAATTACCCAACTCCACCCTCCTTCAATCGAATGAACACTTCCTCCCCTCCTCCAATGATTGTAACTCAGGCTGCTACTCCCAGTAACTCGGCTCACCCGTCCCCCGCGATCCCTCAACACGAAACTTTCGAAACTTTGAGGAAAAGTGTCGACATCAATCGAGAGGATACCATCAACCTCCGCTAAATTTCACACTACAGTTCTATATCTCTGCTCGCATACTTTATTCACCACTTCTCCACCTTTGTTTATACCTATGGTTTCATACTTTAAACTCGTTATCGTTCGCTCGCTCGCAACCTTTCCTCTTTCTTTTATACGGGTCTGTTTAAGGGTTTTCATCGTCTGTCGTTCTTCTTGCTTCTCCTCCAATTGTTATCACTCGTATCAATCAGTATCAGTTCCACTTCGTTAGCAGTTGCAGGCAATTATAGATTCAATTCTCTCTCGCACTGGTTGTCTCCCCTTGCCCATGGGGCCGAGAATCCAGCCCGTCATACTCGACGTCAATATTCACAGCGCCTTCGCCGTCTCTCAGCTTTACAAGTTTTGTTCGTGAACCGCAATCTGGACTTGAGCGAACATTAAAAACGAAGTGCGCGAAGTGCCAAATTTTACGAGATCATCCGCATGAGTGCAACAGGCTTGTAAATCCTCGTAACAGATCACAACGCCTTCAGAGATAGCATATCTAAGTTGAGAACCGAGGGGTTAGAGTTCCAATTTTTGATTTTGAACTTCAAAAATATTTCGTTTCTGAGAGTTGTCTTCCTACATCTCCATCACCTAACCTCAAGCGTAAGATGTCTACCTCTAGCGAAACTTTACCTCTATCCGCCTTCCGTATTCCGAACCAACAGACTTTCCTAGAAGCGGGTTCAGTGGAAATCATCGATCAACTTCTTCTGCCTCATGTAGTCAAGTGGGAGACTGTCGATACCATTCAAGGAGCCTTCGATGCGATCAAATCTATGAAGGTAAGTCTTATCTGCTCTGTCCCTATTCCTTCCCATATATATCCAGCTGATCTCTTGCTCTATTCACCTCGTTCGCAAGATTCGAGGAGCACCCGCAATCGCTTCCCTAGCATCCCTAGGTATCGCTTCCGAGCTCCTCACTCTCCTGTCCGGCAAAGCTTCTCCCTCGTTCCCAATTTCCTCCCTCGAATCCTCCTCAGAACTCCTCTCCCTCTTGCTCGCTCAATCAAAGTACCTCCTCTCCTCCCGACCGACCGCCGTCAATCTTCGTGAAGCTCTCTCCCGAATCGAATCATCCGCGAAAACCGTCGTTGAGCAAGAACAAGCGGATGCGAAAACTCTCGCAAAAAAGGTTATCGAAGTTGCAGTTGGAGTATTCGAGGAGGACAAGGAGAGGTGCGAGAAGATCGGAAAGAACGGTGCAGATTGGATCTTGGAGAAGTTGGAGAGGGAGGGTCAGATCGAAAAGGGAGAGAGAATCAATGTCTTGACAGTTTGCAACACTGGTAGTCTCGCAACTTCCGTATGTACACTCTTATTCTCTCTCATCCTCTTACTATCATACTGATGACGTCGTCTGCGTATGATATAGGGTTATGGAACAGCTCTAGGAGTCATTACTGCACTTCACCACTCTTCTCGATTGAACCACGCCTACTTTGCTCAGACTGGCCCTTACCAACAAGGTGCACGACTAACATCAGTCGAGCTCGCTAGTCTCGGGACTCAGAACACGATGGTTTGCGACACTGCTATCGGAGCTTTGATCGGAGAGAAACGAATTCATCTCTTCGTCGCAGGGGCTGATCGGTACGTGATTGCTCACTCGACATCTGCATCTCACGCTGTGAGCTATGACATTGACTCGAGATGACCTACAGTATCGCCTCGAACGGAGACACAGCAAACAAAATCTCAACTTACCAAATCTCACTACTCGCTCATCACCCTCATCCCTTCTCTCCCAATCCACCTTCGGGTGTCCCCGTTCTCGTCGCTGCACCTCTCACGACGCTCGACTTGTCGATGGATTCGGGTCGAGAGATCGAGATCGAACAACGACCATCTTGGGAAGCGACTACCGTTCGAGGTCGAGTGGTCGACATCGCTGAAATGGCGAAAGGGAACGAGCCGAGACAAGCGCAGGGAGATGAGGAGCTCAAGGTTGAAACGGTACTGGTTACTCCTCCCGGAACGAAGGCTTGGAATCCCGCTTTCGATGTTACTCCCGCGAGTTTGATCGAGGGAATCGTGACGGAAGTAGGAGTTGCAGTGAAGAAGGAAGGGGAGAAGGACTTTGATCTAAGGTCGTTCGTTAAGGAGAGGACAGCGTAGACTCAACAATGATTCTCTCTCCCGAGTTCTTCAGGCTGAAACGGCGATAGACAATGCAGCGCTCGCTGGTTCTGCATACATTCAGCGCAATACCCCCCACGCTCCAAGACTCGCGAACGTGAGCCCTATCAGAATGATCAAAGAAGCGTAACTGACTGAGGGGATCCCGACACTCTTGACCCTGAGAACCCATAGTGCACTCAAGATGGAGTGAACGAGAGCGACAAAGAGGAAGGTTGGTAGGAGAGGGAAAGCGATGAGAGAAGGTGAAGTTGTTCGGAAGGGAAGAGATAGGAAGAGGGTGAAGACGAGGGAGAGGAGAATCCTATCGAACGAAACGATTAGTCAGATCAGACAACTGCGAGTCAATGAGAGGGCAAGACAACTTTGAGTCAATGACAGGGCAAGAGATAGTACTCACGAGTCTAATCGCCAGATAAAGGTTACCGTCACTGGGATTTCGTAAAGAGGCACTCCGAGCGTCCTCTCGATTTCCTCCCTCTGCATCTCCCTCATCCTTGCTTCAAACTCGTCCATATCTCTTTCTTGTCCCATCGACGTCGTAGTCAATCCCGACTCGTTCTGATAAGTTCCATAAGAACCCTCTCGATCTTCCGAATGTCTCCTCCTCTCGATCAATCTTGTTCCTTCCAACACTTCGACTCGCTCTTCATCTCCCATCAACCGATCCTCGTCTTCTTCGCCTAGTACATCTTCGTAGCAGTCTAACTGCTTCCAGAACCCTCTTGAACCCCAGACGATTTCGACGAATGCCCAACCGAGGGATAGGAAGATTGCCGACCAGAAAAGAGTATCGAGAGGCGGCAATGGTTGACGAGGGGATCTATGAGCGTCGACAGTGTTGGCGGGAGTAGGAGGAGAAGGGGAAGTCGGAGGTAAGAGAGCGACGACGAGATAGATCGCACCGAGTCGGAGGATCTCTTGAGCGATAGAGTGAACGACTGCTGGTAGTACCGTTCCTTTCCTCCTCACTAACTCCACCGCTCCGTCATCTGAAACAATCTTGTCTATCTTTTCCCTCGTACATAAATCGACTACTACTTCCCTCAATTGCTCTCCAGCAAGCCAACTCGTTATTCCGAGAGCGAATGGCCAGAATCGGAACTCTCGCTTGTAGATGATGAGAAGGACGACGGGTAGGAGGAAGAGGAGGAAGAAAGTGAAAACGAACTGGAGGAGATGAAGTCGACGAAGGGTTCTGAGGGGTAAGAGAGAATAGACTGAGGAAAGGGAAGAAAGGGAAGAGGCGTCGTCATCGTCGTCAGGATCTTCGTGTTGTGAGCGATATCTCGCTTGTAGGAGAGGGGAGGAAGGGTCGAATTGAGGTGAAGGAGGTCGAGAATTTCGTTTGTGAGGAGTTGCGGTTTCGTTTGATTCGTAAGTTGAGCTAGAGGCGTTACGTTCCATCTCGTTTGATCTTACAGTGCGTTCGGATTCAACGAGGAATCCATGAGGGTGGTGATGAGGATGGGGTTGCAGATGGACGGGAATATGAGGAGGTGTAGCGGCGACTGCTACTGCTGAAGGAGCTAAAGTAGGTCCAGTGGTCTTCTGTGAGTCCCCTGAACCATCTGATTCATCGCTTGTCGTCTCTCCCTTTGGAGTTGAACCGTTGGAACCGTTTACTGATGATGTAGATTCAGGTTGATGAGATTGACCGCCGAGCGTGAATTCTGCCGCTTGAGGGTTCAATTTGCCCTTGTTCTTGAGTACACCGTGTACCATTGGCTGTTTAGAGTGTTGTGAGAGGTGGAGAGGGGAAGGAGTTGATTGTAAGTTTCAGTGGGGAGTATTGGAAACCGTGTTGTTTCGTGGATTAGAGACCCTGTGTACACTCCTGCAGCTTCACTCGATTGTGGCCGAAGTGAGATGTAGATGAGTGAAGCCGATGCCACCACGAAAATGCAATTTCGCAACTTCGCAATTTCGCAAAGAGGGCTGTGAATCCTCGGCGAAACGGTCATCTGCAGCGGCGCAGGAGATATCGCTCACTTTGAGTAAGCGGAATTTGTTCAGAAATCCGCTTCGAGTCGTACAAGTGCGAGAATCTCAGCTCACTTTGCTGGCGACGGAAGGAACTCTGTCGTCGGAGGTGATATTCAAATACAGCTGTATCGTATCTACAAGCAAAGACTCCGCCTCTCTTAGCAACCCCTCTCCCTCTTGAATTCGAGTGAAGGAAAATACGCCTCCCGATTCGCAGTGTTCGACGAAGAACTTTGTCTCGCCGCTCCTCCTCCGCTTGTGAGAGTCGGTGCTTTGTACGATAGAGCAGCCGTCACTGTCGAAACAGTAGATAGCCAAGTGGAGAACACTTGAGATTCTTCGGTGGAGAGGGAGTTTTGGTCGAGAAGATGAGAGGATAGGTTGAGCATCGCACGAGTCGACAAGACGACGTCGTTTCTAAGTGCATCGAGTGGAGTAGGTGAGGGGATGGAGTGATGGGGTGATGTTGCAATCGAGGCTGACCGGGCCTGTACAGGTGAAGCAGTGACAGCAGTCAGTAGACTACCTCAGATCACCAAAATACGTCGACGCACCTCGGAGTTGTCCTCTACTATCATGACCTCGTCTTCTTCGTCATCATCTCCACTCTCGTTCTTGATATCCCTCTCATCGTCCCCATGTATTCTTTCCTCTGCGTCTGCGTCTCCCTCGTCCTCGTTGCCCGACACTTCGAATGACTCCGACGGCCTCGGCAAAGCGATCGAGGCGACCGTATTTGCGCTCCTTGCCTTCAAAGTCGTTCTTTCAGCGCAACGTTGTCGACTTCGGAACCATTCGCTGCACTCGCTGTCGAAAGCGATTCGCATCTTGCCGGCTCCCAGTTCATGTCCAGTCTGCCAAATGAGCTGAATTTGGCAGTCTGTGAAAGCTGTGTCGAAGACTGCGCTACCTATAGATACGAAGTGAATCAGTCTACGTATGTTCGGGTAACGAGGCAACCGGATACGGGAGGTACGCTTTGATTCAAAGTCCGGGAAAAGTTGAGGTGAGAACAACTGGCCGATCCAGATAGCCAACGACTTCGCTTCGTTGACGGAGAAGCAGTAGGATAAGAAGCGACGTGCGAGATGTTTCTGCCGTTCCAGAGGGTTTCGATCCTTCTTGCTCGGGACTTTTCGTCTTTTGTGTTGCCGGAATCGATAAGCGAGCGCGATAAACGACAGAGCTGAATCCGAGAGTAGTTGATCGATATAGTCCTGAACGCTTCGCTACATCGTTGAGCAATGTGTCAGATGGCAGGATGCGAACAACTCACAATCATTTCTGACCCAACGTTGCCTTTGTTGAAACCGTAAAGGAGACGCTTGATCCTACATTTTCCCGCAGACGCCGCTGCATCGAGGCAATCCTCATCGAAGCTCACGTGACGCTTGCGGGCGTCCTCTAATGGCCATGTTTCGACTTGAGCGGAAGCGAGAATGGGAAAAGGCGGCAAATTCTCCGGAACAAACGGGATCTTCGGTGGCTTCCACTCCGAGATCCCACATCCTGGATACACCTACACGCGTGTGAATTTGCTATCAGCCTACGAGTAGGGAGAGGGGCGATCCAAGAGAATATCTACCTTTCCGTACTCCTCCGCGATTTCCTTCCAAGGGGCCTTCTGTGGCAGTACATGGGGACAATGTAAGCGTATTCCAGGGCCTGTTAACCAGTAGCGACGTACCCACGACCTCTGTTGTTGACCTGGTTTCTTTTTCTTCTCCACGTCAACTCCTTTCTGCTTCTTAATCTGTGCGTGGTGACGACTTGCTTTGCTTGATTTGTGCTTGTTTCTTCCCATGATCTAGTCGTGAGAGTGAACAGAATGGAGCAGGGAAGGAGACAGAAAAAGGTTGGAGCAGAAAAAGAGGCCTGTGCGCACCTACCTCGACCCTCGCTTTAGGTCCGTCACCCTTGCACAGAGCAAGCCTAGGCAAGTATGTACAGATAGCCGAGTGTAAATTGGACGAAGGAGAGAGAGAACGAAGTTATTTGCAAAAAAACGAAAAACGATTTGAGACTGACAACGAACTCCAACTAGCGTCTTGATACGGACAACGCTATCGGAGAGAGAGACTATCTATATACTACTGAGGAGGGGAAAGGGAAAGGGGAGCCTATTTCTAACGTAAAGCGTAACGATCCGAGAAAAGCGAGAAAAGCACAACACCAACTTGTCAAGCGTGAGGAGCTCTATTGTTCCGCGAGAGTCGCTACTTGGCCTACCGAGGGGTGATCTGTGGAAAGCGAGGGAGTGTCAGACTGAGGAGAGAAAGGAACTAAGGAAAAGGTTTTCAACTCACCCATTTGAGTCTCTTCGGCATACTTGAGCATCTTGGTGCATTGAGAAGCGTAGTGAGCGGTACGTTCGTGAACCTTGGCGATGACCTTTCCTACTCGGTAACGACGTTCATCTCCCTTGATGTTGTCGGTCGAAGTGAAGTTTTGAGTAACGAGTTCGAGAGCGTCCTTTGCGACGTTGAAACGATCGGTGCGGTTGGCGAGCATCATGACGAAAGGAGTAGTAGTAGTACCTTCCTCGCGGTAACCGTTGATGCGGAAACGAGCACGTCCGACTCCATGAGCGCGGTTGAAGAGGAGTCCAGCGATTTGATTGGGGTAACTTTTAGAGAATGCGAGAATGAGCATGCTGGTTGAAGAGAAAAAGAGGAGAGTAGACTTACCCGTGGTAGTTGATCACGACCGGAACACCAGGAGGGAAGAGAGAGTTGAAACCAGATTCGTTGAGAGCGTGAGGGTGATCAGGAGCGAGGACGAGCAAGTCGACAATGTTGATGACTCGAACCCGCAAGTCGGATCCAAAGTCCTTCTTGAGTTGGGAAGCGGCAGAGATGACTTCCGATTGAAGTTCGAATCCGACTCCGACGAGAACGACATCGGGATCGACTCCCTTGTCGATCGAGTACGATTCCCAGATTGAGATACCAGCAATACAGTGAGCGTCAGCCTCTTCAACGGTGAGGAAGACGGGAGTAGGTGCTTTGGTTCCGACGATCAAGTTGACGCTATTTCGAGGACACAAAGGAAAAGATCAGCACCTTCTCACGTCTCGTGAGCTACAAAACTATGAGACGTACTAGTTCTTTGAGCCGAGACAGTGCTTGATGACTGAAACTGAAGTGTTGGCATCGGCAGGGAAGTAGACACGGGCGAGGTTGGTAGGAAGAGAGAGAACCGATCCGATGAAACCAGGCTGTCAAAAGTTGAGTCTGATCAGCCGAAAGTTACTGAGGATACGGAAGAAAGTAGCGCTCACGTTTTGATGCGAGTAACCATTGTGCTCTTGACGAGTCCAAGTACTCGTTTCGATGTAGGTCAAGGCAGCGACATCCGATCTCCACGAGGTCTCGAGTCCCATTCTGAGGAACTTGGAATATTGAACCTGAGAGAGCACGTATAGATCGCTGAGTATATTTGACACGATGGGGAGGGAGAACGAACTTACCATCATCGTAGCGACAATACCGAGGAAAGCTTCGTAAGAAGGGAAGAGACCGTGACGTCCAGTGAGGGTGTAACCTTGCATCCAACCTTGAAGAGTGTGTTCAGAAAGCATTTCGGTAACTCGTCCACCGTTGTGAGCTGTCAAAGGATCCCATTGGAAATCTCGGTCGGTAACTTCGAAGACACCGTCAAGCTTGTTCGACCTACAGACGCAATAGGGGTGAGTAAGAGCGTATTCGCCGCTAGAGAACAGCTTTACTTACGCGAGTTCATCAGGAGAGAAGATACGGAAAGTCTTGGGGTTGCGCTTGATGACATCGACGAGGTATGATCCGATAGCCTTCATGCAGCTATCGATAGAGTAGAGCGGCATGTTAGCTTGATTCGATATCAGGGTGAGAAGAAGTTTGAACGTACGAAACATCGTCACCACCCTTTTCGTAACCGAACTTTTTCCAATCTCCCAACTCGAGAGGTTCGAAAGCATCATAAGTCTCCTTCAAGTTACCCATCCTCCTCTCGACATCCTTGGGAATCGCATCGTAAAGCTCTTGTTTAAAGATGGTACCCTTCTTGATGTTCTCTTCAGAGAAGTCAAAGTATTGATCAGCTTCGTAAGACTGCGAATACGTTAGGGTAATCAGCAATTCGTCGAGACATTCCTGGCAATGCAAGGGAGGGAACTCACCTTGAGCCATGCCTCGAGTTGACGAAGAGCTCCTTCGTCGGTCTTGGCATCGGGAAGAGCGACTTGGTGAGAAGCGAAGCTGTGAAACGATTAAAGTTCGAAGTTAGTTCTCTCTCGTCCCTCGTCAAAACATCTAGTGAGAGACTTACGAGTTGAGCAATTGCTTGCCATGTTCCGAAGCGGGACCGGTCCAACCTTTCGGAGTTCGAAGAATGATCATGGGGAACCTAGGTTTGTCAATGGGTTTGCCTCCGCGAGCAGCCTCCTGAATCTTGCGAATCTCTCCGTAAGCCCAGTCCATCGATGCAGCCATATTTTCGTGAACTTTGCGATCGGCAGGGTCTCCTCCTCCGGTCGAAACTTGTCCATCACCTTCGTATTCGACGAAACGAACTTGGTATCCGTAACCAGAGTAGAGGAGCGAGAGTTCGGTGTTGTCCATCGTCTATTATGGGCGAGTAGCGTGATAAGTATTGGGCGGGAAACGAAAATATCGAAAACGAGACTTACACCAGGAATAGTACGTTCGGAGATCTTGAATCCGTTGACATGAAGGATAGGAATGACAGCACCGGATTCCTTGGGGTCGAGGTACTTGTGCGAGTGCCAGGCAGTTGCAGTAGGTCCAGTTTCAGATTCTCCATCTCCAACGACGACGATACTGATTTGATCAGGTCGATCCATCACAGAACCGTAAGCGACAGCAAGGGCATAACCCAATTCTCCTCCTTCGTGAATACATCCAGGAGTTTCAGCCTAAAGTTGAGATTTCGTCGCTTTCGTCAATTTTGCGATTTGATCATCTCGATGCAGCTGGGATAGGCTTACATTGACGTGCGAAGGGAACCCTCCTGGCCAACTGAAATACTTGACGAATTTCTCCAATCCGTCACGATCGAGTGAGTACTTGGGGTAGAATTTCGTAATCGCTCCTTCGATGTAAAGGTTCGACAAGATTGCGGGAGCTGTATGGATACGAGTCAGCTCATGATCTACATCTCCTCTGTACGTCCTACGAGATGAGAGAGAGCTTACCGCCGTGCCCTGGTCCAGTAACGAACAAAACCTTAGGTTCGACTCCCTCAACTTCTCCTCGACGACGGATGAGTGCTTGACCGTGGAGGTAGGCAAAGGAAAGGCCTCCCGAAGTACCCCCATGACCCAGCAAGCTGTGTAGAAGGCATCAGAGTATGTTATCAGAGTCTAGGAAGCGAAGTAGAGGCTCACCGAGGTTTAATGTCGTCGGCGGTAAGTTTTCTCTCGAGAGTTGCGTTGCTCTTTAGGAAGATCTGAGCATTTGCAAGGTAGTTTGACAACCTCCAATTCTTTACAACGGCATCCAAGTGATTTTGAGGGTACTTTGAGGTGTAATCTTGAACGTTGATCGAAACGGGGAGAGAAGAGAGAGGAGCGTCGAGGTTCTTGGACAAAAGCGAGGGGGTGATATCTGGAGGAGGTGCTTGGTCTGTAGATTTAGACATCTTCAGAAGTTCGAAAGGTGAAGTGGAAGAGAGAAAGAAGGGTGCCGAGGAGAGACCGAAAAGTTTATTCAACAAAAACGTCAGCGAATGCATCAAACGTTGACCGAATTGCGGAGTTGTCGATCCGTCCCCTTCGCAACACTTCTCACAACCTCGATTATCGTTCTGATTCTTACTAGAACGTTCTATTGTCCACGCAAACAGAGTTATGTACAAAATGCGAAGAAGTCCATCTAGGAGGACTTGTTCAATTCCTCTTCACAAATCCTGATCATCTCTTCTTCCTCGTCCGTCTCGACAACGAAAGCTCTTACTCTACTTCCACTCTTCGTAATCTCTCTCGTACCTTCTCCATCTCCTCCATTTCTCGTTTCGTCGATTCCTCCATTCGTTCCTGCCAATTCCTCGATCCATTTGAACTGTGCGAGAGCGTCTTCCCGCAATTTGGCACTCTTCTCTCCGATTCCTCCGGAGAAGACGATGCCGTCGAGTTTGTTGAGAGGTGCAGGCGAGGAGAGGATCGAGTTGAGGTACGAAGATAGGTAGGAAGTGACGTGAGAAAGGAAGAGGGAATAGGTGAGACGAGCGGATTGCAAGTCGGCATCGGAGACGTCCTTCGTATCGTCCGAAGTCGAAGGGAATGCTCGAGAAGTGATCGTTCCGAAGTTGTTCGTACCGCAGAGAGCTAGCTCGATGCATCCGAGATCAGTACTCGATCGCCGACGATGGGAAAAGACGAAGCGGCGACTCACCCTTGAATCCACTCTCCTTGTTCAACACATACTCAGCTTTTGTGATATCCCTTCCACTCCACTTGACAGTCTCTGAGCAATCCGGAGTATGATGAAAGATCAAACTAGGATCGATCGTTCCCGACCTCGTTCCTCCGGGTAAACCTTCCAAAGGAGTGACACCCATCGTAGTATCCTTGCTCTCCCCTCCCTGAATCAAGCAGACAGATCCTCCACTACCGAGATGAGCAACGACGATGTTGACCTCGGAAGTAGGCTTATCGAGGTGAGTCGCGATTTGTCGCAAGATGGAGGAATAGCTGAGGCCGTGAAAGCCATACTTGAGTAGAGGGACTGGTGTTTTGTGTTCGGGCTGGGAAATGGCGTAACTTCGTCGATAATTGGGGATTGTGCGATGGAACAGGGTATCGAAACAGAGGATTGAGAGGGAATTGGGCAGAGTGTGGAGACAAGTTTTGACAATCAACATGGCGTGGTGGTTCTGTAGGCATCGTCGAGTAGCTTCAGCTCAGTTCCGATGCGAGAGGGGGCTAGTCTCCAGGGTTGACTTGGACGAGTGCTAACGAACGTAAGAGGAAGCGAGAAAGGCAAGGGAGGACGTACATGTAAAGGAGCGAAACTTGAAACTTGTTCCATTCGATCCAACACTTCCTTCTCTTCCTTGTCACCATGCCTGATGACGATCGGCCCATCTGCCGTTCCTCCATGAACGATTCGGTGTGCGATCAATTTGATCCTTTCCTTTCCATCCTCTCCGAGAATTTCGCTCGAAGTGACATCCTGCAAGATCTCCTCGAATGCATCTTCATACGTCGTCTTGGCGTCCAACTTCTTATCTCTACTTTCGCTGAGGTCGAAGGATTGACTTGAGGAGGACGAACCAGAGGAAGAAGCGAAGGAAGGGGAGAATTTGTAAGAATACGAAGCGGGAGAGTCTCCTTGAACGTCCTTCGCTTGACCGGTCAGGATAACCTTGCGATCCGAATTGAACAGGGTGAACTTGATAGAGGATGAACCGCAATTGACAGCGAGTTGAACGTCTTGATTTGGCATTCTTTCAAGGAGGAGTGAGTTCGAAGTAGGAGCTCGAGTTCTGTTGGCTGGGGTGCGACTGGAGAGTGAGTGCCTATCGGAGGACCCAGAAGGTGAATTGGAAATTCGGAGTGAGTGGAAGGAGAGAGAACCCTCGGTCAACTTTTCTTCCAAAAAACGATGATGACATGGGAGTTGGTTTCCTTCCTCTCCTTCAGCTGATCCACCCGTCTACAGCAACAGAAAGCGGTACCGCTACCATGAACCAGCATCGAACTAGCACAGTAGGCGACACTCGGGCCCTCAAATATCAATTTCGAGATCAAAACTCGGATCCAGCACTTCAGACGCAGACACAGCTACCAGTAGCAGGAGGCAGCCTGTGAGCGAAAATGATAACGTTGGGGCACAGAGGCAATAGGTCGGTACTCGAAGTCGAACCGCTTGTAAGAGAACGATTCCCTTTCGGAATTGTATGCAGCTGAATCTCAAGCGGTCAACAGACGATGCTTTGTGACCGACTCGAGCACGTTAATCCTAGCCGTAGCCGAGGAATCGACAAACGCGCAAAGTCAAGAAATGGGCGAAAGTCTCCAGATCCGCTTTCTCGCGCCATTCTTGCGACATTTCGCCTCATCGTTATCTGCTTCGAACCTGCTCAGGTTCTATTAGCTTCTGCTCCTGACTCTTCTATCCAGCTATCTACAACTACTGCACTTCACTTCGAGCCAAATTCGAGACCTGGCAAAGCTTTCGTCAAATTAGCTACTTCCCTCTTCCCTCGAATAGCACGCTTTCCAATCGGACCTCAAGCACATTCTCCCATGAGCGAGCCACTACCAATCACTTCCGCCGCCCCTCGTCGCCGATCTCCCTCAAGACAAGGTCGACTAGGAACCGTTTCCCCTTCAAACTCTTTCGATCCAGCTTTCGCACCTCCCTCTCGTCATACTTCACTTCTCTCGCCCGACTCTCCCGATATCTCACTATCCTCTACTCCTCCAGAAGAACGAAGAACAGTATGCGCTCAAGAAGTGAGCAAACGGTTACGGACGTTGAGTTCGATGAATCCTTCGAAACCCCTCGAAATCCTCCATCTTCCTCCTCTCCTTTCCCTTCTCCCTTCGAATCTTCCTCTACCTGAACCCATTCCTTCCGACGTCGCTTATACATCTTCCTCCCTTCCGACCATCACCCCTCTTTCGCTTTCTCTCCATCGAGCACTGCATCAGCTTCGACCCATCACATCAAATTACGCCATCGCTCCTTATGCCGATTCGTTCAATTGGTCAGATTTGGAGCTGGAGGATCTAACGGAAGGGCAGATTACGAGGGAGCGAGAATGGTACATCGTCGCATTTCGAAGTAAGAGGCGGAAAGGTTTCAGTGAGGAAGAGAGGAAGCGACTGTACTCCGCAGATAGGGAGGCTCATGAAGAAGCCATACAGGTGAGCTGAGATTAACCTCGATTGATCCCGTTTCTAGACTGATAGATCGATTTCGTTTTGTTGTCTCGTTCGTCAACAGGCTGGAGGTAAGCTTTCTCTCTCGAAACTCTTCAATGAGGCAGTAGATGAGTCTGATGTTGTTGACGTTGATAGGTCTACTTTGCTATTGGTTTGGCTCGCCAATCTCCTCAGCGCCGACCTCCGAAAGCAGCTCGCAAGATGAAGATCTCGTCGGAAGGAATCTAGCGACTTGTATCTGGGAGTCTCGAGCTTCGGCATTGCTCGCAATGAGAGGTGAGAAACACAAAGTAGCAGCTCAATTGGCTTCTGTACGTCCTTTGTCTCTTGCGCGGGGAATTCCGCATTTCGTACTGACGATTCCAAAGCGCGATCCAGAGGAGCTATGAGAGGTATACACTGGAGAGGTACCTATTGCGAAAGGAGGCGGGAAGTACGAGAGTACGAGTGAGTGAGTGGGAGGGCAGAGACGTGAGAGGTATCGAGGACTGATTCGACGTCGAAAGCAAACATCAACGGTGAAGGTGTTACTTAGACAACGCTTTGCAATGCTCACTGCTATGCTCTCGCCGCAAAGAAGTGGATGTAGACTTTAAGAATGGAGAGGCGAGAGTTGCAGAGAAAACACAGAAGGAGTGAAGAGCAGAAACAAAACAGGATATCAAGGGAGGAACAAACTAATGAACTCGGAGAAAGGGAGAGTACGAAGATGAAAGATTGACCGTAGACGAGAGTTTGACGACGATTGAGGCGAGTGGCGACTTTGGCGAGAGAATCCTCGCGACCTTGAATCGTCGAAGGCTCACCACGTAAGTCTCGATAACCGGTCGAGCTAGGGTGGGAATGTGGAAATCTTGCGAAACGTCAAAACTCGAGGTTTACTTCGCACAGAGCCGACGAAGCCACCTCGTACGGCGATCCAGTACCTTCCAATAGCGGGGGACGCCTTGGAGCTGTCGAGCCTCCGCTGGCAGCGGTAGTCGAGCAAAAGAAGCCATTCTCTGGTTCGAAAGGTCGAGTTACCGTCGAAACTTGGTCGAATCCTCGCCCGTACATCCTCGCTGCCCTCACACACTCGCTTCAACTGTAAGTTAGAAAGGATATCATGCACTACAGGGGAATAACACAATAGATTAAGCTACACAGAAGCAGGTGTACAGTGGAATTTCTCAAATGCCTGAAAATTTACGGATCCTCTCCTTCACGCTTTGCTTGAGCTCTTGGCTTCATGCTGGGTTCCTTTCGACTGTCGCGAGTCTCTTTCATCGTCGCACGTCACCGCATCTTCAAGGTCTCGCCAGCCCTTTCCAGCGTTTCCCACAACACTTCGTCGGATATCCCAAGGGTCTGAACTGTCTGTCGAAGATCGTCTATCCGTTTCACGAGGCGAATTATTTCTGGTCGATTTGTGGAAGTCTCGAATGCCGCTAGTTGAGTGTCCGGTGTCGGTGATGGAGGAGGAGAAGGAGGGTGCGATTGGACGGATTTCGAAAGGGTCAACGCTGTGTAAAGTTGGAAGGACGAGCGAGAGTGGAGATAGGAATGGAGCAGTAAGAACGAGGTATAGGAGGGTAAGGAGAAAGGACCGAGTACAGGGAGATTGAGCGATATCGTTTGTGGTTGCGACGCTTGCGAAGCTTGCGAAGCTTGCGAAGCTTGCGAAGCTTGCGAAGCTTGCGAAGGAGTGAAATCGAAATCTTCGGGTCGAAGGAGGGGAATGAGAGGTGATGCGAGAGAGTAGACGATCGAATGAGCTGGAACCAGCAGTCGTGAAGGCTGAGAAGTCGACGAGGGAAAGGTTAGGGTTAGAAAGAAATCGGGTTGGAGCGGAGCAATGCGAGAAGAGTTGACAGTGGTGGTGAAAGTGCATTTTTGGTACTGCTTGGTCGAAATGTGGTCGCTCAATGTCGTCAGCGTAGGTGAAGGGAGAGAGACGGCATTGATGCCTGCGAGGAAACGAGGAGCTGTCGAAAAGAAACAAAATCAGTGTCTACATCCGCCCAACAACTAGAGCAGTAAAGCTCACCCAGTCTCACGAGGACCTCTTTGATATAACAAGCCGGAANCTCCTCCAGCAGCTCATCCAGTCGACTCCTGCTGCCCTCCATCACTTCGTTTTCAACCTTCCCTGTTCGATGTTGTCGCTTTGTGCAATGGATCACGCTCATTTCGGTTTGTCTGATTGTGAAGGGTGTGAAAAGTGGTTGAACAGAGTGCAAGGTTGGAGCGTGTAGCGAGGTGAAAGAATTCGCATTGCATTGAATGGTTGAGGTTTTCGCATGATCCCGTGCATCTACTGTTCTCCGCGTTCGGAACTTCCATTGCACCACACCACTCGCAATCACGAATCAGAAGCAGGGGATCCACAAAGTGTAATTTGTCGCAAAAGAAGACTTCCTTTGTTCTCCCCCTTCCGATACGTCTCTTGCGATCATTTCCCAACGGTCTCGGTTCAATGCGAGGCGCCGAAGCCGCGCGGGGCAATCAATCTCTCGTAGATCCGCCTTTCGCTTTCTGCGATAGTGTTCTGCTCTGAGGAACTGCTCGCGACGGAGGTTGAGTTCGTTGAGAAGGCAAAACTAGCTATCTCTAACCTCCGAGAAGCTGTCAATGCTACGAGGCTCTCTATTACTCCCCTCGACGACGCTCTAATCCACTCAATAGCCCGAAGTCGTACTGTACACGACGGTGATGCCGCCGAAAGTCATTACCCTGCGAAATTCGCAGGAAGACTCTCCCTTTCTCTCTCTTTGAAGCTGACGACTTTTATAAAGCATTGTTGATCATACACGAAGGTCTGGGTCTGTTTTGCTCCACATCTTCTCGAGCTCGCTCCTAACAAGAGCCAGTGGTAAGCTTTCGGCGCTTTTAAATTTCGCTTCTCAAAGCTCGAGAGCCTGTTGCTCTCACATCTCGTATACAGGAGATACGACGATGTACCGAGATCTTCGAGATCGACGGAACGTGAGGATCAACGAGAAGCTTCTCGAGTTCCGAAGCGAGGGAATAATGAAACCGCTCTTCTGCGAGGCGAGGATGCAGTGGCCGCTATGTAATGTCTACAGCAGTTGCGAGATCAGGCCAAGACGTTAGGCACACGGAGTGGTAAGATATTGAATGATGGTTTGCACAATGGAACTGAAAACGAGAAAATTGACAACTTCGAGAAATCGCACCTCCTTCTTCCTCCATCATAAATGGCCCTCTACATCTCCTTGTTGTTAATCCATCGGGTGAAGAAGTCGAGAGAAGCTTCGGGTTGATCGAACTGTGAGAAACGAAATTTCGAAAGAGGTTAGTTGTGTGTTCGGCGGAGTTTTCGCCATTTTCGACGAGGCTCGTATCAGAGAGAGTGTTAGCTTGCAGGCACCATGTGGGAGGCAGAAGCAACCTCTAAGAACCTGAATAGACCAGCGCCGCCATCGGGAGCGAAAGCACGAGTCGTTCCCGCTTTCTTGCCGTTGAGAGTCTTGTAAGTTCTTTCTTTGGCTTGGACGTATTCGTTTTGACCACTCCAGGGAAGCGCGAGAGTCCAGGCGAGGTTACCCCTAGCAAGGACACGAAGTTCAGTTAGCGAAAATTTTGAGCTAAGTCAGTAAAGCGAGATCATGACTAGAACGATGCTTACCTCGAATTGCACTGCACGCAAGGAAATAGTCATGAGTGAGAAGTATGATTCAATATAGGAAGAGAGGCTTACCATGAAATCGGCGTCACCAGCGTAGATCAAGATTCGAATTCCATCTTGAAGAAGAGTAGGGATAAGAGATGCCGTGTTGTGAGCAACGTCTCCCTGGAACTGGAAGGCTTGGTTGATCTGCGTAGGAGCGTAGAGTGAGCGAGACAATCGCATGAAGGGGAAAACGAGTGAAATCCGAAGTACCTGCATGTTGCAAGATTCGAAAGTTCGATCCTTCGATACACCGAGAGATTTCCTGACATCGGGATTGTTCATGTACGTCTCAATCCACTGTAATTGCTTGTAGCAGAGAGGACCATCCTCTCCATCTCGGTCGCACTTCTTGCGGATATCGTAAGGGTTGAGACCACTTTGCTGGATTGGTCCCGCGACTTGCCAGCACGAGAGAGTAGCAGGCACACAAGTCTGTGAGACGAGATATCAGCCAACATCCTCGAAAGGAAGAAAGGACAGAGACTTACGAATCGCGAAGGGTTGTTGTAACAGTACTGAGTCAATCGTTGACAAGTTCCGACCTTTCCTTTGATCGATGCGCAAGTTTGCTCGTCAAAGATAGGACCGTAAGGGTTGCCTCCCTTGTCGCATGACCATTCGGGGACGGAAGCGAATTGAGTGTAGGCATCGGTCAATCCGTTTCCGATCAAGACGGATTCGAGAGGAATCGTGATCGCCGAGGGAGTGGGCTNCTTCTGGTTGAGTTGGTGGATGACGGAGGCGATGTTGGGCAAGTAGGTACCAGCGTAGGACTCTCCCGAGACATGGAAGGGAACCTTTTGGAACTTGGGGAACTTTTCGTAGAAAAGCTGTAGCACGGCTCAAGAGAGGTCAGTCAAGTTTCATCGAGTCGAGCAAATCTGAGAGTCCAGTTATCCCAAAGTCATACTTACTTGGAAGAAAGCGTAGATATCGAGAGCGGTATCGTGAGAGTTGGAGACAGCCTTTCCTCCGTAAGAATAGCCAACTCCAGTAGGAGAGTCCAAGAAGACGACGTTGGCCGACTCTGTCCACGAGTAAGGGTTCCTAGTCGTGTTCTTTCCTTCGTTTGCGATGGAACAAGGACCGAGTTCGAAAAGGAGACCGGTCATCGACGAGCACCCGGGTCCTCCGTTGATCCAGAGAACGAGAGGATCCTTCTCTGGGTGCTTCGAGCGAGACTCGAAGAACCAATAGAAGAAACTGGCCTTGTCATCAGCACTCGAAAGCGAGTCGCGAGGTTGTTCGACATCGAGGTAACCAGAGTAAGATTTCGAAGTGGTGTCGCAAAGGGTTTCGACCTTGTTCATTCGAAGTTTGTGCGAAGGGAATTCGGCATGTTGGACGAACTCGTCTAGCGTCGTCAAGCGGTCGTCGATAAGTCAGCGCCTTCCCGATCAATCGAATTTAGCGAGGGTATCTCACAGTTGATTCCTTCATGTTCGATCTCATCAAACTTCCTCACACCTTGTTCAACCCAATCATCAACCGATTTGTGTACCGTGTCGTAAGCACCCTTTGACCATTTGAAAACATCGGCGATGGCTTGAACCTGAGGTGGGGGAGTTGAGGAGAGGAAAGGGATCTGTTGAGGTTGAGGTACGGCTAATACACCGCTGACCAGTACGGCCGATAGTAGACTAGATGTAAGCATCTGCCGAGATAAGTGAAGGGAAGGAAAGGAAGCCTCGCGGTCGCACGGTTTCATCTTGAATCTGACACCTGATCACCCACTCACTCAAGCCACTCCAAGATGCCCATGATATTCCCATCTGCTAGTCAATCCCCCGAATCAGTCCTCTCTTCGATCCCTTCCTCAACTTCCTCCAATTCCCCTCACTACTTGGTGTTCCTCTCCTCGGTCGACCCTTCCTCGGGTCAAATGTGGTGTGGAGATTGTAGGGACACTCAGCAGACTATCGAGAAACTCGTTCCCGATAATCAATCTCAACTCGTCTTTGTCGGAGAGAAGTCAGAGTCAGTCCCTCGCTCTTCCCCCCTCTCCTCTCGCTCACAGACGCTGACGTACGGCGCTGTGCAGATGGAAATCTCCTGATTCTCCTTGGCGACAAGCTCCTTTCAATTTGAAAGCGATCCCGACCATTATTCGAGTTGAAGAATCTTCGCAAGATTCTCTCAAGTCATCGGTACGCTTCCTCTCATCTCTTGTCGCATCACCTAGGCTCTAAACTGACTTGGCGGTGTCTAACAGCTCGACTCGGCTCCTCGTCTAGTCGAGAGCGACTTACGGGACGAGACCAAGTTCAAGAATTTCGTAAAAGCATAAACTAGGCTGCTCTACTCCTGTATCACTTGCCCATCTTCACGAAATACCACTGTCTACGAATCAAGCTCACCTGAAGCACGAGGTGCGACTCTGTGAGAGACGCGGTGAGCGTCGGTCAATAGAAAAGAGATGGCAATTTCAGCGATAACTAGCCGAACTCTCCCTCCTACTTCGAGCTCTACTCCCTGGACTAACACTCAATGGAGTCAAACCCTCTTCCTCTCCTTCCTCGCCATTCCCGACCTGCTCTCTACTCGTATGCGACGATCGACTTGCTTCATTCGCTGATGAACCCGCCTGAATCTGTCTCTGTAACCTAATGATCTCTTTCCTGATCTCTTCATACTTGTCCTCCTCCCTCGAAGTAGTAGAACTCCCATCCCCTCCACTAGATCCACCAGATTCACTTTCACTCTCTCCCCCTCCTGCTTCCTGATCTCCTGTCTCCTCATCATCTTCCTCCTCATCTTCCTCTGGTGGCTCGTTACTAAACCTTCTATTCCTCCTCTGAATCTTCAGGCCTCGTGCTCCCGCGGACCCATTCGCCGAGCCCAACGGATCTTGAGCAGCGATCAGTTTCTTCAAACTATTCGTCACTGCAAACACCAACGGATCGACTTCCTCCCCCTCGTCTTCCTCTCCATCATCCTCATCCCAAGAATCCTCGTCGTCTTCTCCAGCACCACCTCTCTCCTCAAGCGCTCGAGCTTTCCCCTTTCCTTTTCCCTTCCCATTCACTCCTTTCTTCTCCCTCCCTCTTCGCCTTGGAGCATTGCCGTTACTGTCTCCGCCGCCTGAGGTATCGAGTGAAGTGATGATTGTCAATTTCGTAGGAGTGTCGGCAGTAGCAGGTAATGACGGACTCTCGGGTAAAAGATCCAATCTCCGACCTCCTGTTGATGAAGACGAAGAAGTCGAAGCTACGATACTAGCTGAGCGGCCTCTCGCAGGTGCGGTATTGAATTGAGGTGGAGAGGGGAGAACGAGGGTTTGATCTTGGAGGACTAGGTCGAGAGATGTCGAAGGAGTGGGAGCTGGTGGGTTCGCGATGGGGAATGAGGACGAAGGGGTCGTTAGAGTCGTGTTGATACTCGAGGTGTAAGAGTGAGGAAGGAAACGAGGGTTCTGAGAAGGGTAATAATTCGAGTGGGAGTAGGAATACGACGAAGAGTAAGGGAGATTGCCGCCGTTGTTCGTATAGAGACTACTTTGTTGTGAAGGGTAGGAGGAGGTGGAAGGTCGTATGGAGGGAGGGGAAACGGAGGATGCGCCAGGAATTCGAATAGATCCTACAGTTGCCGAACCATTCGGTTGCGAAGAACGAGAAGAGAAAGATCTTCTCCTACTCCCGCTGATACTCCTCCCTCCACCATTCGCTTGCGAGTTCGGGTGAGGTGATGATGCTTGAAGACTGGGATCGAGTTCCTCTAGTTCGTCGATAGAGATTCCGCACCTTCTTCGTAAATCTGCAATTTCCCTCTGATAGTACTGGTTGACCCTCTCTGAATTTGCGAGTCGAGTTCGTAGTTCCGAATTCTCTCTCAAGGCGGTGAGGACGTCGGGAGGAGCATTTGGGATTTGGGAAGAAGAGTTCGCGAGGATTGGAGAGAGAAGGGGAGAAGGTGAGGAAGGAAACGAAGTGGAGGAACTTGCGGAAGTGGTTGACGAGGCCGAGATAGAAGAAGAGGGGGAAGTAGAGGACAGCTTCCTTCTTCTCTGAGACGAGTGGGCGTGTTGAGAGTGTCGTCCTTGATGATGCGAAGAATCGTTTGCTCCCGCTGCTAGTAAAGTCAATCGGAGTTTGAGCGCTATCGAATCTGCTTGCCCTTCTATAGCTCTCTCTAACCTATGCTTCTCGTGTTGTAGCTGTTCAGGAGGGAGGGAGGGAGCGAGAGGTGAGACTGAAGTGGGCGATGATGAAACGAGGTGGGGGTCAATTGAGGGGACTCACAGTTTCTAGCTTATCAGTCAGCTCCCTCACTAGCTGTGACTCTTCCATACAGTACTTTGGGCGTTCAGTGGATGCGAATGAAGTGGTGAGAGAGAGAAACCGGCTGTTGGATTCTGCACGTACGGTTTCCCTCTCCCAATTCACTGGCTTCGGTTCCGATACTCCCCTAGCTCCATGACATGCATCTATCTACCTCGCTTCAAGGCAACAGTCGCACGGAATCGATATCTAAACGCTTGACAGGCCGCTCACTCAATTTTTATCCAACAATGGCTCTCACTCTGTTCCTACCCTCAGGACGCTTTGAGTCTCGCTCGAAGACATTCCGACGATTCATACCTGTGCTTTGGAACGGGGGCTATGCTCTGAGTCACTGTCTGGTACGCTAGAGAATATTTTTAGGTTTAGGATTGAAAAGTGGACGTTCGAAGGAGGATTATTAGTGCGAATGACCGGATGGGAATTGGGACCTGATTAGTCAGATGGTCGAAGGAGCGACGGACAACTGTGAGTCTCGCTATAAAAGTCAATTTCACCCTCACAAAACTGACTTTTCCCGCTCCCACAGTCCCTCATGATTGCCGTCGACGCGGCGAGTATTCAGCAGCAGCATGGCGACTAGATTGGAGTCATATCACGCAGCAGAGGAGAGTTGTGGAAGCAAAAAGATAGTCGCAAGAGTCGCATCGAAAATGGATTTGGTTCGTCCACCTCTCGCCGCCCCTTCTAGATCTACTGAAATTGGCCTATCCCTGCTCGTACTGATCATACTTTCTCTCTTAGGGCGAATACTGGCATCGGTTGTAGCATCTCGCAATGTCAAGGTATCTCTTTGAACACTGCTGTCTCGTACCGCTGCTCTCTCGACCTCTTCAAGGCTACGACGCTCTTTCGTCAATCCTCTTTTCCCCTTTCGAGCTCGCCGGACCAACGAAACGGATGTTTCACCGAAAGTTTTCGCGCTCGGTTAGAGAAAACAGAATTATAAGCCAACTCTCCCGCCTAGAACTCACGAAACAAGGAGGTGGGCACTGAGCACACAGGCTATTAACAACAGAAGCTATCGATTCAACAGATTGCGAGCTGACCAACAGAACTCCACTTCAAAGAAGCTCAAACCCTCTTGCAGACAAAATCACCTTGTGGCCACGCTCTCTTACCGTCCTGACGTTGAGCATCGCCTCAGCGATTGATCGAATAGACAGGGGAATCCGCGGCGTGATCACGGGGTGTGCCTCTTGGCGTGAGTGCGTATCTCCAATGCCTCTCCTTTCTTTCTCTCCTTACCTTCATCGATTCATCCAGCACACTTTTGTTCCCCAATCATGGCCCCACAACCTGAGTTGGTACAGCGCTCGACAGTCCACGAAATGAACATGATCGTCTACAAGGATATCTACCGCCCTTGCTCGAACAAGAAGCACCTATCAACGGAACAACAAAAGGAATTGGTGAGGTGGAAGAAAGCAGCGGAGTACTATTTCTCGCTTGCCCTCCCTTTGATCGGTGTCCCTTGCGGAGATTACGAGGCTGGCGCCGAAGCTGCGACAGGGGAGTACTATTTCCCGTTGTCGGAGCTCAGTACAGTACGAGGCTGCTTAGAGCACCTCAAGCGTCAAGTGGCCGAGGGAAAGATCACGGATCCCGATCAACTAGTGAGTCTTCAGTCCCTCTCTTTCCCACGGAATGCCGGAAGATTGACTTCTCCCGTCGTCGACAGCCCCTCTTCGGTGCTCCGCTTGATGACAATCATCAACCCGTGTTCTCTCCGCAGCCCTACAGTATCATCTTTGTACGTTTGGTCAATCTTACTTTGCTGCTCCAGTGTCGCGCTCAGGTGTGTTGCCTGAACAGGCCGAAATCGAGCTCATCTTGCTCAAGCACTGCTTGATATGGGTTCCGAGAATCTCGTCACAGAATGGTAGATGGAAATGTGCGGAACGCTGGGAGAACAGCTCACCCGGAAGCGAATTCAAACGTCTCGAACAGGCGGTGCTCGAGATTTGGAACTTCGAAGGGGAAGGAGAAGGAGAAAAGCAGCCCATTTCTGTGGCTCAGATCCTGCTTCGTGATGAGCTTGTCGCGCTTACCAAGCACTTGTACAATGGCGCACGTAGTAAGCTTGGTCAAGATGAGCTCAGTCAGGAATCTCATGGGGTGATTCGCGACGAGATTCGCCGCGAGGAATTGGGTCGGATCCTCAAGGCTAACGAAGAATACTACACTGACGTATGATTACCTTCCATTGTATTCGAGTGGGATCTCAACGCTAATGGCCGCATAACACAGAATACGACGATCACAATCGTCAACCAAACCAAACCAACGCCTTATTTCCCTCGAATTGGTCAAGCTCTTTCTCACCTCGTTAGTTCCTCGCCCTCTCCTGCATGTCTCCTACTGCGTACTGATTTTTGTCGCTCAACTGATCAGACTGCTCGAACCACTCACCGAGGCGGATCTTCCCGTCCCTTGACCGGTCCTTCTACTGCCGGTCGCTCGAATATCTCCCGCTCTATTGGTCACTCTGTCTCTCAACGCAAGCGAGATCTTTACTTCGCTTGAAAATGGTCGATGCTTCTCTCTTTGTCTTTCAAATTCGTACCCTCTCCTGCCTTCTCCTCTATTTTGTGCCGTTTGGTAGCAATCGTTGATCGAATAGCTCACCACACCAATTGTAAGACTGTCTGTTATCTGTGCCATCGCTGAAGAGAGATCCGCGAACGAAACGAGACGAGAAAGAAAAGCTTTGGATTTCGCCCAAGTGACGAGCGAACGACACCGGCAAGCAGTACTATCGAGACCGACCAACTACATCATGCAGACGAGGTCGAATAGAGCCATTTAAAGTTCACCTCATTGTGCAGGGTACATCAGACTGTTTTCGGCTATAGAGTTACTCACGGCAACGGCTGCTTTAATGGTGCGATCGAGCTCAATACCTCTTTGGAGGAGAATGACTTCTGAAGGTCAAGCAATGACTCGAATACACATGGGATTGAGAGCGATTCTCGACCTCTCGAAAGAATCAGCATGAGGCGGTTCGGTGTCACAGATTCACATATGTTGCACAGAGTCTATAGGTTGAGATAGAGCGAGCTACGGGAAGGAGAAGCAAAGTTTCACTAAACGGAACAGAAACAAGAATTCGGAGAAGAAGTATAACAAAGTGAGCGACAGATCAGAACCTAGCTTGAGGTTGGTAGCGGCTTCGGTTTGGAGCGCGACGAGCTAGACTCGCTGCATCGACGTCTGCTTTGAGAGCATCCAAGTTGTTGACGTTCTTTGAGAAACCCAAAAGTTGTCCGTATTTGCGGGCGACACGGGTAAGGCCGATATATCTCTCGCCGAATGGAGTACGGGGATCTGAGTGCGTCCATCGGTCATACAAAGCTGCAATATGCGTATCCGGGAGGCGCGGAACCTTGCCTTCGTTGAAAGCTTCGAGAACTTCTTTCTTCGTCATATCTGGATAGACGCTCATGAGCAATTCGGTGTGCAAGAGTTTGAGGAATCTTGTCGCCTGCAATCCAGTGTCAGCTTCAGGGTTTTCAGAACCAAAAAGAAGTGCTCTCGTACCCAACTCGAAATGACTTTGATCGTATTGAGGGTATCTCCCGCGCTTGAAAGCGAAAGCAACTGGAGATTGAGCGGTATGGAAGATTCGATGGAGTCTGGAGGACTTCCATTGACATATAGTTGATCTGAGAGGAAGGCTGTAGTCTCGAGACGTTAAGAGAGGGAAGAAACGGGACGTACAGCTCTGAATTAGGTCCTTTCGATGCTTGTATAGATCGAGATCACCTTGAGTTTGCATGGCACTGTAGAACCTGCTGCACACTACACTCAAACCTCGCTTCAACAACCCGATTTGTGGGGAGAAAGCGAAGAAGCTCACGTCCGGAGACTGTATGACAGAGAAAGACAGTGAGCTTTGAATTGTCTGCTAGGTGAGAATGCACTCACGTAAGAGCATCGCATCGTCGCGCGGTAGGTCGGGCCCGGGGTGCAAACTTGTTGCGAAAGCGGCATCGCTCTATACAACATTCGAAAGTATTCGGTAACTCGTGATGAACGAAATCGATTAAACCGAAGGAACTCACAGCTATGTCCATCCTTGAGCGTGCACGGAGCATATCCTGCACCTCTTCCTTTGAGACGAACGTCTTCCAGCTTCGTAGGTAATTTTCCACCTCTTCGACTTGTTTCGCTTTCGACAAAGTATGAACTGCGAGATTCTGCAGCCTTGAGTAAAAGGACGCGATTCAAAGGTGTCAAGGATGTACGTACGTAGTTTGACCTTTGCCAAAGCCGCGTGTCGGTAGAAATCAAGCGCAGCTTGAACAGTCAATCGACGATCGGAATTTCCAGGATACATCAGGACTTTGAGAGTGGCATCGTAGGCATCCTTATCTGAACAGTATCGACAAGAGATCAGCTAGATACAAAGGGGCGAGGTCGTAAACAGGCAGACTTGCCCTTGAAAGCTATCTCGATGGCCGGTAAGAGAAATTGTTTCATCAGTAGGTTAGTGCTGCTGATAAGGGGAAGTAGCGTACCTCTGCCTTCAATGTTCTTCAAGCGAGCTTCGTAGCTGAGGGGAGGCGGCATGGGGATAGTTGCAGATTTAGGGGGGAGGCCTGAGGAGAAGGAGGAAAGGAGGAGGAGACGAATTGTCTGTTTTCACGCTTGACGGAGTCCGCGGCGTTGATTGTCATCTTCTGATGATGATGATGATGACGATGCAAGTCTCGAAGCTCTTATGAAAAGTGCGGTGCAATGCTCTACTATGGGAGGTCGCTCTAGTTTTCGGAACCGAAAGCATCGTCAAATGTAGTTCAGCACTTATTACAACATCGAAAACGGGGACGGACGAAACGACATACACAACAATCTGAGGACAATACCGGGACTTTGTCACGTGTATCGATTCGTACTAGGGATCTCGACGGCATCCTCGTTCGCTCCCTCATCATCTTCCAATTCAAACACTGCTCTACCCCCCTCTTCCCCCAACCTGATCCTCCCCATCCCTTTATCGACGTCTCGACTACCCAACAACATCCTTTTCACTCCTCCACCACTTCCCTCACTCCATCCCAATCCTCCCACAACTCTTCTCGTCCCCTCGACGAATTGTTCCGAGAATGATTCAAACATTGATTGACCCCTTCTCTGAAACGAAGCTATTCGGAGTGAAGTGGGAGTATTATTGCTCGAGTTTGTATAGAGAGGGAGTTCATCCGTGTTGAGTTGAGGGAGGTTTTCGTCGGAAGATGAATCGGAGGAGAATGAGGTTGAACGAGGGAAGTTTGGTGGTCGACGAGAAGAGGAGGGAGAGGTATCTGACGAGGGGTGGGGGAGATGAATTCCTCGAGATGAATTGAGGAAGGGAAGGGAAGAAGGGAGTTTTGATTTGAGACTAGATGTTGGCGAGTTGTCTATTATCAGCATGAGCTACAGTGAGAGAGTAGGGGGAGTTGCTTACTATTCTATCCCTTTGTGATATAGTTCTAATGATTTAGCTCTTCTGAACGAGATGAAGAGTAAACAGCATAGAATCAAAGTTGTAAGTGTTAACCAGATCCACGGTGGTAGGGTCCCATCTGTCGGATCGAATGAGAGTGGTGGTGTACCTCCCTCTTCTGTGGTGACTGAATCCATTGCGAGTGAGAAGTATTGAGTGGAGCAGAATCAGGAGTCGAGATGACGCAAATCTTTCTCTTTCCTACGACGGCTGATGATTGATTCGATTACTGCAGGTGATTAATGAGCTGGATGTTAATTGACTGATATGCTGCAAGAGGTCTTTGCTGATGGTTGTTGCGATGTTCGACGATGTTCCATCATAAAAAAAAGTCAATTTTCTTCTTCCCCTTTCGACGTCTCGTTCCTCCCACCCATCAGGTCAAGCGCTGCTCAACTCACCTACACCTCAAAGAAAAATGCCACGAGCCCAAGATCCAACTCAAAGTCTTCTTCGATGGGGAATCGAACATGCGGAACCAGGTGCATTAGCAGCAGCAGCAGAAGAGATGAAAGCTGGTAAACGACCAGACCTATCAACAGACATGCTTAAAGCTATCATGGGTACTTCAGATGCAGATCGAATGAAGGAATGCTTGATGGTCATTGAAGGGAAATGGGTGGATAGGGATGGCAATGGAGAAGCTAGACAATCGGATGAAGTGACAGATGAGGACAAGTACAGAGCGTGGGACGATTTAGAAATGGTACGCTTGCCTTTTCCTTCTAAGTTGAGACCGAAGAGAACTGACTTTCGCAATATTTCGAATCTTCTTCCTTCCCTGCACATTCGCCAACGTATAGCTCGTTGAAGATCTCGACAACGCAAACGGTAAGCTCTCTCGTTGAATTACAGATGAAGGGATTTCGACTGATGCAAAGATCGTGAGAGTAGACTTGAAATCGGTTGGAGGATGGCCCATTATTGTCAAACATTTGACAGATTCAGATGATGAGGTGGTCATGAGAGCATGCTGGGTTTGTGGAACTGCTGTGCAGGTGAGTCGAGCGTTCAAATCAGCTACGGCACTGCAAAATGAAGCTTATATGTTTCCATCCTCTCACAGAACAACCCTCGATCGCTCGAAACTGTATGTTCTCGTCATCTCATCGCTGGTCTCTCACTGACTCAGAGATCGATCTACTAGTTCCTTACCTATGACCCCTTACCGATTCTCTCTACTCTCATCGCATCCTCCTCTGCCTCTTCCTCAACCCGCGCAAAAGCAATGTACTGTCTCTCCTCCACTCTCAAACACTGTGAACCCGCCGTCCTTCGCTTCTCCTCCCTCGACGGTTACTCCCAACTCCTTCTCGCCCTCCACGATCCCTCGCAAACGATCCGAACGAAAACCTCTTTCCTCCTCTCGCAACTCGTTTCGCAATCCGCTCAACCTCTGGAACTCTCGCAAGAGTTGAGACAAGCGGGAGTATTGAAAGGAGTGTTGGATAGTTTGAATCGGGATTTACATCAACCTACTGAATCTACTGGGGAGAATAACAAGATTGATGAGGATTACAGAGACAAGTCATTGAGATTCTTGGTCAACGTCGTCGAACGAACAGAAGGAAAGGGTTTGGAGAAAGACGAGAAGGACAAGTTGGGCAAGGTAGTCAAGGAGTTGGAAGAGGGAGGAGAGTGGTCTGCGGAAGAGGATTTGGGAATGGCCAAAAGTGAATGGGAGGATTTCAAGAGATCTTTCAAGCAGTAGAAATATTTGTACGTAATTATCCGCGTTCAACACTAGGTGGAGGAAGGGTTACTGTACACGGCACTGTAGAGGAGAGAGGTCGGCAGAGTTTGTTTCAGGGGAGCACGAAGTTCCGATCCGAAGGAATCGCTAGCGGCTGGGTGTGGGGATTTGGCAAAGAACCGCTCCGACTCTTGCCTCGCTTGCACTTCTCCTTCTCCTGCTCCTTTTCTCCACTCTTCGGTTGCTCCTTTGAACGAATCTATCGTATCAGACTCGATATTACTCAAGGCATCGCTCAACCTTCTCTCTCGACTCAGCAAACCCTCTTTTCTCGATTTCCCCACCTCCACCAACTATCAACTCACTCTCGGAGAATGCACGCAATCACTCCTCCAACGTCCGACTTCTCCTACTCGAACCTTCAAGAGCTCTACTCGCAAGGAATTCCTTGCCCATCCGATTTCTCCTTCCCAAAGAATGTCATCGACGGGTTCGCGAAGAGTCAAGGGGATGTACCGGCGATTTGGTGGGTCAGTCATGATTTCAAGAAGGAACGGAAGGTCAGTTATGAGGAGTTGAGTAGGGAGAGTAAGAAGGCTGCGAAAGTGTTTAGGAAGAATGGGATTAAGAAGGGAGACAAGTCAGTTTTAAACTCGTTGTTCAGGCGCGATGTCTTCGAAGGCAGAGTTTCCGTAAGCTGATTACGAGTGTCGTTGCTCTTTGAGCAGAGTCATGATTCAAACGGGTCGAGTCGTCGAATGGTGGTTCGCTGTCTTCGGATTAATGAGAATTGGAGCAGTTGCAGTCCCGGGAACCTCTCTACTCGTCGCAAAGGGTCAGTCGTACATATACAACCCTCCTTTTGACGAACTGGTGCACTGACACGAAAGCGAGTAGACTTGAAATATCGAGCGGAAAGTTCTAAAGCCGTCGCTTTCATCGGAGATCAAAACGCTTGTTCTCGATTCGAAGAGATCTCTTCCTCNGTCGGTATCAANCACATCTATCAAGTCAAGTCGGACGANGGGGAAGGAGATGAAATTGGCAAAGGTCGAATCGATTTCGTCAAGAGTTTGAACGAGGTTGGAGAGATTGGAAAGAATGAGAATGTCGAATGTGAACACAAGAAAACGGATTTGGCTATCGTGTTCTTCACGAGTGGAACTACTTCGAACCCGAAATTGGTGCTGCTCGAAGCAGAGTACAGTGAGTCCCGTTTTTCGCTTTTTCGACGATACATCTTATTCTCGGATTTTGTCGAGAAGGTGACCATGTCCTGACGTCCCTCTCGTCATGACCATAGCTCTCGGTCACACGATTACTGGATTATGGTACAAGATCACTCCGGGCAAAGTAATGCTCTGTATGGCAGACCTAGGATGGGCGAAAGCTTCTTACGGTTCATTGGGAACCTTCAATCTCGGAGGTACCTACTTCGTTCAACCTCCTCCACCTGGCGCATTCCAAGCGACTCATCTCCTCGAAACCCTTCACCGTTACCCGATCGAATCCCTCTGCGCTCCTCCTACGATCTATCGAGGACTCGTCACTCATTCTTCCCTCAAATTCATCAAGGAGCATCCTTTCAACAAACTGAACCATGTCGTCGGTGCGGGAGAACCTTTGAATCCTTCGGTTATTAACGAATGGCGTGCGGCGACGGGTTTGACGATTCGAGATGGATGGGGTCAATCCGAGTCGGTCATCATGGTGGGGAACTGGGATGGAGTCAAAGTGAGAGAAGGATCAATGGGAAAAGTTGCGCCGTTCTTCGAAGTTGGGATTATTGGGCCGGATGGGGAGGAACTCAAGAGAGGTGAAGAAGGGGAGTTGGCGGTGAGGTGCGATCAAGGGGCTGGAACCGTCTACATCTTCAAAGGGTACGTCAAGAATGGAAAGATCGACAAGAGGCAGAAGACTCACGGAGGGAAAACTTGGTATTGTACGGGAGATCGAGGGATTCTCGACGACGACGATTACTTCCATTTTGTGGGAAGAGATGATGACGTAATTACCAGTAGTGGGTATCGTATCGGTCCTTTCGAGGTCGAGTCTGCTCTAAAAGTGAGTCCCCAAATTTCGCTCCGTTTCTAGAATTTCGAAAATTCCGCTTTTTCGAGTTTCCTTCGTTCGAAGCTGACCTTACTGGACTGTCTACCTCCTCCAGACTCATCCTGCGGTGCTAGAGTCTGCTGCCGTCGGTACCCCGGATCTCGCGCGAGGGGAAGCCGTCAAAGCTTTCGTTATCCTTTCCGAAGATTACAAAGGACATGCGACTGGAGAGAAGGCTAAAACGCTCATCGCCGACATCCTCGTACGTCTCCCACCCTCCTCTTGATATCTTCCTACCGTTCCTGAACTTTGCTGACAACCGCTCGCCCTCGATCGTTTTCGTAAATAGAGTCATTTCCGCAAGACTACAGCTCCGTACAAGGTACCGAGGGAGATCGAGTTCGTCGAAGAACTACCGAAGACCGTCAGTGGAAAGATTCGCCGAGTCGAACTGAGGGAGCTCGAGAAGCAGAGAAAGAAGGATGTTTTAGCTAAGATCAAGGCGAAACTCTAAAAGTATCGCTAGGACGCTTTACCTTATCTTTTGTACATACCGATGCGAATGCGAACTCTGACTCAGTATGTGTGCGTCGGAGAGCGGAGTGAGCTATTTGCGACAATTTGCGAAGTGCGAAGATCAAATTTCTTCGTATATTCGACTGAGATATGTCGCGATCACAGCTCGTAGAGCATTGGAACCGTGCCGAAGAACAAACCTGATCGAAACGAAGCGAAGAACGCGAAACCTTTTCAGAGCCCTCCACCAACGACTTCTTCCTGCGACAACAACACCAACAAATACACCATGCGCACATTACAGAGCTTACTACTACTCCTAGGAGCTGCTCTATCGGTCAGTGTAGTATCCTGTCAACTCACCGTCAAAGTACAGCCTCCAACTTCTTTCGATCTAGTTTCGCGCTTCATGTGAGCCTACTTCACTCCTTCCCACTTGCGATGAGCTGATAAGTACACTACGAGTAGTGAAACCATCTATCACGAGAAACCCGACGCGTTCTACCCTTTCATCCGCCAACTCACTCAGTACCAAGTACGACCGAAAGTTACGTTCTCTGATCCCGCTTTCCAATCTTCCAAGTCGCTTGATGGCAAGCCTCGACCATCGAAATACGCCAATCACAACCCCATCTTCACCCTTCTCGCTCAACCGTATGAGTCCTATCAAGCCCTCGAATCGACTTTCCTTCGCTCGCGACTATGGAAGGACCGAGGATCAATCTTGACGTGGAAGATGGCGCTAGCGAATGACGTAGCGCTGCCAACGCTTGCGGAGATGGAGAAAATCAGCGAGGCGAGGGAAGCGGAATTGGCGAAATCGGGAGAAGGGAAAACGAAGCAGTGTCAGAGTTGGATCGATGTGGCGGGACAGAAAGCTTGCAGTGGAGATGAATTCTGGAAGCTAGCTGGGGCGAAACAGATCTTCTCACGGGGACCGATCAAGCTAGATGGGTGAGTTCCGGATTTCTTCTGTCACTTCGAATCACAAGTTGACCGGGTCTCTGTGCAGTGCTTCACCCCCTCTTCACTCCTTCGATCGTCTCCTTCCCAATTCCCGCAACGAGTCACTTCCTCTCGTAGTTCTTTACGCTTCCCCCACCGACGAACGATTCCCTGCACTCTTTGATTTCCTCCACAACCTCGCTAGTCCAAAATCCGGTCAACCTCGACTTCAGTTCGCCCTCAGGTGGAAGACAAACAAGGATGCTCCCGCGAGCTCGTTACTCAATCACTTCGACGTTCAAGCTGTTATCGAGCGAGCAGAAAGCGTGAATTCCGTCGGAGGTAAGTGTTTCATCGGTTTCAATCGGACGTCTGTAACCCATATCAAGCTCCCCCACTGCAGACCTCTCGCTCAAGATGACTGCCTTCGTCGAGCAGTCGAGTGACAAGATCGAGACACTTGTCAAGGTCGCTCAGTCATTACCTCAATTTCTCGATGAAGTCGGCTCAGTGGCCGTACCAGAAGCGCTCAGCTCAGTCGTTGATACTGTCAAGGAAAACAACTTTGTCGTGTTGAACGGCGTCAAGATCTCGACCGAAGAAGGA
>JGI24890J29729_1000196_pt1 | contig 45926 bp, 57 predicted proteins | sample FreactcultureFD7_FD_29729 | JGI IMG/M metagenome (IMG submission 29729)
CCCCCCGTAATAGGAGATGGGGGGTGGCTTTAGGTTCTAAGCCCCACCCCGCAGATACATAAATATTTACAAAATTAGGTCACTTTAGTCTACCTTAACCCACCCCGCAGATACATAAGTTTTTCCAAATCTAGACCACTTTAGTCCGCCTTGACAATAGAAACCAACTTGCGAAATTGCCAAATTTTACCCGGAAAAAAATCTGGCAAATTTAGGTGACTTTAGCCAAACTTAAATACAAATAATATCTATATCTCTGTATGGTTTTATATCCCCCTTATATCCCCCTTATAATAGGGATACAAAGCACGGCACTGACTCAGGCTTCCTTGCCAGAAATCAAGCCAAAAAAAACCGACCCAGCTGTCAAAACTGGATCGGTGAGTTTGTCTGAGTGGAGTGCTCAACGTGTACAAGATTATAGTACGCCACCACCCTTTTCTTGGCAAGGATTATTGACCGGCAAGCCACAGAAACAAGGCGAACCAAATTGCCGCGATAGAGATCATTACCGTGGCCATCATATCGCTCATTGAACCTCAACCACCACAAGAATAACGACGATGACAGAGGCTACCGCAAGGATAAAATCAACCATAATCACTCTCGCTACCTAGATCAGGAACAAAAAACTTAACAGGATAACCATTGGCAAGAAATTATTGTGTGCTATCGCTTCTGAGATACTGACGACTGTCAGGATGGTTAGCCATGCCAAAATCATCCATTCCCTCAGTTTCTCCCGCATTGTTTATCTCCGTTTTTTTAATTTTATCTGCGCTTAGCTCTGCACCGTGACGCCGCCTGTGCGGCTCATCCCGGTCTTCCATAGCATCAAATGGCCCATCCGGTAGCGGCATGTAGCAGACTGGCCAGTGTACCTGATGGTACTCGTCCCTCCAGACGCCATACTCATCCCGACGAACCACGGCAAAATAAACGACGACCTTGCCATCAATCCGTTCCCGCTCGCAGATTGCAAGGACCGGAATTTGCTTCAAGGCCGTATTTATTTTGCGCCAGCTCATCGCCCCACCACTCAGTTCATAAAAGAAAGGGTGTACTTATTTTTTGAAATTTCAACTTTTTTCGGCTCCTTCACGCCCGCGACCCTGAGGTCGTTAATTAGCAACTCCATCATCTCAATCAGGCAATGGCGCATCTCTGCTCCATCCGGGTGCATAACCGCTTCGTTAATGCCAAGCTCAAGCGCGGTTTCATCAATCAAACAAATTGAGACAACACACAGGAAATTATCTTCTGATTCATTGCTCATGCTTATGGTCCCTGTGTTGAGTAAACCGTTCCGGCGCAAATGGCTTTTTTTTCACGGTTCCATTTTCTTAAGCGGGCGGCTTGCTTTCGCTGAGCCGCGTGTAGGTAGCCACCGATCTCCGCTGCCAGCTTCCTGCGTCCGGCAACCTCGGGATGGTCATATCGAGCCCATTGTTCGGCGCGTGTAAGGCCGTCCCTACAAACGCTGCCGTAATTAAAACTCGCCACACACATGGAACGGCATCCTTTCAAGACGACGCTGCTCGTCGTACCATTCCTCAGCATTGATGTTGAGGTCCGGGCGCAGACTTTGACGCCATTCAACCAGATTTGCATACCCAACGACGTTTGTAATTCCGTTCTGATCAACTTCCACCTTCCTGTCAAAAAGCTTCATGTGGTCAATGACCGGCGTCAATTGCTGAAAATTACCGCGCTTGATCGGCTCTACCGGAAAATTGTAAACCCAGTCCGTAATTTCCTTAAAATTATCAACATGCGGGCTTCCGCCAAACTGAATGACGGACATCGGCTCCCAGATCGGATGCTCGATGACTTCCAGATTGTGGCCAATGCCCCAAACCGTTGCGTATCTTTTTGGCAAGGAATGGACCTTCATAAGCTTGTCAGCCACGATGACCGCAGGAGCCGCTATCAGTCCTGACAAAATAAAACGACGTGTAATCATCTCACATTCTCCGTGTTGGCTGGGAGACTAGGGTTCGAACCTAGATTACCGGGACCAAAGCCCGGCGTCTTGCCAGTTAGACGATCCCCCAAAATTGGCGGAAGGGGTGGGATTTGAACCCACGGCAGGCTTTCACCCACGGCAGTTTTCAAGACTGCTGCCTTAAACCACTCGGCCACCCTTCCAGCTGTAATCTATCAACGTCCAACCACACGCCAAACTACAACACACCAAACTACAAAACAAAACGAAAACAAGCCAATGAACGCCCCAAGCAAGTTTGAAAAATTGGGTCCAATCTCAATCATTAGTCAAACTCCAAATAGTCGGATGCGACGGCGCTCGTCCTCGACAAGCTTAAGGTACATGCGAATCACGTCCATCAAGTCATTCACCTCATTCCTCCCATATATGGAGCGGGCAATCGGGATCGAACCGACGACATTCAGTTTGGAAGACTGACGCTCTACCCCTGAGCTATACCCGCGTTAACACAACCTAACATATATGCTTCGTTTGTAAATGGTCGGGACGGCAGGATTTGAACCTGCGACCTACTGGCTCCAAACCAGCCACGCTAACCAGACTGCGCTACGCCCCGATAATTTTTTCTATATGCCGCTTGACCGCTACCGTGTCAATGTCTATGTTGGCTTAACAAGGAGGTGGATATGCCCGTAACAATATATAAAGAGATCACGGAAATCATATTGCCCGCTAGAATGATGTACGCAATAGCGATTGGCAATGTGTTTGTCGTTGAGGATGAGGTGAACGGACGGGAGGAACTAGGGAAACTGAGGAGACTTTTGAAGTATGCGTGTTTGCAGCCTTTGGAGTCGCTTCCTTATAAGCTTCAAGAGGTAGCGGCCAAGAGTATTGATCGTTTGCATAACTCGGTCATGGCTGAGTACGACAACCACCGTGCCGATAAGGTTGCCGCCTCCATCTATTACTTTTTGAAGGAGATAACGGATAGCGGATATCTGGAGCTATGGGAAGGCTCCCCGGTTGCGGAAGCCGCCGAAATGTATCTGCCAATGATCGAGCATGTCTTTGGCGAGGAAAAAATAGATCAGAGTGCTCAGAAGCAATCTCGTAGGATTTTGGCTCACTTACAAAAACGAGGATACTATGTCTAATATTGAATCAGTGTTCCCGGATGAAATCCACGAGGATGATGAGATTTTTATTTCTTGTCGGGTTCGCAATCTTTTTTATTCTACCACGCATGCTGAACGATATGCTGCGATCCACATAGGCCCTAATGTTATTCATTTTCTTTTGGGCGACCTTTATGGCAAGGTTTACAAAGCCCCCAAAAAAATTGCCGTGGGGGAACCCGTGTGGCTTATGGGGTCCGAGGGGCTTTGGACGGTTATGTGTATTGATGGAGATAATGCTTGGGTAAAGAACGGCCAAAGCCGCCGAAGTGTGCTTGTGTCTTCTCTTTCCCTTGCCAATAAGGCACCGCGTAATTTTGATTAATAGGAGCTAGATGAAAATGAATGAGATCACCACCACACTCAATCGCATCCGTGCGCATCAGCCGTGCCAAGAGGGATGGGAGAAGCTGCTCGCGGGCCTTGGCAAAACAAAAGCCGATGACGAGCCGCTGCCCTTCGCTCGGATTGTCGAGATCAATGGGTTGGACGATGCGCTTTGGTGCTGTCGTGCCGAGCCGGATCGCGCCAAAGAGTGGCGGCTCTTCGCGGTCTGGTGCGCCCGTCAGGTGCAGCATTTGATGACCGATCCGCGCTCGATCACCGCGCTGGACGTAGCCGAGCGCTATGCACATGGACAGGCGACGGACGAGGAATTGGCCGCCGCTGGGGCCGATGCTAGGTACGCTGCCGAGACCGCCGCTTGGGCCGCTGAGACCGCCGTTGGGGCCGCTGAGACCGCCGCTGGGGCCGCTGCTTGGGCCGCTGCTTGGGCCGCTGCTCTGGACGCTCAAAAAGCCGAATTTCTCCGGATTGTTGGAGGCACCCATGAGTGAGACGGATAAAGCACGCGAGGCACTGAGCGCCGTCAGCAATCTCAGCCACCGTATCCCCGGCTCGGATGATTACCGTGTGCCAAAGTCCGCGATGGTCGCGGTAGACGCGGCGCTGGCGATGGCGCCGGCCACCGACGCAACCAAGCTCGCGCGCGAGGCGCTGGCGCCTTTCGCATCGCCGAAACTCACGACCGACGAAGACGGTGACGCATTGGAAATGCGAGGGCGCGATGGCCGGTTCTGCCTTCCCGACAGCCATGGCTTCCAGTTGACATGGGCCGATGAGGACGACGGCGACACCGTGCATATCACCGCCGGGCAAATCCGGCGCGCGCGTGCCGCGTATGCCGACCTCTCCACCGCGCCCGCAGAGAGCGTCCACCTGACGAAGCAGGAACAGCAACTCATGGGCAACGTTCTGCGTGCAAGCGTGAAACCCATCCGGCAGATCACGCCCGCAGAGAACAGGGAGAAGCGGACGGATGGATGGGGAACACTCCCATTTCCAGCCGACACCAAAGCTCTGCAAAGACTGTGCGCCTGCTGGCACTGCATTGGTGAGCGCCGCGAGTGGCTGAAATGGTTTGTCGTCTGCCCAAAATGCGGCCACAAGCGGTGTCCCAAGGCGATCGATCATCGCTACCGATGCACGGGAAGCAATGCACTCAATCAGATTGGTGAGATCACTGTCGCAGAGGAGACGAGCAATGACTGAGAGCAAAGAGATTGAGGCGCTCCGCCGCCAGCGCCTCGATACCATCGAGGACATACTGGACGAGATCGCGGCCGAACGCGACTTCCACCGCAAGCACATGCACGAGCAAGGCGAAATCTGCCGCAGGTATTTGGAGCGTGGCGAGATTCGCGATGCCGCCGAAGCTTGCGGCAACGCGAACGCCCACCAGATTGCCGCCGCATCTTATACGCGGCTCCTCACCTCATTGCAGGAGAAGCACAAGTGAAAGACGCGAGCGAATACCGTGAGGTGATTGTGTCTGCAATCGAGTCCATCGACGCGGACGATATTATCGGCGCGCACGAGAAGCTCGTGGCAGCGCGCGACGATGATTGTGCAGCGTGTAGGGCGATGGGTGAGGACTGCGGCGAGCATGTGCCGTCGTGGGAAGAGATCGTGGCCCGCTTGCAGGCAGAGAACGAGCGGTTGCGGGCGGGGCTGCGGATGGTCGTGAACTGCAACGTGGCTGAGCCGTGGAGACTGACTGCGAGGCTCATGCAGGACATCGCCCGCGCCGCCCTCTCCACCTCCCCCACGCCCGCAGAGATCGGGGAGACGCGGGCGGATGGGGAGCCTGTCGAGATCGGGTACGTGAACTGGCGTGGCGAGTATTCGAGGCGACATATCCTGCCCACGGGTATTTTTTGGGGCTCGACCGAATGGCACCCGAAACCGCAATGGCTGATCGAGGCCATGGATGTCGAGAAAGGCGTGTTGCGCACGTTTGCGCTCGCTGACATTGGTACCAAGCCGCCCACCGAGGAGCCGCGCAATGGCTGAGATCAACGATACCAAGCTGATTGCACTGCTGCGCGAGTTGGCTGGGCCGCGATACCCGGATGACATATGCGGGAAAACGCTAATGGCCCTAGCCGCCGATGCCCTCGCCCGCTTGCAGGCCGAGAACGAGCGCAAGGACGCGGCGCTGCGGGAGATCGTGGACTGCAACATGGCCGAGCCGTGGAGACTGACCGCGAGGCTCATGCAAGACATCGCCCGCGCCGCCCTCATCCCCTCCCCTTCGGCTGATAAGGAGACAGCATGACGAAGAAGGCTTTCGATAAAATCGCGGCCGGACTTCATGACGCACTGGCACTTGCCGAAGGCGGTGCGGTCTATGCCTTGGCCGAAGCGTGGGCATCCATCGATGGCAAGGTGGACGATTTCCGCCGAGAGCGCGGCCTTGATCCAGTCAATTCGCTTATGACCGACCCAAACTTCACGGGCCATTACGTCGGCTACATGGAGGAAGCCGAGGAAATGATCCGGCGCCTCCAACGCCGAGGCTTTACCGTCGTTCCGCTCACCCCGGAGAAGACCAATGCCTGAGACGATGCGCGAGAGGATCGCGCGGCTGTGGCGCAAACTGAAAGGGCCGCCAGTGTGCGGATGCGGGCTCGTGTCGAGTGAAGCCGTGTCGGTGCAATGCAAGTGCGCGTTTGCTCGCGCCGCCGCGAAGGAGGGGAAGTGATGATTGATGCTAGTAAAACTGATGATGAATGGCTCGCTTACGCGAAAGAAGTTCTTGATTATAACCCCGCTACTGGCGTGCTAATTTGGAAAGTGAGACGCGGGCGTCAACAAGCGGGAACGGTTGCTGGGAGCAAGTCGGTTGGCCCATATAGCTACGTAAGAATTGATGGTAAAACTAAATTAGTACATCGTGTAGCTTTTGCTTGGGTTCACGGACGCTGGCCTCAATCTCAAATTGATCACATAAATGGAAACAAACGCGATAACAGAATTTGCAATCTTAGAGAGGCAACACCTCAGCAAAATATGGCAAATTCTAAATTGCGCTCTGACAATACAAGCGGTTTTCGAGGAGTTAGGCCCGCAAAGACAGCGGGTAAATGGTGGTCCAGTATTTATGTGAATGGAAAGTGTCGTTACATCGGCACTTTTGATACGCCAGAAGCGGCATATAAGGCATACGCAGATGTCGCAGCTATTGAGTTTGGTGAATTTGCGAGGGTATCATGAGCAATAACGTAAAGATCAGCATGGATCGCGTTTACCGTACGCGTGATGGTCAAGAAGTCCGTATTTATGCGGTGGACGGAGGCGGTAAGTACCCGATCCACGGCGCAATAAAGGTTGATGAAGAAAATTTTTGGGCGATGGGTTCTTGGAAAAAAACAGGGAAGTATGCGGTTGAATTTGAAACCAAAGAAGACCTTATCGAAGTAAAGCCGCGCCATAAGCGGACAGTGTGGATAAATTTATATCCCAATGGGAAATCCTCAGCGTGGGAAGACAAGCGCGATGCTGATATCTTGAGAGGTTCAGGCGCTATAGCTTGCATCAAGGTTGAGCTAGACTTTGAAGAAGGAGAAGGTCTATGAGCATTAAGCCCAAAAAACTTCGCGGTTTTGCCGCCATGTCTCTTGAGGAGCGTACTGAAATTTCAAAAAAAGGAGGAGCTTCGGTCCCAGCGAGCAAGCGATCTTTCTCCTTAAATAGGGATTTGGCAAAAATCGCAGGAAGCAAAGGCGGGAAAGCAGTGAGTCCAGAAAAGCGAACTTTTTCAACTAATACCGATTTGGCAAAATGGGCCGGTCGAAAAGGTGGGCTTTTTCGTAATTCGTAGGAGATATAATATGTTAAATATGGAAGCTAAGCTAATTGACCACATGGGCGATGATTTGTCCGTCGTTCGTGCCGCCCGTGTGAGTTTTGCAAAAGACTCGCATAAAAATAGATTTGGTTTTGAAGAAGGCGCCGCATCCGATGCTGACAGCAGACTGATACGATATCTCGCCAAGCATAATCATTGGACGCCGTTTGCACACACTGCGATCACGTTTCGCGTCTCCGCCCCGGTTCCGATCCGGACCCAGTGCTTCAAGCACAAAGTTGGATTTGTAGAGAACGAAGAAAGTCGCCGGTACATTAGTTCAACACCTGAGCTTTTTATACCCGATGAATTTCGTATGGCTCCTATCAATGGCGCCAAACAAGGATCGTTTGGCATCCATCCAAAGACCGTTGAGTGGCGACGAGAGTACTCGCTTTGCTGTCGATCAATGATCGAGATGTACGAGGAGATGATTACCGATGGGGTTGCGCCCGAACAGGCCCGTCTTGTTCTTCCGCAGGGCGTTATCGTCAACTGGTACTGGACAGGTTCTCTCGCAGCCTACGTGCGGTTTTATCGGGAACGTACCGATCCGCACGCCCAGAAAGAAATTCGTGATCTTGCGGAGATCATTGGCGCAAAGATTGCGGAACTATTTCCGGTGTCATGGGCAGCATTGACGGAAAAAACCTGATGCATGGTATCATTTTGTTTGTCTGCGTCATCGCGTTTATAATTATAATGAGTGAATGAGAGGGAATTGTAATGTTTTGGTTGGTAAATAAAATTGAAGCAATGAGCTATAAACAAAGTGTCGCGTTTCTTAGCGACGGCCAGATTATCAAAATAACAAATTGGTTTAATAACGGAGAAGAATCTGACCCGACGGAAGCAACGCACTGTGCTTGTGGGCCATGCAAAGACGGTTTTTGGTATGTGTTAGATTTGACTAAAACGCAGACAGTGGAGGCAAATTAAATGAGCATTGTTCCCGCGCAAAATATTAATCAAGACTGGGTTTATCCATTTTTTCCGCGCACTAAGCGAGACGGCATGACTTACGGCCTTAGCGCGGCTGGCTACGACATCCGGATTGCTCAGGATATCTGGCTTTGGCCCGGAATCACTAAGTTGGCGTCTTCTGTAGAGCGGTTTCAAATCCCAAATGATATCTTGGCAAGGGTTTGTGACAAATCTTCGTGGGCAAGAAAGGGTGTTTTTGTCCAAAATACTGTAATTGAACCCGGATGGTGTGGTTATTTGACACTAGAGCTGACAAGACATATGCCTTGGCCAATTAAAATTAAAAAAGGATCACCAATTGCTCAAATTATTTTTGAGCGGTTGGAAGAAAAGACTATTTTCCCATATACTGGCAAATACCAAGACCAGAAACGCGGACCGCAGCCCGCAATTTTAGAGGATTAATATGGCTACCCTTGTTCTGGACGGCAAACAAATTGATGTTGCCAAGCAGCTTCAGGACTTGGATAGGGCGGACTGCGAAGACAACCTTTATACATTCCTAAAACAAGCGTGGCGGCAAATAGATGCCGCCCCGTTCACTCCGGGATGGCCCATTGAGGCTGTCTCGGAGCATCTTCAAGCTGTTGCGGACGGCGATATTAGGCGCCTCATCATCAATATTCCGCCCCGCTGCGCTAAATCATCCCTTACATCGGTTGCCTTTCCGGCATGGGTATGGGCTCAACCGTGGTCTAGCCCAACCAGCGGCCCCGGCGTCCAATTTCTTCATGCTTCTTACGCACAACAATTGTCGCTACGCGATAGCGTCAAGTGCCGCCGATTGATTGAGAGTCCATGGTATCAATCCATGTGGGGTGATAGATTCTCCCTGACGGGCGATCAAAATACAAAAAGCCGATTTGATAATGACAAAAACGGATCACGTCTTTCAACGTCAGTTGGGTCCGCCCTGACGGGTGAAGGCGGGTCCATTATTGTCGTTGATGACCCCAATGCCGCCCAAGAAGCGTTCAGTGAGGCAACCATTCAATCAACTATTGAATGGTGGGACTCTGCCCTTTCGACACGTCTAAATGATCCAAAGACTGGCGCATTTATCGTCATTCAGCAGCGCCTTTCGGAGGAGGACTTGACGGGCCATATCCTCTCAAAGGACATTGGTAACTGGACGCATCTTTGCCTTCCAATGGAGTATGAGTGGCGCCGTCACTCATATACGCAAATTGGATGGAATGACCCCCGTGGCCTCTCCAGCAATGGAGAGCCCCTTGTTGTTGTTGATGAAAATGGGGATAGAAAGCCAATAAGCGTCGAGGCGGAGGCGGTCCTTGAGCAGAGAGAGGGGGCGCTTCTTTGGCCGGATCGTTTTGGCAAGACAGAAGTTGCCATTTTGGAGCGACAGCTTGGCCCGTGGGCTGCTGCGGGCCAGTTGCAGCAGAGGCCCGAGCCAAAGGGTGGCGGCATCATCAAGCGAGATTGGTGGCAACCTTGGGAGAACGATCTTTACCCCAACATGGACTATATTGTCGCTTCCCTCGACACGGCATACACGACTAAAACTGAAAACGACCCCTCCGCCTTAACAATTTGGGGAATTTTCTCCAGCGATACAATTGTTCAATCGCCATCACATGCCGGAAACAGGCACGCCGAGACTACCGGCCATGCGAGGGTAGAATACAGCCGAAACTATACAGAAACTAACCCAAGGGCCATGCTGATGTATGGCTGGCAGGGGAGGTTTGAGCTTCACGATCTTATTTTGAAGGTCTCCGAAGCTTGTCGCCGCTATAAAGTTGACGTCCTCCTTATTGAAAACAAGGCCGCTGGCTTTTCAGTCGCTCAAGAGCTTAAGCGATTGTATAGTAATGAAAAATTTGGCATCCAGATGTTTGATCCAAAATCTCAAGACAAGCTTGCCCGGCTTTACTCAGTACAACACCTATTTGCTGAAGGACTTATTTTTGCCCCCATTAAGCAATGGGCCGAAATGGTCATTTCTCAAGTATCGCAGTTCCCTAAGGGCAAGCATGATGACTTGGTTGATACCGTTTCAATGGCAATGCGCCATTTGAGAGATTCTGGACTTCTTGTCAGAAATGTCGAGTGGACCGAGGCCACAGACGATCAAGCCGCTTTCCGGGGAAACTCAAATCTTTCCCCGCTATATCCAGCTTAACAATTGTCTGGACGTTTTTGATGTATTCTGGCAAATATGATTTATAAGATTTAATGCCCCTGTAGCTCAGTTGGCAGAGCAGCCGTTTTGTAAACGGCAGGTCGTGGGTTCGATCCCTACCGGGGGCACCAATTAACGAGGCTTTTATGCGCAAGGTTGAAGTGAGGTCGTTTGTTGAAGTTGTTAAGGAGCCAAGCCGTCCTGTTCTTGGAAAATATCGCGTTGAAGTTTGGGGTGCAGAGCCGCACGATTACGTTCGTATCTATGAAATCCAGTCACGTTCTGATATTCTTGCGCAACAAGAAGGTATTACTCGTTTCGAGGAAGAAATGAGTCAAATCCTTCCAGAGGACGAATAATATGCCCATGACCCCCGGCCTTGTGGCAAACCTTCGCCAGCAACAGGAAGAAATCCAGCCTTCATTTGGCTCGGATGGAACCGTTATTGAGATTATTGATTCTGACGAAGATACATCCGCACCAGATTCAGATGGAAATATATTCCAAATTGAGCATCCCGACGGATCAATTACATTTTCCATTGATGGACGCCCTCTTAACGAGCGATCCAAGGAAAAAGACGAAGATAATTGGTTCCGAAATCTTGTCGATGATATCCCCGACAGCGAACTCAGCACCATTTCATCAAATCTGCTAAGGGGCATTGAGGACGATATTGATAGTAGGCGCGATTGGATCGAGGGTCGAGCCGAGGGCGTAAAGCTTCTGGGCCTAAAGCTTGAGCTGCCAAACATTCAGGGCGCATCTGATGGTGCGCCCGTTGATGGTATGAGCAAGGTTCGCCATCCGTTGCTCTTGGAGGCCGTTCTCCGCTTTCAAGCCAATGCGCGTTCGGAGCTTCTTCCGACTGACGGTCCTGTCAAAATCAGAAACGATAGCAACGACCCTAATCTTCAACAGGATCAGCTTGCTAACGCCCTTGAGCGCGACCTAAACCATTACCTTACAGCAGTAGCGACGGAATATTATCCGGATACGGATCGCATGCTGCTGATGCTTGGCTTTGGCGGCACGTCGTTTAAAAAGGTTTACTTTTGCCCACTTCGGAATCGTCCGGTTTCCGAAACGGTTGATGCTGACGACCTTATCGTCAATAATTCCGCCACAGACCTTCGCAATGCCAAACGCATTGCTCATCGTAGCTATATTCGCCCGTCCACCGTCAAGCGCCTGCAAATTCTCAATGTTTACCGCGACATTGATCTTTCTACTGCAAGCGCGCCAGACTACGATGCGTTTAAACGCGAAAAGATGGACCAGCAGGGCGTTTCCGGCGATTCTCGCAACCCCGAGGATCGTGATCGTGAAATTTATGAGGTTTATTGCGAACTAAACATTGTGGGTTTTGAACACCAATATAAGGGCAAGGAAAGCGGCCTTGAGATTCCTTACGTTGTGACAATCGACAAATCATCCCGTCAAATTTTGTCAATTGTCCGAAATTACGATGAGGACAGTAAAGAGCTTCCAATCGCCAAGCATAGATTCGTAAAATATACATTTGTCCCCGGTATGGGATTCTACGATATTGGACTTCTTCATATTTTGGGGAATACTACAAACGCCATTACTGCTGCATGGCGTGAGCTTCTTGACGCCGGGATGTATAATAACTTCCCCGGGTTCTTGATGGCGGATACTGGTGCCCGCCAAAATACAAATATTTTCCGCGTCCCTCCGGGTGGTGGAGCACTCATTAAAACGGGTGGCCTTCCCATTTCGCAGGCAGTTATGCCGCTTCCGTATAAGGAGCCATCCGGCGCCCTGATGAATCTGGTAAATCAGATTTCAGATACGGGAATGAGGGTTGGTGGTACCTCCGAGGCTATGGTTGCCGAGGGTAAGCGCGATGTTCCGGTCGGAACCATGCTTGCCATGGTCGAGCAGGCCCAAAAGGTTCTAAATTCGGTACATAAGCGCCTTCACTCAGCGCAAGCCGAAGAATTTTCGCTACTTCGCGACTGCTTTAGGGACAATCCAGACAGTTTTTGGATGTCAAAAAAAGGAAACTCGTATCCGTGGGACGAAAAGACATTCACAGATGCGCTCGAAAACTATTACTTTGTTCCACAAGCTGATCCCAACACCGCAAGCCAAACGCAAAGACTTTTGAAGGTGGCTGCACTTAAGCAGCTGGTGGCCATGAACCCGACTCTTTATGACCCAATTGCGGTCGATACAGCTGCCTTGCAGGCCCTCGGGTTTAGCAATCCGCAACAGTTCATGGTCCCGATGTCGTCTCTTAGCCAGCCTAAGCCGACACCAGAGCAGCAGAAGATGGCGGCTGATGCCAAGAGTTCGGCCATGTCTGCCCAAGCCAAGATGATGGATTCTCAAACGAGGGCGCAGGAAAGCCAAGCTAAACTTGCTTTAGAGAAGCAAAAACTTCAAATGGAGGCTAGCGGCGTCAATACCCAGCCCGACCCTTCCAAGATGGTTGGACTTCAAGTCCAAATGGCTGAAATCCAACAACGCCAACAAGATGCCACTCTTGATGCAGTAAACCGCAAACGCGACCGCGAAAGCCGGGAGCGCCTTGCTGCTATCAAGCTAGCAGAAGAAATCATGCGCAATCCTGATGGAATGGGCGTAGCTCGCTCCATCATTACGGACAGCATGATGCACAATTTGGAAGGCAATGAGCCGACGCTGGACGGCTCTAAGACGGGGGAAATCTAATGCCGTTCGGTCTGGAGTCAATCATTCCCGGCGCCATTCGTGGCGCTGAAGCAGGGGCGGGCTCAACTGAAGCGTTGAGAGCCCTTGATATGGCAAGGGACATTGCCTCCGCAGGCCGTGGTGCTACCTCGGGTGCTCGCGATCTAGCGGCCATTAACGCTGATATAGCTCGGATTCGCGGAGACCTTAAGGGTATTGATGAGGCGGTTGGCTCCGGAAATATGACGGAGGATATTGCCAGAAATCAGCGTCGTCAGCTTGCCATCCATATGCAGGGACTTCAGCAAGAAGCGGCGCAGTTTGGCAGTACCGGAACGATTAACGCTACTCCAACAGCACCGCGCTCCTTGCCCCCGGAAACCGGCGCCCCTCCTATTATGCCGCCTTCCGATCCGTATTCTGATATCTATAATCAGTTTGGCCGTACCGTCGGTCAGGCGCGTGATTATATTGCGGACCGCTACACGCCGGTTCTCGTCAGAGACCCTGAAACGGGTCGAGTTATCCAGCCCCGTAATCAAATTGGACAGTTTCAGGCGCCAATGCGTGAGCATACGCTAGGCCAAACTGCCGAAATGTACGGTGCCGCAGGCTTGGGTGTTGGCGGGCTTGGTGCTGGTGCGGGATATCTCTACGGGGATCACGGGCAGTCTGGCGTTCCTGACAATCGCTACAATCAGGATACCCCACCGCCCCCTCCTCGTAGTGCCCCATCTAACGTAGGCGTCCCAGATAATCGCTATGATCTGGATACACCTTCGCCGCAGGACCGCCCTGAGCTTGCCCGCCCCTTAGCAGCCCTAGCGCCCGCCGCCCGTCCTCCGATGCCTCAGCCCCGCCCCGCAGAATTTAACTCATCTGCCGGAAGTAGAGCTACACGTAAAGCGCCCCTTGTAATCCCCGCCGTTGGTAATGCCGCCCCATCAAGTAGCGGTGTTTTGCAGCGTATTTTTGGAAATGCCGCTGCCGCCCCTGATACATACGCAACAGACCCCAATGACCCATCCTATCGTGCTGCATTTTTCCAGCAGGAGCGGGAGCGTGGGTATGCTACTGGTGGTCAGGTGACGCAATCTCAGCAGCAGCAGCCAAATAAGGAAGCGGCTCTGCACAAAGCCCTTGAGATCATCCATCACCTCATTTCGAGGGGGTAACATGAAGAAGGCCGTTGCAAACACCAGATACCTTTCTGGTCTTCCTGTGTCCCGAAATGGATATCAGGACGGCGGCGTTCCTTCTTTGTCAGACGAGGAGGTTGACCGCATCCTTGGCGGCGGACTCCGGCCCGTTGATCTGGCTAGGCAGTCTATGGAGCGGGAGCTAACAACCCCCACTCCCGCATATCAAGAGCAGCCTTGGTATCAGCGCGCATATGACGCGGCGACGGGCGCCGTGTCTTCTGCCGCGCAAAACTACCTTGGAAATGTTGCTCGCGAATCCAAAGAAGGTCGCGATGCAATGTTTCAAGCGAATAAGCCGGGAACCCAAATTCTTGGGGCCACACAAGCCGCGCTAGCGCCTCTCGGTGGAGCCGCGCGATCAGTTGGTGACCTCACAACATATCTTACAGGAAATCCCGAGGCTGGGCGACGGGCGGAACTAGTTTCTTCGTTTGCAACACCCGGATCGGCAAAGTCAGCCAAATATCTTGATTACGCCTTGCCAAGAAAAAGCGGCGGGCGAATCTCATCGTATCCGCTCCGCGATAAAAAAGACTGGACCAAGCATGGCAATTACGCCGAAACAGGCGGGGCCATGAATTACATTTCCCCGGATCGCTTTTTGTCAGAAACTGAAAAAATGGATATGGACGGCGGTGATAAAAAGCACATTAAAAAGTTTAAGAAGAAAATCAAAAAAGGCGAGAAGCTAAACCCGTTGGCACTGTTTCCATCCGGTGGTCAAGATGGCAGACATCGCGCCAAAGCGGCAAAAGCCATCGGAATCTCCAAAATCCCAGTCATTACTTGGCCAGCTCGCAAGGATTGATTGAGTATTGTAAAATTGACAAATGTGATATTGTGCTAATTATAGCTGTCAATACTGTCAGCATCGGGGACGCCCGAAACTTGACTGGGAGCGACCATGTACGACATGGCGAAAGAGGCCCGAAAGGCCATGAAGTCTAAGGCCCAAAAGATGGGCGGATCAGACCCTCATATGAAGGTTGATGCCTCGTCGTGGTCTCCCGATGAGCCGCTTAATGCGGATATCAAAACTGGCCTCCGCCCTCTGTCGCGCCGCGCTTTTAAGACTGGCGGCAAGGTCCATGGCGAGCACGCCAAGCAGCACGCGGGACGTATGCCCCGAAAGACTGGCGGCTCCGCCAAGGGGTTTGGCAAGGAAGTCATTAACCGCGATGTCAAGTCAGCTAACGCTGAGCGCGATGGCGTTAAGCACATCGGCGGCATGAAGCGCGGCGGATCGGCCCACCGCAAGCACCGTGCAGGCGGCGGAACCGATGCAATTTTTAAATATTTGGAAGAAAATCCGGCTCCGGCAGCTCCAGCAGCTCCGATGCCAACACCTCGCCCAAAGAACATCGGAATTAACAAGCCGGTTGGCTCGCAACCCGATTTTCTTGCCAAAACGCCTCGTAAAGACTGGCCTAGCGAGCTTGGGAACAGCTACAAGAAGGGCGGAAAGATCAAAGGTAAGGAATCAACCTTTGATTGGATGCACTCTAAAGAAGACGCCCGCGAGGACAAAATCCTTGCCAAGAAGCATCATATGACCCCAGAAGCGTGGGAAAAGTCTGCGCTCAATAAGAAGCACGATGCGCAGCAATCAATGAAGGGCCTCCGCCAAGGCGGCAAGGTCCATGCGGCTGGCTGCACATGCTCAAAGTGCGAGGGTGAGCATAAAAAGGGTGGTCGCGTTGGTAAGTTTGGCGGCGGCGCAATGATGGGCGAGGCGCCTAAGAAGGCCAAAAAGTCAGCCGGTAAGGGCCATACGCACATCAACATCATGGTTGGCGCGGGACATCCCGAATCATCAATGATGGGACATGGCGCCTCGCCTCTTGGCGGCCCTACACCGCCGCCGCCCGCTGGAATCCCCACCCCAATGGGCGGTACACCGGGAATGGGTATTCCTCCGGGCGCCCCTCCGGCTAGTCCAATGGGTATGCCCATGGGTGGCGGTCTTCCGGGCTTGCCGCCAATGGGGCGTAAGTCTGGTGGCCGAGCCTATCGCTCCTACAAGGATATGGATGCGGGGTCGGGTTCTGGCAAAGGACGGCTTGAAAAAGAAGAAATTCAGCACCACAAGCGTTGACAAAAAACCGGCGAGGGCTGCATGTTAGCCCTCGCCGCTTAATAAATTAAATTCACTGGAAAAACAAAATGTCGGTTTTGAATTATAAAGACCTATACGCTTACGAACTTAACAAGCTGATAGAAAATGAAATTGAACGGCTTAAGGATCAGCTCACAACGGTTCACTACACCCCCGATTTCAACTTTTCATCCTACAAATATCTTGTGGGAATGATCGAGGGGCTTCGCATGGCGCGCAGAATGGGCGAAGAAGCGGAGTCAATTATCAACGGACGAGAAAGGTAAGCTTCAAATGCCGCATATGATTATGCAACACGATGTTGATCCTGCCGAATCAATCAAGAATGAGATTGGAGATACGTCAAGCTTCCAACTTTTTAGAAATCAGGTTCTTGTTGCGGTTTATATTCGTCCGCAGAAGACAAAATCAGGAATTTATCTGACTGATAAAACTACCGACGAAGACCGATATCAGTCCAAGGTTGGTCTGGTCATCAAGAAAGGCCCCACTGCCTTTGTTGATGAAACGGGCCAGTGGTTTGATGGCGTCAGTATCTCCGAAAGTGAATGGGTTGTGTTCCGTCCTTCCGATGGGTGGAGCATCACTGTCAATAACGTCCTTTGTCGCATTATTGATGACGTCAATATTCGTGGCAAGGTCACTCACCCCGACCATGTTTGGTAATGGAGGATTAAATGACTGATAATTCTGAACAAATCGAGATTGTTGTAGATGCCAATTCTGGCAAGGTAGATGCTCCCGCAAATGACCCGGTTATCGAAATTGTCGATCCCGGCAGTGAGCATGAAGATTTGGAGTCTTCTCCAAAAAACGTCGATAAGGCTCTAAAAAAGCTTCAGAAGAAGCTTGAAAAGGAAAAGCGCGCCCGCAGTGAAGCAGAACTTCGGGCGCAGCAGGCCGAAATTCACGCTCGGGTTGCGTTTAATGACGTAAGTGACAGCAATATCCATCTCGTTGGCAACGTCATCGAAACCGTTAAGCGGGATCAGGAAATCCTTACCGCACACCTTAAGTCTGCCATGGAGCATGGCGACTATGATAAGGCGGCGGAAATTCAGCACTCTATGGCAACCAACAATAGTAAGTTGGTTGACCTTGAGCGTGGCTATGCTGAAATGAGGGCGCAGCCGCGTCAGCCCATTCAGCCCGTCCAGCCGCAGCCGCGCGAAATTACGGTTGATGACCTTATTGAGCGTGTGACGCCGAGGTCTGCAAAGTGGTTGAAGGAAAACCGCGACAGCCTAAAGAACGCCAAGTCAATTCGCATTATGGCGCGTGCCCATGATGACGCCATTGACATGGGAGTTACCCCTGAATCGGATGCCTATTTCCGATTTGTGGAACAGCGCCTTGGGATTGATAGTGAGCCGGAAAAGCCGCGCTACGGAGACGAGGCCTTGTCAAAAGCATCTCAGCCTAGCCAGAAGCGATCATCGCCCCCGTCTGCCCCTGTGTCCCGAGCGCCGCTTAACGGCCCGCTCCGCCCCGGCGTTATTCGCCTGACGGCAGACCAGATTGAGGCAGCGCGCATCAGTGGCGTTACCCCGCAAGAATATCACGCAAATCTTGTTCGTGAACGTGAACGCAATCGGTAAGGAACTTACAAATGGATAGTTTGCCAAATCGCCGTCGTGGACGGCCTACAAACGAAGAGCGAACCGCTCTTATTCGAGAGAAGCGCCCGGAGCCCGAAATGGAAGTAACTACTCATAAGGAAGAATTTGCTCGCCCGCCCGTGCGTCCGGAAATCCGTGAGGAAGACCCCCGCGCCGCTGCTGCGCGCCGCGCTGCTGAAATTCGCGGCCATCTTGGCAGCATGGATAGCGGCACAGATGAGTTTTGGGCGCCGCAGCCCCCGGATGGCTGGACTTACGAGTGGAAGACTCGTTTTGTCCAGAACATGGAGCTTGCTACCCGCATTAATGGGTTTGAGCGCGTCGGCTGGACTGCTGTTCCGGCATCGCGCCATCCGGAAATGATGCCGTCAGGTGGTGTTTTTGCCAATATTGAGCGAAAAGGCATGATTTTGATGGAGCGCCCGTCAGTTATCGTGGATGAAGCTCGCGAAATTGACAAGATTCGGGCTCGCGCTCAGGTTACTGGCAAGGAAGCACAGCTGAACGCATCCCCGCAGGGAACCTTTCAGCGGGATAAGGCGACACTCAAGAAGTCTTTTGAACCCATTCCGGTTCCTAAAGACTGATTGTCATATAAATCAAAGAATAATAGGGCCGCCATTGGTGGCCCTATTTACTTTTGTAAAATCATTATGTAATTTGTCATTATAGGGTCTTTACAGACCTACCTCCCCCGGCGTGGAGGTTGAACCTTACTCGGTTCTGAGTCGCCCCGGCGCGCGATGATGAGCCTCCTTCAAAGGAGCCCCCGTCATGGCGAATATTAACTCGCCTTTCGGATTTCTTCAGTATCAAGGTGGAGCCGGTGGCGCTCCGACCTTTGCTCAATCAGTCCGCAAGATCGCCTCTGGCAACACGACCAAGATTTTCTCTGGTGATCCCGTTATCCCGGTGACTAGCACCGCGAACGGCTACATCACTCAGGCTCCCAACAGCAACACGACTGCCCTCGCTGGCATTTTTGTTGGCTGTAAGTACCTCTCAGTTTCGCAAAGCCGTCCCGTCTGGTCATCTTATTGGCCGGGCTCTGACGCTTCCGGCGATGTCGAGGCGTACGTTATTGATGATCCGAACTCGCGATTCCTTGTTCAGACAAGCGGATCGTTTGCTCCGATCACGGGAACGCCGGCCGCACAGGGCTCAGGCATCCAAGGGCAGTATGCTCAGTTCACGATTGGCTCGGGTAATACCTCAACCGGTCGTTCTGGTGCTTATCTGTCTTCGGTCGCGACCACGGTTACGCTTCCATTCATCGTTGTTGACTACCAGACGTTCCCTCCGGGACAGAATGGCACCGATCCCACGACGCAGTACTGCAACGTGATCGTCGGCTTCAATAACGAAATGTGGCGCACCAATGGTGCTGGCCCGACCGGCATCGCCTGATAGGAGCACTGATCCATGGCTGTTAATCTTTCACAGATCAAGGACTTGCTCCTTCCTGGTCTTCGCGGTGTCGANGGCAAGTACGAGCAGATTCCTTCGCAGTACGACAAAATCTTTACCAAGCATGAGTCGCGCATGGCTCTGGAGCGCACCGCTGAGATGCGCTACCTCGGCCTTGCCCAGCTTAAAACCGAAGGCGGTCAGACCTCCTTTGACAACAATGCTGGTGAGCGTTTCGTTTACAACCAAGAGCACGTTGAAATCGCTCTTGGCTATGCGATGACGCGCAAGATGATTGACGACAACCTCTATAAGACCCAGTTCGCCCCGTCGAACCTCGGCCTTATCGAGTCCTTCCAGCAAACGAAGGAAATCTACGGCGCCAACCTCCTCAACACTGCCCAGACTTACAATGCTGCGGTTGGTGGTGACGGCGTTGCTCTGTGCTCGACATCCCATCCGATTGATGGAGGCACGGTTGCCAATACACCGACGACTCAGGTTGACCTCAACGAGGCCACGCTCCTGAACGCGATGATTGCCATCCGCACCAACTTCCGCGATCAGGCTGGTTTGAAGGTTTTTGCTCGCGGTCGGAAGCTCGTCATTCCGCCGCAGCTTGAGCCGATTGCTATCCGCCTGACAAAGACCGAGCTTCGTCCGGGTACGGCTGACAACGATGTCAACGCCATCTTTGGCACGACTGGCGGTCTGCCAGAAGGCTACATGGTGAACGACTTCCTCACCTCGTCTTTTGCGTGGTTCCTTCTGACAAGCATTGACGGGCTCTCCTACATGGAGCGCGTTAAGTTTGAAAGCGACATGCAGGTCGATTTCGTGACCGACAACCTTCTGGTCAAGGGCTACGAACGCTACAGCTTCGGTTACTATAACTGGCGCTCAATCTACGGTTCTTTCCCGACCTCGTAATAGGAGAGCGTAATATGACTATTACTGCTTTCTCCGGCCCTCTTATTGTATTCGGGCAGAATCCTGTCTCGTTCGAATACAACGCGGAAGCTGGACCGTCGCTGTTTAATTACGGCGTCGGCCTTCTCGACCAGCGTCTTAACACGGCTTATGAGCCGGGTCAGGATGTTGGAAATCTGACTGGCGGATGGTACGGCACGACAGCAATTAACACGGTTACGTTTACACCGTCTACGCTGGCTGCCAACAACATTGCGGCCTCTCAGACGCCTGTTTCTGGCACGGCTGTTACTCTCGTCTCGTCTTCTGCTGCTGGCATTACTGTTGGCGCGCAGATCGCTAGCGCGACTACGGGTCTTGCTGTTACAGGGCTTCGACTGATTGATGCCCTGACTGCTTCAAGCGCCAGCAGCACAATCAGTGGGAACACTTTCACTACTGGCGGATCAGTTACCGGAACCTTCACGGTCGGTTCTGTTCTGACAGGAACGGGTGTTGCGACGGGAACCATCATTACCGGCTTTATCACCGGAAGTGGCGGAACCGGCACATATCTTGTGAACATTCCTCAAACCGTTTCGCCCACAACCATCACTGGAACGACGGGTACTTATGGTATTCCGCGCGTCCCATTTGGTCAGGGCGGTACCGTACAGCTTTACAACCCTCGCTGTATGATCGGGCGTAATGTCCGAATCACGACCGCGACGGGCGATACAGCTGTTTACACAGTCTCTGGCTATGATGCGTATGGCTACCCGATGACGGAAGCCATTACCGCAAACGGAGCCACAACGGCTTCGGGCGTTAAGGCGTTCAAGTACATTTCAAGCGTTACCCCAGTGGGAACGGTTGGGGCTACTGTCACGGTTGGCACTGGCGACGTTTATGGATTCCCCTTGTTTTCGGGGAATTTTTACGACGTTCAGATTTTCTGGAACGCCGGTCTCATTACTGCGACAACTGGGTACACCTCTGGTGTCTCCACAGCGGCTTCGTCAACTACCGGCGATGTTCGTGGAACCTATGCGGTGCAGAGCGCGTCTGATGGTTCCAAGCAACTTGCCATCATCCAATCGCCATCTGCTGTGGTTACGGACGCAGTGTTTGGTGTTTATGGCGTCACTCAGGCCTAATAGGGGTATACCATGAAGGGTAAGTCTCATCACGGGCATCACGCCCCAGAGAATGAACCAGCGGTACATCATCGCATGAAGCGTAAGTCGGGCGGAGTGGTCGTCAAGGACTCCGCTCCGGATGAAGTCTACGCTGGTAAGGGCTCGCATGTCGAAGCTGAAGCTAAGCAGCGCAAGCGTGGCGGAAAGCTGATGGGCAAGGTTCATGGTGAGCACGCCAAGGGCCATGCCGGTCGCGCGCCACGCAAGTCGGGCGGACGCACGGGCTCAAACATGAATCCGCTGTCATCTGCCGCTTCTGGCCACCCCGCGCCGGGACGTAATGTCTCGGGTAGCCTGAGCTAACCACCTTCTGGTGGCTTGTGACTATATTACGGGGGCTTCACGCCCCCGTTTTATTAGGGAGAATACTATGTCTGGTGCGTGGACACGTAAAGAAGGCAAAAATCCTGAAGGTGGATTAAATGCCAAAGGGCGCGCCTCACTGGAGGCAGAAGGCCATAATATTAAACGCCCGCAACCAGAAGGCGGCTCGCGAAGGGATAGTTTTCGAGCCCGTATGTGCGGGATGAAGGAAAAGTTGACATCTGCTAAAACTTCTCACGATCCAAATAGCCGAATTAATCTGGCTTTGAAAAAATGGAATGTGAAATGCTGAAATGTACCCGCTGCAAACACGAAAAACCTGAAACTGCTGAATTTTTTCCGCTGCATAACAAGAAGCGGAATGGATTAGATAGCTGGTGTCGTGATTGCCGCAATGGATATCGCAAGGAACTTAGGGTTCCACCGGGGTTGCCAAAGTCCGAATATCCGCGTGCCTTTGAAGCAAGAGCCGTAGGTGAATGTGTGATTTGTGGTTCTGTTGGCAATATTGTCATCGACCACGATCATAAAACAAGGTTTGTTCGCGGCCATCTTTGCCAGCATTGCAACTTTGGGCTCGGCCACTTTAGAGATGATCCTGAATTGCTTGAATTGGCAGCAATGTATCTTCGGGGCCAGTGCGCTTGCGGGAAATGCAAAACGAAATGGGGCGGTCATCCTTCTCTTGTATGTCAAGAGGTGATACAGTGACTAAAATGAAACCCAAGTGGGATTGTTAAAATGGTTAAGCCGTTTTGGGACAAGCCCGCGCCAAAAGATGCTTCTAAAAAGCATCTTGATCGCAAACAAATTCAGTCTACCAAAGCCAAGGCACGGGCCGCTGGGCGGCCTTACCCAAATTTGGTTGACAATGCAGCGGCTGCGCGCGCTGGCAAGAGGAGCTAAAAATGGCCACTTTCAATTCCACTGGCGCCGTCAGCCCGTCTATCACCCGCGCTGGTCGCAATGAGCCGTTTGAGCTTCAGGTGGCTCGCGGTCAAATTACATTTCATACCGAGCAGAATATCTTCGCTTACGGCGCAACGCCAGCCACTGCTGGCTTGTTTCGTACGGTTTGGGAAAATATGGCAACAACGGAATACGTATTTCCCGGCAGTGCCCTGACGATGCAGCTTGCCAGCGATACAGCCGGAGATACGGCATCAATCACGATTGTTGGCTTAGATGCCAACTATGCCGTTATAAGCGAAACACTTGCTCTCAACGGAACCACAAACGTCCCCACGGCAAATCAATATTTTCGCATTAACTCAATGTTTGTTTCGACCGGAAGCGCCACTAACCCTGTTGGAATTATTACGCTTAAAAATAACACCGTGACGTATGCGCAGATCAATACCGCTGTTTTTAATGGCGTCACATCCAGTATTGGCCAAACTCAAATGGCTGTTTTTACAGTTCCGGCTGGGTACAGTTTTTACGGTAATCGCTTTGGCGCTTATTCTTCTTTTAACGGTAATAGCGCAAACTATACAACATATAGAGCCGTTTCTAACTCAGTTGCTGGTGTCCAAAAAATTATTGTTCAGACTCCATTTAATACAAATTATGAAGTTCAACGTCATTACCCCCTGCCATATGCTGAAAAAACTGATTTGCGTTGGCAGATTGCACCAAGCACCGCGACTTCAGCCGTAGTAAGCATTAATATTGGTGGCGTTCTGGTTAAGATTGACGGCTCTCTGTAAGGCGGCATAGATGGCTACCAGCGGCACATACACCTACAATCCAAGCCTTGGTGAGTTGACCCTGTATGCCTACAATCTAATTGGCGTCAGGAATACCGCTATTGCACAAGAGCACTTGGAGGCCGCGCGCATGGCCACCAATCTCATGCTATCTCGGTGGTCTAACCAAGGCGTCAACCTTTGGGCGGTCGATCTTGTCACCACCCCTCTGGTGCAGGGTCAATCGACTTATGCTATCGATGGCAACACGGTTATGATCCTTGATGCCTACATGGCAACAACGGATGGTTCGGGGGCCGAAATTGACCGCATTATCATGCCGGTCAGCCGAACTGAGTATTCAACGTATCCCAATAAGCAGCAACAGGGATTTACAACGGTATTTTGGTTTGATCGGCTTATTTCTGCATCTCGCTCAACCGGTTCAGCGGGTCCGTCAATCACCCTTTGGCCCGTGCCAGATGGCAACTCTGCCCAATACCTCAAATACTATAGGGTCCGCCAGATTCAGGACTCGTCAATGAGCGGCGCGCAGACCGTTGAGGTTCCCTATCTCTGGCTCGAGGCCTTTGCCTTTGGCTTGGCTGTTCGTCTTGCGGTTATTTGGTCTCCTGACAAAGCTATTGCTCTTAAGGCTATGGCGGATGAAGCGTACCAAATTGCCGCTTCACAAAACGTAGAAAACGCGCAACAGTACATTTCCCCTCAGATTTCCGGGTACTTTCGGTAAGGAGGCGATATGGCCTACGCCTCTAAAGCCGGTAGAGCAAAAACAAGCCCTCGCAGTTCCGAAATAGCTCTATACCTTGTGACAAACTCGGTCACGGGAAAAACCTACGTTGGCGTCACTTCCCATAAAAATTTAAATAGGCGTATGTCGGAGCATTTCTATGCCGCTAAAAAAGGGCTGCATAATGGGGCTTTTTATAGGGCCATCAACAAGCATGGCCGTGAAGCGTTTTCAATTCAAGCCATCTCTGCGTACCCCTCAAGAATAGAAGCATATGCAGCGGAAATAGCTTACATTAAAAACTATAGCCCAGAATACAACTCTACTCTTGGCGGTGACGGTGCGCGTGGCCACATGGCAACCAATAAAGTTCGAGAAACCAATAAACATATTCACGCTGGTAACAAGTATAGATTTGGATCATCCCACTCCAATGAAACAAAAACACATTTGTCTAATTTGGGACATGCAAATATAGAAAAGTTCAAATTGTATTCAAGCCTTGGTCCTAAATCTGTGGCCAAAAAAGTTGTCTGTGTAGATACCGGCAAAGTATATGAAAGCGCAAGCGAAGCTGCTCGCAGTCATGGTGTTTCTAAAAGTGCCGTGATAGAATTGTGCTTAAAGAAGCGCAACCGCAAAACTGTTGGCGGATTGCAATTCCAGTATGTAGAGGCGGCATAATGGGATACGCAAGCAAGCAGGGGAGGGCTAGGGTTTCTGCCAGAAACCCCCAAGCGGCAGCCGTTTGTGATCGTTGTGGTTTTATTTACAATCACGTCAATCTTCGCTGGCAATACGATTGGCGCGGAACATCTCTCCAAAACCTAAAGCTTCTTGTTTGCAGCACTTGCGCTGACGTACCTCAAGAGCAATTGCGTTCCCTTGTCATTCCTGCTGATCCGGTTCCAATTATGAACCCGAGGACGGAGAATTTTGACAACGCATCAACAAATCAACGTGCCGTATCTGGCCGGGTTAAAGACATTTCAGGCCTCGTATCCAATGGCCAGACAGTAACCATTCTTACATCGTCAACAACGCCCACTTCCGTTGGAAGCACTGTATATGTCCAAAATGTTGTTCCTTCTGGATATAATGGCGCTTTTTTAGTTTTGTCATCAACAAGAACTAGCATTACCTATGCCAGTACGGTAGTTGACCCTTACATTTCAGGCGGAACCGTGAGCATCGGCGGCGTTGCTATTGATCCGATTGTTGGCATCCCGGTTTACGAAAACAATATTCGCACAACCCAGACTGGCGACGTTCGCGTTCCACAACAAACTGGCGAACCACCAAGCGGCAAAAATACTTTGCCCGGAACTGATCCAAACGCTCCGGGTGACAACAATCCGGGTCTGCCATATGGCAACATTCAAGTTCCCCAGACAGGGCCTCTTTCATGATTTGTAAAAAATGCAATCAAGACCTTCACAATTCTCAATTTCTTTTGAGGAAAGACACCGGAAAAGCAAGGAACATTTGCCGGACGTGTCGAAGCGCGCAAAATAAAGAATGGAAAAATCAAAACAAACAGAATGTGCAAAAAAAATCCCTTGAATGGCAAAGAAAAAATAGAGCTAAATGCAGAGCATCTAGCTTAGCTTGGGCTAAAAAAAATAAATCAAAAATTTGCATCAACACAATTTCTTATAAAACTAGAAAAACCAAAGCGCAACCATCTTGGCTTTCAGCTATTGAAATTGCTCAAATTTCTGAAATGTATGATATTGCATTGGCAAAAACGACCCAAACAGGTATCATTTACCATGTTGACCATATCTTTCCTTTGAGAGGGAAAGCTTGCTGCGGCCTGCATGTTCCGTGGAATTTGCAAGTCATCACAGCATTTGAAAATCTCTCAAAGGGAAATAGGGTTCAGGTTCCACAGACAGGCCCGCTCACATGAGCTACACACAAATTCCAAATTTGCCTGCCGCAACAACGCTGTCGGGTTCTGAGCAAATTGAAGCCGTTCAGTCTGGCGCCTCAGTCCGCATCACAGCTTCTCAAATTTCTAGCTATGTTTATGGTTCTGGTGGACCAGGTACGGTTAAATCTATCACGGCAGGCGATGGCCTTTCAGGCGGGACAATCACTACAAGTGGAAGTATTTATATTACAAATACGTCTGTAACCCCGGGAACTTATGGGTCATCCTCGTATATTCCATCGTTTACGGTTAACAGTAGAGGACAGCTAACTTCTGCTAGCAACATTAATACAAATACAATTACAAGCGTAGGAACATTGACATCGGGGTCCATTGGTTCTGGCTTCACCGCTATTCCGAACAGCGCCCTTGCCAATTCCACTATTTCGGGCGTCTCGCTGGGCGGCACGCTGGCCAATCTGACAGCCGGCACGCATCTCTCCGGCGGGCCTTACAATGGCTCAGGTGCCGTCACTCTGACGACTGACGCAACGAACGCCAACGCCGCGAGCACGATTGTTGCCCGTGATGCCTCGGGTAATTTCTCTGCCGGCACAATTACGGCAAGCTTGACGGGTACGGCGAGCGCGGCGACGAATGTTGCGGGTGGCGCGACGAACCAGATCGTCTATCAAACTGGCGGTGGGACCACTGGTTTCATCGCCGCCCCGTCGAGCGCGGGGACGTATCTGTCTTGGAACGGCTCAGCCTTCGCATGGGCGAGCACGAGCGGTAACGGCACGGTTAACAGCGGTACGGCCAATCAGCTTGCCTATTACGCTTCAACCGGCAACGCGGTTTCCGGTAACGTAAACGCTACGATCAGCGGCGGCGACCTTCGCCTTGGTGGAACAGGCGTTGGCGGCTCGATCCTTCTGAACGGCTCGACTTCCGGTACGACGACGATCAAGGCCAATGCCACAGCCGGCTCTTGGACGCTCACTCTGCCGACTTCAGCCGGGTCCAGTGGTAACGTCCTCTCCACCGACGGCGCGGGCAACACGAGCTGGATTGCAGTGTCTGGTGTCGGCACCGTCACGAGCGTTGGCGTTAGCGGCGGCACAACGGGACTGACAACGAGCGGCGGTCCGATTACGGGGTCCGGTACGATCACGCTTGCCGGCACGCTCGGGGCTACGAATGGCGGCACTGGGTTTGCCACTTACGCTACCGGCGATATTCTCTATGCCTCGGCAACCAACACGCTGTCCAAGCTCACTGCCGGTACGAACGGTTATGTACTGACTCTCGCGGGCGGTATGCCGACATGGGCGGCGTCTACTGGCGGCGTAACATCGTTTAGTGCTGGTACGACTGGTTTGACGCCTTCGACGGCAACGACCGGCGCCATCACGCTTGCCGGTACTCTTGCGATTACGAACGGCGGGACGGGGCTGACCGCGTTCGGGACGGGCGTACAGACCGCCCTCGGAACAAATGTTGGTACGGCTGGCGCGTTCGTGGTCAATGGTGGCGCACTCGGCACGCCTTCTTCCGGTACTCTGACAAACGCAACCGGTCTTCCGGTCGGCGGCATTAGCGCCACGGGCACGCCGTCGAGCACGACTTATCTTCGTGGCGACGGTTCGTGGCAGACAATTTCAACCGGCCTCACTGTCGGCACGACACCTACGTCTGGCGGCGCAGCCGGACAGATCATGTTTGATACGGGTTCGGTGCTTCAGGAAAGCTCGTCGCTTATTTGGGATAATACGAACAAGGCGCTGAATATCACTGGCGCGACGGTCACGACCAGTAACCCCGTGCTGAACCTGTCGCAGACATGGAACGCTGGCGCGGTCACGTTCACGGGCCTGAAGTTTAACGTCACGAATACGGCTTCTGCCACTGCGTCGCTATTGATGGATTTGCAAGTCGGTGGCGCGAGCGTTTTCAATGTCGACAAGACTGGTCTTGTAAACGTTATAAACGGCTATACTGCGTCGGTTGGTGGCATCATTGTCAATGGGCTCATACGAAGCGCCAACGCTTCTGTATACACGTTAGGCCCGAACGGTGTTGGCGCTCAAAACAATGGTGGATACTTCTTTTTGGGGGGCTCAATTGACGTTGTGTTAAACCGCGACGCCGCTGGCATTTTTGCCCAGCGCAACGGTACGTCTAATCAGACCTTCCGCGTCTACAACACGTACACCGACGCCTCGAATTACGAGCGCGGCGTCTTCGATTGGCAGACGACGGCCAACGTCCTGACCATCGGGACGCAGAATGCGGGTACGGGCTCGGCGCGGAATCTTCAGTTCGTCGTGGGTGGGACGAATCAACTTGATTATGGCGTGACGAATAGCGGTGCTTGGACCGCAGCCGGAAACGTCATTGCTAAACAGATATATACACCTACACAGACGCTAACAGACGGCGCGACCATATCGTGGAATGCCAATTTAAGCGCTGTCGCGACTGTGACACTAGCCGGCACGGGTCGGACGCTTACGCCCAGCAATCTTAAGGCCGGCGCAACATATATCCTCTACGTTGTCCAAGATGCCACGGGATCGCGTACGATCACAACTTGGACTAATTTCAAATGGCCGGGCGGCATTGTACCGACGCTGAGCACTGCGGCCAACGCCATTGATATCATCACTGGCGTATCTGACGGCACATATCTTTATGCATCTTTCCAGCCGGGATTTGCGTAATGCCTTTGCCCTTTCCATTCACTAACTTTGACGGCCCCTCGCCTGTCTACCTCGCCAACTTCCTGACCGGCACGCTTCCCTCCGGCGTCACGGTCTCGTCGCCGTCTACCGGCGGGCTGGTGACGGACAGCACGGGGAAGCTGACCTACAAACCCAATAACCTATTGCTAAACTCCGCAACGCTTTTGACGCAATCCATCACAACAACTGTCGGTGTTAATTATATAATTTCTTTTTATGGCACCGGAACCGTCACCTTATCCGGTGCCGCAACGAATGTGATTGTTGGAACTGGCGCTGGAAATCAGGTTTATGCAAAAATAACTGCCACAACAACATCATTGACGCTTACGGTAGTTGGATCCGTCACCAGTGCAGTGGCTGCCGCCGTCACTTACGAGACCGCGCCCCGCCCCGGCGATCAAGTCATCACCGGGGCTTCCGCCTACTACGGCCCGGCGTTCGACTATAGCGCGACAAGCGTGGGAACGCCAATTGGGTTGCGGATTTGGGAAAGTCGAACGAACCTCGCGACGTATTCGAGCCAGTTCACCAACGCCGTCTGGCTGGTATATGGGACGGCCGTTACAGCGAGTGCCGCAACAGGTCCGGATGGCACTGCGGGCGCGGCCAATTTTTATGATACAGCCTCTACCCGAACGCACGTTATCGTTCGCATCGACATCGACTTCTCCGTGGCGGCCTATACGTGGTCCGTCTACGTCAAGCCGAACGGGCGGCGATATATTGCGCTCGGAGCCGTCCAAAGTGATGCCGGACAGCTCGTCGTTTTCGATTTGCAGACCGGCACAGCGGTGGGCACCATCAATGGTGCGGGTGGGGCTGGCAGCTCCACAGTAGCATCGTATTCGATTCAGGCGGCAGCGAACGGCTTCTACCGATGCATCGTCAGTTACAATAAGGCACCCACGAGCGCCTATCCTGCCGTATACCTGATGAACGGTACGGCGACCGCAAACCTCACCTACGCGGGTGACGGTGCCTCGGGCGTCTATCTCTGGGGCGCTCAGGTCGAGCAAGTCTCGTTCGCTGGCCCCTACATCCCCACGGGATCGGCGGCCGTCACGGCGGCGGCGGATGTCGTATCCTTTACGGACACGGCGCTTTCTACGCTTCAAGGGACTGTGGGTTCAACCATTGTTGACTTCACCCCTGCAACTATCGCCAGTGGATCAACTTTAATCGGTGATTCAGCATCTACTAAAGCGCGTCTACTCCTTAGTGCATCTAGTTATCTCGGCACGTATAACGGAACCACGGAACTCGACACTACCAGTGCGCCGACTGTTAACACGGAAACCCGTGGCGCCGTTGCGTGGGACGCATCTGGTCGTTCGGTTGTGCTTGGTGGCGGCACCGTGGCCACTGACGCGAACGCCATTGGTAGCATTGCCGGCGCAAATCTCGGGTCTCGGACGAGTACGCCGTCTAACTTTGAAAGCGGTTGGTATAAATCCACCGCAATATATAATCAGCGCCTTGCAAACAACGTCCTGAAGTATAAAACCAATGTTGGAGCACCATATTAATGGACTTTTGGATTTCTTCTCCCGACGAAGCCGTTATTAATATCGTGGCCCAGAAATTCCCACCCCTTTGGGCTCCCGCTGCCGAGGATTCCCCTGCCCATATTATCCGTCAAGCACGTTTTGAAAACGGCGCCGAATGGGTTTATGTTCCGGTCGGATCATGGGACAAGCCGACCGGCGAGACGACGACCGACGCCATGGGCAACACCCGGCCTGTCATGGGAAACGACGGTCGTTTCTACGCTTTAGCGCGATGGAATGGCGACGTGACCGATCTTCACTTTGAACAGGCCGGCGGGACGGTCAATGTCGATCCGGCCACCGGGGTGATGATTGTTGAGATAGACGGCGTAACATTGACTGCCCCGCCTCCAGTGGACGTCCCAATCAGTTTCTAGTATGGTTTCTACCTTAAGAAGAGAAGGTGAACACATGACTCTTGAACTTGCTTCCGAAGAACTGAATGCTCTTGCCAAGCTGATTGATGCGGCAATCCGAGCTGGTGGCGTCGAAGCCGCGAAGGTTGGCATCCCGCTTTTCGCTAAGCTTGAACAGGCCGTTGCTACCGCCAATGCGCCGAAGGAAGCCGAATAATGGCTCAGACCACGTATAACGTTGTCATTGATGACGATTACGTCATTCCTGTCGGTGACCTGACGAAGGAACAGTATGTTACCTACGTCATGAATTACGCTGCCGAGTCGTACATGAAGCAGTATAAGACTGCGACAGTCGATGACGGCATTCGGGCTGCGACGGATGCGTATAACGCATCGCTTCCGGCGCCCACGCCCACCCCCTGATTGGAGATTGAGCCGTGGGTGACGTTTCCGTCTGGCAGAACGGCAATCTCCAGACCTCTCGGGCTCCGGCTTCGGGGGAACTTCTTGTTGGAAACGGAACCGACTTCACTCTTTCTCAGAGTAATATAACTTTTGGGAACCCCATCGTGTTTGGGGTTCCCATCACTGTTAACGGTATCGTTTACAGCACCTCGGGCGGCTTCAAATTTCCCGACGGAACGACACAGGCGAGCGCGGCGGTAAGTCCTCCGACAACAATTACGGATTTTATTTCTGGAGTTATCGCTGTCCCGGTCAATCAGGACTACCAGATCACTCTTAATGTTCCTGTGGCGATTACGATTACGAGCACAACGACGATATGTGTTTCGGGAACATGCACGGCAACCTTTAAAATTGCCGGGTCTGCCATAGGGGGTTCCGCTAACGCGGTCTCGTCATCTCAGCAGACGCAGGCCCATACGACGGGCAACATAGCGGCTGCCGGCCAGAACATTGTCCTTACGATATCATCCAATTCATCATGCTCATACATGGCCTTCACGATGACGTTCACGCGGGGGCTCTCGTAATGGCAGGGTTTATATTCGTTCAGGCTGTTTCCACGCCGGGTTCACAATCTTTCACGGCGCCGGGGTCGTACGCTTTCACTGTTCCTCTGTACACAACCCTTACCGTGAAGCTCTGGGGCAGCGGCGGCGGTGGCGGTGGACGAGTCGAAGGTACGTCGGCTGGAAATACCGTTTTCAACTCAACTGTAATTGCTACCGGAGGAATAAAAGGGGGAAGCCCTTTAGTTGGTTCACCCGGAACGTCTGTCTCCGGATCGGGTGGCGATAGTAGCCAGTCTAGTTCGGCCGGAACAACTGGCGGGCAGGGCGGGGCAGCGGCTAATACTGGGGGCGGTGGCGGCGCGGGTGGATCGCCTGTTGGCGTAGGCGCAAACGGTAATGCTGGCAACGCCTATGGCGGTGGCGGCGGCGGCTCTAATAGTTCGATTTATGGGTCAGCATATGGCGCTTCGGGTGGCGGCTATACGACGAAAACATATGCCGTAGGCGCATTGTCGGTCGGTGCCTCCGTTCCCGTAGTCGTTGGCGCTATCGGCACGGGTGGGGCCAACGGATTAGGATATGGGACTGGCGGCAACGGCGCTCCGGGTGCAGTTCTAATTTCATGGACTTAATTAAAAAACGAGAATCACTTAAAGCAGTAGGGAACGTCTATGGATAGCCAAACCCTCATCAACACCGGACTTGGCGCCCTGCTAGCGATCTTCGGATGGTTGGCCCGGCAGCTCTGGGAAGCTGTATCCAAATTGCGAGAAGATCTTCACAATATTGAAAAGGATTTGCCGAAAAGTTACGTTAGTAAAGATGAATTTAATACAACGATGAAGCGTATTGAAGACATGGTTGAACGGATTTATGATAAGCTCGATGCCAAGGTAGACAAGAGGAGCTGACATGGGAAATTTTTACAAAGACGTAATCAAGAAAGACTCCAGATTTAATTCAATTAACAAAATCAATGATCTAGCGCTTTTGGAACCCAAGACCCGCGCTGCCGTTGTCGCTATTATTGCCGATGGAAAGGCGATGGGTTTAGAACTTAGGGTTTTGGAAACCTATCGTAGCCAAGCCAGACAGCATCAGTTGTTTCAAATGGGTGCCACGCAACTGTCAAAGGTAGGGTGCCACGGATACGGACTCGCAGCTGATATTGGCATAATCACCGACAATCGGCTTGATCCCGATGGCATCCACTATGATGCACTGCGAAAACTTGCAGAAAAGCACGGGCTCATTTCTGGCTCGGATTGGGGTATGCCAAATGTAAAGCACTCATTCCGGGATTACGATCATGTTCAGCGTATTGCTGTAAAGCGGCAAGCTAGTGTTTTTGCTGAAACATGGTATCCTGACGAATCTTACAACCCCCTTGTTGACCTTGGGAGAGCAAAATGAACAGCGATCAGGTTGGCGGTATTATCCGCGCAATTCTTGCGGCAGTAGCTGGATATGTTGCTGGCAAGGGGCTGATTACAGCTGGCGTTGCTGACCAGCTGGTTGGCGCGGGCGTCACCATTGGCGTTGCCGTCTGGTCTGTCCTTGCCAAGAAGCCAGTCGCGTAATGGGATGGGCCAACCTACTTATGGCCCTAATCAGTGCTACTGGCGCTTTGGCAAAATATTTGTCAGATCGCCAGTTAATCACTCTTGCCGAATCAGCTAGCGCGGCCTCCGCACTAAAAAGGGTTCAAGATGCGCTTGCTGCTGGTGACGCTATTGACACTTCCCCTGACGAGTTGCGCAAGCCAGACAAGTATGAGCGCAAAAACTGATATTGGCGTAAATGCCGCGTGTTCCGTATGGCGTCCAATTTTGTGGTATCCCAAGGATACCGATCAAACAATTAAAGAGATCAAAGTCAACAATGCCCGTCACGACGCATTTTGCCGGTAAACATTTGTAAATTCATAGTTTGGATTGCCGACTATTTGCTGCTAAAATGCGTTGACATTTGGAGCGGCTAAATGACAACCGGCCTCAGTTACGATGGTTCCACGGGAACCAATTATGTCACCCAGATTGCAACGCTTGCGGTTGTTAGCCCAACCGATACAAATTATGTCGCCATTCTTCCCCAAATGATTACATACGCTGAAAATAGAATCTATAGGGATTTAGATTTTCTCTTTACGTCAATTACGAACACATCCTATTCAATGACGGCTGGCGTTCGATCTCTTTCCGTTCCGTCTTCCGTTTTTGTCGTTCCGCAGCAGATTAACGTGGTTCTTGGAACGGGAGCCCGGTATCCGCTTACTCGTACAACAAGGGAATTTATAGATTACGTATACGGCGATCCTTCGGTTACCGGACAGCCTCGCGTTTTCACAACATCCGGAGCATCCGATACAAGCTTCACGTTTTACGTAGGCCCCTATCCAGATCAGGCATACAGAACTGAGATTGTTGGTACATTCCGCCCAGCAAGCATGTCGTCAACAAATCCGACAACATTTATCAGTTTATATTTGCCAGATTTAATGATTATGGCATCAATGATCTACATTAGTGCGTACCAGAGAAATTTCGGACGCGCTAACGATGACCCTCAGATGGCAGTCACATACGAAAGTCAGTACAAATCTCTTTTGTCAGGCGCCATGACAGAAGAGTTTAGGAAGAAGTTTGAGGCTTCGGCTTGGTCGTCTCACGCTCCGTCTCCTGTTGCTACGCCGACGCGAGGTTAAAATATGCCCCACGCGTCATTCAAAATACTTCCGGGTGTGGATCAAAACAAAACACCGGCGCTTAACGAAGCGGCGATATCGCAAAGTCAACTTATTCGGTTTATTCCCGATAGGAACCTCGGCGGCCTTGTTCAAAAACTTGGCGGGTGGTCTCTATATTACTCTGCATCTATTGGTTCTATCGCTCGTGCTCTTTTGGCATGGGAGGATACAAATTCCAATGCTCGTTTGGCCGTTGGTTCAGAGGGTAGTGCGCCTATCCAAATTACAAACATAGTGGGAAACGGATCGAGTGTAGTTGCTTCGTTTGCAGCCGGACAATCCATTCCGCCAAATTCATCATATGTTTTGATATCAGGTGCAAATCCGAGCATCTATGACGGTTATTGGCAAATTTCATCACAGACATCCACGTCTATTACATTTTCCAGCACCATAACGTCAGCTTATATTTCTGGCGGAACTATCCAGACTGGCACCATTGCATCGCTTCAGACCATATCAAATGGACAATCGCGTAACATTACGCCTCAGTATCAGATTTTTAGTTACCCATTTTCCTCTGTTCAATTTACTACGAGTACATCAACAAACACGGTAAGTGTCTCCATATCAGGCGTAAACATTGGCGCAAATGATAGTGTTTTTTTTAAAACACCCGTATCAATCAATGGGCTAATTATATCGGGTCAATACGCAACATTTAATGGGCTCGCCAACTCGTTTAGCATCAGCGTTATTGATGCTGCTGGAAATCCCGTTTTTCCAAATAGTTCGTCAACATCTGCGGGTACTGTTTCTCTTTTTACGGCCTCCGCCAGTTCGTCGTTGATTAAGGTTACCCTTGCAAATCACGGACTTATAGCAGGTTCAACATTTGCAGTTTTGACTCCGGTTACCATTGGCGGGACGTCGTCCGGCGCTATTACGCTATATGGTAACTATGTTGTAGCTCAAAATAGCCTCTTAGATGCCAATAACTTTTATATTAATGCGGCAAATACAGCTGGTGCTAGCCTCTCTTCATATACGAGCTACCAAAATAATAATTCGGTATATCTCGTTATCTATCGCGGATTGTCAGCACCCGCATCTGGCACGGGATATGGGATTGGTGGATACGGCTCTGGTGCCTATGGCGGAACCGCCAGTGTCTCAAATTCGACAAGTAGCGGAACGCAAATCTCAGCACCAGATTGGACCATAGATAATTGGGGCGAGGTTCTTGTCTCGTGCCCATTGAACGGTCCTATTTATGCTTGGTCCCCTACCCAAAACCTTCCTGTCTCAACAATCATACCAACGGCCCCACCGGTCAATCAGGGCGTTTTTGTTGCGATGCCCCAGCGTCAAGTTATCGCTTGGGGTACAACATCAAACGGCATCCAAGACCCGCTTCTTATTAGGTGGAGCGATGTTGGGAACTACAACACATGGATTGCATCCCTTGTTAATCAGGCAGGATCATATCGTATCCCCAAAGGGTCAAGAATTGTTCAATGTATTCAAGGCCCTCAACAGGCTCTGGTTTGGACAGACCTTGGCCTTTGGGCAATGCAGTATGTTGGTCAACCATACATTTATCAATTTAACGAAATCGGAAATNGTTGCGGACTGATTGGTAGGAAAGCGGCGACATCCCTAAACGGTAATGTTTACTGGATGGGTCAAAGTCAATTTTTCCAATTGACAAGCGGCGGCGTGCAGCCAATCGCATGTCCAGTTTGGGATGTTATCTTTCAAGACTTAGATACAAACAATCTTGACAAAATTCGGGTGGCTCCAAATTCCCGCTTTGGGGAGGTCTCTTGGTATTACCCAACAACCGGAAATGGTGGAGAAATTAACGCCTATGTAAAGTACAACATCGTACTGAATCAGTGGGATTTTGGCGCCCTTGACCGCACGGCATGGATTAACGAGTCGGTTTTGGGCCCACCCATCGGCGCCGCATTTCTTGGCACGGCCAGCAACTCGTTCATTGTACAGCACGAAACATCTCCCGATGCGGTTACGACATCAGGCTCTCCGGCGCCCATGATTTCGTCTTTCCAAACAGGCTATTTTGCCCTGACAGATGCAAATATAAAAATATTTATTGATGAAATATGGCCGGATATGAAGTGGGGATACTATAACGGCTATACAAACGGGGCACCTACATATCAAACGCCTACAGCCTCGGTTCAGCTTACGTTTTATGTAGCAGATTNCCCCGGCCAAGCCATTACAGCAGAAAATACCTTCGGCCCATTTACGATGACGCAGGCGTCAACCTTTATCACGCCGCGACTTCGGGGCCGCCTTGTTTCCATTTTGATCCAAAGCTCAGACTTGGGTTCATTTTGGCGAATGGGAAACATGCGTTATAGATACCAGCCAGATGGAAGGTATTAATGGCTAGCCCCGGAGATATTCTCTCAGCCCTTAAGAACGGCGTCGTCAATATGGCGGCGCTTGCTCAGTCGTTTTACCGGTCTCAGGGGACGGCAACATCAAGCGCAATAGCCGGCGGCGCATCACCTACCGCTACGCTCGTGTATTCAGGTAGCGGATATCTTGTCAATTTTTCCGTCATTTCTGTATCGTCATCCACGACGGCCAACGGGAAAATTAATAATGCGGGATCGACAACAAGCGTCACCACATCCAATACGCTTTGTTCTATTCCAAATGTTGTTGGTGTTTTTCAATGCAATCTCGTATTTACCAATGGTTTAGTTGTAACTCCATCAGCAAATCAAACAGTTGCGGTGACATACTACCCGACTCCAGCAACGAGCTAAGCCATGCCGCTAAAACACGGGTCATCCAAAGCTACAATTTCATCAAATATTGGCGAGCTGATTAGCTCGGGGCGTCGCCAAAAACAGGCAGTTGCAATCGCCTTGAAGACCGCTCGGGAAGGCCGAGCAACAGGCGGAAAAATTGTAACGAAATCCCATATTGGTCCAATTCACAGTCCTGTTGCTGGCAGGACAGACCACCTTCCTATGCACGTTCCCTCTGGTGCATACGTCATTCCTGCTGACATTATTTCAGCCATGGGAGAGGGCAACACGATGTCTGGATTTAGCATTTTTAATGAAGTAATGAGAAAATATGGACACAAGCCGCAAAGCGCCCCTACAAGTACGCCAGCGACGGGCATCCCCATTGTTGCTGCTGGTGGCGAATATGTTATTCCGCCTGAAGTTGTAATCGCTATTGGAGATGGAGAGATCAATGTAGGGCACGCCGAACTTGATAAGTTTGTCAAAAAAATGAGAGCAAGAACGATCAGTACCCTTAAGAATTTACCCGGCCCTAAAACAGATTGAGGAAAATTGTATGCTTAACGAAATTGGCGTTCGTGTCGGCACCCCCGATGACGTTCACAATATGATGGACCTTGCTATCAAGGCCTGTGATGAAAATGGTTTTGTTTCTCCTAACCCAATGAAATTACTGAACGAAATTTGGCCAGCCTTAAATCTTGAACAGGGCATTGTTGGAATTATTGACAAGGGCGACTCAAACGGAATTGAGGGAGCCGTTCTGCTCCGCGTTGGAAAAATGTGGTATTCAGATAACGATGTTATTGAGGAGAAGGCAATCTTCATTGACCCAGATTATCGAAGTGCTAAAGGCGGTCGCGCCCGTAGGCTTTGTCAATTTTCCAAATATGTATCAGATTCACTTAGCGTACCTTTGATTATTGGTGTATTGTCAAACAACAGGACGGAGGCGAAAGTTCGCCTTTATGAACGTCAGTTTGGCAAGCCAACGGGTGCGTTTTTTCTATATAATGCTACAACCGGCCTGCGCCTTTCGGCAGGGGAGTAGAGAGCATGGGTGGCAAGTCCGGAACTACAACCCAGCAAGTACAAATCCCGCCAGAGGTTTTGGCTCGATATACTGCTGTCAATCAAACCGCTGAACAAGCCGCCCAGACTCCATTTCAGCAATATGGTGGCCAATTCGTTGCGCCACTAACAGACACTCAGCAACAGGGTATTTCTCAAGCTCAGCAATATTCGCAATCGGCTCAGCCTTATTATCAAGCGGGTGCGGGCCTCACGGCGGCGGGGTCACAGGGCGTTGGCGCCTTGACGCCGGAGCAAATTCAACAATACCAAAACCCCTATACTCAGGCTGTTGTTGACCCAACACTGAAGGCCTTGCAACTTCAGCAAGGTCAGCAAATGTCGTCCCTTGTTAATCCCCAGACGGTTAACGCTTTTGGCGGGGATCGTTCGGGTCTTGTGGCGGCAAATTTGGCACGCCAACAAGAACTTGGTACTGCGCAAGCCATCGCCCCTCTTTATCAACAGGGCTATACAAACGCCGTTCAGACAGCGACTCAGCAGCAGGGTGTAGAGGCCCAAAACCTTGCCCGGCAGCTTCAAGCTGGAGCCCAATTTGGTCAGCTCGGCGCTGGCGCACAAGGCGCCGGCCTGTCAGGTGCCCAAGCTGTCATTGGCGCGGGAACGCTTGGGCAGCAAACTCAACAAGCGCAAGATACCGCCCAATATCAACAGTTCCTTCAAGAACGTGGATATCCATTCCAAGTCGCTCAATTCTTGGCTGGGATTGCCGAAGGCACGGGTGCTCAGTCTGGTTCGACAACCACGACAACATCACCAACGTCATTCTTCTCAGACGTTCGGCTCAAGGACAATATCGAAGAAGTTGGAAGACTTCACGATGGACAGAAAATCTATCGCTACGATATGGGCGATGGAAAAACTCAACTTGGTCTCTTGGCTCAGGATGTTCTCAGGCATAAGCCCGAGGCGGTCGGTCTCCACCCAAGCGGCTTTCTGACCGTAGATTATCACGATGCGACAGACGAGGCGGCGGGCCACGGAAAGGGATTGATTCCTAATTCAATGGGTGGCGCAGTTTCTGAACCCGGACGATATGCCGATGGCGGCTCTATTAGCCTTGGCGATTTGTCTTCCATTCTTGCCATGCAGCATCAGTTTCAAAATCCGCAGGGTGGAGCTGGAGCTAGTGCAGGCCCGGTTGCGGCGCGCGGATACGTTCCGCAATCATCAGGGCAGTCTGGCGGTCGCCCAATGACACCGGGCGGTATGCCAGCGCCCCAAAAACCCGGATTTAATCAAGGCCTTGATGTCGCTAATCAAATTACCGGTCTTTACAAAAGCGGGAAAGAATTTGGCACAGATGTTGGCCTGATTGGGTCAAAGTCTGCTACTGCCGCTACTCCGCAATCAATCGGTGATGCCACAAAGGACATCCTTAGCAAGCCTGCCGAATGGGCTCAGGGATGGGACATTTCCCGCGCAAGTGGTGGCTCTGTTAATCCGTATTCATTGAGTTCAGACCCGCTTGGTGAAGCAGTCCAAGAGGGCGAGCAAAACAAGCCGAAAATGATGACGCCCGGCGCCGCGCCACAGCAACAGCCCGGTCTTGGAGCCGACATTCTTCATGCTGGAATGGCCGCGAAGGGCCTTTACGATGTTGGCTCTATGGCTGCGGGAGCCCCAGCCGCAATTAGCTCTGCCGCATCCACCATTGGCTCTGCCGCATCTGGCGTTGGTTCATTTTTGTCAGAAGCCGCACCATTTATGCTGGCACTCCTGAAGGATGGCGGAACGGCAGATCGTGGACGATTCGCTGCTGGCGGAACCCCGGATTCTACAGATGATACGCCACCGCCGCTTACAATTAACAAACCGCCAACTGCATCTTCTACAGCGCCGACAGCAGTTGATCCGATTGTTGACAAGCTTCTCGCTGGCACCGGTCGCTTTGAGAGTGGTAACGACTACAAAGCCGTTGGACCTGTAACGGCCAAGGGGGATCGGGCTTACGGTATCCATCAAATCATGGGCGCCAACATCCCATCTTGGACAAAGGAAGTCCTTGGTCAGGCCATGACGCCGCAGCAATTTTTGGAAAATCCAGATGCCCAAAATGCTGTTGGTCGCGCCAAGATGGGGCAATTTTACAAAAAATACGGAACACCAGAGGACGCCGCATCGGTCTGGTTTACCGGAAAGCCCGTCGCCCAAGCTAAGGGCGTCGGCCCGGATATTCTTGGGACGACGCCAAATCAATACGTTAATACCGTCATGCAATATGCTGGGCTGAAATCTCCGCAGGGCGAGCCCAGCCAATATCGCGCTCCAACAGCCTCCGCTACGGCCCCACCTAGTCGCGGCCTTCCGAGCATGGATGAGCTTGCCAACCGCTTTATGGCACCCGGTGGCACAGGCGCCCCGCAGCAAGCCCCGGATCAGGGCGGTGTTTCCGGCCTTGTTGGAAGCGAAAAGTTCTGGATTCCGCTTCTTTCGGGTCTTGGGCAAATGGCGTCTTCGCCCAGCCGTTATCTTGGCTCGGCTATTCTTCAGGGCCTTGGGGGTGGTGCGCAGGCGTATGCTAGCCTTGAGCAGCAACAAGCTCAACGCGGCCTTGAACAACAGCGCGTTGGCATTGACCAAACAAGGGCTGGTGTCGAGGCAATGAAGTTTTTTCAAGATAGGTATAAACCTATCTCGGATCGACTTGGCAATGTAACGGGATACAGGGATACAACTAGCGGACAAGATATCAGCGTCAATGACTACCAAGCCGCGATGGCCAACGCCCAGAGCAAGTTATTTGCTGGCACGGCTTTGGATACCCGAAAGGGCATTGCCCCACCGGCCCCAGCAGTACCGGGCACTACACCGCCAGTAACGCCGCCAACCGATGGATCGACAGTTGCGGAGAAACCCGCTCCTGCAACAGAAGCTAATACACCAAGCGACCCCCGGTCGATTCTTGACAACCTCAACTACAATAACATTTCTGATGTTACAAAAGCGCGCTCTACACTGCGGGATATTGCGGCCAAATCGTCTACGACAAATCCCGAAGTTGCCAGACAGGCAAGTGAGCAGGCTGATAAGCTTGATGAGTTTATCAAGGCTCCGGCTGCCGCTCGTCAAAAGGCCCTTGCAGAAGGCTCCGCTGATGCCTTCAATAAGTATCGAGATTCAGCACAAACCCGAGCTGAGGGATACGCTCAAACACAAAACTCAATCGACAGTCTCGCAAGTATTTATTCTCAATTCCGAGGCGGTCGAGGAACCGATTGGAAGGCCGCACTTTCGTCATGGGCGAGTAGCCTCGGCCTTCCGGTTCAAACCCAAAACCTTATCAATCAAGCCAGCAACTTTGATGCGGCCATGAAGATTGCAACAAAGACTGTCATTGATGATTTGGCGACAGCCAAACTCACCCGCGCCCCAGCGGCGTCTATTCAGGCGCTTCAAAAGATTGTTGCCGACCCAACAATTGAACCCGGTGCATTGTACGAAATCCTCGGCACAACCAAGGGGCTTCTTGAATACGGTAAGATGAGAGACGAGGCATTTATGGATCAAGCTCAAAAGGGCGAGCATCCAATTGACTTCCTTGACAAATTTAACAACGAACACAAAGACCTCTTGAATCAAAAGGTTGCTGAATCGCTTCAGCAGATTCCATATCCAAAGGATATTCCAAGCGCGAGTATTAGGCGCCTTAATGACCGTTATGGAAAATTTGGCTTTGACCCAGAGGCTAAATTGACAAATACACCAGCGGCTCCGACAACGCCAACCCCTGCGCGCGCCGTTCTGAATGGACGTACAATTGAAGTTCGCGGTGGGAAGTGGGTGTTTTCCGATACGGGCGAGGAGGCTAAGTGATGGCTGATGACACTCCGCCTCTCCCCACCGGGGCAACCATGCTTCCTCCCCTTCCGGCTGGAGCAAAGTGGCAATCTTCTCCGCCCGCGTCACCGACTAAGCCTGCTGCGGTAACGCCCGGTGAGCAACAGTTTCAACAAGACAAGGCACTTGTTGAAAAGGCTGCGGGCCTTGTCCCCGGTGAGCTTAAAGCAGGAACCTATTCTGCGCTGAATACATTTCTACTCAATGCTCCATCGCACGTCGTTGCTGCCGTATCGTCCCTTTCCGAGGGAAAGCCATATATGCAGTCATTCGAGGAGCAGAAGCGTTATGAGGATGCTCTTTCAAGGCAGTATCCAGTTTCGTCTGGAATTGGCACAGCTGCGGGTCTTGGTGCGAGCCTTTTGACGCCCATCGGTGTTGGCGGCGCAGCCCTTCGCGGTGCGGGCCTTGGCGCAAAAGCCCTCGCTTCTGCTGGTATTGGCTCTGTCATGGGCGGCGCAGCTGGATATCTGGAGCATCTTGATCCGACGCAAGGACTTGTTGGCGCTGGCCTTGGCGCTGGGCTTGGGGCGGCTGGAGAGGGTGTTGCTTCTGGCTTGTCAAAATATCTTGCCAAAGCTCCGGCTGTTTTGGATGCAGCGGGGAACCCAACCCAAGAAACGCTTAGTGCGCTCAAGTCTGCATTTGGTGATCGACTGAGCCCAGAAGACGCCAAAGCGTTCCTTGGAAGATATGGTGAGCTTAGCCAAAAAGCCGTTTCACCAGAGGCGGCTATGCGTCAGGCATTGCTTGAACATGCTGGTGTTGAGCAGCCAACTCGCAGCATGGTTACGGGAGAAAAAGTTTCTCCAGCCGCAGCCGGTATTCGATCCGAATCACAAGAGCAGGCCGGTTCTTCGATCTATCAAAAAGCCCAAGAGCTTGCCCAACAAGCTACCCCAGTCGGGGCAACTTCTCCTGTATTTGGGGAGCTTGCGGAAAAATTCCATACAGCCGGATATGCAGGACAGCAATCTAGAACAGCTACCTATAATCGGATGAAAAGCCTTCCGGGTGAATTTGATGACGCCATCACTCAGGACTTTATTCCAAAAATTCAAGAAACTTTAAAAAAAGGCAAGTTTCCAACGTCTTTTGCCGGGGAGCCTGATTATCCCATTGCAAATCAAGCCCTTGATTATCTTTCAAATGGACTTGCTGCCGGAAACTATCCGCTTTCATATGAGCCGCTTAATCTCAACAACATTGAGCAAGTCAGAAGCGCGCTTAATGGCTTTTGGGCGAAGGCTAGCGGAAAGGATCGCGTTGCAATCGATTCCATTAAGGAAGGATTTGACACAGCCGTGAGCCAATCGCTTCAGTCTGGCGCATTTTCAGGAGATGCTACGGCTGCGGCAAAAGCACTTACTAGTGCGCGTCGTCAGTGGTCGGATTTTACAAAAACATTTTATCCCGAAACAAAATCAGGGGTTAGCGGCAATAAGATAAACCAAATCTCAAAATCCTTGGCCGATAGCGTCACAGGAAGATTTGGCTCCACTCCGGATGCTGCCGCCGTTGAGGCTGCTCAGAAGATTTTAGACTCTGGCTTGGCAGACCCAAAAATCTCATCAGCCTTTTACGATAGGCTAGAAAAGGTTTTTGGATCAGGCTCCAACGAAATGTCACTGATTAATCGAAATGTCAGAGATGCCATTCTCGATACAAACGGAGACGTGTCAAAGCTCCCCCAAAACATTGACTCGTTTTTGTCAAAAAATTTGGGATTGTCAGCAAAGACATTTTCTCCGGATGAGATTTCAGAGCTTCGCCGTCTTTCTGAGGCTGTGAAAACCATCAATCAAAAACCAATCCCGGCAGAGCAAAAATCTTCGCTTTTTGCTGATCTGGCAGGAAGCCTATCAGCTGGAATTGGCCCAGCTGTTCTTGCTCACCTTGCCGGGTTTGGCACCTTCGGCTCGGCTGCTACATATGTTGGTGGAGGCCTACTTTCTGGCGTGGGAAAATATGCGTCGAGGGAATTTCCAAAGGCTGTAGAAAAGAAAGGCGCTGAGGCCTATGGTCTTGGTGCAGCACCTGACTGGTCTATGGACTTTGCAAATAAGTTCAGAAGTGCAATTGGTGACCGAGGCGTTGGTCCTGTAGGCCTATCTACTGGTGCAGCTGGTGCCGCGCATGGGACGCCAGAAGAATATGAATACCAAGCTCCGCAACCACTGACGATTTACCCTAATCGCCCCGGTCGAAAATCTGGCGGTAGCGTCTCCATTGCGGATCGTCTTATATCCGAGGTTGACCGTGCCAAACGCGGGATTGACAGCAAGACAAAGACCCTTCTTGGTGCGCATGACGACCACGTTGCGTATGCGCTAGCCCTTGCCAACAAAAACATTGAGGCCTAACAATGGCTACTGCGAACAAGTCCCTGAATACTCCCGCAAACGGATCAAACGTCAATGTTTGGGATCAGCCGGTCAATTCTAACTGGGGATACCTTGATTCAAGCTTAGGTGGCGTCACATCCCTTAGCGTTAGTGCCGGGTCTGCAACCCTCACCAGCTCTCCAGCTAACCCAAACTCACCAACGCCTGCCCAGACACAAGCACTGATCTTCAATGTTTCTGGCACACTCACCGCGAGCGTTGTCTATACTATTCCAGCGGGCGTTGGCGGCGAATGGATTGTCAACAATCAGGCAGTAAATTCAGGAACAAATACCTATACAGTCACATTTCAAGGATCATCAACGACGGGCGTTATCATTCCAAACGGATCGGTTCGCTCGATCTACAACGATCCAACGAGCAATGTAACTTCATTTTCTAGCCCTCAATCATCAATCTCAAGCTCAAACAATCAGGTAATTTATCAGAATAACTCAGGCTCCATTGTTGGCTCGGCAAATCTCACTTTTGACGGAACAACCCTGACAGCGAATACGGCGTCTGTAACAGGGGCTATTACCGCAGGTGGTGTTATTAAAAGCACAAGTGGCGGTTTTACTTTTCCTGACAATTCTACGCAGACGACAGCATCCGGCGTAAGCGGCATTATCCCCGGTGTGTTTAGTAGCCTAAAGATTACCGCCTCCAGCTTGACGGTTAGCGTCACGGCCAACTATGTGGCCCTGTTCAACGGTACAGGCTTCTACACCGCCGCTGCGCCGTCTTTGACAATTGCCGCCAATACAACCGGCGCCAATGGCCTCGACACCGGGACACTTGCGACTAACTGGTATTCGGTGTGGGTTATTTACAACCCCACGACGACCACTGTTGCCGGCCTTCTATCGCTCAGCGCGACGGCTCCGACGTTGCCAAGTGGCTACACGTTCAAGGCGCGTGTTGGCTGGGTGCGCGCGGCGAGCGGATCGGCGCTGGTTAATACTGTTCAGTATGGGAACAGTGCAACATATGTAACGCCCGCACAGGTATTCAGCGGATCAAATTCAAACACCGTCACTTCATATAGTCTGACCACTATCGTCCCTGCGACGGCCTCGGCAGTCGGCCTGATATTAACTAGTGCAAATGCTGATAATCAAAACGCACCGCGCATTGGTGCAAATAGTTCTCTTGGCCTAAATTCTACTTCCGCAACAGTGCCGCCGTTTCTTTCTATATCAGGTCAGGGCGGTACATCGATCGCGTATAGCTCAATTTCAGTTTTAATGCCGCTGCAATCACTTAATGTGTATTATGCATCAATTTCTT